>VOFE01001176.1_pt1 | contig 372000 bp, 312 predicted proteins | sample 5384071 | NCBI WGS metagenome assembly VOFE01 (sample SAMN12384724, study PRJNA508395) | human gut metagenome | isolation source: healthy gut D | host: Homo sapiens
AGAGATAGTTACCTGCATCTACCTTCCACTGGCTGTGAGCCTCATCGAAGCTGGCAAGATCACGCTTTTCAAGTGTCATCTTCAAAGTCTGGCTCTCACCTGGTTTCAGTTCTCTTGTCTTGCCGAAGGTCTTGAGTTCCTTGGCTGGCTTCTCGTAAGCGCCCTTAGGAGCGGTGACATAAACCTCAGCAACTTCCTTGCCGGCAACCTTACCGGTATTCTTGATAGTTACGCTAACCTCGATATTGTTGCCTTTAGCCTTGACAGATGGTTTGCCAAACTCGAAGGTAGTATAGCTCAAACCATAACCGAAAGGATAAGCCACATTCTTCTTGAAGGTATCAAAGTAGCGATAACCTACGTAGATATCCTCCTCGTGGTTGCTATAATCGTACCCCTTGATGTTACCCTTGCTCCAATCCAGCAGATTCTTGTAGGTGTACATATCGTAATCCTTGGCAAAGTTGGCAGTAGATGGATGATCGGTAGCAGCGATAGGCCAGGTCATGGTCAACTTACCCGATGGATTCACCTTACCGGTCAGGATATCAGCTACAGAGTTACCGCCCTCGATACCTGGCTGCCATGCTACGAGAATAGCATCCACACGGTCTCTCCAACTGGCTGTCTCCATCACAGAACCCGAGTTGATGATGACAATCACCTTCTTGCCCTTGGCATGGAAAGCATCAGATACACGGAAAATCATATCCTGCTCTATCTGACTGAGGTTGAACTCACCATTGATCTGGCGATCCATACCCTCACCTGCCTGACGACCTATGGTGATGATGGCAGCATCTGCCTTTGGCTCCTCGCTAGCCACACAGCGCTCAGTAATCTCGATTTCATCGAGCTTAGGCTGACCCTGATCCAGGAACCACATCATCGGATTCTTGTCTGCCTTCAACTTAGCCTTGGCATACTTCACATAATTCTGATAGATTTCCGTAAGCTGAGGAGTAGTTGCCACACCGATGTTCTTCAAACCGGTAACCATATCTACAGAATAGCCTACATTAACTGCTCCACTACCAAGACCACCCGACATGAAGTCGTAAGAGTTGACACCGAAGAGCGCCACGGTCTTCAAGCCCTGGATAGGAAGAGCGGCATCATTCTTCAGGAGCACCATACCCTCGGTAGAACTCTGACGAGTGATGGCAGCATGAGCCTTCAAGTCTGGCTCACCACTATATTTATATCCCTTGAATCGAGGAGTCTTCACGATATATTCGAGCATACGGCGAACATTGCGGTCCACATCCTTGATATCCAGCTTGCCATTCTTTACTGCATCAACAATATCCTGTACCTGAGCTGGATAACCCGGCATCATCAGGTCGTTGCCTGCCTCAACTTCCTGTTCCAGCGGAAGGTCGGCACGCTTACCAATCCAGTCGGTCTCTACGATTCCCTTATATCCCCAGTCGTTGCGGAGAATATCGGTCAAGAGACCCTTGTTGCCCTGGGCATAAACACCGTTAATCTTATTATAGGCAGACATGATAGTCCAAGGATTGCTCTTGCGAACCATCATCTCGAAACCCTTCAGATACAACTCACGGAGAGCACGCTGGCTCAATCGTTCATCCACCTTGGTACGGTCAGTTTCCTGAGAGTTTACAGCAAAGTGCTTGGCACTTACACCCACGCCCTGGCTCTGCACACCCTGTACAAAGGCGGTTCCGATAAGACCTGTTACGATTGGGTCTTCAGAATAATACTCAAAGTTACGGCCACAGAGCGGATTGCGATGAAGGTTCATACCCGGTCCGAGCACGACATCACAGCCATACTCCAGGGTTTCGTTACCGATAGCCTCACCCACCTTGCGCACCAGGTCGGTGTTCCAGGTAGAAGCCAGACAGGTTCCAATAGGGAAACCGGTGGCAAAGTAGCTACGGCTGTCACCTTCACGATGAGCATCGATATGAACTCCGGCAGGACCATCACACTGTACGGTAGCAGGAATGCCGAGACGAGGGATGGCTACAGTAATACCCGCAGCACCCGGCACGAACTTCTTCTGATGTCCGAGCATAGCGCCACTGCCCACGAATCCATCGTTGCCACCGCCCACTAAGAGTTGGGCTTTTTCTTCCAAGGTCATCGCCTTGATTACTTCATCGATGTTGTTGGCATTCAGCTGAGGTTCCGATTGCGCCATCATTGTAGTTGCCATCGCTCCAGCTGCAACGGTAAGAGCCAATTTCTTGTAGTTCATCATTTTTTCGTTTATTTCGTTAGTTATTACTTTTCTGTTTTTTTAGTCGTTTCGTCAGTTCCATGCAGTCCCTGAGAATACTGCATTTCTTCAAAAACTTGCTGCAAATATAATAAAATAAGGTGGAAACACCAAGCATTTCCACCTTTTTTTCCTGAATTCAACAAGATTATTCCCGGATTTAACAAAAGGTATAGGAAGAAAATAACAAACTATACATATCCCTAGCCTAAGACTAGTCCCGATATTTAATCTGAAAGTAATCAAAAACAAAACATTCCTTCCATTTCAATCTTTCGCAAATTTCATCAAAAAGAAGAAAAAATACTCGAAAACCTTGTAGGAATCAAACAATTATCGTATCTTTGCCGAATTATCCAAAAGTTGGGTACTAGAATAAGAACATTTTAATAATGAAAGGTATGGAGCAGAGGAATTCATCCATCGAAATCTATCGTTCCCCAGAGGGAAACATAGAGCTGAATGTAAAATTAGAAAATGATACCGTTTGGCTTACACAAAGCCAAATGGCAGAGTTGTTTGGCCGTGACAGAACTGTGATTTCACGACATGTCAATAACTGTTTTAAAGAAGGTGAACTCGACAAATCCTTGGTATGTGCAAAATTTGCACATACCAAGAAATATGGCCGCCACGACGGCTTTGAACAGGTTGTCGAAACGGAATATTATAACCTGGACGTCATTATCTCCGTAGGCTATCGTGTAAAGTCAATCAATGGTACCAGATTCCGTCAATGGGCTAATTCTATCTTGAAGCAATACATTATCAAGGGTTACGCCATCAACCAGAAACGCCTAGACAATTACAACGAACTGAAAGAAGTGGTTCGTTTGATGTCACGTGCGATTACATTACAAGATCAGGTTTCAGAAGGTGAATATAACGGACTATTCAATGTCATCAGCGACTATGTTTATGCTCTGGATACTCTCGACAAATATGATTATCAGACATTGCTTATAGACAAGACGACTCAAGCCGAGCCGTTCCATGCCACCTACGAAAATGCAATGGAAGCCATCAATGCTTTGAAAGAAAAGTTTGGAGGCAGTAAATGGTTTGCCAATGAGAAGGATGATTCATTCAAGAGCAGCATAGGTCAGATTTACCAAACCTTCGGTGGTGAAGAACTCTACGCTTCGGTAGAAGAAAAAGCAGCCATGCTGCTCTACCTTGTCGTAAAAAACCATTCATTCAGCGATGGCAACAAGAGAATTGCGGCCATGCTTTTTCTTTGGTTTATGGAGAAAAATGGCATTCTGTATGCTGAAAATGGACATAAGAGAATTGCCGACAACACACTCGTTGCCCTGACTCTGATGATTGCAGAAAGCAGAACTGAGGAAAAAGATGTAATGGTAAAAGTAGTCGTCAACTTGATTAACAAAGACAATCAATAGAATTGCCATTAAAAAGCCGCACAACAGCTGTTCTACGCATGCACAACAGCTGAAAGACAAGCGCACAACAGCTGATGTGCGACCGCATATCAACTGTTGTGCGCTTCGAGATACTTACTGTTCCAACAACTTCTATTGTATCTCCGAACAACTTCAGTTACTTCTTTCAGATACTTATGACGCATTCTTCAAACGCCAATAACGCTTGAGGAAAGACATTCAAAGCATTGCGGAAGCTTATTCAAATCATTGTAGAAATCTACTTCGCTGTATCCTTTGAGCTTCGCTTGTCACGGCGATAACTGCGATAATCATCCAGCGGAATCTCAATATCAGGTTCCACCAGCTCACCCTCGCGTGGCAAGGCGAACTTCTGATACTTGATGTTCAAGCCACGTTCTATCCACATACTCTCATAATAGGTCTGGATAGAGAGAATCTTACGGGTTTCCTCATCGATACCCTCCTGATGATAGAGGTCCTCTGTGCGGAAGAGCACAGGCAGATGGTTGCCATCCACCATATAAGTAGTATAGGTGAAGAGGAAGTTGGAGTCCGTCTTCAGATGGATGATGCCGCCATCCACGAGGAAGTGGCGATAACGGTTCATGAAATAAGTAGATGTAAGACGCTTGCGAGGATTCTTCATCTGCGGGTCAGAGAAGGTGAGCCAGATTTCCTGCACCTCATCCTCGGCAAAGAAGCGGTCGATAATTTCGATGTTGGTACGGAGGAAAGCCACGTTCTTCTGTCCTTCCTCTATCGCCTTCTTGGCACCGGTCCACATTCGTGCACCCTTGATATCCACACCGATGAAGTTCATCTCAGGATAGAGCTTGGCAAGTTCCACGGTATATTCACCCTTGCCGCATCCCAACTCCAGCACGATAGGATTATCATTGTGGAAATACATCTCACGCCACTTGCCCTTCATATCGAAAGGCACGTCATCTACAACACTATATGGATACTGGAACACGTTCTCGAAACGCTCCATATCCGCAAACTTTGCTAATTTTCCTTTGCTCATTGATTCTTTTTTTCTTCGTTTGAGTGCAAAGGTAAGCATTTAACGATAATTATACAAATCATATCATGGAATTTGTATAATATTAACGGAAAAAGTTTATTCCGCCTGAATACCGAAGTACTCGTTGAGTTCAGCGATGGCAGCACCATCGGCATTAGGAAGATCCTTCACCAGCTTGCCTTTCTCCAGCAGGAGGATGCGGGTGGAGATGTCGGCAATGAAGTTGAGGTTATGGCTGGAGATGATGACCGTGGTGCCCTGCTCCTTGCAGATGCGCTGAATCATGTGGGCGATAGTCATCTGAGAAGATGGGTCAAGATAGTTGAACGGCTCATCCAGGAGAAGAACCTTCGGATTAATAATCATCGCTCCAATGATACCAATCTTCTGTCGGTTGCCCTGAGAAAAATCACGGAGATACTTCTTGGTTCCCATGATTTCATCGTGCATAAAGCCCTCAAACTGAGCCAATCGCTCCTGCAGGGTTTCATCGTCAATGTGATAAACATCAGCGATGAAATCGAAGTATTCCTCAGGGGTGAGGAAGTCGATGAGGAATCTGCCGTCGATGTAACTGCCGGTATATTCCTTCCAGGTCTCACTCTCGTTCACCTTCTGTCCATTGCTTTCCACGAAACCGTCATCAGCCTGAATCAGGTCGAGAATCAGACGGAGCAAGGTGGTCTTGCCCGCACCATTATTACCTACGAGTCCTATCAGCTCGCCCTTTGCAACACCCAGATTATCAATATCGAGTACGGTATTGCCATTATATATCTTTTTGAGATTCTGAATCTTGATATCCATTATTCTAATGTTTAATGTGTAGTGTTAAATGTTTACTTAGCTTTCCATAAACTTCTCCATGCGCTTATACTTGTTCTTCTCGAAGATGGCAGCTATCTTGGCGATGAACCATTTATGGATGGCGATACTGAAGACTGCCAGCGTTATGCAGGTGATAAACCATGCCGTCTCACCGAAGAAATAATAGACAGCACAGACACCAGCCAGCGGGAAGAGAAAGGCGATGGCATAAAGATTAATCTTCAGATTCGCTCCCTGCATGCTGAACATGGAAGTCTGGAATATCTCCAGACGGGAAGAGAAGAGTGCCGTAGGCAGATTGAAGAGATTGATGAATACTGCCAGACAGAAACCGCTGATAAGCACCTGGATTCCGATTCCTGCCTCCAGGAAAAGGAACGGAAGGGTGAGCAGCAAGGCGACAGCACTCACTACCATATAATAATAGAAGCAATTCTGCAGCATCTGTTTAACCTTAACAGGCTTGGTCATCAAACCATGGAAGAAGTTTGCCTCAATGCCAAAGGTCCACTGCGACAACACCACCGATGGCAGCAGGATGGCACCCGCTACATAGAGGGTAGTCATAGCCATCTTGTCCCCCATTTCCTGTCCCGCTTCTGCCGGGAGCAAGGCAAAGAGATAGGCATCGAAAAGGAAGATGGCAGCAATCATAATCACCATCGTACGGACACGCTTTGCTCTCAATGTGCCGATATATTGCAGACTGAAGAGGTTGATATGGCTGAAACCACGGAACCTGGAAACCTTCTGCTTCTGCTCGTTATAAATCTTTTCGTGATAGAGATAGATGGTAAGTCCGGCGAATACCGCTCCGGCAAGGAAGAAGATACCCGCCCATCCCATCCATACCGGGAAAAAGGAACTCACAAACATATATCCTATCAGCACGGCAAACATTCCCATCCATCCCAATATCAAGGGCCATTTCAGAATCCACTCTGTTGCCTTGCGGTAGCAGGTGATGTAGATGCCGTCAATATAAGAGAACGCCAGAAACAGAAAGAAACTGGCAATAACCTGACCTACAGGCAGGAAATAGATAAATACAGGAAGCATAAGCACTGGAAGCACATAGTTCCAGAAGCTCACGAGATTGGTGGTGAGCAGGAACTTGTTCCAGATTTTCTCCGGCACAGGTCGCGACTTCACGTAATCATCCATCGCCGTAATATCCCGCTTCATCACCATCTTCATGATGATGTCTGGAATCAGCATACCGACAACGATACCGGCTCCCAACAGGGCAGGCATGTCTTCGCCCCCAAGTTCTCCCCCATTCTCGGTGAAGCTGAGAAAGAAGCTCACGCCCATCACCACATACAGGAAGATGATGTAGCACGCCACGAAGGCATCTCGCTTATGGAAGTTACGGCGCTGCTGCAACCACCAAAGCCTTAAAAGTAATCTCAACATAAATTATTCTTTTTATGGTTTACGGGCACAAAGGTAAACAAAAATATCCGAAATCTCCTACAAAATGATAGAAATAACTTAAAAATAACATTAGATGAAAAGAAAGAGAAAACAGGAAGAGAAGAAAAGAAAGAAAAGGCATATATGTGAAAACGGCATCTCCTCACGAAGATGCCGTTCCTTCTAAACTAACATTAACTTATATATCAACTATTCATCAAAACTATTATAAACCTAAAAATTATAATACTCTTATTCAGACTGAACCGGCAAGATGTTATCATCCTCATCATAGAAGAGAGGAGCCACCTTTACGCTGCGAAGCCAGGTTGTATCATTTGATGGCACGCAGTCGTGATGGAACAGATACCACTGTCCCTTGTACTCACAGATGCTATGATGGGTTGTCCAACCTACTACAGGCTCCAGGATAACGCCCTTGTAAGTGAACGGACCATAAGGATTATCACCTACAGCATAGCAGAGATAATGAGTATCACCGGTAGAGTAGCTGAAGTAATACTTGCCCTTATACTTATGCATCCAGCTGGCCTCGAAGAAGCGATGTGGATCATCTGCTGGCAATACATTACCCTCTTCGTCAACGATGACAACAGGCTTTGGCATTTCAGCAAACTGCTGCACATCATCCGTCATCATGGCTACACGAGATGGCAATGGGTTCTCCTTGCCTTCAGGGAGATGCTCATCCTTCAGAGCCTTGTTGTCCTTATACCACTGAAGCTGACCGCCCCAGATACCACCGAAGTAGCAGTAAATCTTGCCATCATCATCCTTGAACACACAAGGGTCGATGCTGTATGACTTGCGGATAGGGTCGGCATTCGGAATGAAAGGACCTTCTGGCTTATCAGCTACAGCCACACCTAGATGGAACACACCATTATAATCCTTGGCAGAGAAGATGAGATAGTACTTGCCATCCTTCTCTACTACATCGTTGTCCCACATCTGCTTCTCAGCCCATGGCACATCCTTCACGTCGAGAATCACACCATGATCGGTTACCTCACCTTCCATCACGTCGTCCATAGAGAGAACATGATAGTCTTTCATCTGGAAGTGACCGCCATCATCGTCGAAGCATTCGCCGCTATCCCAGTCATGAGATGGGTAAACATACAGGCGACCGTTAAACACATTGGCAGATGGGTCTGCCATATAATCCTTTGGGAACAAATATCTTGCTTTCATTGTTGTTTATTATTTTAAGAGATGTACAATATTATCTAAAGAAATTTTACTTAAAGAGATTGACGATTTCCTTCACCACTGGCTTCACCTCGTTGTTGCGGTCGATGAGCAGTGGATAGTTGGTTCTGCCAGGGATAGGCCAGCCATTCAACCAAGAGTGACCATCGTTGACACCCCAGAAGGTAACACGACTGATGACATCCTTGTGACGCTCTACAATCTTAAAGAGATCGAGATAACGCTGATTGAAGAGTTTCTGCGCCTTCTTGTCAAGTCCCTTCACGTATGGATTGTACTTCTTCTGAAGTTCAAACTTCTGGCTGATTTCCGCTCCGCCGAATCCTTCCGGATTAGGAAGCATGTTCATATCCAACTCCGTCAGCATCACCTTCACGCCTTCACCAGCAAAAGCCTCGATGCTCTTCTCATACTCAGCATAGTCAGGATAATCAAAACCATTGTGGCTCTGCATACCTACTGCATCGATGCGGAGCCCCTTCGCCTTCAAATCGCGAACCAGTTTGCAGATAGCCTCTCGCTTGGCTGGCTTCGAAGTAGAATAATCATTGTAGTAGAGTTCTACGTTAGGGTCAGCCTCATGCGCAAAGCGGAAAGCCAGTTCGATGAACTCCGGACCGATAATCTTATAATATAGAGACTTGCGGTAAGAGCCATCATCCTCGAAAGCCTCGTTCACAACGTCCCATCCCTTTACTCTACCTTTATAATGAGTAACAACATTCATAATATGGTTATACATTCTGCCGATAAGCACTTCACGGCTTACCAGATTACCCTTATCATCGGTAAACATCCACTTAGGTGGCTGAGAATGCCAAACCAGACAATGCCCGATCAAGGTCTTGCCGTTCTTCTCTGCCCAGTCGGCCAACTTATCGCCATCTGTGAAATCAAAGCGATTCACCTCCGGATGATTCTTCTCACCCTTCATACAGTTTTCGGCAACTACCTGGTTAAACTGTTTCTTCACTACTTCCTCACCTGCAGGGTCTTGTCCATCAGGCAAATCTGTATTAATGGCAGCACCTACCAGGAAGTACTTACCCATAGTTTCCTGGAATGTTGGGATTTGAGCTGCAGAGTTCGCTTTTTGAGCGAAAGCTGTTGAAGCAAGCATCAGCCCCAGTGCCAGAGTTGTGATCTTTTTCATATCTTATATCTATTTTTCTCGTTAATAATTATAGTCTCTAGTTTTCTTCCTTGTGTCGGGCCTCAATCTTCTTGTTGATGTCGTCGATAACCTCATCGGTCAACTCATATTTAGAGATGATGAACATCGCCAAGCCCAACAAGATGGCAGGGATTACGCATACCAGCCAGCGGATACCCTCCTGTGCCAGAGGAGTCTGCTGCTCCAAATCGTTCATGAAGTAAGCACCGGCAGCATTACCAACCGACATCATGGCGAAGGCTGTAATGAAGAAGAGTGCCACGATACGGAGAGGACGGTTATGGAAGAATTCTGTCCACAGGTCACTCACCTTAACATTCTTGGTTTCCTTCTCGTCCATTACCACACGCTCCTTGGTTTGGGTAAAGCAGAATACCAGAAGGGCGAAACCTACCAGGGCAAAAATCAGCATGGCAACAAACCAAGCATTACTGTCGGTAGGAAGAGAGTTGCCCTCCTGAGCAGCTGCTGCCTGATAACCGGTCCATGCAAGAACTGCACCAGGAATAACGCCACCCAAAGCCATACCTGCCTTATAGAAGATACCGGTCAGGGCATTGACGATGCCGGCAATACGCTTGCCGCTGGTATATTCTGCAAAAGAGATAACCTCTGGAATCAGAGCCCACATATATCCTGTAGCTACGATTACGCCTGTTGATTTGATGAACTGAGCGATATAAACCAGCGTGATATGATCCTTTACAGATCCCATCTTGCTGATGATATAAAGCATCGCCATACCCACGATAGCCACAGTAAGGAAGATGTAGAACATATTCTTCTTGCCCACCTTTTTCTTGATGGCAGGAACGAGTGGCATAAAGATGAAAGATGGCAAAGAGCCCAAACCCATGAAGAGTGCCATCTCGATAGGGAGATCCTTGGCTGCTGCGAGCATGGCTACCAGGATTGGAACACCTGCCGATACACAGAGTCCACCCACATTTGCCATGAACATACGTACAGAGGTAAGGATGGTTATCTCGTCTGTATCGCGAGTCAGCGAAGAGTTCAAGGCTCCGTAAGGCACATTGATCAATGTATAAAGCATAGACAAGCCTACGTATGTTACATAGGCATAGATAAGTTTGATGGTTTCTGTCTGTCCTTCCATACCATTCCAAAAACAGAGGATGGCAAGTACGGTGAGTGGCAAACCCGCCAGGACAAGATATGAACGATACTTACCCCAACGTGGATTATGCTTATCTACATAAGTTCCCACCAACGGGTCCCAGAGTACATCGACCAAGCGAACCACCAAGAACATGGTGGCAGCAACACCAGGATTAAGTCCATAGATGTCGGTGTAGAAGAACAACAGATACATGCAGATGGTCTGGTAGATGAGGTTTTGCGCCAAGTCGCCAGATCCGAATCCGATGCGTTGTAGCCAATTCAGTTTGTAGAATCCCTTAGATTCCTGTGTTACAGATGTCTGTTCCATATTTTATTCTGTCATTAAGTTTACACCTTATTATATATATAATATAAAAGATGCATATAATATATTTACTTCAATTTCTCTGCGGCAAACTTGCCCATTGCCTCATATCCCTTCGGATTGAGATGCAGCCAGTCGTCAGAATACTCAGCCTTCAGACGCTGAGGGTCTTTCGGATCGCGGGTCAGCTCATCGAAATCGATGACCTCATCAAAGGCACCGCTCTTTCTGATCCATTCGTTCACGGTTTGGCGCATCGCCTCATGCCAGTGAGAATACCAGCCGTTTCCCTTGGTTGGGGTGATCGTTCCGCCATATACCTTGATTCCTTTTGCCTTGGCTTTTGCTATCAGCACCTTGTAGCAGGCAATCAGGGTATCTGTTACATGTTCATAATTTCCTCCGCAGCAACCGATATCATTGGTTCCTTCGAAGATGATGAGTTTATCCACACCTGTCTGCCCCAGGATATCACGGTCGAAACGCTTCATGGCCGGTTCGCTCAATCCGCCCTGCACCACACAGTTGCCACCGATACCGAGATTCAATACGCCGTATGGCCTCTCTGCATTCAGGGCATCCGAGAGGAAATCGGTCCAGCGGTTCTGATGGTTAGTAGTACTTCCACGGCCATCGGTAATAGAGTTTCCGAGGATAGCAACCACAGGAGTAGCCTTATCGGTCTTCACATCAATGGCAGAAAGATTGTACCAGTGATCCACCTCCTCGCCATCATCAAAACTCTTATCCATCGGTTTAGGAGTACGATGCAAACCGTTTACTATATAAGATGTGGTACGTGAACCACGATGGGATGTTGCATTCACTGGAGTCTGCTTACCATAGTCGATGGTAATCGTGAGGCGCTGTCCACTCTTCAAGGCATATTTCAAATCATCTGAGAAGATAGCCTTGCCAGGAGCGATGGTTACATTCTTCTTGCCATTGAATTTAAGATACTTCACGGTCTTACCATTCACAAACCAGTTGCTGTTCTTATCTGTATCTGCAATATACACCGATTTGATTTCTACCGGCTCCTTACTCTGCTCGTTGCTGAGCTTCACTCTGAGTTCCTCTCCGCCAAAAGATACATGAACCACCTGTCGGCAAGAGCGGTTGCTCAAGCTTTTCTTAGGCATATCTCCTTTGCCAGTCCATTCCACTGCAGTAGCCCAAGATCCTTTCCATACCTTCTGGGCAAAAGCTACAGAACTTGACGCAGCCAATACGAGCGCCAGCGATAAAATTTTGATTGCTTGTCTATTCATTGTTATTATGATGCTTTTAATGTTTCTATTGTTGTTGACGATGCAAATTTACTAATAAGTAATGAAATAACAGGTATTTAATAGTTACCATTACTTTTCTATTTGTTTCATACCTTCAAAAAGGGCGCAAAAAGATAAAGAAACAAAAAGAAATGAAACATTTTGTTGCATCAGAATTTGTTTCTTTCATTGTTTTTTGTTACTTTTGCAGCCGTAACAACCTATTTTAAACAAGAAAACGGACAGAAAATATGAAGCATATCAGACATTGCCTCACGGCACTCTTCGCTATCACCATCTCGCTCATGGTATGGGCTGACAGTGGTGAACTTTTCACATCGGGCAAACTGTCAAGTTCGCTTATCAACTGCATTGTGCAGGATAAATACGGATATATCTGGGTGGGAACCGAATACGGACTCAGCAAGTTCGACGGCTACCGCTTTACCAACTATCTGCACAACGAAGAAGATACAACCTCCATCACTGACAATATTATCTCCGACCTTCTGGTAGATAAGAAAGGTAACCTCTGGATTGGTTGCGCCAAGGGACTGATGCGCTATAATTATGAGACGAACCATTTCACCCGTCTCCAGTTTCCTGATGGCAGAAAGCCACGTATCTATTCTATGGTAGAAAGTCACAATGGCGATATCCTGCTGGGTACTGCAGGATATGGTCTCTATTCTGTAAAAGACAGAAATACCCAGAAAGGAACAGACGACCTTTTCACTATCAGACAGGAAAGGCAATACGCTGAGCGCGATTCTGATGTATTCTTTACCCATATCTACGAAGATAAGCATCATTATCTCTGGCAGAGTAGCCACCTTTCTATCTTCACCCGATTCATCAAGAAGCAAGGCAAGGTGCAGCGCAAAGACTTCAAATCGCCATACGGAGCCCCTGTGGCATTCATCCAGCATCGCCCGCAAGCCATGCTCATCGTCTGCATGTATGGCATCGTCTATTATGATTACCGGACAGGCCGCATCGCTGATGCCGGCTACGACTTTGGCGGTTATCAGAATAATGTAACCATCAACAATGCTACCTTCGACCACGAAGGCAACCTCTATATCAGCACCTCTGAACATGGTGTTCTCATGATCAGAAAGGGAAGCAACAGGGTAGAACAGTTGGAGAACAGCAACAGCAGTTTCAATCTGGCTACCGCCTTCGTCAACGATATCATCGAAGATAAGGACAACAATCTCTGGATAGGCTGTTACAAGAAAGGTCTGTACCTGATCAACCAGCGCCATCAGGCTTTCAACAGCTGGAGTTTCTCTGCACAGAACTACATCATCGGCGGCAGCGTTTCATCTATAGCACAAGGCGAAAATGGTGAAACATGGTGTACGGTGCAAAACAGTGGCGTATTCTGTTTTGATGCTTCAGGAAAGATTATCGCCCATCCTCAGTCACCTGCCGGCACTGGTATTATCTATAAAGACCGACGTGGCGATTACTGGATCAGCAATGGCAGCGCACTCTACAGCTACAACCCTCATACAGGTACATACCAGCAGAAACTCACCTTTACCAGCGCCGGCATCTACTGTATGACTGACGATGCACAGGGCAACCTTTACATTTCTGTATACAGCAAAGGCCTATATATATATAATGTGGAAAGCGGCAAGGTTACTGTTCTGAATATGCAGCAAAGAGGCGATAAAGGATTTCTCTGCAACGACTGGGTGCGAAGCATGGCGCTCGATCATACAGGCCATTTATGGATAGGAACCTCTAATGGAGTTTCCTGTCTCAATACCAAAACGCTCAGTTTCAAGGATTTCGGATGGCTCAACATTCTGAAAGACAGACAGGCGAATGGTATCTGCGAAGGAAAGAACGGCGATATTATCATCGGTACCGAAGAAGGACTCTATCTGTTTGACAGAAAGAGCAATAAGATTTCAGACTTCCCTCATGCCGAAGCGTTGAAAGGCAAGCAGGTCTGCAGCATCATCAAAGACCAGAAGGGTGACTTGTGGGTAAGTACAACCATGGGCATCTGGCAGTACGAACAGAAGAACAGACAGTTTATCGGGCACATCAATGGCAACGGACTCACCACCCGTGAATACGTGCTGGGGTCCTCCATGCATACCGCCAGCGATCTTATCGCCTTCGGAACCAGTGATGGTATCACAACCTTCTATCCTAACGTTGTCAGAGCCAAGAAGATGGAATTGGGAGATGTACATCTCACCAACTTCATCATCGACGGAAAGCCAATCAACTGTATGGTCAAAGACTTCAGCATTCCTTACTCCCAGAATTCATTCACGCTGGAGTTCTCGCTGCTCAACTACAGGAACACCGACAACATCAGCTTCCAATACCGCATCAACGACGGAAAATGGAACAGCACCAACGAGGGAGCCAATGCCGTAGCATTCAACAAGTTGAAACCGGGCGACTATACGCTGGAGGTGAGAGCTACCAGCAATGGCAGATATTCCAAGAATCCTACCATCATCAACATCAAGGTATGCGACCCTTGGTATGCATCACCCGAGGCATATCTCCTCTATATCCTGATCATAGCAAGCGTCATCCTGTATGTTATCTATACATACGAACGCCGCCGCAAGGCAGACCTGGAAGAGACCAAGATGCAGTTTCTCATCAATGCCACCCACGACATCCGCTCGCCGCTGACATTGATCATGGGACCGCTCAACAAGCTGAAAACAAGATTAACAGATGCCGAAAGCAAACAGGATATCGATACTATCGATCGCAATGCCCAGCGCCTCCTGCTTCTGGTAAACCAGATACTTGATGAGCGAAAGATAGACAAGAACCAGATGCATCTCCATTGCCAGGAGACTCCGCTCAAGGATTTCCTGCATGGCATCGTATCGCTCTACCGCTTCAATGCACAGGAGCGCAACATCACCCTTGAGCTCAAAGAAGACGAAAGCCTCAGCAGCGATAAAGGCAAGCTGAAGGTTTGGATAGACCGCATCAACTTTGACAAGGTTATCTCCAACCTGCTCTCCAATGCCATGAAGTATACCTTTGATGGCGGCGAGATTACTGTTATCATAGGTAAAGGCGAAAAGAATGCCACCATCAGGGTAGAAGATACAGGCATCGGACTGAAGGAAGAGAAGACCGACCGCCTCTTCGAACGTTTCTATCAGGGAAACAACAGCAGCGGTCTCCATATCGAAGGAACCGGTATCGGACTCAACCTCTGTAAGGCATTTGTAGAAATGCACGGAGGCAAGATCAAGGCCTACAACCGTACCGACGGCATCAAGGGTTCCTGCTTCGAAGTAAGCATTCCGCTGGGCAACAGCCATCTGCAGCCAGGCGAGATACTGGAAGAAGAAGACAAGAAGGAGCAGGAGATTACCAAAAAGAAAGTACAGGCCAACCGCAACTTCAATATCCTGATAGTTGACGATGACAGCGAGATAGCCCAATACATCAAGACAGAACTGAGCGACTGGTACCGCTTTGAGCGTGCCTGCAACGGCAAGGAGGGTTTGAAGATGTTGCTCACCGGCAAATATGATCTCGTGATAAGCGATGTGATGATGCCGGAAATGGATGGTGTTACCATGCTCAAGAACATCAAGAACAACAGTAACATTAGCGATATTCCTGTCATCCTGCTCACCTCAAAGAGCGAGGTGGAACACCGGTTGGAGGGACTTCGCAGAGGAGCCGATGCCTTCCTGGCAAAGCCTTTCGACATGGAAGAGCTGCATATCCTTATCGACAACCTGGTGGATAATGTGCGACGTATCCGCGGCAAATACAGCGGAGCACAGGGCCAGAAGGCGAAGATTGAGCAGATTCAGGTAAAGGGCAATAACGATGCCCTGATGGAACGCGTGATGAAATATATCAACGCCCACCTTGCCGATCCCGACCTCAATGTAGAGAAACTTACCGAGAAGGTAGGTATCAGCCGTGCACAGCTCCACCGTAAACTAAAGGAGATTGCTGGTGTTTCTGCCGGAGAATTTATCCGTAACCTCCGACTGGAACAGGCGGCACGACTCATCGAAGAGGGGCAGATTAATATCACGCAGGTAGCCTACTCTGTAGGTTTCAACAACCAGACCCACTTCTCTACCGTGTTCAAGAAACACTATGGCATGTCGCCTAGCGAATATGCTGAAACAAAAAGAAAAGAGAAATAAACAACAAATAAAAGAGAATAAGGTATTTTTTCGTATCTTTGCAGCAGAAACAACAATAATACAAATTAACAATCTGCAAAGATATGAAGAAATACCTTATTTTATTAATTACGGTACTTACATCACTCCATGTTTCTGCACAGAGTGATGGCTCACAGTTATGGCTAGGAAAGCAGTATGCTAACTCATGCCAAGTCATCTCACAGTTGCCTGATGATGCAACAGCCAAGATTGCCAAGCAGGAGTTAGAAAACAACTGGCGTGGCAAGAATGTTGAGCTCAAGATAGACAAGAGTCTCAATCTGGGCGAGGGCTATAACATCTACGCCCGTCCTGCCCAGCAAGGCGACAACATTCAGTACGAAGCAACTATCACCGCCAGCAATCCTATCGGTTTGCTCTATGGTGCCTACGAGTTAATTCGACTTCAGAACACCGATGCCTACAACACAGGTAGCGGTAATCAGCAGAACTTCAGCAAAGCTATTGATGAGACCGAGAAGCCACAAGTGGGTCTCCGCATTCTTAACCATTGGGATAATCTCGATGGCAGCATCGAACGTGGCTATGCCGGCAAGAGCATCTTCAAATGGGAAGAAATCAAACTCGGCAAAAACGGTAAGGGCGGCAGCATCAGCAAGAGTCTGCACGACCGTCTCATCACCTATGCCCGTGCCAACGCCTCTTTGGGCATCAACGGCAGCGTACTGAACAATGTAAACGCATCGCCAAAGATGATGACTGCAGAATATATTAATAAGGTGAAGGTCATCGCCAACATCCTGCGTCCTTATGGCATCCGGGTATACCTCAGCATCAACTTCGCTTCGCCTATGGCTTTAGGCTACACCAAGACTGCCGACCCACTGGATAAGAAGGTTCAGCAGTGGTGGCAGAAGAAGGCAAAGGAGATATATGCTACCATCCCAGACTTTGGCGGTTTCCTCGTAAAAGCCAATTCTGAAGGACAGCCTGGTCCTGGCGACTACCACCGCACACATGCCGATGGAGCCAACATGCTTGCCGATGCCGTCAAACCATACGGAGGCATCATCATGTGGCGAAGCTTTGTATATGGTGCCAACCATAAAGGTGAAGACCGTGTGAAACAGGCTGTGAGCGAATTTAAGGGAATGGACGGAAAGTTCCGCGACAACGTCATCTTGCAGTCTAAGAATGGTCCGCTCGACTTCCAGCCACGTGAGCCATACGCTCCTATCTTCGACAACATCAAACAGACTCCACAGATAGCAGAACTTCAGATTACCCAGGAATATCTTGGTCAGTCGAAGCACCTCACCTATCTCGCTCCTATGTGGAAGGAATTCTTTGGCTTTGTTAATCCAGACAGACTGGTTGGAATCTCAGGTGTAGCCAATATCGGTGATGACGCCAACTGGTGCGGTCATCCGTCTCTCAGGCTAACTGGTATGCTTTCGGCAGATTGGCATGGAATCCTGCACTTACAGCCGAGGAGATTGCTCACGAATGGCTCGTACAGACCTACGGAAACCAGGACGAGAAATTTACCAAGCCGGTAGAGATGATGATGATGACTTCGCGCGAAGCTTGCGTCAACTATATGATGCCTTTGGGTTTGCATCATATCTTCAAGTTCGACCACCACTATGGTCCTGAACCTGATGGTTTCATCGCAAGTTATCCTCTGGAATGGTGCCCGGTATACTACCATAAGGCAGATGCACAGGGCGTAGGTTTCGACCGGTCATCCAAAGGTACAGATGCCGTTGGTCAGTATCCGGAACCTTACCGCAGTATGTATGACAACATCGAGACTTGCCCTGAAGAATATCTCCTATGGTTCCATCATGTGCCTTGGACTTACAAAATGAAATCAGGAAGCACCCTCTGGCAGGAACTCTGCATGAAGTACAACATGGGTGTGGCGATGGTAGAAGTTTACCGCGACTTCTGGCATATCTCAGCCAAGCAGTATATGAAGGGACATGAACAGGAATGGCAACATACAGACTCTCTGCTCAATGTACAGTTGGAGAATGCAAAGGAATGGCGCAATACCTGTCTCAAGTATTTTCAAACCTTTTCTAAAATGAAGATTTATGAATAAGAACAATGTTTCTTCTACCGTAGACAAGTAATTAAAAAGAAAATTCATGAAAATCTGTCGTAATCTCACTTTTTTATCGAGATTACGACAGAATTCTCGATTTAAGTCCCTAAAAGTCCTTAGGAAAATGTGATTTTCCTTGCGTAATTCACTGTTTATTAGCACCTTTGCCAAAACATAATTTTTAGCGTATGGAAAGACTACTTATATCCCAATTGTTAAAATGGAAAGACAGTCAAGGAAGGAAGCCACTCATACAGGAAGGTGCAAGACAAGTTGGTTCGCACCAGTCTCTTGCCATACGAGAGAAATAACAGTTCAAAAACCATCAACATCCCCCTCTATATGCTCTTTGTTCTAGACAAAGAATTAAAGGCAGAAAGTTAGTATTTCAGCGAAAGCGGCAGTTTTTGACAAAACTGCCGCTTTCGCTTGTTTTTCATAAGCAAAAGTGTATAAAAACCGCATATTTATAACAAAATATCGAGCAAAGTGCAACTTTTCTAGAAAAAAGTTTGGTTATTTCCTAAAAAATGCTTAATTTTGCAGCCGATTAAAAATATTATTAAAATTTAGTGAAGTTTGAGATACTTCCTTATATATAATAAGGTATGGCAACATACCCCTACCAGTTCGGGATAAGAGTTGGAGACAAGAAATGAGCCCCCACGCTCAATAAAAGTTGGGAGGATATGTAGTGAGAAAGAAATATAAAACATTATATATTTATTAATTAATTAAACGAGAGAGATTTATGGAAAAAAGACTCATGACGTTTATTGCCTGCCTCTTCCTTAGTTTAGGAATGGCGTTGGCGCAAACTCAAGTTTCCGGTAAAGTAACCTCTGCAGAGGATGGTGAACCAGTCATTGGTGCATCTATCAAAGTAGCAGGTACCAATACCGGTACTGTTACCGATGTTGATGGTAACTTCTCATTGAATGTTCCAGCTGGTGCAAAGTTGGAAGTAACATACCTCGGCATGTTGCCTCAGACTGTAAAGGCTGGACAAAAGATGAAGATTGTATTGGAAGCGGATAACAAGACTCTTGACGAGGTTGTGGTTACCGCAATGGGTATCTCCCGAGACAAGAAAGCCCTCGGTTATGCATCACAGAAATTAGGTTCTGAAGATCTGAACATTGCTGGTACTAGCTCTTTGGCTAGCGCTATGCAGGGTAAGTTGACCGGTGTTGATATCCGTCAGTCTTCTGGTGCTCCTGGTGCATCTTCTCAGATTGTCATCCGTGGTGCCCGTTCATTCTCTGGCGACAACACCCCTCTCTATGTCGTAGATGGTATGCCTATCGCTTCTTCTGCAGACTATGATACAGGTGCCTCTGTTGCTGGTGCAGATAAAGCAAATCGTTCTATCGATATTAACCCTGATGACATCGAGAGCATCGACGTATTGAAGGGTCAGGCTGCTTCTGCCCTTTATGGTATCCGTGCATCTAATGGCGTCATCATCATTACCACCAAGCGTGGTAAGGCAAATGGTGGTCGCCCTCAGATTACATTCTCTACCGACTTGAGTGCTCAGACTGTCAGCAAGAAGTTTGAGCGTCAGGATATTTATGCCCAGGGTAATGGCATAAATGCTTATAACCCATCATCTTCTATGACTTGGGGTCCTAAGATTGCAGATTTGGCCAACGATGCTACTTATGGAGGTAATACCGACAATGCTTATACACAGCAGTATGGCAAGCATGCGGGTATGTACTACAACCCTAAGTATGCTGCTGCAGGTCTTGACGGCTGGACTACTCCACAGATTTATGATAATGTAGGTGATTTCTTTGATACAGGTTTCACCCAGAACTCTAACCTGGGTATTTCACAGAAGAACGGCAACTTGGCTTATTCTTTCGGTATTGGTGATACATACCAGAAAGGTATCATCCCTTCTACAGGTATGATGCGTACTACAGCCCGTGGTGCTGTTGACTTTGAAATCAACAAGCAGTGGAAGACAGGTTTCTCTGCTAACTATAGCGCAACCAAGATTACATCTGCTCCTGGTGCCAACAGCGGTATTATGAATGTGGTTTATTCTGCTCCTTCTGAGTATAATCTGAAGGGCACTCCTACTCATGCGCCAAACGACCCTACAAATCAGATTTTGTTCCGTTCTACCTCATTCAACAACCCATATTGGTGGAAGGACAACAATGAATTCAGCCAGCGCACCAACCGTGTATTCGGTAATGCTTATCTTGAGTATCGTCCTAACTTCGGCTGGGATACAGAGCGTTACAACCTGGTAATCCGTGAGCAGGCTGGTCTTGATGTTTACACCACTAACAATAGCGATGTATATGAAAAGGGATCTGCACAGAATGCTGGTGGTGAGATTGAAAATTATGGTGTTCAGCACAATATCTTCAATAACCTCCTCACAGCCAACTTCACTGCTAAGTTGGGTGCTGACAGCGCATGGGATTTCGGTGCATTGCTCGGTTCTGAGTTCAATCACGACTATCAGCGTCACTGGGATTATGATGGAACCAATTTTCTTTTCTATGGTCAGCCTACTATGACCAATACCACTGTTAAGCCAAAGACAGAGGAATATCAGGCTCAGGAGCGTACCGTAGGTTTCTTCGGTCAGCTGTCTTTGAGCTATGCCAATCAGGTTTATTTGACTGTGACAGGTCGTAACGATATCGTTTCTACCATGCCACGCAACAACCGTAGCTTCTTCTATCCATCTGTATCACTCGGCTGGATTTTCACAGAGCTTCCAGCATTGAAGAATAATCACATCCTCTCTTATGGTAAGCTCCGTGCTTCATTCGCTCAGGTAGGTCAGGCAGGTCACTACTATGCTAACTATTACTATGTTCCAGAATATGGTAGCGGTATGTATGGTATCACTCCTATCAGTTATCCTGTCAAAGGCGTAAGCTCTTATGTGCCTTACTACGTGAAGTATGACCCTAATCTGAAGCCACAGAACACCGTGAACTGGGAGTTTGGTGCAGACTTGAACTTCTTCGACAATCGTGTTCGTCTGGAATATACAGCCAGCTATCAGGATATCAAGGATCAGATTTTCGATGTTCCTACAGCAGGTTCTACAGGTTATCAGTACCTCCGTACCAATGCCGGTGAGATGACCACATGGTCTCATGAGTTTGCCATCAACGCAAGCATCATCCAGACCAAGGATTGGGATTTGGATCTTGGTGTAAACTTCACCAAGCTGACCAACAAGGTTAAGTCTTTGGCTAATGGCGTAGAGAGTATCATGCTGGGTGGTTTCGTTGAGCCACAGATACGTGCCCAGGCAGGTTATACCTATCCAAATATCTATGGTGTAGCATTCCAGCGCGATGAGCAGGGCCGACTCTTGCTTCAGGAGGGTCTTCCTATCGGTACTGCCGGTAGCCAGAACCTGGGTGAGTGTACACCTGATTTCAATATGGGCTTCAACCTGAAGGCTCGCTGGAAGCGCTTGTCTTTGAGTGCAACCATGGATTGGCAGAAGGGTGGCAAGATGTATAACGGTACACTCTTGACATTGAACTACTTCGGTGCAACCAAGGAGTCTATTCCATACCATGAGGGTACTATGGTAGCTGAGGGTATTGATATTGCAACAGGTGAACCAAACAAGGTTGAGGTAAGCAAGCAGGATTACTGGATGGCTTACAATAACGTGACTGAGGCAGGTATCTACGACCGTAGCTTCCTGAAGCTCCGCGATGTAACCTTGAGTTACCAGCTTCCAAAGTTTGCTGGCATCGACATCTCTGTATATGGTTTCGCACGCAACGTGCTCCTCTGGTCTAAGATGAAGGATCTGGATCCTGAGTCATCTCAGGGTAATGGTAACATGAGTGGTACTTTCGAGCGTTTCTCTGTGCCAAATACTTCAAGCTTCGGTGGTGGTTTCAAGATTACATTCTAATCGGCGGACCCACCTCGGAATCATTTAAAGTATCAATATTAATAAAGGATAAAACAATGATGAAATTTAAGAATATATTTGGCATCTTGGCTATCTCTGCAGTTTCTATGATGACTGTATCTTGCTCTGAGGATACCATGGACAGAATCAACAAAGACGAGGCTCACCCAGGTGAAAGCGTTGTTTCTGCCAAGTTCCAGCTCACAGATGCCATCGTTTCTAGTGTTTTCACTACCAACACGGGTAACTTCGCCTGGTATGTTGCTTCTTATACAGAGCAAATCCTGGGTACAGGTAACAACCAGCTTAAGAATGCAGAGCTCCGCAGCATCAATGAGACTGCTGCTGCTTCTACTTTCGATAATGAGTGGAACGGTACTTATCTTAACCTCAACAACATTCAGCAGATGATTGCTAAGTGTGAAGAGGGTGGCAATAGCGCCGGACAGCTTGATATCAAGGCTATGGGTCAGATTTTGGCAGCTTACGATTGGGGAATTATGACCGATTTGTTTGGTAACATTCCTTGCTCTGAGGCTTTCAAGGTATCTGCTCCTAAGCTCGATACTCAGGAAGATATCTACAAGCACATCCTGGAATTGCTGGATGCTGCCAAGGGTAATCTGGATCAGGCTATTGCCGGCAAGATGAAGAATGCGGGGGCCTTCGATGTCTTGTTCAATGGCAACTTGACTCAGTGGCGTGGTCTTGCTCATGCCTTGAAGGCTCGCTATCTCTTGCATGAGGTAGGTCGTGCTACCGACAAGAATGCACAGTATGCTCAGATTCTGGAAGAGGCTAATGCTGCTGTAGCTGATGGCTTCAATGGTGCAAACCTGAATATCTTCGATGGCAACAACCAGATTGATGCATGGTCTGCTTACTGGGTTAGCCGTGAGTATAGTGCTTCATCCAAGACTGTTAATGACTTGATGGTAGCTCGTCAGGACCCACGTGAGGCTATCTATAATTATAATGGTGCAGACTACTATGGTGCTCCTGCTGAGTTGGGCTTGATGACTCCTGGTGACAAGGAAGCAGCCGGTGCAACCAGTGCTACCAATTTCCCTCTCTGGTTCTTGAATGGTGTGAACGAGGTTAAGATTCCTAGCCATTTGATGAGCAAGGCAGAGCTTTACTTCATTATCGCAGAGGTAAAGGCTCGCTTGGGTCAGAATGCCAAGGCTGATTTCGAGACTGCAGTCAAGGCTTCTCTTGCTGACTATGCTACTGTAGGTGCTACAGAGTTCAGCGCCGATGCTGTTGCTGCTTATCTTGCTGGTGAGACTGCTGCTAAGTTTGCAGCAAATCCATTGAACGAGATTCTGGTTCAGAAGTATATCGCCCAGACTCGTGACGAGCAGTTGGAGACCTTCAACGATATGCGCCGCTGCAACTATCTTGATGGCAGCTATCCTGTAGCAATGACCAACCCTAACAATACTCAGGCAGGTCAGAACCGTTTGCCACTTCGTTTGCCTTATGGTTCAAGCGATGTTCTTTCAAACCCTAACGTGAAGGAAGCTTTCGGTTCAGGAAATGATGCCGGTAAGTATATCTTTACCGAAAATGTATGGTGGGCTGGTGGTAGCCGCTAATACAAAAATATAAAAACAACAAAAGGTGTATCTTTCTTGTCCATCTAGGGGACTTTTAAGATACACCTTTTTAGATAATTACAAATCCATAAGCAATGAATTTTCTATCGAAACTTTCTTTATATGACATCTTGGCGATGATTGTACCAGGATTCATTATCCTTTTATGGGGATTATCTATGTGTAAATTGTCATGGATGCCAAATACTTTTGAAGTTGACAATTCTATAATCTGGGCAATTTGGCTTATTGCTGCTTACCTTATCGGCATTATAAACCATGTACTAACATCACGAATATGGAATAAGACAAGAAATAGCCATGACTTTTTAGCTGAGACTTTACAGAATACAAAAAAAGAGATAAAAGACTATAAATACCTTCCTCAAAAAGAATATTCTTACACGAAGCAGTTACATGTTACCATTCCTTGCATTTATTTGCTAGCAGCTATTGTTGTTGCTTGCTTTTTACAAGCTAGCAGCATTAAGTACATCTATATTCCGGAATTGCTTTCGTTGGCAGCATTCAGCTTTCTCTTATATTTTAGTTTTAAGGGAATAGATCCATCGGTAGCTCCAAGTAAAGAAAATCACGAAATTTTAAATCGATATTACGAAGCCTATTATTACGCAAGCAAGAATGGATACAATAATGACGTTTCAATTATTGAAGGACAAGTAGCATTTATGCAAAGTATGATTATACCGATTTCATTATTTCTTATTTTGCCCAAAAGCTTATATCCATATATGCCTTATCCTGAATTCATCTGTATATTGAAAGGACTTTTGCTGCTGTTATGTATTGTGTTGATACTAGTTATACCTAACAGAGTTAAGAAGATCCATTACCTTATATGGTGCAATTTTGAATATCTCAAAAGGCTACCAGACGTAGCCCCCTAAAAAGGAGTTAAAACGCCTAGTATTATCAATAATTCCATTCTGATATACTAGGGAAAAGATAAACCCAACCTTTAAAGTCAAAGTTGCACCCTTGCCGCCCCATCACTGGTCAGACAAGGAAGCGACTTGCCTTTTATAATCCTCATTCTCAAACATTTTTCAATAATTCCTTGGAACTTTCAGAAGAAAAGCGTATCTTTGCAGAAAAAAGAAACGATGCCAACAATATTTATATTTTTCGGATTCAGATTCATGTTTTATTCTAATGATCATGAACCAATTCATGTCCATGTTATCAAGGATGGAAATGAAGCAAAATACAATGTATCCCCTCTGACCCAGATTTATAACCATGGATTCAAAAAGCATGATATTGCTTTGATAGAATCTATTATTTCTGAGAATGAGGCGGTCATTATAGATAGATGGAAAGAGTATTTTAATCAAAAATAAGATATTATGGAGCAATATAGAGTAAATCGCGTTTGGGTTGACGATGCCCATATTTGGGCAGAAACCCAAAATGGCTGGAAGGCTAACTATCCGTTCAGCCGTTGGAGCCGTCTTGCTAACGCCACACCTGCCCAGCGTAAGGCTTTCGTATTGAGCAGATATGGTATCCATTGGCCTGAATTAGACGAAGATTTATGCTTTGAAGGACTATTCGCAGATGCTGGTATATACAAACCGTCAAATGAAGAAGATACTATTTATTATCAAGCATAATAAAAGATTTTTTTGCAACAGAAGGATAAGTGAATCATTAAAATAAGGAGGTAGAATATGGACAACGTGAATCTTTCATCAGAAGCATTACTCTCCAATCAGGGAGATATGACTTCATTTAGATATAGCAATAGTAATATCCAATTTCGTACTCCAAAATGCCTCAAACGATACACAAAGGTCAAGGAATGGGATAATGAATATATTGTTTGTATAGGGCATTCTTGCTATTGGGCAGGTAACAAACCTGACCTCCCAGTTATCCCTTGCTTTACAAGCAAAAAGTGGTAGTTTTACCACTTTTCGTCACTTTCCCATTTTCTCGTTCCCCAAAAATGACATAAATGGGCTCAGGAGAGATTGTCTATACACGGACAATCTCCCCTGAACCGAAATACTATAAATGAATTGTGACTTTGTAATCACTGCATGTAGATCGAAAGATCAAACAATAGAGGTCGTCGAAAATTTTCTTTTTATCTCTCTCAAACATTTTCGACCTGTATGGTTGAAATAGTTTTATATCTCCTCGCAAGCCACCATTTCAGCTCCGCGGTAGATAACCACCAGTTTGTGGAGCTTTGTAGTCTTTACTGCCTCTCTGACCATATCACTGTCCGCATAGCGAGAGATTTGAGCTGAAGCCTCCTCGAAGAGCTTTTTCACTTGCTCATCTGTGGTTTGGCTCTTGCAATATTTCAACTCGATGATATATGAATCTACCATGTCCTTGTAGATGTCACAGAGCGGAGAGAGGAAGATGTCGGCATAGCCGCCGTCATTGTCCAGCTCAGAGATAGGGCGATAGAACTTGTTCTGGCTTGTCATCGCCAAGGTGAAGCCATGCACGAAAGCCTCTCCCTTCTGCTTGTCTCGCTGGGAGGAGTACTTCTTCAGGCAGTCGACGATATACTCAAAGTATAGCTTGAATTGCCCATCGTATGCCAGTTTGCTCTCCAATTTACCCTTGCTATATCTATCATATACCAAGTCGTTCTCCTTGTAGGTGTCGAGCAGGTAGGTGTACATCTGGTCACGCACCACCTCATTCGGGATGATGAACTTGGTCTCACCCTTGTATGTTCCGTCTATCGTCACCATGCCGAAATAGAACAGCAGGCTGAGGAAGTTGTCTGGGTCGTTGATTCGCTCGGCAGGGAAGTTCTCGTTGAGCGTGCCTATCACGAATCCCTGGGTTACCAACTGCTGGATGATGCTGGCATCGTGGGCGAACTCCTTGTCGTGGCGGATGAGCATTCGCATCTTGTCATAGTCGATGCGGATGTTGGTCTCTACCATGGAGTCGGGGATGTCGTACTCATTATCTATATAGTTGCTAATGAAATTGAGTACCATCACGGAGTTGTACATCGTGGTCTTGCCATAGCTCTTGACGGCAAAGCAATAGTTGTCGTACCAAGGCTTCATCACCTTGATCAGCTCATCGGTGGTGTGATTGAACGGCAGGACGCTGCCGTAATAATCCAGCATCTCTCTCACTTCTTCCTCGGTAAATCCCGTCATCTCATTGAAGTCAGGTGAGAGCGAGTAGTTGGTTCCGATGTTGAATCCGCTAGTCAGGTCATCCATGGTCACAGGGCTTACTCCCGTGACGAACACTCTGCCCAGGGTATTGCCAGCCGCACCCTTGATGGTGTTGAAGAACTGGCGCAAGTATCCCTCTCCGTGGGTCTGGTTGCGATACCTCACGAGATGCTCCTCATGGGCGAGAATCATGTTGGTGAAGTTGTCATATTCATCGATGAAGAGATAAATCTTCTTTCCCACCTCCTGGCACTTCTGGCAAAGAAATCTCAGTTGAGATACTGCATCTGTTAACTTTTCCATTCCTTCCTTGGTATTGGCAGGAAGAATATGTGCATAGATGTCACAAAAGAAATTGAATACAAGGCGACAATGGTTGTCCAGTCCATCCTTATAATCATCCAATCCTGCTGCCACCTCGGCAAAATTGAGGCGGATGATGAGATATGTATTATGCTCTGGTGTAGGATTCTGCCCGATGTAAAGCTTGCCAAAGATTTCCTCAAACTTGTCTTTCTTGTTGATGTCATAGTAATTCTCAAGCATGGAGAGGGTAAGTGTCTTGCCGAAACGGCGAGGGCGAATGAAGAAGAAATACTTGTTGGATTCTTCTATTTGCTCGATGAAAGGAGTCTTGTCCACATAGTAACAATCCTCTTTTATGACATCCTCAAAATTCTGCATGCCGTATGGTATGCGCTTGCGATAAATGCGCTTTGGTCTTACTATCATAACTCAGTTTGATTATTCGTTTTTGAATCTGATGGCAAAGATAATACTTTATCTCCTAATCTCCAAAACTTTTCCCGAAAAACTTCTAACACGATGCAGCAAAAATTACGTCCCGACGTAGTATTTCCTACGTCCCAACGTAGCTACAGATACGTTCCGACGTAATTTTTCGAAAAGATCTTTGGTATATTCCATTTTAATTCTTCTATAAAAACTCCAGCAGTTATAGGTGCCGTTATAGATTTAGGTTATTGTTTCGATTTATGCCTCTACTTAAAATTTATGGCACATGTGCCACTTTTTTTAAGTGCAAAGATATGTGAAAGTAGAGTTCTAACCAAAAATTTTTAGATTTATTATACTAAAAAGGTGTGCCTACCAGCTGCGCGAATTCAACAAGGTGGCTGAGCAAGCATAATAATGCGGCTGAATAAGCGTAACGAGACGGCTCATCTGGCACAAGGATACGACTGCGCTGGGTCAAAGATATAGATTAGGAGGTTTAAGGAGTCTGTATCTGAGGTTCAGAGAGATTGTATCTGAGGTTCAAGCAGACTGCTTCTTGAAGATTCCCACTAGGATCGGCAGCTCTGCTGAGCCTAGTCAGCAGCTCTGCCGACTGCAGTCAGCAGGTCTGCCGAGCCTAGTGACAACACCTCTTTATCATACAACTACACACTCTTTAGTCGTACGACTGTATACCCTTTAGTTGTACAACCATAAGCCTACTGTTGTACAAGTATAAACTCATTGACAGTACAATAGTAGTTTTACAACTCAAACATTTTCCCAAAAATTCTTGTTTCTTTCAAAAGAAAAGCGTAACTTTGCAACCGAATATTAATTTTAGGAGGAAATCTATATGGAAGAGCTAAAAGATAAATACATTCGATTCGATTGGGCAATCAAACGATTGCTTCGTCAGAAGGCTAACTTTGGAGTACTTGAAGGATTCCTTACAGTGTTTATCGGTGAGCCTATCAAGATTATCGACATATTGGAAAGCGAGGGTAATCAACAGGAAGCCGACGACAAGTTTAACAGAGTTGACATCAAGGCGAAAAATAGCAAAGGGGACATCATCATCGTGGAGATACAGAACACAAGTGAGCTGTATTATCTGGAGCGCGTACTCTATGGGGTGGCAAAGGCTATTACCGAGCATATCAATCTCGGCAACACCTACAAAGAAGTAAAAAAGGTATATTCCATTAGTATACTTTATTTTGACCTTGGCAAAGGGTCGGACTATATCTATGTAGGACAAAACAATTTTATCGGCCTGCATACGCAAGACCAACTCATCATCAGTACCAAGGAGAAAGATACAATCGTGAGAAAGTCGCCTGCCGAAATATTCCCAACCTATATGCTAGTGCGCGTAAATGAGTTCAACAAGGTTGCCAAGTCTCCATTGGAGGAATGGGTTGATTACCTCAAAAACGGAGTCATCAATCCTGACACGAAAGCACCAGGATTGCAAGAAGCTCGCGAGAAGCTGAAATACTACTCTATGTCGAATGCCGAACGGCACGCCTACGATGAACATGTCAATGCCATCATGATTCAAAATGACGTTCTTGGAAACGCTAGATTAGAAGGGCATGCAGAAGGTAGAGCAGAAGGCAGAGCGGAAGGTAGAGCAGAAGGTAGAGCAGAAGGTAGAGCAGAAGGTAAAACTGAAGAAAAAAATGCCATCGCTCTAAAAATGCGTCAAGCTGGTCTGCCTATAGAGCAAATCATGCAATTCACAGGGCTATCGGAAGAAAATATCAAATCATTATAAACAGAATTGGTCGGTGCCTCTTATGGCATCGACCCTTTTTATGAGATAATGCATAACGAGACGGCTCATCGGGCGCAAGGATTATAATTAAAAAATACAACAAGGTGAAAAGATTTATAATGATACTATGCTTCATCTGCACATACACACTACAGATGGCGGCACAAACATGGATTGGAACTTGGGCTACGGCACCGCAGACTGTGGTGAAAGCGTTTATGCCCTATAATAACAACATGACAAACCGTTCGGTTCGCCAGATAGTAAAGGTAAGCGTGGGAGGCGACGTGATAAGACTGAAACTGAGCAATATCTACTCGATGCAACCCGTAGTGATACGCTCCATCTATATCGCCCACGCCAAAGACTCCTTCAAGATTGATGCCAAATCGGCTCAATACTTCAAGTTCGGCAACAGCTACAAGGCTACTATCCCTGCCGGCAGACAGATAGTGAGCGATGCCCTGAAGTTCAATCTCAAGAATCTGGAGCGCGTAGCCATCACCATCAACTACACCTCGGCTCCCGATGTGCCTACCGTTCACATGGGCTCACGTACCACCTCTTATATCATGAAGGGAGTAACCAATGCCCACTCCAACTTCGAAAAGGCTTTCCGCGAGAACCACTGGTACAACATCAGCGGTATCGATGTGTATACGATGAGCACCAACATGAGCGCCATCGCCATCATGGGCAACTCCATCACCGACGGCAAATGTTCTACGGATAATGCCCAGAACCGGTGGCCGGATGTTATGTCGGAGATGCTGCAGCTGAAACATAAGATAACCAACCAGGGTGTACTGAACCTGGGCATCGGCAACAACCGCGTAACCGTGCCGGGCGGTTTCGGGGCACTCGCCAAGGAACGCTTCGACCGAGACATTCTGATGCAGAGCGGCGTAAAGAAGGTAATTATCTTTGAAGGCATCAACGACATAGGTGCTGCCAAGAGCGGCAACAGCGAGACGGTAGCCCGCCAGATTATAGAGAGCATACAGGGAATGATGAGGAAGGCGAAGGCCCGGAAGATGAAAGTTTATCTGGGCACCATCACGCCTTTCAAGGGTGCCGGCTACTACAGCCATTTCCACGAAGCAGCCCGACTCTATGTAAACGACTGGATTCGAAGTCAGGCAAAGAACGCGGATGGCATCCTGGATTTCGCCAAGCTGCTTCAAGACCCGAATGATGACAGAAGGATGAAGCGGGAATACGCCAGCAACGACTGGCTCCACCCGAATCCTGCAGGCTACAAGGCGATGGGAATCTATGCTGCCGACATTATCAAATAAAAAAGCCGCCCTATTACAGGCGGCTTTTAATATATATAATAATAGATGTTTTACTTCAAGACAATCTTGCAATCGTCCAGGCTCTCTACGGTAGCGAGCGCCTCATAACGGATTCCCTCCTTGCGCAGGAAGTCACCACCATGCTGGAAAGCCTTCTCGATGATGAAGCCCATCGCCTCAATCTTGGCACCAGCCTTCTCGCAGAGGTCCATCACACCCTTGGACGCATTACCATTGGCAAGGAAGTCATCGATAAAGATAACATGGTCCTCAGGAGTAAGATAACTGTTGCTCACACAAACCGTATAATCGCGGTCCTTTGTAAAAGAGTGAACCACAGAGGTAATCATACCCTCCATCGTCTTAGGCTGCTTTTTCTTGACGAAGACAACAGGAAGATTGGTCAGGTAACCTACCATGATGGCAGGAGCGATGCCCGAAGCCTCAATAGTAACAATCTTGTTGTACTTGATATCCTTGAAAAGGCGCACGAATTCCTTAGCTAAGTCCATCATCAGAATAGGGTCCATCTGATGGTTTACAAAGCTGTCTACTTTTAAGATTCCACCAGGAAAGCATCTGCCCTCCTGCATAATTCTTTCTTTCAGTAAATCCATTATGACTTGAACTTTAATATGATTATTGGGTGCAAAATTACTACTTTTTTCGCAAACAAGGAAGTTTATCGCCCAATAATTTTGTTTTGTCTGCAATTTAGCGTAATTTTGCAGCAGAAATGAATAAGATGTTCAGGGAGCATGATATGATACCCCCTATAAAACTATAAGAATATGAATCCATATATCAAACAATTCCCCGACCTCATGGCGGGCAAGAAAATCATGTATGTTCACGGTTTCCTCTCTTCTGCACAGAGCGGCACCGTAAAGATGTTGCAGGAACTGATGCCGAATGCCACCCTCGTGGCTGAAGACATCCCGGTACATCCGGAAGAGGGCATAGAGATGCTGCAGAAGATGGCGGAGACTGAGAAGCCCGACCTCATCATCGGTACCTCGATGGGAGGCATGTATACCGAACTACTGAAAGGATTCGACCGCATCCTCGTAAACCCTGCCTTCGAGATGGGCAATACGATGAGCAGCATGACCGGCAAGCAGGAATTCCAGAACCCGAGAAAGGACGGAGTGAACGAACTGATGGTTAACAAAGGCCTCATCAAGGAATACCGTGACTTTACCGAGCGTTGCTTCCAGGACATTACTCCCGAGGAGCAGCAACGTGTTTACGGTCTCTTCGGAGATGCAGATCCGCTGGTCCATACCTTCGACCTCTTCCATGAGCACTATCCGCTCGCCATCCCATTCCATGGCGAGCACCGACTCATCGACAAGGTGGCATTCCACTATCTCTGTCCGGTAATCCGATGGATTGACGACAAGCAGAACGGCAAGGAGCGCCCTATCGTATATATCGACTTCGATGCCCTGCACGACAGTTACATGAAGGCAACCAGCTCGATGCACAAGGCTTACGAAATGCTGATAGAGCATTACAACGTATATATCGTAGCCCCAGCGCCAACCAACGACCATGAATACATGGCGAAGGTACAGACCTGGGTGGAGGAATACCTCTCTACCCCAGCCTACAACCACATCATCTTCTGCAACCAGAAGAACCTGCTCTACGGCGATTACTTCATCGACCCTAGCCCATGCGATGGTTTCATGGGTACGACGATAGAATACGGCAGCGATGAATTCAAGACCTTCGAAGAAATCATCACCTTCTTCGAAAGACTGGGAGGACAGTGATTTAGTTAATAGTTTATAGCAAAAAAGGTGCAACTCACTTTCTTACTTGTGAGTTGCACCTTTTTATCTATAAATATCTTTGATTCTTATGCCTTATCCAGATTCTTCGGCAACACGAGGTTCAGGATAACGGCGAGCAGAAAGACTACTGCCACACAGTTATCTGCAAAAACGGTGCGTACAATCTCTGGGAAGATGTTGAACATACCTGTTGCAGATGTGAATCCGAGACCTACGCTGAGCGAGAGGCTCACGATGACCATGTTGCGCTGAGAGAAGCCGGTACGCGCCATCATGCCGAAACCGGCAAAGAGGATGCTACCGAACATCATGATGGTACAGCCGCCCAATACAGCCTGAGGAATCGTAGTCAATACATAACCGATAGCTGGGAAGATACCACCGATAATCATGATGATGGCACCCATGGCAATGGTGAAGCGGTTGACCACTCCCGACATCGCTGCCAAACCCACATTCTGGCTGAACGAAGTGATAGGAGTACAACCGAAGAGACCAGACACCGAACTGACGAAACCATCGCAGCAGACTGCCGCGCCCATCTCCTTGGTCTTAGGATCGCGCTTCAACGCACTGTTGCAGAGCGCAGAAGTATCACCAATCGTCTCTGTGGCAGAAACCAGATATACAGCTACCACCGAGAGAATAGCACCGATATTGAATTCAGGAGTGAATGGAAGAAGCTTTGGCAAAGCTACGATAGAGAGACCAGAAAGTCCGCTGAAATCTATCATTCCCATAAACAGCGCCAGAATGTAACCTACCAGCAGTCCTACCAATACAGAGAGTGAACGCAAGAAACCCTTGACGAAAATCTGACAAAGCAGACAAGCCAGCAAGGTTACTGAACCCACGACCCAATTGTTCATGCTACCGAAATCAGCAGCACCCTGACCACCCGCAAAAGAGTTGGCACCAACAGGAAGGAGCGAGAAACCGATGGCTGTTACCACGGTAGCGGCTACTACAGGCGGAATAAGCTTGATCCAATACTTGGCGAAAAGTCCGAGTGTACCTTCTACCAGACCACCAATGATGACAGCGCCTATCAAAGTACCCATACCATGAGCACCGGCAATGGCGATGGCGAGCGAAAGGAAGGTGAAGGAGATACCCATCACGATAGGAAGGCGAGAACCAATACGCCATACCGGATAAAGCTGCACCAAAGTACCGATACCGGCGATAACCATACAGTTCTGGATAAGCACGGCGCTCACCGAACTGTCCAAACCTATCGCACCAGCGAGAATCATGATTGGCGCAATATTGCTGACAAACATCGCCAGCACATGCTGAAGACCAAATGGGAGTGCTTTACCTACGGGCACTCTGCCGTCTAATTTGTAGAGATTTTCTATTGACTGTTCCATTGTCGTCATAATAATTAGAGAAATTCCATTATCCATCAATTCAGGGTCTTTTCTGAATTTGGCGACAAAATTACAAAGAAAATCTGAGAAATCGTTCCTTTTCTCCATTTTTCTCTATCCCGCATGATAGAATACAAGAAGAATCTACGAAAAAAGGAAGGCTGCTGTTCATATTCCGTGCAACCTTCCCTTTTTATCTTATTAATTAATACTCCGTCTTTTCCGCATTTTCCTCCCACATGCGGAAAGCACCGAGCGCCTCATCGCGCATCAGGGCAATCATCGGCTTGTGGCGGTCTTCTATCTTGCGGTCTATCTCCTCGTAGATAAACTCATCATCGAAACCTATCTTGGCTGCATCCTTTCTGTCATTGGCATAATAGATACGGTCGAGATGTGCCCAGTAGATAGCACCCAGACACATCGGGCAAGGCTCGCAGGAGGTATAGATCTCGCAACCTTCCAGATTGAAGGTCTTCAATTTGCGGGTAGCCTGTCGGATACAGTTCACTTCGGCATGAGCCGTAGGGTCGAGGTCGATGGTTACACTGTTGGAAGCCTCAGCGATGATAATACCATCCTTGGCGATCACAGCACCAAAAGGTCCGCCACCGGTCTTCACGCTATTCTTTGAGAGCTCAATGGCTCTATGCATCAATTCTTCCTTTGTCATTGCTTAATATTTTTAGATTAATAATACCCCTTCTTTCAATTGGGGGCTACAAATATACAAAAAAGAAATGATACGGCAAGCATTTCATGCATTATTTTTTAATACTTTTGCTGCAAAGATACACTTTTTCGCATGAATATCCGACACTTTACTACATTTTTTTGCACGAACGCCCTAAATTTCCTTAAATACGCATTCCTGTTCAACAGTTAATTATCAATAATTATAAATACCTTTATTATAAGAGTAGTTATAATTTTCGTAACTTTGTAGCCTATGAATCAAAACAATATCAGCGCCGCAGAACTCTTCCTTAGGGTAAGAGAACTTTTGATACTCCCCGAACTGGAGCCGAAGACACGCAACAAGATGATGCACGACACGCTCATCCTCTGCTGCCACGAAGGAGTAAAGGATACGAAACAGGCTTTCGGTAACCTTTTCTCACAGGTGGACTATCTCTGCAAGGCATGCGGCATCAAGGTGGCAGACAAGATTGCCATCCAGACCATGCGCCGACACAGCAACTCGCAGGAACCGCTCTCAAGCGAAGATTTGAAATATGATGCACGTGCCCTAGCCATCTTCATCTCTGCCGTATTCGGAGTGGATGTTCCCCACGAGCTCAACGTGCTCATTCCGCATACCCCCCGACCTTATCAGAAAGGACTGGAAATCAACAACCGCCGCATCCGCTGCATCGTGAAGAACTGGGACAGCGATTTCATCCGCGTGGATATTGACCAGGATGCTGACGAAGAGGAATATCTCGTTCAACTGAAAGATGAAGAGAACCATATCGACCATACCTATCTCTGGGATATCCTGAAGGAAGGTATGCAGCTCAACCTGCTCGACTGTCAGGTGAAACAGCCCGTCATCACTCCCCGACTCATCGTGGTAGAACCCGATTATCTGGTAGATATCAGTAGCATTGCCACCTGCTTCACGGCTTTCGGTCATCATCCCCTGCTCTATCTGCTGAACCAGATGAAGCCCCGCGCCAACACCCAGGCTACCCTGCTCGGTAACTTTGCCGGTGCTGCGCTGGATGACATCATCAATACAAACGGCAAATACCAGATGAACGAAACCATAAAGACGAATTTCAGGGAGAAAGCACTGGAGTTCTGCACCTGTCCCTGGTTTGATGCCAAGAAATTCTATACCGATGCCAGTCTGCAGGCATTCAATCTGCAGCAGGTAGTGGATATTCTCTTTCCCCGCACCGCATCGCAGGCACAGATGTCAGCCTTCCGCGGCGAAAGTCTTTACGACAGGAAGAAAGCCATCCTCGAACCTTCGTTCGTCTGCGAAGCCCTCGGCATACAGGGACGTGTGGACCTGATGACCACCGACTGCAAACTGCTGGTGGAGCAGAAATCGGGACGCAACATGAATATCGAAACCCATCAGGTTGATCCGGGTTATCACAGTTATCAGCTGGAGCCCCACTATGTACAGCTACTGCTCTACTATGGCGTATTGCAGCACAACTTCAAGCTGAGCAACGACCGCGTGAATATCCGTCTGCTCTATTCCAAGTATCAGCCGCAAGACGGACTGATGGTGGTGGCGTATTACCACAAACTCTTCCAGGAAGCCATCACTTACCGCAACCAGCTGGTAGCCGCCTCTTTCGAGATAGCCAAGGAAGGTTTTGAACACGCACTCAACGAGTTTACACCCGATGTGCTCAATGTAGCAGGCACACAGGACTTCTTCTACAACAAGTATCTGAAGCCGCAGATAGAAGCCATCACCAGTCCGCTCCACAACCTCACCCCATTAGAGGAGGCTTACTTCTGCCGCATGATGACCTTCGTGTTGCGGGAACAGATGATCAGCAAGGTGGGCGCACAGGAAGGAACGAACACATCCAGTTCCGACCTCTGGACCATGCCACTCGCCGAGAAGAAAGATGCCGGAAATATCTATACCGACCTGCACATCATCCGAAAGGAACAGAGCAGCGCAGGAAGCGGATATGATACCATCACCCTGAGCGTGCCCGACCAGGGAAAAGACTTCCTGCCCAACTTCCGCATCGGCGACATGGTGTATCTCTATACCTACAAGCTGAAGGAAGAACCGGATGTGAGAAAGGCTATATTATATAAAGGTGTGCTGCAGGAAATTCACAGCGATGAGATTGTGGTGCATCTCACCGACGGACAGCAGAACGCCGATATCTTCGAGATGAACCTGCCGTATGCCATAGAACATGGAACGAGCGATGCATCGACAGGCGGAAGCATCCGCAACCTGCACCAGTTTATCTGTGCACCCAAGGAGAAGCGCGACCTGCTGCTGGGACAGCGTGCTCCGCAAAGAGATGCCTCGCTTACATTAACCAGACATTACGATGATGTACTGGACGACATCATTCTCCGTGCCAAGCAGGCACAGGATTACTTCCTGCTCGTGGGACCTCCGGGAACAGGAAAGACCAGTCGTGCCCTGAAGTTTATGGTAGAAGAAGCATTGAACGATGGAACGGGAATGCCGACAGCAGAAAGCATCGCCTCGGGAGGCAAGACGGCTCAGCAGCCTGCATCCTCCATCCTCCTGATGAGCTATACCAACCGTGCCGTGGATGAAATCTGCGAGATGCTGGTAGATTCCGGCATCCCATTCCTTCGCCTCGGCAGCGAGTATTCCTGCGACGAGCGGTTCCGCCCTTATCTGATAGAGAAAGCCATCAGCGACTGTCCGAAACTCGAAGCCATCAAACAATATATAATAGGTACGCGTGTAATCGTGGGCACCACTTCGATGATGACCTCCAAGCCGTTCATCTTCTTGCTGAAGCACTTCAAGCTTGCCATCATCGACGAGTCGAGCCAGATACTGGAGCCTAATCTCATCGGTCTCTTATCAGCAGTAGATAAGTTCATCCTCATCGGTGACTACAAGCAGTTACCAGCCGTGGTGCAGCAGAGCGAGCAGGATTCAGGCATTCCTACCATCAACGACAGTCAGAAAGGTGGCATCATCGACATGAGCATCCTACAGGACATTTGCCTCACCAACTGCCGCAACTCCCTCTTCGAACGCCTGATTCATTGGGAAGATTACGAAGAGCGCAGCGAATTCATCGGCATTCTGCGCCGCCAGGGAAGAATGCATCCCGAGATTGCAGAGTTTCCTAACCGGATGTTCTACCGTCGGGAGAAACTGGAACCCGTGCCATGTCCACACCAGTTGGAGACAGAACTGTCGTACACCCTTCCATCAGAAGATGCGCTCGACGACCTGCTGAAGGAGCACCGCATGATATTCCTCCCATCCAAATTCTGCAAGGAACCGAATGTATCCGATAAGATCAATGCCAACGAGGCAGCAATCGTGGTAGACCTGCTTCGCCGCATCCACCGCTTCTATGGAGAGCGTTTCGATGCCAAGAAGACGGTAGGCGTCATCGTTCCTTACCGCAACCAGATAGCCATGGTGCGCAAAGGCATCGAAAAGCTCGGCATTCCGGAACTGGAAAAGATCAGCATCGACACCGTGGAGCGCTATCAGGGCAGTCAGCGTGATGTCATCATCTACAGTTTCACCATCCAGAACATCTGGCAGCTCGATTTCCTTGCCGGCAACAGTTTCGTGGAAGACGGCGCCATCATCGACCGCAAGCTGAATGTCGCCATTACCCGAGCCCGGAAACAGATGATTATGACAGGCAACCCGGAGATATTGCGCAATAATCAGATTTTTAGCGAATTAATGAACTATGTGAAGGAAAAAGGAGGATATTTTTAAAATTTCCCCCAAAAAGTTTGGTGATACGGAAATAAAGTCCTATCTTTGCATTCGAATTATACACAAAAGGATAAACAAGAGACATAGATACAGATATAGGATTCCGGTGCTTAACTGGCACTGGAATTCTTTATTTTTTATGCTACTTGCCAACCGATTATTAATAACATTAAAACAACAAGAAAATTATGGCTTACATGTCACAAGAAGGCTACGACAAACTCGTAGCTGAGCTGAAACAGCTCGTATCTGTAGAGCGCCCTAAGGCATCAGCCGCAATTGCTGAAGCCCGCGACAAGGGTGATTTAAGTGAGAATTCTGAGTATGATGCCGCTAAAGAGGCACAGGCTCATCTGGAAGATAAGATCAATCGCCTGAAGCTCACCATTGCCGAGGCTAAGATTATCGATACCAAGCAGCTCAGCACCGACAGCGTGCAGATTATGTCGAAGGTAGAGATGACCAACATGGCTAACAAGGCAAAGATGACTTATACCATCGTGAGCGAGAGCGAGGCAAACTTGAAGGAAGGAAAGATTTCCATCAAGACTCCTATCGCACAGGGATTGCTCAACAAGAAGGTAGGTGAGGTTGCAGAAATCAAGATTCCTCGCGGCACCATCAACCTTCGCATCGACAAGATTTCATTTGAATAAAACGGAATAAAAGGAACTATCATATCGGCAGCGATGCCCGTATGACGGTTCCTTTTTATGTTATATGTAAGCCAACCCGATATACTCTACAGAAAATGAAAGTAGCCGATGCAACGACATCAAAAAGAGAATAAGATAATATGTATTATAAATTATTAATTATAAATTGATTAGCGATTATGGCAAGCATTTTTTCAAAGATTGCAGCAGGAGAGATTCCTAGCTACAAGTGTGCAGAAAGCGACAAGTTCTATGCTTTCCTCGACATTAGCCCTATCGGCAAAGGTCATACTCTGGTAATTCCCCGTAAGGAAGTTGATTACATCTTCGATATGGAAGACAAAGACCTGGCTGAGTTTGAGGTTTTCGCCAAGAAGGTAGCCAAGGCTATCAAGGCAGCCTTCCCATGCAAGAAAGTGGCGCAGGTTGTTTTGGGTCTGGAGGTTCCTCATGCCCATATCCACCTCATCCCAATGAACAGCGAAGCTGATGTAAACTTCCGCAAGGAGCATCTCAAACTCACAGAGGAAGAGTTCAAGGAAATTGCTGATAAGATTTATACAGAATTCAAGAAACTTTAAATGCAAGAAGTTTCAAACAGAAAAAGAGCTGCGAAGCATATTCGCAGCTCTTTTTATATCTTTATTTCATAAGCCCTTGCTTAGACGAACTCATCGCCTTTCTTCATCTGCACCTCGTTTACATATTTACGCACCAGGGCAGAAGAATCTTCTTTCTTGCATATCAACAATACATTGTCATTCTCGGCTACTATGAAACCATCCAGTCCGTTCAATACAGCCAACTTTCCTTTAGGCAACTTGATTACATTGTTGTGACAATTCTCCATCATCACATCGCTATCAATAACCACGTTGTCATCGCTGCTCTTCTGCATCGCCTCGTAGATACTGTGCCAGGTACCCAGATCAGCCCAGCCGAAGTCACACTTCATCATATAGACATTGCTAGGTTTGTCAAGCACTCCGAAATCTACTGATATATTAGGATAAGAAGAGAAGCTCTCTTTCATGTATGCATTCTCTGTCTCCACACTGAATTCGGGATACTGTTTATCGTAATCACGGAGTACAGGGGGCAGAATTTTGCAGAAACACTCACGCAGATACTTCACATTAGAAAGGAATAAGCCCGTATTCCAATAGAACTCTCCACTCTCTACAAAAATCTTGGCAAACTCTCTTTCCGGCTTTTCTGTAAACGACTGTACCTTATACAATCCGTTGCCGATAGCTTCGCCCATCTGAATATATCCATATCCAGGTTCAGGACGGGTTGGTTTCACACCCATCGTCAGGAAACGGTCATGTTCTGCCACAAAAGCCAGACCTTCCAATACGTTTTCCCGGAAAGCATCTTCATTGAAGATAGCCTGATCCGAAGGAGTGGCGATGATGCAGGCATCAGGATTGAGCATCGAGATGCGATGATTGGCCCATGCCATGCTAGGTGCCGTATTGCGATGAATAGGTTCCGCCAATATCCGTTCTGCAGGAACCTCAGGCAACTGTTCCTTTACCAGTTGAACATATTCTTCATTTGTGTTGATAAATATATGGTCGGCAGGCACGATCTTTGCCATACGGTCAAAGGTTTGCTGAAGCTGGGTGCGCCCCACTCCAAAGAAGTCGACAAACTGCTTCGGATAGTTGCTGCGGCTGCAAGGCCAGAGTCTGCGGCCCTTACCTCCCGCCAATATCACACAATAATTATTTCCGTTACTCTTCATATCTTGAGTCTAATATTTTGTTGGTTTTCAAAATTCATCTGTAAAGTTAGTGATTATCCGTGAAAGTGCCAAAGATTTTCTTGAAATTTAATAAAGTGGACTATAAAAACAACAAAAATTTAATGTTTCTGCATTAAAAATGCATTTTTAGAAAAAAAAGTCACTAAAAAGTTTGTCAGTTCAAAAATTATTAGTACCTTTGCAACCGCAAATAAGCAAGGTGGTATTTGCCCAGATGGCGGAATCGGTAGACGCGCTGGTCTCAAACACCAGTGGAGCAATCCATCCCGGTTCGAGCTGCAAGTTTTTACTTGCGGCAATTTTTTTTGCACTGATATAGGAAAAGGGCATCACCCTCGACTTCTAATCAAAATTAAAAGCCGCTCAACAGATCTGTTGAGCGGCTTTTTTTATATGGAAATCATAGCACTACAGCTATGATGCCTAGTCTTTAAAATCAAGTGAGAGTTCACCTGTGCCTAGAAGATTGTAACTCATGCGATGATATGGAGTGGCTCCAAATTCCCTGATGGCAGCACGATGCTTCTTGGTAGGATAACCCTTGTTGCCTTTCCAGTCGTACTGCGGATATTCTTCTGCCAGCGCATCCATGTAATCATCACGATAGGTCTTGGCAAGGATGCTGGCAGCTGCAATAGACAGATACTTGCCGTCACCCTTTACAATGGTTGTATAAGGCAAATCCTTGTAGGGTTTGAAGCGGTTACCATCCACGATAACTGCCTCCGGACGAACCTTGAGCTGGTCCAGGGCACGGTGCATAGCCAGAAAACTGGCGTTGAGGATATTGATTTTATCGATTTCTTCGGGAGTAACAATGCCCACGGCCCAAGCTACAGCATCACGCTCTATCTGCTCGCGGAGCGCCTTGCGCTTCTTATCTGTGAGCTTCTTACTGTCGTTCAATTCGGCATTCTGATAACCGGGCGGAAGGATAACGGCTGCTGCATATACGCTGCCTGCCAGACATCCTCTGCCAGCCTCATCGCAGCCAGCCTCTACCATATCCTTATAATAATGACTTTCTAACATAATTATGATGAATTTTACGTGCGCTGTATGCGGCTAAAAAGTCTTTATCTTTAGAACATCATAGCCACGCGTTTTACGCCCGCTACAAGCGCATCTATTTCTTCCTTGGTGTTGTACAAGGCAAAGCTGGCACGAACGGTTCCCAGAATGCCGTAGCGGTCCATCAAAGGCTGAGCACAATGATGACCTGTACGAACGGCGATGCCCAGGCGGTCGAGCAAGGTTCCCATATCCATGTGATGAATATCACCAACCAAGAAGCTGACAACGGCATCTTTGCCCTCCTGTTCACCAAAAAGTCTGATTCCATCGATGGTTCGCATCTGCTCCATACAGTAGTGAGTGAGTTCCTGCTCGTGCTTGGCAATGTTATCCATGCCGAGCGCAGAAACATAATCGATGGCTTTTGCCAGACCGTGGGTAGCTACATAATCAGGAGTACCAGCCTCGAACTTGAAAGGCAACTTCTCGAAAGTAGTCTTCTCAAAACTTACACTCTCAATCATTTCGCCACCGCCCTGATAAGGAGGCAACTTGTCGAGCCATTCTTCCTTGCCGTAAAGCACACCGATACCGGTAGGACCATAAATCTTATGTCCGCTGAAAGCGAAGAAATCGCAATCCATATCCTGTACATCCACTGCGAAATGAGGAGTACTCTGAGCGCCATCCACCATGACAGGCACATCGTGCTCATGAGCAATCTTTATCATCTCTTTTACCGGATTCACCGTACCGAGCACGTTGCTCACCTGGGCAATGCTCACGATTTTGGTACGTTCGGTAAATAAATTGGCGAATTCATCGAGGTTAATCTCACCTTTATCGTTGATTGGGATTACACGGATGGCAATTCCCTTCTTGGCAGCCTGCAACTGCCAAGGCACAATATTGGAGTGATGCTCCATGGTAGAGATAATCACCTCGTCGCCCTCGCTCATAAAGGCATCGCAGAACGATGAAACCACGAGATTCAGACTCTCTGTAGTACCACGGGTAAAGATGACTTCCTCAACCTTAGGCGCATTGATAAACTTGCGCACGGTTTCGCGGGCTGCCTCATGAAGGTCGGTAGCCTGCTGAGAGAGATAGTGAACGCCACGATGCACATTGGCATTTACATTGAGATACTCGTCGCGCATGGCATCAAGCACGCACAATGGCTTCTGCGTGGTTGCCGCATTATCCAGATACACCAATGGCTTATCGTATACCTTTCTCGATAAAATCGGGAAATCTGCTCTTACTTGATTGATATCATACATATTTTTAAGAACTTAACTCCTTTAAAAGGATATTATCTACTTGCAAAGCTTGCAACCCTCGCACTTATTGAGTTCACCACGGAATCGCTTCTCTACGAGATGATGCAGGCGATCACGCAATGGCTCCAGCTCCATCTTGTCGATGACTTCGTTGATAAATGCAAACTGAAGGAGCAACTTAGCCTCCTCACGGCTCACACCACGCTGCTGCATATAGAACAGGGCGGCATCGTTGAGCTGACCAACAGTACTACCGTGCGCACACTTCACATCATCGGCATAAATCTCCAGCATCGGCTGGGTGAACATACGGGCTGTCTTCGTTGCACAGAGGTTCTGGTTGGTTTCCTGAGAAATTGTCTTCTGGGCACCATGACGAACCAACACTCTACCGGCAAAAGCACCACGTGCCTCACCATCGAGTACATACTTATAAAGCTCGTTGCTGGTACAATGACCCACCTGATGATCGATAAGCGTATTGTTATCTACCACCTGGTTCTTATCGGCAATCACACAACCATTGCAGAAACACTCGGCTCCCTCGCCCTTGAATACGAGGTCGAGACGGTTGCGGGTGATACCGTTATGAAGGGTGATGACGTTATGGTTTACACGGCTGTTAGCCTGCTGCTCGATATAAACGTTGCTGACACGGCGGTTCTTGTAATGAGTCTCCTCCAGGCAATAGAGGTCGAGACTGGCATTCTCGCCAACATAAGCCTCGATTACCTGAGTAGCGAGGAAGTTCTTGTCATCGGCTGCATGGTCGCAGAAGAGGAACTTAGCCTCAGCACCCTGTTCCATGACGATGAGAACACGTCGGTTTACCATCAAATCAACATCCGAACGGAGAATATTGATGACCTGAATAGTTCGCTCTACCTTTACATTCTTTGGAACATAAATCAGCAAGCCATCCTGTGCCAGGAATGTATTCAATGCCGTGATGCCATCTTCATCGGTTTTGGCAATCTTAGCGTAGTATTTCCCGATGAATTCAGGGTTTTCTGCAGCAATCTTGTTCAAAGAGTCCACGATAACACCCTCTGGCAACTCTACCTTTGGCAATGCCTTGCAATAGAAAGCATCGTTCACCACGAAGTAGAGCGAAGTGCTCAGGTTAGGCACATCGCAACGGAAAGCCTCGTATGGATCTACAGGGATTTCCAGGCGATTCAAGTTCAAGCCATAATCTGGCTCGAAGATGGCGCTCATATCTGTGTACTTGTATCTTTCTACCTTTCGGGAAGGGAAGCCCAGGCGACGGAAGTCCTCAAACGCAGCATCGCGCACTGCATTGAGCACCTCAGCACTGTTCTTCTTGATCATTCTCGAAGAAGACTGATACAAGTCTAAATATTGTTTTTCTGAATGCATAGCCATCCTCCCTATTATTTCTCATCTACTTCTGCCTTGATCCAGTCATAGCCACGAGCCTCAATCTCCTTGGCAAGTTCAGGACCGGCAGTCTTCACGATTCTACCCTTATAGAGTACGTGAACCACACTTGGCTTAATCATATCGAGCAGACGCTCGTAGTGAGTGATGACGATGGCAGATGTCTTGTCGGTATGCATCTTGTTCACACCGTCTGCCACAATACGCATCGCATCCACATCGAGACCAGAGTCGGTTTCATCGAGGATAGAGAGCTTTGGCTCCAGCATTGCCATCTGGAAAATCTCGTTGCGCTTCTTCTCACCACCCGAGAAACCTTCGTTTACTGAACGGCGAGCCAACTTGCTGTCCAATTCCACCAACTCGCGCTTCTCACGCATCAGCTTCATGAATTCGCTTGTATTCAATGGTTCCAAACCCTGATACTCACGCTTGGCATTGATAGCCGCACGCATGAAGTTGGTCATGGATACACCAGGAATCTCCACTGGATACTGGAAAGAGAGGAACAAGCCTTCACGGGCACGGTCCTCTGGCTTCATATCCAGAAGGTTCTTGCCGTTGAAGATAGCCTCGCCCTCGGTTACGGTATAGAGAGGGTTACCTGTGAGCACAGCGCTCAAGGTTGACTTACCGGAACCGTTAGGTCCCATGATAGCATGTATCTCACCATCGTTGATGGTCAGGTTGATACCTTTCAATATTTCTTTGCCTGCAATAGTAGCATGCAGATTCTTTACCTCTAACATAATTTTAGTCAATTTTTATCGATTTCATCGAGAATTATGATGATTATCCTACGGTTCCTTCGAGTGAAACACTCAGGAGTTTCTGTGCCTCAACGGCAAACTCCATAGGCAACTTGTTGAGCACATCCTTGGCATAACCGTTTACGATCAGGCCGACAGCCTCCTCGGTAGGAATGCCTCGCTGATTACAATAGAAGAGCTGGTCTTCTGAAATCTTCGAGGTAGTTGCCTCATGCTCGAACACGGCTGTATCGTTATGCGCATCCATATATGGGAAAGTATGTGCTCCACAATCGCTGCCCAGCAACAAAGAGTCGCAGGAACTGTAGTTGCGTGCATTGTCGGCATTGGCTGTGGCACGAACCAGACCTCGATAGGAGTTCTGGCTATGACCTGCCGAGATACCCTTCGAGATGATAGTACTCTTGGTGTTCTTACCCATGTGAATCATCTTGGTACCGGTATCGGCCTCCTGATAGTTGTTGGTAACAGCTACGCTGTAGAACTCAGCCACAGAGTTGTCGCCACGCAAGATACAGGAAGGATACTTCCAGGTAATCGCAGAACCCGTCTCTACCTGAGTCCAGCTCAACTTAGAGTTCACACCACGCAAGTCGCCTCGCTTGGTTACCAGGTTCAGCACACCACCCTTACCATGTTCATCACCAGGATACCAGTTCTGAACGGTAGAGTACTTCACCTCTGCATTATCCTTGACAATAATCTCTACGATAGCTGCATGGAGCTGGTTCTCATCACGCATTGGCGCTGTACATCCCTCCAGGTAAGAAACGTAGGCATCATCATCGGCGATGATCAATGTACGCTCAAACTGACCGGTGTTACGGGCATTGATGCGGAAGTAACTGCTCAACTCCATCGGGCAGCGGACGCCCTTAGGAATATAAACGAATGAGCCATCACTGAATACGCAACTGTTCAAGGCTGCATAAAAGTTATCACGATAAGGAACCACGGTTCCCAGATACTCTCTTACCAGATCAGGATGCTCCTTCACAGCCTCACCAATACTGCAGAAGATGACGCCCTTCTCACGGAGTTTCTCCTTGAAGGTAGTCTTCACCGACACAGAGTCCATGATGGCATCTACAGCGGTACCGCTCAAAGCCAAGCGCTCCTCCAGAGGAATACCGAGCTTGTCGAATGTTTTCTCCAACTCAGGATCAATCTCCTGGTTTCTTTGGCTTCTTTGCCAAAGGGTCGGCATAGTATGAAATCTCCTGGTAGTCAATAGGTGGCACGTGCACGTGTCCCCACTTTGGCTCCTTGAGCGTCTTCCAGTAATTGTAGGCTTTCAGACGAAATTCGAGCATCCAGTCTGGCTCTCCCTTCTTCTGCGAGATCAGGCGCACAACATCCTCGTTGAGACCCTTTTCTATGATTTCAGTATGTACATCGGTGGTAAAACCATACTCGTATTTCTGGTCTATCACATCCTTGACAACCTGATTCTGTTCTTTCTCTATTTCTGCCATTTTATTTAGAATAACCTTTCGTTATTTTAACCCCTAAATAGGGATAAGCCGCTGAGGACTCATCCCTACCTTAATTATATATATGATAGAGCGAAAAACAAATGAATTCTTCGCTTTTCGTTCTTCACTCTTCACTTTATTAAAGCTTCTGCTCTACCTCGATCTCAGTGAAGGTCTCGATAACGTCGCCTTCCTGAATATCGTTGTAGTTGACGAGGCTCAAACCGCATTCCATACCGGTAACCACCTCCTTAACATCGTCCTTGTAACGCTTCAAGGCATCGATTTCTGCAGTACGTATCACGATACCGTCACGGATGACGCGAGCCTTATCCTTAGCGTGTACCTTACCCTCGGTAACGAGACAACCGGCAATAGTACCCACCTTAGAAATCTTGAAGGTCTGCTTCACCTCTACCTGACCGGTAACGATTTCCTTCTTCACCTTGTCGAGCATACCAACCATCGCACTCTTGATATCGTCGATAGCATCGTAGATGATAGAGTATGTGTTGATCTCAACACCCTCACGGTCGGCAGCCTTACGAGCATCGGCAGATGGACGAACCTGGAAACCAACGATGACTGCATCTGAAGCAGATGCCAGCATCACGTCGTTCTCAGAAATCTGACCCACAGCCTTGTTCACTACGTTCACCTGAACCTTCTCGGTAGAAAGCTTGATGAATGAGTCGCTCAATGCCTCAACAGAACCGTCGGTATCACCCTTCACGATGACGTTCAACTCATGGAACTCACCACGTGCGATACGGTGAGAGATATCACCCAGAGTCAAGCGCTTCTGAGTACGCAAGCCCTGCTCACGCTGCAGCTGCTCACGCTTGTTGGCAATTTCACGAGCCTCCTGCTCTGTCTCGATTACGTGGAACTGGTCACCTGCAGTAGGCGCACCATTCAAACCGAGGATGATAGCTGGCTCAGCAGGAGCAGCTGACTTGATGTTGGCATTACGCTCATTGAACATCGCCTTGACACGCCCCCAAGAAGTACCGGCGAGTACAATATCACCTACCTTCAGGGTACCGTTGGCAACCAATACGGTAGAAACATATCCACGGCCCTTGTCGAGAGAAGACTCGATGATGGTACCTGTTGCGCGACGGTTAGGGTTAGCCTTCAAGTCGAGCATATCAGCCTCGAGGAGCACCTTGTCGAGCAAATCGTGAACACCGATACCCTTCTTGGCACTGATTTCCTGGCACTGTACTTACCACCCCACTCCTCAACGAGCAGGTTCATGTTAGCCAAGTCCTCACGGATACGGTCTGGGTTAGCACCTGGCTTATCAATCTTGTTGATGGCGAATACCATTGGCACACCGGCAGCCTGTGCATGGGCGATAGCCTCCTTGGTAGTAGGCATCACGGAGTCATCGGCTGCGATGATGATGATGGCGATATCGGTAGCCTGGGCACCACGGGCACGCATGGCGGTAAACGCCTCGTGACCTGGAGTATCAAGGAAGGTAACCTTGCGGCCACTGTTCAGCGTAACACTGTATGCACCGATATGCTGGGTAATACCACCTGCCTCACCGGCAATCACATTGGTATTGCGGATATAGTCGAGCAAAGAGGTCTTACCGTGGTCAACGTGACCCATGACGGTTACGATTGGAGCACGTGGAACCAAGTCGTTCTCATCATCCTCTTCCTCGCTCACGGCCTCCTGAACCTCGGCACTCACGTATTCGGTCTTGAAACCGAACTCCTCAGCTACCATATTGATGGTCTCAGCATCCAGACGCTGGTTGATAGATACCATGATACCTACACCCATCAGGGTAGAGATAACCTGAGTAACGCTGATATCCATCATCGTAGCCAACTCGCTAACGGTAACGAACTCAGTGAGTTTCAGGGTCTTGCTTTCCTTCTGCTCCTGACGAGCCTGATCCTGCAACTTCTCCTGAACAGCCTCACGCTTCTCCTTACGGTACTTAGCACCCTTCTTGTTCTGACTCTTGCTGGTCAAACGTGCAAGAGTCTCCTTAACCTGGCGTGCTACAGCCTCGTCATCAACCTCGATCTGGCGCTGGTTGCTGCGGTTGTTGTTATTGCCGCGATTATTATTGTTATTATTTCTGTTGCGGTTCTTGTTCTTCTTGTTATTACCGCCGTTGTTGCCATTACCTCCACCATTATTCTTAGCTTCGGCAATGATGTCAACACGTTCTTTGTTGATACGAACACGCTTTTTGCGCTCATTGTGCTGTTGAGCCATTTTCTCCTCACGTTCCTTGCGGCGCTCCTCCTTGGTTTTCTTCTTAGGACGAGTGCTCTGGTTGAGGGAAGACAAATCTATCTTGCCCAACACCTTAGGCTCATTAGCAGTAAACTTCTTCTCACTCTTGAGAGTAAACACGCTGTTATCTGCTGCGCCAGCAGAATGCTGTGCAGTTTCATTCTTAGCATGATGATGCTCTTTCTTTCCCTGAGGAACATTCTGCTTATTCATCTGAGCGTTTGACTGCTGTGATTTCTGATGATTTTCCTGTTTCATTTGCTGTTTATGCTGAGAAGCCTGTTGTGGCTTCTGTTCCTTCTTTTGCTCAGCCTTAGGAGCGTCTTTCTTCTGCTCAGGACTGACGGCAGCAGTCTCAGGCTTTTCCGCAACAGACTCTGCAGCAGGCTTCTTACCGATATTGTCCAAGTCAATCTTTCCCAGCGGCTTATACTGCTGCCGTCCATTAGACTCCAACAAGCTTTCTGCGCGATTGTCCTTCTGCTCTGGCGCACGCTTCTTATCTTTTGCTTTTTTGGTAAAGAGTTTCTCAGCCTGATCACGAACCTCTCTGTCTCTGACTGAAGGCATCGTTCAATGCCTTGTATTGCTGGTCGGTGAGTTTGAAGCTCGGTTCTGCCTTGACATCTCCCAGGTCTTTTCTTTTCTCTAGGAATTCAACTGCCGTCTGAAGTCCTATATTTAATTCACGTAGTGCTTTATTTAATCTGATGCTCATAAATTATTTTATTCTCCTATTTTTAAAGTTAGATTCCCTGCAAGCACTCGCTGGCAAGGGAATTATTGTTCGAATTCGGCGCGCAACACGCTGAGTACATGATCAACGGTCTCCTCTTCGAGGTCGGCCTTCTCAATCAGCAAGTTGCGAGGTGCATTGAGTACCTGCTTGGCAGTATCAAGACCGATGCCCTTGATAGCATCGATAACCCACTGGTCAATCTCATCAGAGAACTCATCCAAGTAGATATCCTCATCGGCCTCATTCTCGTCTACCTCACGGAATACATCGATGGTATATTCTGTAAGCATAGAAGCCAGTTTGATGTTCATACCGCCACGGCCGATAGCCAAACTAACTTCCTCAGGCTGCAAGTAAACCTCTGCTTTCTTGTTCTCATCATCCAACATTGATTGAAGAAACCTTGGCTGGAGCCAACGCACGCTGAATGAAGAGTTTGGTATTGCTTGAGTAGTTGATGACATCGAGATTCTCGTTGCAAAGCTCGCGAACGATACCGTGAACGCGGCTACCCTTAACACCTACACATGCACCAACCGGGTCGATACGCTCATCGAAGCTTTCAACAGCAATCTTAGCACGCTCTCCTGGGAGACGGGCGATACGACGGATTGCAATCAGACCGTCTGCAATCTCAGGAACCTCAGCCTCCAACAGGCGTTGCAGGAAGATTGGAGCAGTACGGCTCAAGATAATCTTTGGATTATTGTTCTCGTTGTCTACACGAAGGATGACCGCACGAACAGTCTCACCCTTGCGGTAAGTATCGCCAGGAATCTGCTCCGTCTTAGGCAACATCAACTCGTTGTTCTCGTCATCAACAATAAGAACCTCGCGCTTCCATACCTGATAAACCTCACCAGAGATAACCTGACCTACGCGATCCTTGTATTTGTTGTAGAGTGAATCATGCTCCAACTCAAGAATTTTGGAAGCCAAAGTCTGACGAAGAGTCAAGATGGCACGACGACCAAACTTATTGAAGTCAACCGTCTCACTTACATCCTCACCAACCTCGTAATCCGGCTCAATCTTACGAGCCTCAGAAAGTGTAATTTCCTTATTTTCATCTTCAACTTCGCCATCAGCAACAACAATACGGTTGCGATAAATTTCGAAGTCACCCTTGTCAGGGTTCACGATGACATCAAAGTTTTCGTCACTACCGAAAATTCTGGCAAGTACATTACGGAAGCTTTCCTCCAATACACTTACCAATGTTGTACGGTCGATATTCTTGGTTTCTTTAAACTCGCGGAATGTATCAATCATACTCGCTGTCAATTCTTGCTCTTTTTTAGCCATAGCTTAATTGAAACTAATTATGTATTTTGTATATTTTACTTTATCCATCTGGTAAACGTGATCAACCTCCTGCTTAACCGGACGTTTTTTACCTTCAACCTTTACCTTTTCTTCAACGCCAACTGTGAAGTCATTTCCTTCAACAGCTTTCAAGATACCCTTCACCTTCTTGCCGTCGGCATCAAGCACCTCTACCTCCTTGCCAATGAAATTGATATACTGCTGCGGAACTTTGAACGGTTGACCCAAGCCTGCAGAGCCAACTTCGAGCTCATAGTCTTCCTCGTCACGGTTCAAATGATCCTCAATATACTTACTCAAGGCAACACAATCCTCAATCCATACTCCATCGGCATGGTCAATCTCAACAACGATTCTATCGTCGGGACTGATTTCAATGCTCACCAAGAAATATTCCTGATCTTGGAGCCATTCATCAACTAATTTTTTTACGACGTTTTTATCTATCATATATACCTATTTAAAATAAAATGAGGAACTCTTGTGAGCCCCTCATTCCACTGAACGTTGCAAAATTACAAATATTTTTGTGATTAGCCAAAAAAAATGCAACTTTTTATTCGCAACGTGCACATTTTTAATCGATTGTGCACGTTTTTGTACTTATTTCTTCACAGGATGCAGTATTTTTTCGTATTCTGATGGAGAATTCAGCAATTTTACTGCTTCCTTAATCTGCTTGTCGTAACGCATGGAATTCTGGATGGCACCGCGCTGGAAATAATAGGCAGAAACGATGTCATTTTCCAACAGATGCTTGATGTAATCCTTGTTATAATCCAGATCCTTTGCCACATTATGGCTCAGCTTTTTCTTCAAAGCCTCAAACTCTGCCTTGGCATCATCGTAGTAGCCTTCAAACTTAGCGAGTTTTTCCAAGTCCTTGAGATACTTTTCTGTTTCACGGTCGTACTGGAAGTTAGCCTTCAACACGCGTGTCTTGAATTCATCATAGTCGGCATCGGTCAGCGAGAATTCCTTCGCAGGAGCAATAGCAGGATGCTTGGCGATATAATCAACCTCATAATTAAGCATCACCTCATTACTGTCGCGGGCACCGGCGAGATAGAAAGCAATGTTTGGCAAGGAATCAGGCTTCACCTCTACATCCGGCTTCACACCGCCTCCATCTCTCACTTCTCTGCCACCTGCAGTATAGAACACCTTGGTAAGAGAGTCGGGAACATGCTCCACATAACCGCCCTTATCGTGCTTATAGTTGAGTGCCTGAACGCATCGACCGCTAGGAATGAAATATTTAGCAGTAGTGAGTTTCACCTGTCCGTTATAAGGCAAATCCATGGTAGTCTGCACCAATCCCTTTCCATACGTGCGCGTACCTAATATTACAGCACGGTCATAATCCTGCAGACTGCCGCTCATGATTTCACTGGCACTGGCAGAATTCTCGTTCACCAATACCACCATCGGCATAACGGAATCTATCGGTTCAACCGTGGTCTTATAAACATGATTAGAACGCTGCAACTTTCCCTTCATCTCCAAGACTGTCTTACCTTTAGGCAAGAACATATTGATGATACTGACCGCTTCGGTAACAGAACCACCACCATTATTACGCAGATCGAAGACAAGGCTATTGGCTCCTTGCTTTCTCAAATCGATGAAAGCACGACGCACTTCCTTGGCAGACTGCTCGGTAAAGGAATTGAAGTTGATGTAACCGATGTTACCCTCCAACATGCCATAATAAGGCAAGAACGGCAACTGGATGGTACGGCGTGTTACCTTCACCTTCATCGTCTTGCCTGTACTTGGACGCTTAACTTTCAGCATGAAAGAAGAACCCGGTTCACCACGAAGATGATCGCTGACATAGCTCACCTCCTTATTGGTCATATCCTCATCATCAATACTCAGGATGATGTCACCCTTCTTCAGTCCCACTTCTGCAGCAGGCATATTCTCGTAAGGCTCGCTGATACAGACGCGCTGCAACTGGAAATTGTAGCGTATCACCGCACCTACACCCGCATACTTGCCGGTGAGCAGGTTCTTGAGTTCCTTCATCTTCTGCTCAGGATAATAGGTAGTATAAGGGTCGAGACTACGCAACATGGCATTGATACCATTTCCGACCACAACTTCAGCATCGAGCGTATCAACATACATCAAATCGAGATTCTTGTAGATGGCATTGAATATTTCCATATTCTTTGCGGCTTTGAAGTCATGATCTTTGTCAACCTGGGCAAAAGTAGGAACCGCCAGGAGCACCATAAGCAAGGAGAACAGTATTCTTTTCATTGTTACCTTATTTAATTGTATATGATTCAACTTATTGGTTATTTCCTCCCCCTCTTCACGGCATTCGCCCTCGGGAGAAGTTTTCGACCACAAAAGTACTCATTTCTTTGCGAAAAACACCATAAAATAGGCAAAAAGTGGCACAAAGATAAGAAAAAATACACTTTTTTAGGGAAAAAGCGAAAAAAGTCAGCAAAAAATTTGGCAGAATGAAGAAAAGTTAGTACTTTTGCACACGCAAATAAGGAACGTCATGTTCTTTACAGAAAAAACGCTTCAATAGCTCAGTTGGTTAGAGCACCTGACTGTTAATCAGGGGGTCGTTGGTTCAAGCCCATCTTGAAGCGCAAGAGAGTTTCAGGTTAGCCTCGCAACTCATCTTCTTTCATAGCAAATTGCTTCAATAGCTCAGTACGCAGATTATTCTACATCATTGTTGTGATCCAAAGAGTCGTTGAACCCCTTAGGAGCCTGCTCATCATTACGATGCTCGTAACGACGTGGCTGACGAGCTGGACGCTCACCACGACCTTCATGACGGTCATCACGACGACCACGACGCTCACCGCGCTCAGGACGTGGACGACGCTCACGCTCTACATAACCCTCTGGCTTCTCCATCAACACACGATGAGAGAGCTTGTACTTGCCAGTCTTAGGATCAATCTCCATCAACTTCACCTTGATCTTGTCGCCTTCCTTGATGCCAGCCTCTTCAACTGTCTCAAGACGCTTCCAATCGATCTCAGAGATGTGGAGCAAACCATCCTTACCAGGGAGAATCTCTACGAAGCAACCGTAAGGCATAATAGAGCGAACAGTACCCTCGTAAACCTCACCAACCTCAGGAACAGCTACGATAGCCTTGATCTTAGCCAAAGCTGCATCGATAGAATCCTTGTTAGGAGCAGATACCTGGACGTGACCCTTACCATCAGTCTCCTCGATAGTGATTGTCGCACCAGTATCCTCCTGCATCTGCTGGATAATCTTACCACCAGGGCCGATGACAGCACCGATGAACTCCTTAGGGATATCGAATGCTACGATACGTGGAACCTGTGGCTTCATCTCAGCACGTGGCTCAGAGATAGTCTCCATCATGCAGTTGAGGATGTGCTCACGACCAGCCTTAGCCTGCATCAAAGCCTCCTCAAGAATCTCGAAGCTCAAACCATCACACTTGATATCCATCTGTGTAGCAGTCAAGCCATCGCGGGTACCAGTGGTCTTGAAGTCCATATCACCCAAGTGGTCCTCATCACCGAGGATATCACTGAGGATAGCGTACTTGTCCTCACCTGGGTTCTTGATAAGACCCATAGCGATACCAGAAACTGGCTTCTTCATAGGAACACCTGCATCCATCAGGGCGAGAGTACCGGCACAAACAGTAGCCATAGAAGAAGAACCGTTAGACTCCAAGATCTGGCTTACCAAACGTACTGTGTAAGGGAAGTCTGTAGGAATCTGGCCCTTCAAACCACGCCATGCCAAGTGGCCGTGACCAATCTCACGACGGCCTACACCGCGCTGAGCCTTAGCCTCACCTGTAGAGAATGGAGGGAAGTTATAGTGAAGGAGGAAGCGCTGGTAGCTCTTCTCGAGCACACCGTCGATAAGCTTCTCATCCATCTTTGTACCAAGAGTACATGTAGAGAGAGACATAGTCTCACCACGCTGGAAGATAGCGCTTCCGTGAGGCATTGGGAGTGGAGACACCTCGCACCAGATAGGGCGGATTTCTGTAGTAGCACGACCATCAAGACGCAAGCCCTCATCGAGGATGCAACGACGCATAGCATCGCGCATTACGTCATCATAGTAGCGGGTAGCCTCAGCGTGCTTCTCCTCCAAGTCTTCCTCAGAAAGATCGGTATGAGCTGCGTCATACTTCTCGAGGAAGTCAGCCAAAACCTTGTCGAAAGCATCCTGACGTGCATGCTTCTCCAAAGCCTGGTGGTTGATATCATAAGCTGGCTTGTAAAGCTCAGACTTGATCTGCTCACGGAGTTCCTCGTCGTTAACCTCGTGGTCATACTCACGCTTCACGTCAGTACCCTTCTCCTTAGCCAACTCATACTGGAGCTCGCACATAGGCTTGATAGCCTCGGCAGCCACCTTGAGGGCACCGATCAGATCCTGCTCAGAAACTTCCTTCATCTCACCTTCCACCATCATGATGTTGTCCTTGGTAGCACCAACCATGATATCCATGTCGGCCTCTTCCATCTGCTGGAATGTAGGATTAACAACATACTCACCATTGATACGAGCTACACGAACCTCAGAGATATAGTACTCGAAAGGAATATCTGAACAAGCCATGGCAGCTGAAGCAGCGAAACCTGCAAGGGCATCTGGCTGGTCAACACCATCGGCTGAGAGCAACATTACCTGTACGTAAACTTCTGCATGGTAGTTAGAAGGGAAAAGTGGACGCAAAGCACGGTCCACAAGACGAGAGGTAAGGATTTCCTCATCGCTGGCTTTGCCTTCGCGCTTGGTGAAACCACCAGGGAAACGACCTGCAGCACTGTACTGCTCACGATAATCTACTTGCAAAGGCATAAAATCTGTACCCGGAACTGCATCCTTTGCTGCACAAACAGTTGCGAGAAGCACTGTGTTACCCATGCGGAGAACCGCAGCACCATCAGCCTGTTTTGCAACTTTTCCGGTCTCAATTGTGATGGTTCTTCCATCAGGCAACTGAACACTTTTTGTAATTACGTTCATCTAATTATTAAAAAACTTATTGTTTTGTCTAACATCTAATATCTAAAACGCTGCAAAGATACCTCTTTAATTATTAATAAACAAATAAATCAGCAATTATTTTCCACTTTTTTTAATAATTTATCTATAGAAGGTGCATTATTCGCAATTTTATTACTATCTTTGCACTCGATAATTTTGCAAAATAATAAAATTCATGAAGATAACTAGACTCTTTTCAGTGGCAGTGATTATGGTAGCTGCGCTGGCTCTCACTTCTTGTAACAACAAGAAATTTCATATCAACGGCAATATCACAGAGGCTCAGGACTCTATGCTCTATCTGGAGAACATCAGCCTGAACGGTCCTGTGAAAATCGACTCTGTGAAACTGGGCGAGGATGGTGCCTTTGCCTTCGACGAGGCTGCCATGGACTCTGTTACCCCAGAGTTCTACCGCTTACGTATCGCCAACCAAACCATCAACCTTTCCATTGATTCTACAGAAACCGTCAAGGTAAAGGCGGCTTATCCGCAGATGAGCTTCAAATACGAAGTGGAAGGTTCTGAAAACTGCAACAAGATCAAGGAGTTGTCTCTTAAGCAGATGACTCTCCAGAGCAATATCAACGGGCTCGTGAAAGATCCTAACATCGGCAACGATTCTATCGAATCCATCGTAGGCCGCATGCTCCAGGCTTACAAACAGGACATCAAGACCAACTACATCTTCAAGGAGCCAATGAAGGCATACGCTTACTATGCGCTCTTCCAAACTGTACAGTTGGGCAATGTGAATACGCTTATCTTCAACCCTCGCAACAACAAAGACGACGTGAAGGTATTTGCTGCCGTAGCAACCAGTTGGGATACCTACTATCCTGGCGCTGAGCGTGGCAAGAACCTCCACAATATCGCCATTGAGGGAATGAAGGACATCCGCATCATCGAGAACCAGATGGCACAGCAGCAGATTGAGGCCAGCAAGGTGAGCGTAAACGGATGCATCGAAATTGCACTTCAGGACAACAAGGGACAGGTACGCCGCCTCTCTGACCTCACCGGCAAGGTGGTATTGCTCGATTTCCATGTCTTCGCCAGCAAAGAGAGCACCAAGCGCATCATGATGCTCCGTGAGCTTTACAACAAATATCATGCAGCCGGACTAGAGATTTATCAGGTATCAGTAGACCCTGACGAGCACTTCTGGAAGACCTCTACCGCTGCCATCCCTTGGATTTGCGTACGCGATGAAGATGGCATTCAGCAAGAGTCTGACTCTCTACAATGTCCAGAGCATTCCTACCTTCTTCCTGATCGACCGCACCAACACCCTGCAGGCACGTGATGCACAGATTAAGGACATAGAGGCAGCCATCAAGAACCTTCTTTAAGATAACCAGGAGTTAGAAGTTTGGAGAGAACAGTTTCGGTTTTTCATCTTCCAGCTTCTAACTCTTATTCTTTAACGTCAGTTCTGTATCTGCTTTCATGATAACATAGATGGCAATATCAGAATACGAACTATACAAGGAACTTAAGAACAAAAAACGATAAACTTTTAAACCCTAAAAAATGAATAAGAAATTTTTAGCAATGGCAGCCTTGGGGCTTATCACAATAGGAGCGCAGGCTAAAGTAAAGTTGCCACACATCTTGGGTGACAACATGATTTTACAGCAAAACACAGAGGCTAGCCTCTGGGGATGGGACAAACCAGGAACCACCGTAGAGGTAACCACCTCATGGTCTGGGCAGAAATATTCTACCAAGACCGGAAAGGATGGCAAATGGGCTATCAAAGTACAAACCCCGAAGGCGAGCTACACCCCACTCTCCATCACTTTCGATGATGGCGAAAAGACCACTCTCAACAATGTGCTGGCAGGAGAAGTATGGGTTTGTGCAGGTCAGAGCAACATGGAGATGCCTGTAAAAGGATTTGGCAACTGCCCTGTAGAAGGTTACAACAAGGCGATGCTAGAAGCAAACCAGTACAAAGGCATACATTACGTAAAGATTCCTAGCGTAATGAGCAGTAAGCCGTTAGATGATGCCAACTGCGAATGGAAGGAGGTTAACCCGGAAACCGTAGGCGATGCATCTGCTACAGGATACTTCTTTGCACAGGTAGTAAACAAGACTCTTGATATTCCGGTAGGTCTGGTCATGGCAAACAAGGGTGGAAGCCGTGTAGAAAGCTGGCTCGACCGCGACTACCTGAAGAAGAACACCAAGGAAGAGCTCGACTCTGTAAAGATGACCAAGAACCCTAAGTTTAAGTGGGATTTCCTCTACCCTCTTCTCTGGGGTAACGGAACTTTCCACCCTATCCTCAACTATAGCGTAAAGGGTATTCTCTTCTATCAGGGATGTTCTAACGTGGGCGACCCGGACGGCCAGTATACCAAACGTCTTGCCGACCTCGTTGCCCAGTGGCGCAGAGACTTCAAGCAGGGCGAACTGCCATTCTATTTCGTACAGATTGCACCTTATCATAATGGCGACGTAAATGGCGATTGGGGACCTAAGCTCCGTGAACAGCAGTTCAATGCAGCCAAGGTGATTCCAAACAGCGGCATCGTCTGTACCGAAGACCTGGTTTACCCATACGAGGTTGAGCAGATTCATCCATGTCAGAAACAGCCTGTAGGCGAACGTCTTGCACTCCAGGCACTCAGCAAGACCTATGGCATGAAGGGACTCTTCTGCGAGAGCATGACCTTCAAGGAGATGAAGATTGTAGGTGATACAGTAAAGGTGCATTTCGACAACACCTACGGAGCCTACAACCGCTTTGAAGGTATCGAAGGTTTCGAAGTTGCAGGCGAAGATAAGGTATTCCATAAGGCTACAGCCAAGCACTTCTGGCAGGAAGGCAACGATCCTTGGAATGAGTGCGTCATCGTAACCAGTCCTGAGGTAAAGAAACCAGTAGCCCTTCGCTACTGTTTCCGCAACTTCCAGCTCGGCAATATGGCAAATGCAGGCAACCTGCCTCTCTTCCCATTCCGTACAGATAATTGGTAAATATCAGATAACCAGCGGCCGATCTTTGTTCAGCAGTCAAAGACCGGCCGCTTTTCGATTATAACATGATGATAAATTCTTTTCCATTATACATTAATCATAAATGAGTCACGTATTAGATAAGTTTCAGTTTTGCCCGGTTTGCGGCTCTAATCATTTCGAAATCAACAACATCAAGAGCAAGAAGTGTAAGGACTGCGGATTCTCTTATTACCTCAATCCAAGCAGTGCTACGGTAGCTCTCATACTCAACAGTAAGGAAGAGCTCCTGGCAGTAAGGCGCAAGAAAGACCCAGCCAAGGGAGCACTCGATTTGCCAGGCGGTTTCGTCGACATGGATGAAACAGGTGAAGAAGGTATAGCAAGAGAGGTAAAAGAGGAAACCGGACTGGATGCAACTGACGTTAAGTATCAGTTCAGCTACCCAAATCTCTACCTTTACTCAGGTTTCATGGTTCATACCCTCGATATGTTCTATGAAGTGAAGGTGAAAGACGACACTCATATAGAAGCAATGGACGATGCTGAAGAATCATTCTGGATACCATTGAGCAGACTCAATCCTGATGAGTTTGCATTCGATTCCATACGCAAGGGGCTCCATCGTTATTTGGAAACAAAATTGGGGTAAAAAGGGTTCAATACAGCCAAATATGGCTCCCAAACATTAAAAAAAACCAAAAAAAACACCATATAATAAGGTATAAGCAAAAAGTTTACTTACTTTTGCCAACCGAAAAAATTGTGTATAAGCTTATGCAAGAGAATTTAGTAATCGTCGAGAGCCCTGCGAAGGCTAAAAAGATCGAAGAGTTTTTAGGTAAGGACTATAAGGTTATGTCTTCTTACGGTCATATCCGTGACCTGAAGAAGAAGGAACTTAGTATAAACGAGAAAACCATGGAACCTGATTATGAGATTCCAGAGGAAAAAGAAAAAACTCGTTACAGAATTGAAAACGAATGCGAAGAAAGCCAAGAAAATCTGGTTAGCATCCGATGAGGACCGCGAGGGAGAAGCCATCAGCTGGCACCTTTGCGAAGTACTCGGACTGGATGAGGAGAAGACAAACCGTATTGTCTTCCACGAGATTACCAAACAGGCTATTCTTGACGCAATCAAGAACCCACGCCATCTGGACATGAACCTGGTGAATGCCCAGCAGGCACGTCGTGTACTCGACCGACTGGTAGGTTTCAAGCTTTCTCCTATCTTGTGGAGAAAGGTTAAGCCAGCCCTTTCTGCAGGTCGTGTACAGAGTGTTGCTGTCCGTCTGATAGTAGAACGTGAGCGTGAAATCCAGAAGTTCCAGAGTGTTCCATACTATCGCGTTACCGCTATTTTCGCCCTGATCAGCGACAGCGGCAATGCAACAGAGGTAAAGGCAGAACTGGACCAGCGTTTCAATACCCACGAAGAGGTTGAAGCTTTCCTTGAGAAGTGTAAAGACACTAAGTTTATGGTTGAATCTGTAACCAAAAAGCCTTTAAAGCGTTCTCCTGCACCACCTTTTACTACTTCTACTCTGCAACAGGAGGCAGCACGCAAGCTTGGTTTCACCGTTGTACAGACCATGATGATAGCCCAGAAACTTTACGAAAGCGGACGCATCACTTACATGCGAACCGATAGCGTAAACCTCTCTACGCTCTGTTCCAACGCCAGCAAAGATGAGATTATCAGAGAATATGGCAAGGAATACAGCCAGACTCGTGCCTACCACACCAGTTCAAAGGGTGCACAGGAAGCGCACGAGGCTATCCGTCCTACATATATGAATGAACCAACCATCGAAGGAACCGCTCAGGAGAAGCGCCTTTACGAACTCATCTGGAAGCGTACCATCGCATCTCAGATGGCTGACGCACAACTCGAAAAGACAACTATCAACATCAATATCGGCAACACAAGCGAAAAGTTTGTTGCTACCGGCGAGGTTGTTTCATTCGATGGTTTCCTCAAGGTTTATCTCGAGTCAACCGACGATGAAGAGCATGCTGAGGATTCTTCCCACATTCTTCCAGCCCTGAAAGAAGGCGATGAATTGCAGCGCAGAGAAATCCTTGCTACAGAGAAGTATTCTCTGGCTCCTGCAAGATACACAGAGGCCAGTCTGGTGAAGAAACTGGAAGATCTCGGCATCGGCCGTCCATCTACCTATGCTCCAACTATCAGTACCATCCAGCAGCGTCAATACGTAGTAAAGGGTGACAAGACGGGTGAAGAGCGCACATTTACCATAGATTCTCTGAAGGGCATCAAGATAACCCAGAAGTTGAAGAAAGAGATGGCAGGCTCTGAAAAGGGCAAGCTTCTGCCTACTGATATCGGCATCGTAGTAAACGATTTCCTGATGGAGAACTTCCCGAACATCATGAACTACAACTTTACGGCAGACGTAGAGAAGAAGTTTGATGATATTGCAGAAGGAAAGACCGAATGGACCAACTGGATGAAGGATTTCGACAAGGGCTTTGAGCCTGAAGTGAAGGAAGTCCTGGAAGCCCGCAACCAGCACAAAGCCGGCGAGCGCAATCTCGGAAATGATCCAAAGACCGGAAAGCCAGTATTCGTCAAGATTGGCCGTTTTGGACCAGTGGTACAGATTGGTTCTGCAGAAGACAAAGACAAGCCTCAGTTTGCCCAATTGCCATCAGACAAGAGCATCGAAACCATCACCCTGGAAGAGGCTTTGGAACTCTTCAAGCTACCAAGAGAACTCGGTGATTATGAAGGCATTACTGTAACAGTTGGCTCTGGCCGATACGGCCCTTACATCCTCCATAACCGCAAGTATGTTTCTATTCCAAAGGAGGATGATCCGCTGACCATCACACTGGATAGAGCCATCGAACTAATCAAGGAAAAGCGCGAAGCCGAAGAGAAGCGCCATCTCAAAGTTTTCGATGAGGACGATAAGATGGAAATTCTCAATGGCAAGTATGGTCCATACATTGCTTACGACGGCAAGAATTACCGCATTCCAAAGGCAAAACATGAGAGTGCAGAGGAGCTTACATACGAGGAGTGTATGGAAATTATCAAAGCTGCTCCAGAACCAAAGGCTAGAGGCAGAAAGAAATCATAAACATGCCTCATTGACATAGAAACAGAAGAAAATGAAGTCAATCATCATCATAGGATACATGGGCGCCGGCAAGACAACGGTCGGCAAAGCCCTCGCCAAAGACCTTGGCGTTATGTTCTACGATCTCGACTGGTATATCGAGAGCCGAATGCGCAAAACCGTTAAACAGATCTTCGATGAAGTTGGAGAAGAGGGATTTCGCAAGATAGAGCACAATATGCTACACGAAGTGGCAGAGTTTGAAAATGTAGTGGTAAGTTGCGGAGGAGGAACACCATGTTTCTTCGACAATATGGACTACATGAACCAACTTGGCGAAACGTTTTACCTGAAGGCATCTCCAGAGACCCTTCACGCTCATCTGAAGATGGGCAAAGGCGTGCGCCCTCTGCTGCTCAACAAAACACCGGAAGAGGTGGACGAGTTTATCCATGAGCAGCTGAAACTTCGAGAGCCTTACTACAAGAAGGCAAAACACATCATCGATATCAACGTGATGGACAATTATGATAAAATCAACGCTATTGTTCAGCAGTTCAGAGACCTGCTGAACATATAGCCGTATCTAATAAAGTAATATATAATAAAGATAACAAACAAAACTGATTTCCAGCAAGCAAGATTAGAAAATGAAGAAATGGACTATTGAAGACTCGAAGGAGCTCTACAACATCGGTGGTTGGGGCACTTCTTACTTTGGCATCAACGACAAGGGTGATGTCTATGTAACTCCATGCAAGGACAACACGCAGATAGACCTGCGCGACATCATGGACGAGTTGGCATTACGCGACATCAACGCTCCCGTACTGCTCCGTTTCCCAGACATCCTCGACAACCGCATCGAGAGAAAACAGCCAGCTGTTTTCAAAAGGCAAAGGAAGAGTATGGATACAAGGGAGAAAACTTTGTCATCTATCCTATTAAGGTGAACCAGATGCAGCCGGTCGTTGAGGAGATTATCTCTCACGGCAAGAAGTTCAACCTCGGACTTGAGGCTGGCTCCAAGCCTGAGCTCCACGCCGTCATTGCCGTACAGTGCCAGAGCGACTCGCTCATCATCTGCAACGGATACAAGGACGAGAGCTACATCGAACTTGCCTTGCTGGCTCAGAAGATGGGCAAGCGCATCTTTATCGTAGTAGAAAAGCTCAATGAGCTGGATATCATCGAAAAGGTAGCCAAAAAGCTCAACGTAAAGCCAAACATCGGTATCCGCATCAAGCTCGCTTCTTCAGGCTCAGGTAAATGGGCTGAAAGCGGCGGCGATGCATCTAAGTTCGGCTTGACCAGCGCAGAACTGCTCACAGCCCTCAAGAAGATAGACGAGATGGGATTCCACGACTGTCTGCGCCTTATCCACTTCCACATCGGAAGCCAGATTACCAAGATCCGCCGCATCCAGACTGCTCTCCGTGAGGCAGCCCAATTCTATATTAGCCTCCACAAGATGGGCTACAATGTAGATTTCGTAGATTGCGGCGGTGGACTCGGTGTAGATTACGACGGCACCCGCTCTTCAAGCAGCGAGAGTTCCGTAAACTACTCTATCCAGGAGTATGTGAACGACTGTGTCTATACATTCGTAGATGCAGCCAATAAGAACAATATCGAGCACCCTAACCTCATCACCGAGAGCGGCCGTTCGCTCTCTGCCCATCACTCAGTCTTGGTTATCGATGTCTTGGAGACTGCTTCCCTGCCGGAAATGCCAGAGGAGTTTGAAGCAAAGGAGACTGACCACCAGCTGGTGAAGGATCTTTATGAAATATGGGACAACCTGAATCCTCGCAACATGCTGGAAGACTGGCACGATGCTGAGCAGATTCGCGAAGAGGCATTGCAGCTTTTCTCTCACGGCATCGTAGATCTGAAGACCCGTGCAGAGATTGAGGCAATGTACTGGAGCGTGTGCCACGAGATCAACAATCTTGCCAAGCACATGAAGCATGTACCAGAAGAACTCAGAGGATTGGATAAGATTCTTGCCGACAAGTATTTCTGCAACTTCTCGCTGTTCCAAAGCCTGCCAGACAGTTGGGCCATCGACCAGCTCTTCCCTATCATGCCTATCCAGCGTCTGAACGAGCGTCCTACCCGCAACGCTACCTTGCAGGACATCACCTGCGACAGCGACGGAAAGATAGCCAACTTCGTTACCGACGGACATATCGGCAACGTTCTTCCTCTTCATCCATTGAAGAAGAACGAGCCATATTATCTCGGTGTATTCCTCGTTGGTGCCTATCAGGAGATTCTGGGCGACATGCACAATCTCTTCGGCGACACCAATGCTGCCCACATCTCTGTAAAGGACGGCAAATATAGCATCGACCAGATATTCGATGGCGAGACCGTAGAGGAGGTATTGGATTACGTACAGTACAATCCGAAGAAACTCGTCCGCCAGTTGGAGCAGTGGGTAACCAAGAGTGTGAAGGAAGGTAAGATTTCGCTCGATGAGGGCAAGGAATTCCTGGGCACCTATCGCAATGGTCTCTTCGGATACACTTATCTTCAGTAAGAATTAACAGTTGATAGTTAATAGTTTACAGCAAGATTGCCCTATAAACTATTAACTATAAACTATAAACTAAACTTAAAGATGGAAAAAGTAACAGTAGTAAAGGTAGGCGGTGCCATCGTTGAAGACAGCGAGCAGCTGGCACAGCTCTTGAAGGATTTCGCAGCCATTCCTGGCAAGAAAGTATTGGTACATGGCGGTGGCCGCCGTGCCACTAAGGTAGCCGCAGCCCTCGGCATCGAGAGCAAGATGGTGAACGGCCGCCGCATCACTGATGCAGACATGCTGGAAGTGGTAACAATGGTTTATGGCGGTCTGGTCAACAAGAATCTGGTTGCCAAGCTCCAGGCTAACGGCGTGAATGCTCTCGGTCTGACCGGTGCTGATATGGACGTAATCCACAGTCACAAGCGTCCGTTGAAGGACGGTATCGACTTCGGATTCGTGGGCGATGTAGAGCGTGCCAACGGCAAGATGCTCCAGACCCTTATTAATGAAGGCATTACTCCAGTGATGGCCCCATTGACCCATGACGGCAAGGGCAATATCCTCAACACCAATGCCGACACCATAGCCAGCGAGACTGCCAAGGCTCTGGCTCCTTACTACGATGTGACATTGATATATAGTTTTGAAAAGAAAGGCGTGCTCAGTAATCCTGAGGATGACGACAGCGTGATTCCAGTGATTACCCATGCCGATTTTGAGAGATATAAAGCAGATGGTACCGTGGCAGGCGGCATGATTCCTAAGTTGGAGAATGCGCTTGCAGCCATCGATGCTGGTGTGAAAGAGGTGATTATCACCCTTGCTACCGCCATCGACGGAAAGCACGGAACGGTGATTAAGTGAAGAACGAAGAGTGAAGAGCGAAGAATTCTTTTGTCTTTGATTCTTAATAAGAGTTAAAAATAGAAATAATTTAAGATTGGTTGTAACTTTCTTATAACATAGTCGTCATTAATTATAGAGGGATGAAAGAAATCAGTTTCCAGAACGATGTTTTGCCGCTGAAGAACAAACTCTTCAGGCTGGCCCTTCGCATTACTCTCAACCGGGAGGAAGCGGAAGACGTTGTGCAGGATACGCTGATTAAAGTCTGGAACGCCCGCGACAGATGGCAGGAGCTTGACTCCATCGAGGCATACAGCCTCACCATCGCTCGCAACCTCTCGCTCGACCGCATCAAGAAGATGGAAAATCAGAATGATTCGCTGGAAGAGCAGAATACAGAAAGGTTAGACGAAAACACTTCCACCCCCTCAGAAAGGATGATTCAGAAAGACAAACTGGACATCGTAAGGAATATTATCGACGAGTTGCCTGAAAAGCAGCGCAGCTGTCTGCAGCTTCGAGACATCGAAGGAAAGTCCTACAAGGAAATAGCAGACATCCTCAGCATCACCGAAGACCAGGTCAAGGTGAACATCTTCAGGGCTCGTCAAACAGTCAAACAAAGATTTCAACAATTCGACAGATATGGATTATAAGTACATCAACCAACTTTTGGATCGCTACTGGAAGGGCGAGACTTCTCTCGAAGAAGAGGAGATTCTCCGTGCATTCTTCAGCCAGGACGAGTTGCCTGCCGAGCTGAAGCCATACCAAGCGCTCTTCTCTTACGAGATGGGCGAGGCTAAGCAAGAGGCGCTGGGTGATGACTTCGACCAGAAGATGATGGCGATGATTGAAGATGAATATACCAAGAAGCCTAACAAGGCAAAGGTGATTTCTTTGACAGAGCGCCTGAAGCCTCTCTTCAAGGCTGCTGCCGTGGTAGCTATCATCCTGACATTGGGCAATGCTGCTCAGGTACCTTTCCAGAGCAATGATATTGATTATGTTGAAAACGTAGGATACATCAAGAGTGGCAAGGGCGTGTCCGTAGCCATGGGAGATTCTGCTTCGGTTGATTCTATGCAACGCACAGGCATCGATCAGGTAAGCACTCCAACAACGTCTCCAACGTTATTAAAGTAGATTATTTCTATGCTTTCTCTATAAAAAATCATGTTTAGTAAAACAATTCTGAAGCTGTGAAGTTTCAATTCTCTCAAATTTTTCATAACATACTAACGTAATAGGGCTGCCAGGATGTACTGGCAGCCCTTACTTATTTTATATATTTTGCACGCAAGCGTATGATAAAGGATACACAAGTGGCTCAATTTATTGCTACTGCGAAGCTTCATTTAAGTCTCCTTCCGGTCATCATTGATGACTCTTACTTACCTCAATATAAGACACTTAACCTGTTTAAGAAGGAGCGTTTGAGAGGTTATTTTTCCAGATGGGGGTTAACAGAGTTAACAGTTAACAGCCCAGAATGTATACTTCCCCCCACTCACATATAATAATAAGTATATATATTTATATATAATATAAGGTATGGGAGAGGGGGAGGATGCAAAAAACAGCTGTTAACTGTTAACCTGTTAACCCTTTGCCCCTTTTGTTAACATAGTTTTCTTCTCCAGAACTCACCGTTTCTCGGTGCAGAAGTCATCGTTTTCTTTTTGGGAATACATCGCTTGCCGGATAGAAATCCTTGCCATTACTTGTTATTTTTTTCTGGCGAAATCAGCCATTTTTGTTTATTGCCAATAAATAAATCTGCGGTTTTTTATTTACTGGCAATAAACAAATCGAATATAAGTTCTATCATCAAAGCTCTTATTGCCCTCTACGATGCCCTTGGTGGCGATAAAGGAACGGATGTTCTGAGGGTCGTTGGCTATCTGCTCTGCCAATGCCGCCTCGCTCGCTGCCAAGGTTGGCTTCAGGAACGGATATCCATCGCTCGCCAATACAATCTCGGAGGAAGAAGATGGAATTGTATCTGATGCAGAAGCGGAGTCAGAGCAAGGGACAGAATCTGATGCTGGAACAGAATCCTGAACAGAACTAGAATCTGAAACAGAGACAACCTTCACTCCCTCCCGATAGATAGGAAATCCATCGATAACCGTATAGGTCTGGTTCTGCCCCGAAAGCATCGCCTCGATCAATAATGGCTCTATCTGCTTCTAGCCTCAGCAGGCGAAAGGCCCTGCTCTATCAGCTCTACCCTCTTTCTGGCAATCTCCTGCTCATAAGGCTTGCCATTCTCATAAAGCTTGCTATCAATGATTGCCTGGCAATCACCCACCATCCATACTTCATTCCTTGTCCGGCTATAAAGGATAGCCGAGGCAGTAAGCCGCTCTTCCGGATGCTCCTTCAACCGTTCTTCCACCCCTAGTTTTTCATATACCTTATTATATATATAGGCTGTCACACCCTGGCAGAAATCATCTACCGAGGCATCCGCTTTCAACTCCTCCCGGATATACTCCGAGATAAGCATCATGGCATATCTTCCGTTCTTCATATCAGGATTGAGATGCTTCGGAGTCTTGCTCGTACTGCCATCTATCACTGCGATGAAATCATCGGTAATAACCATTCCATCCTCACAAGCCTCAGGGCTCTTCTTTCCTATGATACTGCTTTCTATAATCTTCATAAAATCTACTTATCTATCCGGTATATATCTGAAAAAAGGCTACCCATCCAGGTAACCTTTTTACTCGTTTATTTATCTCTTAAGCCTTCACCTTCTTTAATCTGATAACCAGCTGTATGAAGCTTGGAATCATGATGCAGAGCGAGAAACCTACGGCATAATACATGGTTTTCTCATCGCCATGGAAGAGGTCGATGAGTTTGCCATCGCTCTGAGGCATGATATTGGACAGGACATACGCCATCGTATTATTCACCCAGTGGAGCAGGATGCCCGGAACAAGACTCTTGGTGCGATAATACATCCAACCCAGGAGTAAGCCCAGCAGGAGGGCATTGACAAACTGTGCCAGATTGGCGTGAACCACTCCGAAGATGGCAGCAGAAATCAAGATGGCTACCCAATGGTTCTTCTTGCTCATGAGACCCAGCAGAGTGCGGAGAACGGCTCCACGGAACACAACCTCCTCAGCAAAAGGCGCCAGAATGCCGATAGCCACATAGCCCCAAGGCTCCTTCATGAGCGATGCGAATATCTGCTCGGTATTCTCGTCCATCTCGATGCCTATCTGCTCATATATGAACTCCAGAGGAATGATGGTTCCCAGGGCGAACAATGCCACCCAGAGAAGCGTTGCCCAAGGCTTGGAAAGCAGATAATCGCGGGTCAGCGGTGTCCACTTCGTCTTCAGGAAGATGACGAGGGTGATAACGTTGCTGAACGCTGAGGTAAGCGCCGTCAGGATAGGATTGCTGCCCGAACTGATAGCCAGGAGCGTTGCCTGGTAACCTTCGCCCTTAATGCCCGCCCAGATTCCTACGCCGGCATACATCACGATAATCTGTACTACTATAAATATAATCAGGTAGAGGACGATATCCGTCAAACCTCTCTTTAAATTAATCTTTGCCATTGCTTTTACTGTTTATAATTAATCGTTTATAGTTAATAGCATTCTCGCTATCATTCCGCTTCCTTTTCAAAGAGATCCAGCACGGTCTGCTCATCCTCTTTTAGTTGCGCCGCCAACTCCTCGGGACCATCAAACTTCTGTTCGCCCCTTATTCGCTTCACGAAGCCTACCAGCAGGAGCTGGTCGTAGATGTCCCCGTCGAAATTGAAGATGTGCGTCTCTAGCGTCAGTTGTCTGCCATTGAAGGTTGGGCGATTGCCCACATTCATCATTCCCCGTTTCCATACCACCGTATTCTCCAGTCTTACCCTTACGGCATAGACACCAGGGGCAGGAATCAGCTGTCCGAAGTGAGAGATGTCGAGATTGGCTGTAGGGAAGCCGAGCTTTCTGCCTTCGTGATATCCGTTCACCACCTTTCCGATGAGGGTATAAGGGAAACCGAGGCACCGGGCTGCCATCTCCACCTCTCCCTCTTTCAGCAAAGAGCGGATTACGGAAGAAGAGATGTTGATGCCGTCTATCTGGAAGGCCTCGTTCCTGATTACCTCGATGCCCATCTCCTTGCCATAGCGCACGTAATCTTCGAAAGTCTCCTCGCGGTTGTGACCGAAGCGATGGTCATAGCCGATGAAGAGTTTCCTTACGTTGAGATGGTCGTGGAGCACCTGCTGCATAAACTCTCTTGCCGACATCGCAGCCATCGTCTTGTCGAAATGCAGCACCACAGCATTATCCACTTCCGTCTTCGAAAGCAGCAGCAGCTTGGAGTCGAGTGTGCTCAGCATCTCTGGCTGATAATCTGCCTGCAATACCTTGCGGGGATGCGCATCGAAAGTGATGACGGTGGATTGCAAGCCATCCTTTCGAGCCGTCTCTACGAGATGATGAATCAGGAACTGATGTCCCGATGCACCCCGTCGAAGAAACCGATCGTTGCCACACAAGGCGGCAACTGCACGATATCATTATAATGTATTGTATTCATAAGGACTGTCTTTAACATTCATATCAGAAGAAGAACTCCGATGGATTATCTTCTCTTTGCTATCATTCTCTTAAAAGTTCTCCACAGCTCGCCCGCCCAAAGTACAACGGAGGTTGAGCCGATGATGAGCAGCCACTCGTGGAGCGACAATGGTGTGGTGCGGAACATTTCACCACCAAAGGTTACAATAATCCACTGACCCACCAATACCAGTACAAGCACCAGAATCATTCCCTTATCCTTCAGGAAATGGCGGAAAGCAGTATGATGGCTCATCAGCGCCTTGGCATTGAAGAGGTTCCAGAACTGAATCATCACGAAGGTGGTGAAGAACATGGTCAGCTCATGCACATCTACTCCACCCTTGCCTCTGCGCTCACAGTAAACCAGCAGGGCAAACATAACGAGGAAGAAGACGATGCCGCAGAACAGAATGCCGAAACCGATGCTCTTGTTGATGATGAAATCGGATGCCTTGCGTGGTTTATCCTTCATCACCTCGTGAGATGGAGGCAATGAGGCAAGTGCCAAGGCTGCGAAGGTATCCATGATAAGGTTCACCCAGAGAATCTGAGTAACCGTCAGAGGCATCTCGGTTCCGATGACTGAGCCGCCAAGCACCAGCAGGAGGGCTACCACGTTTACTACCAACTGGAAGAAGAGGAAGCGCTGCAGGTTGCGATAGAGCGAGCGTCCCCACATCACGGCGTTGGCGATAGACTTGAAGGAATCATCGAGCAGGGTCATATCCGAAGCCTCCTTAGCTACGGAAGTTCCCGAACCCAGCGACAAGCCCACGTGGGCATAGTGAAGTGCCGGAGCATCGTTGGTACCGTCGCCTGTTACGGCAACCACCTCGCCACGCTTCTGAAGCATCGCCACCAGTCGCTGCTTATCGGTAGGACGGGCACGGCTCATCACTCGGATATCCTTCGCCCGCTCGTAAGCCTCTTCGTCAGAAAGAGCCTCCCACTGTTCGCCCGTAATCATCTGCTGGTCGAGCGAGGTCAGAGAGCCATCTGCTCCGATATTCTCAGGTTCATCTTCGAAGACACCTATCTGCTTGCCTATCTCCAAGGCGGTGGCAGCCGTATCACCCGTAACCACCTTCACCTCGATACCCGCATGGCGGCACTCCTGCACGGCGGCAGGAACATCCGGACGAATAGGGTCGGCAATGGCTGCAATGGCCTGCAACTGAAGATTGTTGGCATCGAGAAGTGCTACCACTTCGGCAGTAGAGGTTCTGGAGGTTCTCATGATAGAAGTTTCTATCTTCTTATAGGCGAACGCTAGGGTTCTCATCGCCTTATGCTGCCACTCATCGAGTTCTTCGGCAGTCTGTCTCTGCATTCTATCCTCGATGATGCATTTCTTCATCACGATTTCAGGCGCACCCTTTACGAAGAGATAGGTCTCGCCATCAACTTCTGCCAAGGTTGCCATCATCTTTCTTTCGGTAGAGAAAGGCAACTGCTTGAGCACGTTCACCTGCTTGCGGAGTTCCTCATAATCCTTGCCCTGGGCATCGAGCCAGAGCAGGAGAGCCGACTCGGTAGGATTTCCGATAGGTTTGCCGTCATTCAACTCGGCTGTAGAGTTGAGGGCGATGGCAGTATCAAGCAGCGTCTCATCACCCTGCTTGAGTTCCAGGGCGCTCACCTGCATTTTGTTCTGGGTAAGCGTACCGGTTTTATCGGTACAGATTACGGTAACCGCACCCATGGTTTCGCAGGCATGGAGCTTGCGCACCAGATTGTTCGACTTCAGCATTCTTCGCATGTTGAGCGCCAGAGAAAGGGTAATCGCCATCGGTAATCCCTCCGGCACCGCCATCACAATCAGGGTAACAGCCATCATGAAGTATTTCAGCACGATTTCTGCCATATAGAAATAATCCTTGCCACCCCATGCCGGGTTGGTGAGGATATCGTGAATCAGGAAGATGAAGAAGGCTGCCACAGATACCACAGAGCCTACCTTGGAAATCATCTTAGCCAACTTGTCGAGCTGCATGTGAAGCGGTGTCTCTACCGAAGTCTGCTCGGTAGATTTCTTCGCCACCTTACCAATCTCGGTAGCATCGCCCACGGCAGTAACCACGAACTCGCCCCTGCCATTCATCACCATGGTAGAACGGAGGATGATGTTGCGAGGATAGGCACCATCGCCACCGCCTTCCAGAGATTTCTCGGTAACGGGTTCGCCCGTAAGGGCAGATTCATTAATCTGCAGATCGTTGCAGACGATGAGTTCGCCATCGGCAGGCACCTCGTCGCCCACTTCCACAAGCACCACATCTCCCACCACTACATCGTGGCGCGGAATCTCCATCACCTTTCCATTGCGGCGCACCTTTACCGGCTGCTCTTCGCTGAGTGCCGTAAGCAGATTAAACTTCTTGGCAGCATCGCGCTCAAAGTAGAAGCCAACGGTAGTAGCAAGGAAAACTGCCACGAAGTTGTAGCTCAGTTGGTTAGAGCAACAGACTCATAATCTGGAGGTCCTAGGTTCAAGCCCTAGCTGCTTTAGCCAAGGTGGGAACCGTTGTGTTCGACAAAACCGGAACTCTGACCCACGGAGAGTTTGCCGTGGCAGCTGTTCATGCTGATGATTTCTGCCTAGACCATTCATCCCACGATGCAGATAATGTGCATATTGGCGAATATTCTGACAAGGAGAAGATTCTGCTGCATTTGGCGGCTCATGCCGAGCATTTCACCACTCATCCTATCGGAGCAGCCCTGCGTACTGCCTTTCCGCAAGAAGCAACGGATGGCTGCGAGGTGACCGATGTAGAGGAGATTGCCGGACAGGGTATCCGTGCCAAAGTGAACGGCAAGGTGGTTTGCGTGGGCAACAAGAAGATGATGGAAAACATCGGCGCCCAATGGCACGACTGCAACCAGGTGGGAACCATCATCCACGTCGCCATTGATGGCAAGTATGCGGGACATATTGTGATCAACGACACCCTTAAGGGAGGAAGCGCCCATGCCATCAGAGAGCTGAAAGAACTTGGAGTAGAGAAAACGGTAATGCTGACGGGTGACCGCAGAGAAGTAGGAGAAGATGTTGCCCACAAACTGGGACTGGACGAGTGTCGTACCGAACTGCTGCCAACCGACAAGGTTTTGCATGTAGAACAACTGCTGAAGACAAAACCGGCAGGCAAGACACTCGCTTATGTAGGCGATGGCATCAACGATGCCCCTGTATTGAAGCGTGCCGATGTGGGCATTGCCATGGGTGGACTGGGTAGCGATGCAGCCATCGAAGCTGCCGATGTAGTACTGATGGATGATGACCCTAGAAAGATTGCCCTTGCCGTGAAGATAGCCAGGAGAACCATTCATATCGCTCACGAGAACGTGGTATTTGCCATCGGAGTGAAGGTTGCCGTACTGATTCTCGCCACCATTGGTCTCGGCACCATGTGGATGGCTGTCTTTGCCGATGTAGGTGTTACGGTACTGGCTGTATTGAACGCCATGAGAAGTTTGGGTAAAAATCGTCTTTTTTATCGTTAAATACCAAAATAAGTTGTATCTTTGCAACCGAATTTTAATATACAATACTGAATGGTTATGTATAAAAAAGACATTTTGACTATGAATAAGATTATCAAACTCATCTTCGTGCTCTGCTGCTTCTGCGGCATTGCACAGGCTCAGCCTCAACGCCCTAAGCTCGTTGTAGGCATCGTTATCGACCAGATGCGATGGGATTATCTCTATCGCTACTACGCCCGCTACGGCGAAGGCGGATTCAAGAGAATGCTCGGAGAAGGATTCAGCGTAGAAAACTGCAAGATTCCTTACATCCCTTCGGTTACAGCCATCGGCCACTCTTCTATCTGGACCGGTTCCGTTCCTTCCATCCACGGAATTGCAGGAAATAACTTCGTGAAGGATGGAAAGGTAGTGAATTGTACTGCCGACGATACCGTCAACCCTGTAGGTTCTGACAGCAAGGCTGGCAAGATGTCGCCTCGCAATCTGTGGGTAACCACCATCGGCGATGAACTCCGTCTGGCTACCAACAACCGCTCTAAGGTGATTGGTGTAGCCTTGAAAGACAGAGCATCCATCCTCCCTGCAGGCCATCACGCCAATGGCGCTTTCTGGTTTGATGACAAGTCGGGCAAGTTCATCACCAGTACTTTCTATATGGATAAGTTGCCTGAGTGGGTGAACAAGTTCAACAAGCAGAAACTCCCAAACAAGTATCTTTCCAAGAAATGGGAGACGCTCTACCCTATCGATTCCTACAAGGAGAGCACCAGCGATGACAACAACTACGAGAATGGAATTGTTGAAGGCGAAAAGGCTGTATTGCCACTCGATCTGCCTACCTTATATAAAAAGCATGGTTACAAGATTCTCCGCAACACCCCATTCGGCTGCAATCTGACTTTCGATATTGCCAAGGCTGCCATCGAGGCGAGAACCTGGGTAGAAACACAGATACTGATTTGCTGACCATCAGCTGCTCCAGCACCGACTACATCGGACATCAGGTGGGAGTGAACGCCATCGAAACAGAAGATTGCTATCTCAGATTAGATAAGGCTTTGGCAGATTTCTTCGCTTATCTCGACCAGACCGTGGGCAAGGGAAATTATCTCACCTTCCTCACCGCCGACCATGGAGGCGTAAACAACGCCACCTTCCTGCAAGACCAGCGAATCCCTGCCGGCATCTGGAACAAGAAGGGACTGGTAGATGAATTGAACAAGAGTCTGAAGACAAAGTTCAACACCGACAAGGACCTCGTGAAGACCATCATGAACTATCAGGTGTTCTTCAATACAGACATCATCGAGGAACTCGGTCTGGATTACGCAGCCATCAAGCAGGTGGGGTAGATAGACTGAAGAAAGACAAGGACGTGCACTATGCCTTCGACATGGAGAAGACCTCTATCGAGAGCATCCCTGAAGAGCTGAAGTTTCGCGCCATTAACGGTTATAACCGCGAGCGCAGCGGAGGTGTTCAGATTGTACTGAAACCAGGTCACTACGAATATTACAGCAGCAAGGGAACTACCCACGGAGCATGGAATCCATACGATATCCATATTCCTTGCCTGCTTATGGGTTGGGGCATCCAGCACGGCGAGAGTGCCCAGCCTCACTATATGACAGATATTGCCGCTACCGTTTGTGCGATGCTGCATATTCAGGCACCTAACGGCTGCATCGGCACACCGATATTCTAATAAAAAGCAAAAAGCCAGATAATAACAAAGGCTAGGTTCACGATTCTGGGAACCTAGCCTTTATTTTTTATTCAAAAGAAGATGTTCTTCTATTCCGAGAAGAACATCTCTTATTCTTCGTTCATAATCTTCATATATTCCTCGTAAGAAATATATCTGCCACCCATCGATTTGAGATGAGGAGTCTCCAACTGACAATCTATCATCTTGCCACCATGCTCCTGCAAGTATCTGGCAAGGAAGATGAGGGCAATCTTAGAAGCTGACGGAACCCTGGAGAACATGCTTTCTCCGATAAAAACCTTGCCGATGGTGACACCATAAAGTCCACCCACCAGTTCATCGGTTTCATTATCCCATACCTCTACGCTCGCCGCAAAGCCCTGCTTATGGAGGGCAGTAAATGCTTGGATGATGTTCTCGCCCAACCATGCGCCATCTTCCCAATACCGTCCGTTGGTCTTGCTGCATCCCCGTATCACGCCATCGAAATCTTCGTTGATTCCTATGCTGTATCTGCCCTTTCTCATCAGAGTACGCATGGAATGACTGATGTGGATTTCATCAGGGAAGATGACGAAACGTTTCATCGGACAGAACCAGAGTATTTCAGGCTGGTCACGGAAACTATACCAGGGAAAGATGCCATTGCTATAAGCCAGCAACAGGCGGTCAATACTCAAATCGCCACCAATCGCAAAGCATCCATCCTCATCGCCATAATGCGGATCGGGAAAGTAAATCTCGTCCGCAGTATCATCTATCTGTAATATCATACGCTTATCTTTTATCAAGAATTTTCTTGACTAGACTTTCATTCTAATAATTAATCACCAGTTCCCTTCCGTCAAAATCGACATGCGCCTTGCCACTCTTCTTGAGTTTGCCGAAGAGCAGCGCCTTCATCAGGATCGGTTTCAGGCGGTTACCGATGACACGGTCCATCTCGCGGGCACCATATTCCTTGGTAAAGCCCCATTTCAGCAACTGTTCACGCGCAGCATCGGTTAACGTTACGGTAACTCCCTTTGCTGCCAGTTTCGCATCGAGTTGACGAAGTTTCTTGGCAAGAATCAGCTCTGCCATGTGCTTATCCATATCGTTGAACACCACCATGTCGGAAAGTCGGTTGATAAACTCAGGCTTGAAAGTCTTCTTCACCTGTGCCAGCATCGCTTCGCCACGGCTTACGTTTCCATTGAAACCAACGCTAGCCCGTGAAGCATATTGTGCTCCGGCATTTGAGGTCATGATGAGAATCACGTTACGGAAATCAGCCTTCTGACCCTTGTTATCAGTCAGACGGGCATAGTCCATTACCTGGAGCAGGATGTTGTAGATATCGCTATGCGCCTTCTCTATCTCATCGAGCAGGAGTACACAGTTTGGCGTCTTGCGGATGGCATCGGTCAGAAGTCCTCCATCCTCATAACCCACGTATCCGGCTGGCGAACCGATGAGTTTTGCCACGGTATGCTTCTCGGTATATTCACTCATATCGAAGCGTACCAGTTCGATGCCGAGTTCCTTGGCCAACTGCCGTGCCACCTCGGTTTTTCCTACTCCGGTAGGTCCCACGAAGAGGAGCGAAGCCAATGGTTTGTCATCATCTGTCAATCCCGCCTTTGCCATCATCACAGCCTCAACCACCTTGTCTACAGCCTTGTCCTGACCGTAAATCTTGTCGAGTATGCGCTGGCGGAGCGTAGCCAAAGCATCGTTATTCTCATCTTTCATCGCAGCCGCATCAATCTTGCAGACTTTAATCAGAATCTGCTGGATGATTGCCTTGGTAACGTAAGAGCGCTGGCGAGATTCTACCGGATGCACTTCCAGATAAGCACCCGCCTCATCCATCAGGTCGATGGCCTTGTCTGGCAGACAGCGGTTGCTGATATATTTGGCGCTGGCACGGACGGCATACTCCAGGGCGTCCTTGCGATAAGTTACATTGTGGAACTTATTGTATTTATACTGCAAGCCCTCCAATATTTTGATAGCCTCCTCCTCAGTAGGTTCCTTGATATCTATCTGCTGGAACCGGCGCACGATGCCCTTGCTCTGAGCCATGTAGCGGTTGTATTCCTCGTAGGTGGTAGAACCGATGAAACGGATATCACCTGCCTCCAGATATTGCTTCAGCATATTGGATGCATCAGGTCCGCCATCTGAGCCACGACCGGCACCTATCATATTATGAATCTCATCGATGTAGATGATGGTGTTGCCTTCCTTGGCGGCTCCTTCCATCACCATCTTGATGCGCTTTTCGAAGTCGCCACGATATTGGGCGCCGGCAAGCATCTGTCCCATGTCCATGCCGTAGATGCGTGCCCCCTTGAGGCGTTCAGGAACCTGGTTTTCGTTGATGAGCTTGGCAAGACCATAAACCAGAGCTGTTTTGCCGACTCCGGCTTCTCCGATGTGAAGCGGATTGTTCTTCTCGGCACGACAGAGCACCTGGATGGTTCTATCCAGTTCCTGTTCTCTTCCGATAAGCGGATTGTGCTCTTCTACCTTGTCAGAAATACAGGTAACCAGCTGATGCCAATCCTGTACAACCTGTCTTCTGCCTTCTTCCTCGTCGTCGTCATACTCGTTGGCATAATCGTCATCATCAAAGTCTGCTCCCATGCCCATGCCAGCCTCTCCAGTATCTTCTCCAATAGGATAATAACTGTCAACGCTCGCCAGGAACTCGCCCTGCCGGTCGCCCACATTCTTACACAGCAGGAAGGCGGCTTCTGAATTCTGCAAGCCAAACATCGCCTGCACAAAATGGGGTACATTCACCAGCTGTCTGTCTGTCGGCAGCAGCAGCCAGGGCGCACGCCGTTCCAAACATAGTTTTGAAGAGCGATGACGGCTCTGGCAGATACTTGATGGTTTCAGGCACACGCTCCTGCTTGGCGAGCCATCCCACCAAGTCTTCGTGCATCTTGAGGCTGTCTACGCCTTCTTCCTGCAGCGCCTGACAGAATGCATACTGCCTGAGCAACGCCAGCAGCATGTGCTCGGGCATCACGAACTCGTGGTCGAAGAACCGGGCTTGCTTCATGGCATCGTCCATCAGAACACTCATATATCGGGTCAATCCCATACTGTCCATTCTATTTTTTCCTTTCTTTTTCTTAGCATATATTGGGGATATTTCCCCGAAATCAACGCCTATTCCGGCATATAAGTGAGTTTAAGCGGAAACTTCTGCGTACGGGCTTTCTCCATCGCTTTCTCCACTTTACTCTTGGCGATGTCATAGCTGTAGGTGCCCACCACGGCTTTCTCTTCGTGATGAACCTTGAGCATGATTGCTTCAGCCTCAGCCTGCGACTTGAAGAAGATGGATTCGAGGATTTCTACCACGAAATCCATCGGTGTAAAGTCGTCGTTGAACATCATTACCACGTAACGCCCCGGCTCCTTGAGCCTGGTTTTCTGGCGTTCACGAATTGCTGCCTGTTCTTGAGCCATATTTTAATTCTTACTTTTTATAAGCATTGGTAATCTCCACGACATAGACATCGTGGAATCCACCCTTGGCACCATACCACTGCAGCAGGTCCTTATCGAGGAACTTTTCTGCCGTCATGTTGTCCTTATAAAGTTTGCGGCATTCCAGGGTGAGTCGTGACTGTTCGAAGGCGATGCTGCCGTTATCAGTTTCTACAGGAACCAGTCCTGTTTCCTTCACCTTATCCAAATCGCGTCCGCTCTTAGAGCCGCAGAAGTTATAAATCTTCCGAGCCTCCTCGCTATTTCCGAGGAAAGAGAGGGTCATGAATTCATTCTCCTCGATGATGCCGTGGGTGAAACGCTCCGGACGGATAAAGACCACAGCCACCGGCTTGTTCCAAAGCCATCCCAAACAGCCCCAAGAGGCGGTCATCATATTGAAATGATCCTTGTTGCCGGCACATACCAGCATCCACTCCTTACCAATAGTCTCGAAGACGTTGTCATTCAGTTCTTTTACGTTGATCTTTTCCATCTTATCTGTTCCTTTCTTTTTAATTTCTAATTACCATAAAATTGCGACAGCAGTATTCTGATTGCTGAATGCTGCCCATATCAACTGCAAAGATACAAGAATAATCTGAAAAAGCGAATGTTTCTTTAAGAAAATCGCATCACCCTATTGAGGATTATGCCTAATTAATACTTTTTTATGCCACAAGAAGGCTGAACTGAATACGATTTGTGAGGTAGGAAAACGACCTTGATTTACATTAACTTTGCATCAGCTGTTGAAAAAATTATTCACATTTTATTTTGTCAGTTGCCTAAAAGGCAGTACCTTTGCACCCCGAATGCCGAAAGCCGGGAAGGCGGAAGGCTTCCATTTTTTATTCATTTATAAACATTTAATTTAATGTACAAAACAATTTTCAACAAGCGCAACAGCTTGAAGTTCAACCGATTCTCTAACAAGAGCTACTCACTCTTCGCAGTTTTGGGACGAGAGGTACTTGTTGGTGCACTCAGCGTTGCTACCCTGAGCCATGCTAAGGCAGCAGGCGTAAGCACAGAGGGAGCCAAGGTTGATTCTACCCTCTACAAGGGCGGAAAGGCTTACGAGCTGGATGCGGTGAGCGTTACCGGATCTCGTGCGCCGATGACTGTAGAGCAGTCACCTAAGATTGTGTCTGTCATTACCCGCGACGATATTCATCGTGCGGCTGCGCAGACTATCAACGATGTATTGAAATTAGCTACCGGCGTGGATGTCCGTCAGCGTGGTGGCTTTGGTGTTCAGACGGATATCTCCATCAATGGTGGAACCTTCGACCAGATTACCATTCTCTTGAATGGTGTCAACATTTCCAATCCACAGACTGGTCACAATGCTTCTGATTTTCCTGTAGCTCTTGCCGACATCGACCACATAGAAGTACTCGAGGGGGCAGCATCGCGCGTATTCGGAACTTCAGCCTTCAATGGTGCCATTAACATCGTAACCAAGAAGGCTAAGAGTGAGTGGGTATCTGCAAGTGTAGAAGGCGGAAGCTTTGGAAGTTTCGGAGCACAGGGACGTGTGCAGACGGCTTTTGAAACGGGCAAGTGGACCCAGGCTTATTCTGTAAGCGGAGGCTACAAGCGCTCGGATGGAGGCACGGAGAACAGCGACTTCGAGAAGGGACAGGGCTACGGCAATCTCTCTTTCTCTTACGACCAGCGTTTCGACATCAACGCCCAGTTGGGTATTGCTAGCCAGAGCTATGGTGCCAATACTTTCTACAGCGCCAAATACAACAACCAATATGAGAAGACAGACCACGGTCTGGCTTCGCTCAACCTGAGTCTGCACAACCAGGAGAAGACCTGGGAGATTGCGCCTCAATTCTATTATAACAAATTCAAGGATCACTATCAGCTGATTCGTGGAAAGGCTGGAGCTGCAGCAGGCGAGAACTATCACGACCTAGATGTTTATGGTGGTGGACTGAATGCCAACGTGGCTTGGGCTTTGGGTAAGACCGCAGTGGGCTTCGACATCAGCAAGGAGTGCATCTACTCTACTGCATTGGGCGAGGAACTCGCAGAGAAAGACTATAAGGATATTTCGGGTTCCGATCGTCAATATACCCGAAAGGGTGAGCGCACCAATACCAACATCATGCTGGAGCACAACTTCATCTTCGGCGGCTTCACCTTGTCGGCTGGTGTCTTGGCTAACAAGAATACCGGTCTGGACAACGACTTCCGCTTCTACCCTGGTGTGGATATGAGTTATCGTCCTAACGACAACTGGAAGTTCTACGCTTCCTGGAACAAGGCATTGAGAATGCCTACCTACACCGACTTATACATAAATAATGTGGTGCAGCAGGGCGACATCACCCTGAACCCGGAGAAGAACTCAACCTTCAAGGTAGGAACTCAATATCGCCAGACTGGTTTTGCAGCAACCGTTAGCGGTTTCTACGCGCACGGCACCAACATGATTGACTGGGTTCAGACTTCCGTGACCGAGCAGAAAGACAGCAAGTATCATGTAATGAACATCGGAAAGCTCAACAACATGGGATACAACGTGGATGCAACTATCTACATGAGAGAGTTGGTACCAAACTGTTTCATTACCCGCATCAAGTTGGGTTATGCTTACATCTATCAGGATCATAAGACCGAGACCAACATCCTGAAATCACTCTATGCATTGGAGTATCTGAAGCACAAGGCTGTATTCGGTCTGGATCATCAGATCTGGACAAGCTTTCAGCTTCCTGGAGCGTAAGATGGCAGCAGAGAATGAATGGCTATCATCCATACACCAAGGTGGATTGCAAGCTGATGTGGGACGAGAAGAAATACAATATCTTCGTGAAAGCAGATAATATCACTTGCCACCGCTACTACGACCTCACAGCCGTTAAGCAGCCAGGTTTGTGGATTATGGCAGGAGCCAGCATAAATCTCGGCCGATAATATAATCTGATAATAATCATCCCAAAAGATGATAAATATCCGAAACACGATTCGGATATCAAATAAAAGAACGAGCCTTGATGGAGGTTTCTTCCTTCCGTCAAGGCTCGTTTCCTTTTATTCCGGCTATTTCCTTTTATTTCAGTTATTCCGGTTTCTGATATTTTCCGTTCACTTTTATCGGTTCGAGATGGATTCCCACATGGGTATCTGCACCGAAGTGCTGCTTCAGTTTTGTTTCTATATGAGTAGCATGCTCATGCGCCTCATAAAGCGAGAGAGAACCCGGCATGCGGACGTGCATCTCTATCGCAATCTTGTTTCCGATGCGACGGGTACGCAGGTTATGAATCTCTCCTACTCCCTGCTCTTCATTTGCAATCTTCAGGATTTCATCTTCCTCAGTTTCTGGAAGACTGGCATCCGTCAGTTCTTTTACAGACTGCATCACCAGTCCCCAGGCGGCCTTGATGATGAAGGCACTCACGATGATGGCTGCAAGCGGATCGAGCACCGCCCATTTTTCTCCCAGAATGATGGCGCCACCAATACCGAACATCGTTCCGATACTCGATAAAGCATCGCTGCGATGATGCCAGGCATTTGCCACTACAGCCTCGGAATGATATTTCTTTCCGGCTTTTACCGTAAACTGATAAGCCCACTCCTTCATCACGATACTTACGATGGCAGCAATCAAGGCTACAACGCCCGGCTGCTGCAATGTCTCGCCGCAGATGGCACGATAGGTCTTGGTAACGCCAGAATAACAGATCATCACACCCACCACGAAGAGCGAAATGCCGATGATGGCTGTGGCAAGCGTCTCGTACAAAGTTACATAATTTTAAATCTATCTCCAAATTTTATTGCCAATTGTTGAGAAATTTGTCCCCAATTTGCCAGTGGCATAGTCCATTTCTTACGGATGTTGCGGTAAGCTAAGTACACAAGCTTCTCCAAAGAATTATCCGTAGGAAAGACCCCTTTAGTCTTTGTGACCTTTCTTACCTGTCTGTGATACCCCTCAACCGTATTGGTCGTATAAATGAGTTTACGGATGGCTGGAGTATATTGGAAATACTCTGTCAGACGTTCCCAATTGTCACGCCATGACTTGATGACAATTGGGTACATCTCTCCCCACTTAGACTCTAACAGGTCTAAATTAGCAGCAGCGGAGTCTTTGTTTACTGCACCATATACTGTTCTTAAATCCTTGATAAACTCCTTTTGATGCTTACTGCCAACATACTTGATAGAATTGCGTATCTGATGGACAATACAGAGCTGCACAGAACTCTCAGGAAATACGCTTTGGATGGCATCTGGGAAGCCTTTGAGACCATCAATACAACAAATCAAGAGGTCTCGAACACCACGATTCTGAAGATCCGTAAGAACTTCTAGCCAGAAGTTAGCTCCTTCACTCTTAGACACATACATACCTAACAGTTCTTTTTGGCCTTCCTTGTTGATACCAAGAATGTTGTAAATGGCTCGTGTGACAGCTCTGCCATTCTCATCCTTTACCTTATAATGGATAGCATCAAGCCAGCAAATGGCATATGCAGGATCGAGCATGCGAGACTTCCAGGCGGTGATTTCGGGTAATACACGGTCTGTTATAGAGCTGATAGTATCGGCTGATAGAGTTGTGTTGAACTCACGCTCAAAGTAGCTGCTGATGTCACGTGTGCTGGTGCCCATGGCGTACATCTCAATAATCTGGTCAGCCATGCCATTGGCAAGAATAGTCTCACGCTTCTTTACGGTCTCAGGTTGGAAAGTTCCGTCTCGGTCACGAGGAGTCTCTATAGTGACCTCACCATATTTTGTTTGAACCTTCTTACTCATCTTACCATTACGACGGTTGCCGGAAGAGCGTTCCTCTTCACTTAAATGAGCGTCCATCTCACCTTCGAGAGCTGAGTTGAGAATACGCTCTAACAATGGAGCTAATGCTCCGTCCTTGCCAAATAAGGCTTCACCACTACGCAACTGTTGAGCTGCTTTCTTGTAATCAATTTCTAAGTTGTCCATAGATTTAACTATCCAGCCAGCATCCTGCCATTGCTTTTTAATTTGAATCTTGTTCCCATGTTTCCCACCAAGAGGCTTCCACTTCATCAGAATCAGCCGTTTCTGATTTTATATGCTTCACTTGAAGTTCTTTATTGTCTTGTCCTCGCTTTTTGATTTCTGAGCTAAACAACATGCTTGTTTAAATCATCATCGTTCTTTCTGCATCTTTTTTCTTTATCTACGCCGTAAAGGTCTATTCTCAAAGCTTCCACTACACTCAACAAACTTTCCAAGAGAGGGATGTTTCCTTGGCTTTTCTGCTTTTCCTTTTCGTTAGACGGACAGAAAGAGGATATTACATTTCGAACAGCTGCGCTTACCAAGTTCAAGCTCTTGGGTTTACAATGCATTGCGACCAAAGATGTCTGGAACTCAAGCTGGAGTTTTTCCTCTTCTGTCAATTTTTCTGTCTTTAACAACATCATAAAGAGTAGAGAGAAAGTTTTGACAAATCTTCAGCTTTTCCTCAAAAACCTTGGAATTACGCTTTGCTGTCTGCTCCTTCTTGGATTGTCCATCGAGCAAGACAACTGTGATGGTTGCAGTGATTACCACACCAAGTATTGCTGCCATCAGACGTGCAGGAAAATCTTGATAGGTAAATACGATGATGGCACATATCATGACAAACACCATACATCCTACAATCTTCAATACATATTGATTTGACTTTTTCATATTTCGTTCTTGTTATTGTAATTGATTCCAAACATGATTAGCACCTTTCGACAAGCTCCCATTTGAGGAGCCTCATCCGTCTGAAGCTGAATGCCACATTTTGGCATTGATAAATATAAGCTGTTCCTACTTTACACAAACGTACCCAACGACTTCCAACAAAGAAATTTGGGTAACATTTTCCTGCGTCTGGCTTGCTGTCAGACTTGAGTACCCTATAGCAATATTGACATTGCCAGTAATAGGTTGGATGCAATTCTTCTATGACTTTTTTGGTAGTAGGGAGTCAATTTCCGGTGTACCAAAGGCTGTTACAGGAATCTCTACTCCAGAGACGTTTACAAAATTTGATTTGCTGGTGATTTTTCCATGAAAATCCATTCTTGCATTATACGAACAGTTTTCAAAAACCAAATCGGGAGGCAAACCTCCCGGCATACCGCTCAAATAATCACGGCATTGCCCAACATAAGACAACATAAATCCTCGCTCATCTTCTTGAACATCTGCAGGGCTACCTGTATAAACTTCCATTTTTTTGTTCAAAAAAACAATGATATTCTGCTGTTCTGTAGGAATAAGCACATAGTCTCTTTTGTGAGCTTTCAATTCTGAGAATTTTACAATTTTCCCTTTAGGATAAAAAGTGTCATCGCTAACCATTATTTGTTTTTTTGCAGTATCTGCTTTTAAAGTAAAATCTGTACTATTATAACGTTCCATACTGAACTTACCATCATTAAAATCCACATTAGGAAAATACTGATATGTTTCCACTTTGCCCAATGAATACACCTGCAACGAGTCACCTAAAGTGTCAACAACGATTTTGTCTGCATCAATATAAACGATATAGTGTTCTTTACCCACAGAATCATTGTACTGATTAAGGATGTACTTACCTTCCTTATTCAATTCAGCAACACGCTCATTAAACAAAACGTTATAATCCTTTGCACATGATATGGTCAGTATCATGGAAAGGAACATTAGAAATGTTAGCCATTTATTTTTTCATAACTTCGCAATTTTATATTTAACGTCTATAGTTTAGAATACTTTTTTCCCAATACTTTCATTAAATTTACCTGCGGTTTCTTTCTCTGATTCGTAGTAGGAGTTTCCTTTTTATTCATAATACTCATCGAGATTGTTACATAAGACCGTACTTTTTGCATTATTTTTCATGCCTGGGCACCATCCTTTCATCTCTTTCAGCACTCGTATTACTTCTTCGTCCAATATAGGCTCATCAGAATCCAGTATTTCAATATTGGATAAAGTTCCATCTCTTTCAACAACACATTTTAGAGAAATATCTCCTATTGCTTTACTCATGCTTTCAGGTATAACAATATGCTGTTGTACATAAGCCTCTACATTTTCTTCATATTTTGGATCTACATCACAGTTTCTTATTATCACGTCACACTTTTCATAATATTCTGTAGGAACACCAGAATTAAAAGCATTCAATTCTGTTTCAGTATACTCTTTCCGCACATCATCAGGTTTAAGCAATGTCCCCTGCCAAGGCTTGTCACTTCCATGATTTATCCACCATTCCATTACGCATGGCGTATCCATTACTATATCAATAATAGCAGATGGTATTCCCAAGTTTGATCTTTTAGCACATTCTATCTTATCCCCTGTAGTATCATCAATATAATAACTTTCCTTTAAAACACCATGTTCCCATTTGTCATAAAATATAGAACCATCCCCACATTTCATTGTCAGCTTCCATGAGCCATCAGCAAGCCCTTCTTCATCAGTTTGCCCACAGAATAAGCCCTGTCCCATTACACTACGCTCCGATGCACCACCATATTCATATATATGATAGTCATAATAGTTGGTACGTCCAGAAACAGGGCCTATCATAACACCATCTTTCATGGTAGCCTTTAAAGATTCTTTTACCGTACCCCTTGTAGTATAAGTATATTCATAAATACCATTCCTATAGCCTTCCTTGAAATTAATCTTCAAAGTCTTTGTTTCGCTTGTGGACTTATCTATATATGTCCACAAGCCTTCCTTACAATCGTCATGAAAACGTCCTGTTACCTTCAGATAAAGCTTAAGTTGCCTTCATAAATTGCCATCTTCAGCATTCTTATAGGTATAAGTTGCTTTTGTGTACTTGTGACTATACAAAATAAAAATCTTTTCATATCATTCACTTTTTAGTTCTTAAACAAATCTTGATAATACCTTACCCCATTCTCCCCAAGAATAAGATCGAGATGGATGATGTTGACGAATCATTAGAGCCTTGTCTTCACCACCGGTAGAAAACCAACGGGTATAAACCTTATCACCATTGGTAAGAGACATTTCTTCTCCATCCGTTTCCCCAAGACCATAAAGTCTATCGAAGAGACCATAGCCCCAAACAATGATAACATCAGGCTTCAACTCTTCAAGAACCTCCTTGAAGGCAGGAATAGAATCGTTAAATTGTTCATCGGTCTCTTTCACACCAGGAGCCTCAAGATTGAACTGAATGAAATTATAGAATGCTACTTGATTCCATACATATTCTCTATCATCAACTGAAATCTCTCGATTCAACAAAGCTTTGGTTTGACTTGTGAAGCCTTTATAAAAAGCTCCATCTTCTCCACTCAAGAATCCGTCCATCATATCTATAGTAAAACTATGATGGCAAGGACAACCTGCACTATCAGCATCATAGTGGCTATGCCCTAATATCAAGACTTTCTTACCACTATTCAAGAATCCTTTCTCGTAATCCTTACCAACAAAAGGATAAGCACTTACATGTTTCATACGCTATTCTATATTGAAGTTATTAAATGTCGGGGACAAAGATAGTTATTCTACTTGACACTATCAAGTCCATAATGGTTCATAAGCGAAATTTCTCGATTTCGGCTTAACAAAAGTAGTAAAAAGCGTTCTGTTTCATTGGTATATTATCATTTTGCCAGGTGTTCCCGAGACTTGGCGGGTTAAGATTTCGGTTTCGGCAAAATAAAAAAGCGTGGGAACTTACCCGTCACTCGTCCCACTGATTGAGGCCTTCGCATTGCCCAGGATTGTTGAACGAGCAACGTCGAAGCCCACGCCGATATGTGTACACTTTTCCCTATAGAACAAAGCGCTAAGTATGCGCCTTTTCCATTATGTCGTGATTCTTACTCAGAATCATCGGCAAATATACGAATAATGTTTGAAAGAACAAAAGTTTTAAGCAAAAAATCTTCATTGAGGGATAAAATTCATCAAAATCTTCCCTCTCTGAGGGATTTTTCTGTATTTAACCACGCTATGCGAAATTTTTATTGTACTTTTGCACCCGTGCTTGAAAAAGCAACAAATAAAACTGAAGAGTAAACGATATGGCAGAAAAGAATAGCATACCCCAATTCGTGAATAGCGAATCTATTATGTCGGATAGCAACTATGTGAAGTGGCTCTCCGATTTGAAAGGTCGTATTCGCATCGCCCAACTCAAAGCGGCTATCAAAGTCAATGAAGAGTTGCACAAGCTTTATTGGAGCTTGGGAGAAGACATTTGTAACAAGCAAAAGCTATATAAGTGGGGCACTAATTTTATAAAACAGCTTAGTTTGGACTTGCGTTCTGCATTTCCAAATGTAGAAGGTTTTTTCTTGGTCAAATCTTTATAAAATACGCAAGTGGTATCTCTTCTAGTCTTCGCAAAATGATTTTTTGTACCAAGCTGGTACAAAATTAGAAACCTTAGAAAGTACTAGCGTTCCTATGCCTGCGATTTTGCTTCGTGTACCCTGGAGGCATCAGACTGTCATTGTCTCAAAATGCAAGACCATATTGGAGGCAATATTCTATCTCAACCAAGTGATTGAAGGCAATTTGAGTCGTAATGAGTTAGAACATATTATCGAAGCCCATCTTTATGAGCAAAGGGAAAAGCCTTGAATAACTTTGAGTCCACACTCCCTGCGCCACAGAAAGCCTTGGCTAACGAGATGCTCAAAGACCCTTATAAATTAGATTTCTTATCCATGGCTGGCGACTTCTCGGAAAAGGACCTAGAGGATAAGCTGGCTCAAAACATTACTCGTTTTTACTCGAACTGGGCAAAGGTTTTGCTTATGTTGGGCATAGCATTTTTCGTGATTGCGTTCATCTTCGCACTCATCGGATTGGCAATGGGAGATACGACTATCTTCCAGAAGATTGTAGATTCCACCTTCGACTCATCCAAGAATGCCTTCGAGATTTCTCTCGGACTGACGGGCGTGCTCGCTCTCTGGCTTGGCATCATGAAGATTGGAGAGAAGGCGGGAGTTGTGAATGTGTTGGCAAGAGCACTCAGCCCGGTCTTCACCCGTCTCTTCCCCGATATTCCGAAGAACCATCCGGTGATGGGAAGCATTTTCATGAATATCGCTTCGAATATGCTGGGACTCGATAATGCGGCAACACCTACAGGATTGAAGGCGATGCAGCAGATGCAGGAGCTCAACACGAAGAAGGATACGGCGACGAACCCGATGATTATGTTCCTGGTTCTGAACACCTCAGGACTCACCATCATCCCTACCACCATCCTCGCCTTCCGTGCCTCCTATGGTGCAGCCCAGCCTACGGATGTCTTCATCCCTATCCTGATGGCTACGCTCGTGGCTACGCTTGCCGGAATCATCATCACTTCGCTCTGGCAGCGCATCAACATCCTGCAGCCGGTATTGCTCGCTACTCTGTTGGGAATGTGCGCCTTCGTAGGCATCATCATCTGGGGATTCGGACAGATGGACAAGGATACGATGAACACGGTTACCACCTTGGCTTCTAACATGATTCTCCTGGGCATCATCCTCAGCTTCATCCTGGCTGGTTTCTGGAAAAAAGTGAATGTTTATGATGCATTTATCGAGGGAGCGAAGGAAGGTTTTACTACGGCGGTGAAGATTATCCCTTATCTCGTAGCGATTCTTGTGGGCATCGGCGTGTTCCGTGCTTCGGGAGCGATGGATATGGTGATTCAAGGCATTTCGTGGTCGGTAGAACAATGCGGCTTGAATGCCGATTTCGTAGGCGCCCTACCTACCGCCATCATGAAACCGCTGTCGGGAAGTGGTGCACGAGGCATGATGCTGGAGGCGATGAAGAACTATGGTCCTGATTCGTTTGTGGGCAGATTGAGCTGCATCTTCCAGGGTTCCACCGATACCACCTTCTATATATTGGCAGTATATTTCGGAAGCGTAAGCATCAGGAATACCCGCCACGCCGTGGCTTGCGGCTTGCTTGCCGATTTGGCAGGAGTCATCGCAGCTATCGCTATAGCATATTTATTCTTCGGATAAGAGTCTCCCACAGATTTCACAGATTTACACAGATAATCTTTGAATGACAGCGCAAGCCCAATTTAACATTTAACACTTAACATTCAACATTAAGAAAGATAATGGCAAGTTTAAAATCACTCGCAAAGGATACCGCCATCTATGGTTTGAGCAGTATCATCGGCAGATTCCTCAACTATCTGCTTGTGCCACTCTACACGGCTTCCATCAGTGCCGCCAGTGGTGGTTATGGTGTCATCACCAACATGTACGCCTATACGGCGTTACTCCTCGTTATCCTGACCTACGGAATGGAGACCACCTTCTTCCGTTTTGTCAACAAGGAGGGAGAAAACTCAGAAAAGGTTTATCACACGGTACTGAGCATGGTGGGCTTCACTTCCCTACTCTTCATCGCCCTGGTATTCCTCTTCATCACGCCTTTGAGCGATGCGATGGGCTACGCCGACCATCCGGCTTATGTATGGACCATGTTCGTAACCGTGGCTATTGATGCCTTCCAGTGCATCCCGTTCGCTTTCCTCAGATACAAAAAGCGCCCATTGAAGTTTGCTGCCTTCAAGTTGCTCTTCATCGGTCTGAACATTGCGCTCAACCTGGTTTACTACGTCATCATGGATGGTCACGATGTGGGTTATGCTTTCTACATCAACCTGGTTTGTACCGCCTCCATCACCTTCTGTTTCTACAAGGAACTGAAGGAAGGACTCATGGGCGAGAAATGCTCCTGGAGCGAATGTAAGGTACTCGTCAGGAAGATGCTGGACTACAGTTGGCCAATCCTCGTGCTCGGTATTGCCGGTATTCTGAACCAGACAGCCGACAAGATTCTCTTCCCTTACATCTATGAGAAGGGCGATGCTCATGCGCAGCTCGGAATCTACGGAGCAGCCAGCAAGATTGCGATGATCATGGCGATGATTACCCAGGCTTTCCGCTATGCTTACGAGCCGTTCGTTTTCGGCAAGGCGAAGGATAAGGACAACCGACAGACTTACGCTTCGGCGATGAAATATTTCGTCATCTTCACCCTGCTCGCCTTCCTGGTGGTGGTAGGTTATCTGGATGTATTGCGCCACATCATCGGTCGCGACTACTGGGATGGTTTGAAGGTAGTGCCTATCGTAATGGCTGCCGAAATCATGATGGGAGTATATTTCAACCTCAGTTTCTGGTACAAGCTCATCGACAAGACCATCTGGGGTGCTTACTTCTCAGGCATCGGTTGTGCGGTATTGATTGCCATCAACGTTATCTTCGTACCTATCTATGGTTACATCGCCTGTGCCTGGGCTGGCTTCGCTGGATATGGAACAGCCATGCTTCTCTCCTACTTTGTGGGTCAGAAGAAGTATCCTATCAACTATCCGGTGAAGGAGATTATGATTTATGTGGTTCTCGCCCTCATCCTCTTCGCAGGAATGACCGAGGCTAACAGATACTTCTCCAGTGGAATTGCCTGCCTCATCAACACGGTGCTCATCCTCATCTTCGCCGCTTATCTCGTGAAGAAGGATTTCCCATTGAAGAGTCTGCCAGTGGTGGGAAAGTACTTTAGAAAGTAAGAGATTCCAATCATTGAGATTATATTCCAAGAAGTCCGTGGACAAAGTGTAAGTCCACGGACTTCTTTTGTTTATATTATACAGAACCTTCGCATGCGGTTCAAGAATAGACAAAAGGACCCAATGTTCCTGGTCCCGAGCAATACCCAGAATATAATAGCAGCCAGCAAGGCGCCCTGTAAGAGCTAAAGCAAACGGCTGAGTGAACGAAACGAGACGACTGAATGAGCTGAAGAATATGACTGAGCAAGCTGAAGGATACGGCTCCGTAAGTGAAAGAAGACGTCTGATCAGGTTCAAAGAGATAGAATATGGAGTTCAAGGAGACTGCTTCTAGAAAGTTGCCACTAGGCTCAGCAGCTCTGCTGAGCCTAGTCAGCAGGTCTGCTCACTGCAGTCAGCAGGTCTGCCGAGCCTAGTGACAACACCTTTTAATCGTACAACAATACCCCCTATAGTTGTACGACTACACACCCTTCAGTTGTACAACTATAAACCTTTAGACGTACAACAATGAATCCATCGATTGTTCAACTTGACTTTTTCTCCCATTCTATACCTCAAAAACAAGAAATAGTCCGAGAATTCTCAAAAAAGTAATCTTCCTTTTCGTTATTCCCTCATAAAAGTATATCTTTGCAACGATTATTCCCTCATAAAAAATAAAGAGCATGAGAAAGATACTACAGGACAAGATCAATATGAACGATATCAACAAGATATGCATCATGACACAAGGTAAGGAGAACGACCACCGGAAGGAAGAGCTTTACCAACTCACCTTCGATGAAAACGACCGCGTATCGTTCAATGCGCTTTGGGCTTTAAGCCATTTCGATGAAGCCAACAACCCTTGGCTCTTTCAGAAGCACGATGACCTGATAGACCGAGTTCTCGTAGAGAAGAATGAGACCAAGCGCCGCCTGATGCTCCAACTCCTTCTCCGTCAGCCTTTCGAGGAAGAATCACTCCGTTCCGACTTCATCGATTTCTGCATCGCCAAGATTACAGCCTGTTCACAGCCCTACGCCATCCGCTGCTACTGCATGAAGCTCGCCTACGAGCAGATGAAGTACTATCCCGAACTCCTCGAAGAGTTAAGAATGGCCCTGGATATGCTGGAGCAGGAGGTTCTATCACCAGGAATGTTATCGGCAAAAAAGCAAATTATGAAGAAAATCAAGCGAAGCCTTGGAAAATTCGGGAAATAGTCGTAACTTTGCAAACGTAATATTCTAACAATATAATACATAAATGGATGGAGATACAACTGAACGATTATCACAAGAAAGTCAATGCCCAGATGCAAAAGAGCATGGCTTATTGGCGAGAGCATCCGCTTTCGCTGGAGGAGTGCTTAGCTCAATTCAAGCGCTTGCGGGAACAACGAAATGTTTGCCAAGCATTCCTGGTATTTCCGCAATGCCCTAGTTCGTGCCAACTATCGCAACATTCAGAAAGGCATTGATTACTCTCCTATCTACCTGGTTCGTTTCTTCAGAAACTTACTCTTAAAAGATGGTTGGGTTCTCAAGAACAGATATTTGCATATCCGGCCGACTGATGATTGGAAAGAGCAGCCGAACTTAAATTCTCAAACAGGAAGTGGACAGAAAAACAACTTCATAAATAAAGAAGGAGAAGAAAATGTCCCAAGTTCGTCCCAAGCTTGTCCCAAGTTCGTCCCAAGTAGAAGAACTCATAATACGTATAAATAAAGATTATCTATCCATCGGCGATATAATGAACCTGTTTGGATTAAAGAACAGAACCAGATTTAGAAAAGAATACATTACCCCAGCCCTAGCCGAAGGAGCCTTGGAGATGAAATATCCAAACACCCCAAGACATCCACGCCAGCAATATCGAATGACAGAGCTGGCAAAGACTTGGAAAGAATGGAACGAGAAAAAGAATAAATAACATCATAATAAAAATAGAAAACAAAAACAAGTAATGAAGAAAAAAGCAACGGTCCTTATCGCCTCTATCATGGCGTTCTGCGGAATCAACACCGCTCACGCTGACGAGGGAATGTGGACGATTTACAACTTGCCTAACGCTGTGTATGAGATGATGCAGCGCGAAGGCTTCAGTATGACTTACGACCAGCTCTACAACGGCGAGAACGCCTTGAAGAATGCTGTGGTTAACTTCTCGGGCTATTGCTCAGGCGTAGTCGTTTCTCCAGACGGTTTGGTATTTACCAACCACCATTGCGGTTTCGAGGCTATCAGAAGCCACTCTACCGTGGAGCACGACTATATGCTCAACGGTTTCTTTGCTAAATCTTACGCAGAGGAATTGCCTAACGAGAATATGTTCGTCAGCTTTATGGTTGAACAGAAGGATGTAACCGATAAGGTGATGAGCCTCGGATACGAGAAACTCGACAACAAGAAGCGCGATGAACTCATCGATTCTCTGGAGAACGAGATGACTAAAGAGGCGAAGAAGAACGATTCTACCCTCCATATCACCGTTCAGCCTTTCTACGAGGGCAACAAGTGGTACGCTACTACTTACCGCGACTTCACCGACCTGCGTCTGGTTTTCACCGTGCCTAAGTCTATGGGTAAGTTTGGCGGCGATACAGACAACTGGATGTGGCCCCGCCAGACTTGCGACTTCTCTGTATTCCGCATTTATGCCGACCCTAAGACCAATGGTCCTGCTGCCTACAGCAAGGATAATGTGCCTTACAAACCAAAGCGTTGGGCTCAGGTTTCTCTCCAGGGTTATAAGGATGGCGACTATGCGATGACCATGGGTTACCCAGGCAGCACAGAGCGCTATCTTTCAAGCTACGGAATCCAGACCATGCGCGATGCTGAGAATGCGCCTCGTGCCCAGGTTCGTGGCGTAAAGCAGGAGGTGATGCAGAAGCACATGCGTGCCGACGAGGCTGTCCGCATCAAGTACGACAGCAAGTACGCCAGCTCTTCCAACTACTGGAAGAATGCCCTCGGTATGAACAAGTGTATCGACTCTATCGGCATCGTGAATCTGAAGCGTGAGTACGAAACCCGTCTCCGTGCTTGGCAGGATACAGCCAAGGCTGCCAACGACCTCGCCCACAAGGTAGATTTCGACAAGCTCGCCAAGCTCTACAAGGAGAGCGCTGACGTGAAATACGCCTGGACCAACTTCGCTGAATCTTTCACAAGAAGAAGCAACATCGAGTTCTCTACCCGTGCCATCAAGCTCCAGACCGACATGGAGGTGAAGGGTCCTGAGAAGAACAAGAAGAAGCAGTATCATGAGTTTGAAGATAACTCAGCAGAATGGGATATGGCGCTCGATAAGGAAGTGCTCGCTACCCTTCTGAAGAACTACAAGGAGCACGTAGATGCAAAATGGTTGCCTAAGTTCTACAAGACCATCGACGCTGAGTTTGGCGGCGACTACGCCAAGTATGTGGATTATCTCTGGGAGAAGTCGCTCATCATGAAGAAGGGCGCCAAGCTCTATTTCAACAAGAAGGGATATGAGAAGGATCCAGGCGTAAGCTTCGGTATGGATTTGAACGATGTATTTGCAGATTTCGCTGCTCAGATGGGCAGCATCAACGATAGCATCGCCGAGCAGGAGAAGTATCTCTGTGCTGCCAAGCTCCGTATGGAGGAAGACATGCCTCACTACAGCGACGCCAACTTCACCATGCGATTGAGCTACGGTCAGGTAGGCGGTTTCGACCTCGGTGGCAAGCCATCAGGCTATTATACCACAGCCGAGAGCATCGTAGAGAAGATGAAGAAGGGCGACAAGGTAATCGATTACTACGCTGAGCCTATCATGCACGAGCTTCTCTCTGAGAAGGATTTCGGCAAGTACCAGGACAAGACGACTGGCAAGATGCAGCTCTGCTTCCTCACCAACAACGATATTACCGGCGGTAACAGCCCTATGTTCAACGGCAAGGGCGAGTTGATTGGTCTTGCCTTCGATGGCAACTGGGACAGCCTCAGCTCTGACATCAACTTCGACAAGCGTCTGGCTCGCTGCATTGGTGTGGACATCCGCTATGTGCTCTACCTGATGGATAAGTGGGGACACGCCGACCGCCTCTTAAAGGAGATCAATGCGAAGTAAATCCTATCTCTGAATCAATAGAGATGATAGAATGATTTATCCTGGGCTAAAGATTAGTCCCAGGATGATATAAAAAGAGCGGAAAATCAGCAGTTAACTGTTAACCTGTTAACTCCTGGCTTTCCGCTCTTGTTTTTTCTTATAGTTTCTCAACTAATACTGCGAGATATTATTCAGTTCCTTCAATGAAACCTGACGAGGCTTCTCGGCGAGTTTCTTCTTCAATTCATCCATCGTTATTTCTGCAGCTGGATTGAACTCATCTGATTGCATATAACCCAACACGCTCTCGTAGAAAGCCCTACCCTCTGGATATTTGGCAGCCTTCTCCAAATCGCTCATGCAGATGAGGAGCTTTCCGGCTCCCACCTTCCATTCCATCACCAAACCCAACTTATGATTCCGCTCGATATTGTCTATCACCTGAACTACCGGGCGATAATCCTTGGCGAAGTTGTCAAGCACCAGCGGATGCGATTCCTTGATTATCGGGAACCATTGCCAGTTGGTGTGCATTTCCGTAGGGAATCCCTTGAATATCGGATGTTCCGGATTCGTAAGAATGCCCAGGGTTCCTGGAGAAACCTTCTTCTTGTTGTTCTCGCAGATGGCCTTGAACATGCGATAGTTCCAGTAATCGGTCTGGAAGAGTCCACCCACGGTATAAGGTGTGGCATTATCTGACTGAGAAAGCGTATCATCTGCAGCCACGAAATGGCTGGAAGTCGTAGGAAGCCAAAGCACCTTTGCTCCCTTTTCTAGTTTCTTGACGACATCGGAAGTCAAATCCTTGGCAATAACGACTTGCTTTTTCAGATAGTCGATATTCTTTGGGGTCGTATAAACCCAAAGGTCGTAAGTATTGGAATATCTTGTCGCATCAAGTTCACCTTCATATATATACAAGGAGAGGGTCAGTTTGCGAGAACCCACATACACGTCCAAGCACTTACCATCCCCATCGTCAATTCCGTTGGCTTTCACTTTCATCTTATGAACGATCTCGCCAACATCTATCCATCCCTCCTCGTCGGTATGGATAGTTATCTCGCCTTGTGCCAAAGGAGAAGGCTGATTCAAATGAGTAAGAGTTTCGGCTACACTGGACTCGTTTGGATAACGTTCGTCTTTGGCATAATCCAACTTCCATTCCACTTTCTTGCCCTTCAAAGACTCTCCCCCATAATTGGCGATTTGAATCTTCGCCTTCATCGTGTCATTCTCCTCATAGCAGAATTTGTCTGTCACCAACAAAGGCACCACAGGCGAGCACCACTGGCGCCATTCCTCGGGCGTAGTGATTCCCTTACTCTCCATAAACGCATCGAGGATGCCTACGAAAGCACTTCCCTGACCGGGATAATCCTGAATATCAAGCAGCTGGAAGCCCGCCATATTCCGGGTTCTCAAATCCATCTCTATATCGGCTTTATAGAGTTTCACGCTCCATAAGCCCGAAGCCTTGTGGAAATCATCAGCCTGCGAGAGCATTCCGGCAGCAGCCAGACGACGGCGGAAGACTTCGAAGTTATAAGGATGAAGCACTCCGGTGTATTTCTTTATTTCCCGATAGTCAGGATAGGTCTGAAACTGGCCTGTTTCGTGAGAGATGATAGGGATTCCTGCCTTATCGCAAGCCTCATCAAAATTCATCGTAGAATTAGGATGGAAATGATTGATCCTTCCTCCATCGTAGGCATCGGCAAACGAGAAAGAACCACGGGTATGGGTATTGTATTTGCCCCATCCCTCGCCTCCGATGCGGCAAGTGGTGAAGTAATCCATTCCTTCTTTTATTCCCTGATAACCGAGATAGTAATTGCTTCCGAAGGTATAGTATTTATCAGGCGCAATCTTGCGGAAATCATCCACAAACTCCTTCATCTTGTCAATGTCGCCCCAGAGTTCATTCCCCAGCGCCATCATTCTGAAAGAAGGATGATGACCATATTCTCTGAGGATGTTCTCGCCTTCCTGATGCAGGAACGCCATCAGCCTTTCATCCTTCTTATCAAAAGAACCCCAGAAAGGAAGTTCCGGCTGGAGATAGATTCCCAGACTGTCCGCTGCCACGAAAGCCGCCTCCGGTGGGCACCAGGAATGAAAGCGCACATGGTTGATTCCATACTCCTTGCAGGTTCCGAGATACTTCATCCAGCCTTCCACGCTCATCTCCACATGTCCCGTCAGCGGCCATACAGCCGCATCGTGCTTGCCACGGAGGAATATCCTATGGCCATTGGCGTAGAAGTGGGCGCCCTTGATATGAAAATCCTTGGCGAAATCAGGCATCTGAAGGGCGGAAGGAGAAGCTACAGAACGGCTAGGGATTGCTCCTGTTAGAGTTTCTGCAGATTTGCTCTCTACAGAGCTGGGTAGCTGGAGTTCAATCCTTCCGATAATTCCATTCCAGTTGGTCTGCGTATCTTCTGTATAAGCATGGCTGGAGCCGTAAACCTGATCAGGCACACCTTTTCCATTATCCACTACGATTTCCAGGAGATGCTTGCCCGATTTTACCTTCTTTGGCAGAAGATAGCGCTGGGGAGTAGAGATGAAATTGCAGGAATCCACCAGTTCTCCATCCACATACACCCATGTTGGTCGGGTACGCTCCAGGAAGAGTTCTACCGGCTTCTTCTTCCAGTCCTTCGGAATATTGATGGTTCTGGAATATCTGGCAGCTCCTTTATAGGCATAGAGTCTCGTAAGATGCGTAGTCTCCATCGTATCTTTCGGAGCGAATCCCAGATGGTTCGTATCGATGGTACCGGGAAGAATGGCACGCTTCACCTCACCCTGCGAGGCACGCTTACTCTTGGCAAAAGCGCTACCGCTCTTTCCCAACTCCGCATTCCATTCACCAGCGAGCGAAATGCTCTGTGCTTGCAAGCCCAGACTTACCAGTCCCAGACAAGCGATAAGAATAGTTTTCTTCATTAACTTATTACAGAATATCTTTTAGGGTTAAAATTGCGTATAAAGATACAATAAATTTGATGTTTACGGCTGCAAATATACAAAAATTGCGGTAAAAACACCGCAATTTACCAAAGAAATTGCTGTATTTTTACCGCAAAATATGGATATTGCATCAAAACATCCCTTTGATGCAGACTTTCATCTTATTATAAATCGCTGCCTAAATTACTTCTTCTTAGGTCTGCGACGAGCCCAGCCTTCTTCCTCGAAGTTTGGCTCCTCACCCTTGAACTTCACGTTGTCGTTGTTCTGGAAGAACTGGCGCCAATCGCCTGTATCCTCCTGAGGGCGAGACTTTCTGCCGCCACGGCTTCCACGTCCTCCCTTTCCACGAGCATCTCGAGAGTCTCTAGCATCATCAGAAGAACCTCTGCGGCTGCGGCCGCCTCTTTCTGAAGAACGACCGCCTCTGCCCTCAGAACTGCGGCCGCCACGGGCTGCTCTGCCATGACCTTCCTCATCAGCATCGTTACATCTCACGGTTCTGCCCTTATACTCAGTACCGTTCAATGCCTTCATCACGCGCTTCGCATCCTCCTCAGGCACCTCGATGTAGGCAAACTTACTCAGCAGGTCGATGTGACCAACCTCCTGACGACCCTTCACGTGCTTGTTCAGATACTGCATGATTTCGCCCGGATAGAAACCATCAGCCTTACCCAAGTTGATGAACAGCCTCTTAAAACCAGCCTCAGTCTCATGCTTTCTGCGGCCGTTAGAAACCTTGCCACGGCCCTCGCCACGACTTCCACGGCCTTCTCCGCCACGGGAACCCTTGCCTGTTTCTGGCTTGATAATCTCAGGAGCGTTCTTATAGTAATCGAGGAACTTACCGAAGGTGATGGTTACCATCTTCTTGATGATGTCCTCCTTGTCGATGTACTCAAACTGGCGGTTGATTTCTGCCATGTATGGTTCAATCTGATCCTCGTCCACATCGGTCTTCATGATGTCGTCCATGGTCTTGAAGAGCTGCTTCTTGCAGATTTCCTCTGGGGTTGGCAATACGCCGTCCACGAAGTCCTTGCCAATCTGCTTCTCAATCTGGCGAACCTTGAACTTCTCTCTGGTATGGATGATAGAGATGGATGTTCCCTTCTTTCCGGCACGACCGGTACGGCCGCTTCGGTGGGTGTAACTTGCCACATCATCAGGCAAACCATAGTTGATAACGTGAGTCAGATCCTCTACGTCCAGACCACGGGCAGCCACATCGGTAGCCACCAGGAACTGAACGGTATGGTTGCGGAACTTCTGCATGGTGAGGTCACGCTGCTGCTGACTCAAGTCGCCGTGCAGTGCCTCTGCATTATAACCATCCTTAATCAGCTTATCTGCAATATCCTGAGTCTCCAGCTTGGTGCGGCAGAAGATAATTGCAAAGATGCGTGGATAGAAATCCACCACGCGCTTCAGGGCGAGATACTTGTCCTTGGCATTTACCAGATAGTAGATGTGGTTTACATGCTCAGCACCCTCGTTGCGCGAACCCACTACGATTTCCTTGTGGTCGTGCAGGTAGTTGAGGGCAATCTTCTCGATGTCCTTGCTCATGGTAGCCGAGAAAAGCAGGGTGTTTCTATCCTCAGGCACGTTCTCGAAGATGGCATTGATGCTCTCAGAGAAGCCCATGTTCAGCATCTCGTCAGCCTCATCAAGTACCACGTTGTTCACGTTCTCCAACTGAGCCACGCCACGATTAATCAAATCGAGCAGACGGCCAGGGGTAGCCACGATAATCTGCACACCATGCTTCAGGGTGCGAATCTGGCTTCCGATGTCGGTACCGCCATAAACTGCGGCAATATGCAAACCGTCGATGTACTTGGCAAAACTGTTCAAATCGTCTGCTATCTGGAGGCAGAGCTCACGTGTAGGACTGAGGATGATAGCCTGTGTCTGCTTGCTGCTGGCATCAGTTTTCTGGATAACCGGAATACCGTAAGATGCAGTCTTACCCGTACCGGTCTGCGCCAACGCAATCACGTCGTTCTTATTACCAAGCAAATATGGGATTACTTCTTCCTGAACTGGCATTGGATTCTCAAATCCAAGCTCTTCAATGGCACGGCGAATCTCCTCGCTCACGCCTAATTCTTCAAATGTCTTCAAATCTTTTTAACCTTAATTCATTATAATCAAAATGGAAGGCCGAATTCACCCTCCCAGCCATGAATTAGGGTGCAAAATCCTTCCGAAACGCTTGCGGCAATCCCACGCATTTATTAAGATTGCCTAAATTCGGGTGCAAAGATACGAAAAAAATGTGAGTTTCTTGCAGATTTCTGCAATATTTTATTACCTTTGCATGAAAGTTACAACAAACAGATAACCAAGAAAACTTGAAATATATGAAAAAAGTTATTTTCACCCAAGAATGGATTGCTTTGCATCCATACGAAAAAGCAGACGAAACAGATCTGTATTATACAGAACTCGCCAACGAAATATACCACGCTCTTGACGAGGCGTGCTACACCCATAACTTCAAGAATATGGATGACGCCAAGCAGCTAGCACTCAGCATTGCCGGTTATTTCGAAGATGTGATTTCGGGCACAGGCATCTGGAAGACTTTCACGGAAGAATGCAAGCAGCGCTACGGCACCTACATTCCTTTCTATGAGAAAGAAAGCGAATTCATCAAGAGTACGCTCAACGAAGATGACCCGGCTTACGACCCTGAGGAAATCAACATCGCTGATGTCAAGTTCCTGCTCTGGCACCATTACCAGCAGAGCAGTTTCGTACAGGAAGCCGTTCCTTTCCTCTTCGGAACCCTGGAACTGGCTGCCAAACTTGCCTACAACATTCTCGACAGAGAATATGAAACGGCTCCGGAAAACGAGCGTCTTCTGACTTATCTCAGCGAAATGCCTGAGATAGAGGGCAACGCTGAAACGACCGAAGAGGACATCGAGAAGAACAAGGAGTTGGATGAGATTCACCGTCGCGACACCCTGGCGTGGTTCCATTATGGCTGCTATTTCAACGTGGGCAACCAGAAGCGCCTGCAGTTTACCCTCCAGCAGATGGCAAACTCGCCTCAGGGACTCACCGAACCGCTCGCTTATTCTGTGCAGATGGAAATGACCATCGTCGGCAGAAACAATCTCCTGGCGCTCACTTCTTACGAATGGCTCCGCAAGATTTGCAGGAACATGCCTACCCACAAGATCTGGGAGGATGAGGAGTTCAGGAAGAAGGCTATAGAGCCACATGAAAAGGCAGATCATGAGAAGGCGATTCACGACTACAATCTGCTCAAGGCGAAAGGATATGAAGACAAGTTCATCTTCCTGGAAGATGTGAAGACGCTGAAGGAATTCCTCAAGGAGATTGAATTCGAGTTGCCAAAAGACATCCGATTCCCTCAGAAATACGAGAAAGGCATCATCTTAAGCGGAAGTCCATACACAGGCATCAACATCAGTTTCGGTCTGGCTCATTGCATCGCATCGCCTGAGAACCCATACTATGTACAGGAGCGTGCAGAGACCGACAGCTTTGGCATTATCAGCGGCAATGGTCTCCCATTCCCTTACGAAATTGTCTGCAAACTGATAGAAAACAACCTGATTCCTGACGCAAACATCTTTACGAGCCAGTATGTAAAGGAAGAAGGCTTGAAGATTACGCAGGCAAACCTCCAGTTCCTTGCCGATTACTACTTGATGGGCAGAAAGGACAAAGACCTGTCGCCTAAGGAGTTGTGGTAAAGATGCATTCAGCATACTCAAAAAGTTCACTACGCTAACGCCATTTTTTAAGGGGTTAGCGTAGTAGACTTTTACAGATTTATAGAAGAAAGAGCGGAAAATCAGCTGTTAACTGTTAACTCTGTTAACCCCAGCTGTTCTTCCGCTCTTTATTTATTTCTTATTTCAAATTCTTATCCAGAAACTCCAGCATTTTCTCCTGCGCCTTCAGTCCGCAGGAATGAGGGATTTCCCAAAGCTCCGTATCCAGCAGATTATCAGCTCCCAGACTCTCCCAAACCTTGTGCATTTCTGCGAAAGCATCCTTTACGCCAGGTACCGGAAAGAGCTTGTCTTTTGTGCCATTGATGAAGAGCATCGGTTTCGGACAGGCGAGGGAGGCGATGTGAGGATAGTCGAGATATTGACGAAGACCCGGAATGCAATTTGCAAAACCGCCATTCTCCTTTCTTCCGAATCTCCGGGTAAGCTGAGCGTCCGTAGTAATCATCCAACAGATAGAAGCACCCGCCTTGATTCTATCCGATAAGGCAGAGAGCATCCACGAACGATAGGCTCCCATCGAACACCCTACGCATCCGATACGCTTCGCATCCACCATCGGCAGCGAAGCCAGGAACTCGGTACTGGAAATATCATCGTAAGTCATGAAGGCAGAGAGGTCTCTACCCAGCATCATCATGTTGCCGGCTATCAGGTCGTATTTGTTTCTATCCACGCCCTCCTTCCGGCCTCTTTCTCCCCACATCGGAGCATCTGCCGAAAAGACTACGTAGCCATGTTTCGCCAGATAATCGCCCACGTACTGATTATCATAAAGCTGCCTTGCCCACGCATCCGCATCATCCAAGATCTCCTGACAGAGCGCTTGCTTCGTAGGGGAATCTTTTTCTTCCGGAGTAAAGAAAGGGCGAATCATCTTCTCCTTTCCGATAAAGAGATGAGCACCATGATCATGAAGCGCATTGACTGTTGGGAATGGTCCCTTGCCATCCGGAATCAGGAGATAAGCCGTAATTCGGGAATAGGCGTTGATATTAAAGGCGATTTTCTGCGCCTTATATCCGTCTCTCTGTTCCTCACCGAGCACTTCCATATTCCAAGCCGCAGCCGCTTTCGGAGGCGTCATCATGCATTCGAGAACCTTCGCCCTTGCCGCCTTCTTCCACTTCTTGAAGTTCTTAATCGGACTGTTTCCCCAAGCCATCGGATAGGTCAGTTCCTTCTTCAGCACTTCTACATAGGTAGGAATCTCTCCCTGCCATTCATACTTCTCCCGCTTCTGAAGCTTCGGCTTCGGAGAGGTCTGTGCAAGCGATACAGGGGTTTGTGCAAGCGCCACCGATGCCTGCAACAATGCGATGATACTATATGTGATAATCCTTTTCATTCTCTTGTCTTGTTTATAAGATTAGTTATTGTTTGCAAAATTAAGAAATTATCCGCAAAAAGAGCCCAATAATCTCGATATTTTTGCGTACCTTTGCCTAAAACATTTATAAATAACGGATAAAACATTCATAAACAACAGATAAAACATCATCAAATAGAAGATAAAGCAATATGAAAATAGCAGTTTTTTGTTCAGCAAATAAGAATATCGACCCCGACTTCTTCACGATGACTGAAGAGATGGGAAAGTGGATGGCAGAGAACGGCCACGACCTGGTTTTCGGCGGCTGCAACTCCGGTCTGATGGATTGCATCGGCAAGGCAGTAAAGGCGAATGGCGGCAGAACCATCGGTGTGGTTCCTACGCTTGTAGAGCGAGGAGGCAGAACCTTCCCAGACCTCGACATCGAGATTCCGTGTGATAATCTCAGCGACCGCAAGGACCTGATGCTTGCCCAGAGCGACATCTTCGTAGCCCTTCCTGGCGGCATCGGCACCCTGGATGAAATCTTCACCATCGCCGCCGCCCACACCATCGGCTACCACCACAAAATGGTGATTCTCTACAACATGAAAGGCTTCTGGAACTCCACCATCGCCCTATTGGATGACATGGCAGAGAAAAGCATGATTCGTGGCGATTGGCGAGATGTGATAGAAGTAGCGGATAACCTGGAAGAGTTAAAGGCGATAGTTGAAAATTCCCATTAATATGATTTTTCGGCAAACTTGCACATTTCTCATATCAAAAAGTGGCAAACTTGCACATTTTTGATATTAAGGAAGGAATAGAAACCTATAAACGAAATACTCAGAAACAAAAGAAAGAGCGGAAAAACAACTGTTAACTCTGTTAACCCCAGTTGTTCTTCCGCCCTTAAACTTTATTCTGCCAGCAGCTTCTCTGCCATAGCCTTACCCAGAGCCTCGCACTGCGCCTTTACCTCTGGAGTAATCGCCTGCTTCATATCTACAGGCTCGCCCACTGGCTCGTAGTGGAGCTTGGTTTCGTTCCACTCCTGAATCTTTGCTACTGCCTTGCTTGCCCAGCAATGAGAACCGTACCAACCGAGGAGGTGGTTCTTGACGTCCTTGTTGGCAAGCTCGGAGAGGAGAACCTCCATTTCGTGATAAAGACCGGCATTGTAGGTTGGAGCACCTACGATAAGGCCCCTGTAGCGGAAGATGTCGCGCAGGATGTAGCTGTGGTGAGTCTTCGAGATGTTGTACATTACGATGTTCTTCACGCCAGCCTTGCTTGCCGCACGGGCGATGATTTCAGCCATGCGCTCAGTATTGCCGTACATGGTGCCGTAGCAGATAACGAGGCCCGGCTCCGTCTCGTACTTCGACATCTTATCATACATGCCGATTACCTTCTCAATATGCTCGTGCCAAACCGGACCATGGGTTGAGCAGATGTAATCCAGCTCCACGCCAGCCAACTTCTTCAAGGCATTCTGAACAGGGATTCCATACTTACCCACAATGTTTGAGTAGTAGCGGACCATCTCCAGCCAGAAAGTCTCGCAGTTGATTTCCGTATCGATGATTCCGCCGTTCAGCGCGCCGAAGCAGCCGAAGGCATCGCCTGAGAAGAGCACCTTGTTCTTCGCATCCAGGGTTACCATGGTTTCTGGCCAGTGAACCATAGGGATGAGAACGAAGCTCAGCTCGTGGTTGCCCAGAGAGAGGGTTTCGCCATTCTTCACCTCTACCACGTCATCTGTTACGCCGTAGAAGCCTTCCAGCATTCCCAGCGTCTTCTTGTTGCCCACAATCTTGATGTTAGGGTAATATTTCTTGATGAGGGCGATAGAACCGCTGTGGTCAGGTTCCATATGGTTGATGATAAGATAATCGATTTCTCGGTCGCCAATCACCTCGTGAATGTTCTCGAGGAACTGGGTGAAGAAATCAACCTCTACAGTATCTACCAGCGCTACCTTCTCATCGTCAATGATATAAGAGTTGTAGCTCACTCCGTTAGGCAAAGGCCAGAGGCCCTCAAAACGATGCTTATTGCGGTCGTTTACGCCTACGTAATAAATTTTGTTTGTAATTTCTGTCATATCTTTATATTTTTATAATTCCTTCTTCTTTTCTTCTCCGAATTCCTTGGAAACATAATTGTAGATGTCCTTGCAGCATTCGGTGGAGAATTCTTGAGCCGAAACAAGGAGACTGTCCCATTGCGCCTCAGATAAGCCGCGGTCAATGTCCTCGCGGGTGATTCCATCCTTGATCAGTCCGAAAACGAAACCGGCATTGAAATTATCGCCGGCTCCGATAGTGCTCACCGGTTTCATCTTCTCCGAAGGATAACTCTTGGCAAAGCCGTTCTCGGCACGAACCTCTACAGGCTCAGCGCCCTGGGTGCAGATAAACTTCTTGCAGTAGAAACTGATTTCGGCATTATAAACCTTATCCGCCTCCGGTTTCTTGTAGAGGATTCCAAAGTCCTCGTGGCTTCCGCGTACGAAATCAGCCATCTCCAGGTTCTCTATCAGATTAGGCGTAATCTTCATGATTTCGTTCTGATGAGAAGCACGGAAGTTGATGTCGTAATAAAGAATGGCGCCGTGCTCCTTCGCATACTCCAGGAAGCCGGCCACCTGAGGACGGACCACCGGATTCAGGGCGAAGAACGAACCGAAGAGCACGATGTCGCCAGGATTGATTTCCGGTGTGGCAAACTCCAGCTGGTCGTGAGGATGATCCTTGTAGAAGATGTAGTCAGCATTGTTGTTCTCGTCGAGGAAAGCCAGCGAGAGCGGCGACTTGGATTCCGGGAAGATGCTCACATTGTCAGCATTCACCCCATTATCTCTCAAAAACTGAATCACATACTCTCCTATGCGGTCGTTGCCCGCCTCGCTGATAAACGAAGCGTTCACGCCCGAACGGCCCAACGAGATGACTGCATTGAATGATGAGCCACCCGGTACTGCCTCTATCGGCTTGCCGCCCTTGAAGATGATGTCAAGCACGGTTTCTCCTATTCCTATTACTTTGCGCATTGTTTTTGTTGTCTATATTTTATTTTTGGTGGCAAAGATAAGTCTTTTTGGCGATAATGCAAAATAAATGACTTTTTTTTGGGATAAATTACATTTTCAGTGTAACTTTGCACCTTGAAATGAAATACAATACTTATACACTCGATAATGGCCTCCGCATCATCCACCTGCCATCGGACAGCAAGGTGGTGTATTGCGGCTATCAGATAAATGCCGGCACCCGCAACGAGGAGCCGGGCGAGGAGGGCTTGGCCCACTTCTGCGAGCACGTCACCTTCAAGGGCACAGAGCGCCGCAAGGCGTGGCACATTCTCAACTGTCTGGAGAGCGTGGGAGGCGACCTGAATGCCTACACCAACAAGGAGGGCACGGTTTATTACTCCGCCATCCTCAAGGAGCACATCGCAAGAGCCGTAGATCTGCTCACCGACATCGTTTTCCATTCGGTTTATCCGCAAGCGGAAATCGACAAGGAGGTAGAGGTAATCTGCGATGAAATAGAGAGTTACAACGATTCTCCTGCCGAACTGATTTATGATGAATTCGAAAATATCATCTTCAAGGGTTCGCCGCTGGGCCACAATATTCTGGGCACAGCTGAGCAGGTTCGCTCGTTCAAGACAGAAGATGCGCTGCGCTTTACAAGAAAACTTTACCGGCCGGATAATGCGATATTCTTCGCTTACGGAGACATTGACTTCAAGAAGCTGGTGAAGCTTATCAGGAAGGCGCTCGCAGATGATGATTCGGGCAAGGTTGCTGAAAATGCAGCGAATTCAGTGGGCAAGCTTGCTGAGGAAAAGCTCCCACAGATTTCACAGATTACACAGATTTCAGGGGATGAGAATTCTATTACTACAGAAAAATCTGTGTCATCTGTGAAATCTGTGGGACCTGAAAAAATTATCCATCTGTGGGGAAAGAGATTGCCGGGCAGACGATTGTGATGCAGAAGAATACGCATCAGGCTCACGTGATGATTGGAACCCGCGCCTACGATGTGAACGACAGCCGCAGAATGCCGCTCTATCTGCTCAACAATATGCTGGGCGGACCGGGAATGAACGCCAAGCTGAATCTCGCCCTGCGCGAGCACAACGGACTGGTTTACACCGTAGAAAGCACGATGGTGGCTTATGGCGATACGGGCATTTGGAGCATTTATTTCGGCTGCGATGAGCACGACGTGAAGCGCTGCCTCAGACTGGTTCGCAAGGAACTGGATAAGTTCATGCAGAAACCGCTGAGCGAGGCGCAGCTCAAGGCCGCCAAGAAGCAGATTAAGGGACAGGTAGGCGTGGCTTGCGACAACCGCGAGAACTTTGCCCTCGACTTCGGCAAGAGCTTCCTTCACTATGGCTGGGAGAAGAATGTAGACCGACTCTACGAGCAGGTGGATGAGATTACTGCCGAACAGATACAGGCCGTGGCTCAAGAATTGTTTGATAAAGACAGGCTCACCACGCTGATTTTCAGATAATGTTGATTTTCAGACAAATAGCTCAAGTAATAAGAAAATAAAGAAGGCAACAACTTGGGGCGTCATGCGACTTCCCTCGTTGTTGCCTTCGTAATTTAATGAATTAAAAACTGCTTTTTTCTTAAAAACAACTAACAATTAACCTAAAAACTTAAACCTAAAAACCTAAAATGAAAATCTATAAAACCTAAAACGAATTCTTAACAATCTATATATGAAATCCCCAATCAGAATTTATCACGAAAACTCTCAGGGGACAGTATGAATTTCAAATGAAAAGGAGTTTTTACTCTCCTCTCTGATTTCGGAAGCCCTTTTGGCTCCCTACTGTTTTTTACTCAGCTGTGCATTGCTGCCAGCCATTTTTAATCTCGGCTCTTTTGGAGCCCTTCGCATGGCTAATCTCCGATTAAGCCAACTTGTTGCTAATAGCACCAACTTCAGCTACACATGCAACAACTACTGCGAAAATCATTCCTAATACTAACATAATCTTTTCCTTTCTTAAATTTGTTATCTTAAATATACAATCTTGTAGTTTTACCTAACAAAATCTTAACTCTCTTTATTTCTTACCTCCCGGAGGAGGATTTCTATGCTCTCTTAGCTTCGTAGCTTATTTACCGCAGTTCATTCCGAGGTTCATACCTGCGCAAGCAACTACTGCGAATGCTACTACTGCTACTGTCATTATCCCGAACATTACCATAATCTTTTTCCTTTCTTTTAACCTCTTAATCAATCTCTTCGAGATTTTCCAGAAGTCTTCAACCGAATCTCAGAACCAGGTTCCGAACCGGTCTCAAACTTGTCTCGAATCGATTTCGTAAGTTATCCTTACTGAATCAATCTTTTATCCTTTTTTCTTTTTCTGGTGCAAAGGTACAACTTTTTGTGTGCGCACACAAACATTTTAGGAGAAAAGTTTCAAAAAGCCCTTTTTTCTTGATTAAGGTCAAGAACATTTACATTCTCATTACAAATCAGGCACGGATTACTCGGATTACACGGATTTAAGTCTCTCACATCAATTAAAACACATTCATAATCTCATAGAACATCCGTGTAATCCGCATAATCCGTGCCTAATCTATTCTACGCAGCCACTCCTGGCGTTCCGTAGTGCCCGTACTTGGCGATGAAACGGGCGGTCTTGGTGAAGGTGCCGTCCTCGTTCTTCATGATGAAGCCACGCTTCTTCCAGTTGCACAGCAGGATGGCAAGCTTCGTCTTGGTGCCATGAACCTGACAGATGTTCTGAATCTCAGTCTTGTCAAAGGTGTCATGAACGTAGAGAAGAAGATTGCTCACACCGGGAGTATGACACACAGAGCGGCTGTCTGCATCTATCGCCTCCTGCATCTGATTGCCGAAGAAACGCATCTTGCACCACAAATCATACTTCACGCTCCATACGATGAAATCCTCTATCGCCTTCTCCCACTTCTCGCCATTCGCCAGATAAAGCACCATCGCGCGGCGGAAACCATTCGCCAGACCACGCTTGGCAAACTCGGCGTAAGGCTTGTTGTAAGCCAGCTGAGCCATCTCCATAATCTCATTCTCCAGGCGCTCGATAAGCTGGCGAGCCTTACGGCACTCCTTGAAACCGCTGGCTGCGTTCAGCTGCTGGATGTAAGGAGCCAGCTGCGACTTGAACTGCGCATCATAACTGCCCACCTCCGGACGCGGAGCGAAATCGGGACGGATGATGGTGGCGAGCGACAGGCGGCTCACGGCTCCATCAGCCACCTCACGAACCGAGAAGAACTTCTGCGTAACGGCAATGGTGCTCGAAGCATTCCAGTTGAAACGGGTCTTTACGCGGGCTGTAACGCTCTTGGTTCCTACTCGCTCCTGGCCGTCCTCTGAATTGTCCCAGCAGAGGCGAATCAGCTGGCTAGGGTCGTTAAACTTCCTGAGCATGTCTACCTCGTCCATCTTGCAGTAGAGATAAGCATCGCCAGCCTTCTGCACATCGTCGAGACGCTGGATGTAGGCAGCGCGGGTAAGGTCGGGCGAAACGATGCGGATGCAGATGTCTTCCGGGCGCACAGGCTTCTTCTTGTTGTCGCCCATGGTGTTCACCTCGTCCTTCCAGTCCTGCTCCTTCTGGCGGTTCACCTTATCCATCTGAACCAGGTCTTCGATGATGCAGTCGATGGGTCCGTTGACGAGCGATTTGCCTGACGACATGGCTGCAATGAGCAGATTCATCATCGCCGCCTCGTGCACCTGATTATCCGTGTAGCGGAAGGTTACGCCCTTAAGATGAGCGGCAAGCGGAGGCGCTGCAGTTCCTCATCGTCTATCTGCTCCAGCTTATGAAGAATGCGGCTTCTGGCCTGCGTCATTTCGCGGGAATAATCGCTGCGCTGGATTTCGAGGAAACTGCTGAGCCGCTCTCTTGCCTCAGAAAGGCAATCAGAAAGCTCCTCGCGCAGCATCGCCTCAGTTTCTGCATCAAGAGAACGGTTCTCTGCCTCAGAAGAGGTTTTATCGGATGCAAAAGAGGAGTTATTGGATGCAGAAGAACCTTTATCCGAAGCGCCTTCAGAGAGCGTATTCCTGAGGCGGATGATGCTGTTGATGACGCCTTCGAGCATCATGGTGCAGTCGCTGAAGCGGGTGAGCTGTTCGATGGGCAGCACAGGACCGGAGTATTGCCAGTCATCATAAATCTTATCATCATATATTTCGCGGCGCGCCTGCTCCATCTCCTCATCAGAAACATCAGAGAGCGCCCTCACCATGAGCTGCAATCCAGCCTTATCGCCCTCGTTCTTGCTGTTGCAGCCTATGCAGCGGGTGCGCAGGTTCCGCTCCTTACGGGCGATGATGAGGGCGCGTACGTCCTCGCCTTCCAGGGCTGAAACATAGCCTATGAGCTGCTGTTTGTCATAAGCTTTCACCGCCAGCATGTCGAAGGTGTTGGCGTCATCGGGCACGAGGCAGATGGTTCTCCCCTCTGCTTCTTTAGCATACTCTACCTCATGGTCTTTCACGTCATTATGGGTGAGTCCTACGATATGGAATGTGAGATTCTTCATTTTATGTTGTTATTATTGTTTTTACGTTTGTTTGCAGTCAGGTTACAAAAGTAAGGTTTTTCGATGAAACCACCAAGCATTCTTGTTTAAATTTCCTAAAAGAGGGGACAGAGAAGCCGAGGGGGTTAACAGGGTTAACAGTTAACAGCTGTTTTTTGCATAGCCCCCTCGCGCACCTTATTATATAATAATATATATATACTTATTTTTATATAAGTGTGTGGATGGAAGTATGCATTTTGGGGGTGTTAACTGTTAACCTGTTAACCTTTTGCTCTCAGAGCGCCCTTCTTCCATCAGAAATGCGTTCTCTCCCGATACTTGTTAAAGATGGCTGGCTGAGCCTTGGCAGAAAAAAAACTCAAACGCGCTGCTACAGCCCGTTTTACGGGCTTATATGATGGCTAGAGAGAGGCATAAATAATGGTTGGCGAGAGGCATAAATGATGGCTGAAAAGGGGCATAAATGACGACTCACGAGGGGGGATGGATCATGCGTCGCGAGAGAAGAAATGTTGCGTCGCGACGGAACGGGGAATGCATCGCGATGCAGAAAAAAGGGCTTTTTAGAGCGGAAAACTATGAGTTGCGGGACAGAAAACTATGAGTAAGTTTTGTTAACGGGAGGGAAAACAACAAGGCGATACTCTTCTCTTATAGGAAGAATATCGCCTCGTTGCCTTCATTAAAAAGGAGGTCAAGGATGCTCATATTCGGCTGAAAACCGTATTTCTGCTCGTAAACCTGGTAATAGCGCTGCGACGCGAATTCGGGGTCAGGAAGAGGTTTCTTGGGACGAATCGCATCGCGGAAATCCTTGATTTCATTCTCTGCTCCCATTTCTTCACGCTGAATGTACTCTTCGGTAACCGAAATCCTGGGACGGATGTCGAGAAGCTCTATCATCTTCTCAGTAGTCTCCATGTTGAAATCGAAGAGGAACTCGTATTTCTTCTCGAAGAAGGGGCGGATGTCGTCCTGGTAATATTCAAAGAAAGGGCTCTCGCCGTAGGCGGAGAGAAGCGCATTCCAGTGGACATGGCGCCAGTTGGCGTGGTCGGAGATGCGGATGTCCTTCATCGACAGAGAGATGTCGTGATTGGTGGGGATGGTGAGCGAGAGGGGGCCGTTGGTGGTAGGGATGATCATACGGTTACGATAGGTTTGCTTGATAAAGCTCTCGTGGCGCTCTATCAGGCATTCATCGTAGCGGTTCAGCTTCTGGTACCACTGGATGGGACCAAAATATGTGGAAGAAAGAAGGGCTTTCAATTTCTGCTTTGTTATGAAGGGTTAATGATGAAGAGGGGACGAGCGATGGAATCGCTCGGAACGGGGGGCAGACGGGGGACAAGCTTCCGGCAGCGCGAGGGAGCTAGAACAGCTTAAAGGCTTTGCCTATCATCTGATGCTTATGAACGAGCTGCTGGCCGGTTGGCGTCTTCAAGAGATAGAAGCGGCAATCCTTGCAGCCGCAGCGCTTGCAGCAGATGGTTGGAATGACGAACTGCATGGTGTCGATGCGCAGCGTATCGCCCGGAAGCTTCTCTATCCTGCCTATGAAATGAGACTCGAAGACGCGCTTGCGGCGCTGGTTCTTGGGCTGGTAAACCACCGTATCGGTGAAAACAACCACATCGCCACGCCCGAAATTTTCGTAGTCAATCCTGTTCACTATCACCCGGTTGCCTGCCTTCAGCTGGGGCGGAAGCCCGCCCTGAGGCACCGAGAAGATAGTAAAGACATAGGTGCGCACTGCCCAAGCCAGGAGCAGCGACAACACCAATGCTATTAGGAATTTGACGGCAGTCTTCAATTCTTATTTCTTTTTTTCTTACTTAATATTGTCTACAAAAGTGAAGAGGCGGTTCCAACGGATGCCTGAGAAGCCCGGATGATCTGGGCTGTGGCTCCACCAGATGAAGATAGGCTTGCCCACGATATGGTCCTCAGGCACGAAACCCCAGTAGCGGCTGTCGGCTGAGTTGTGGCGGTTGTCGCCCATCATCCAGTAGTAGTCGAGCTTGAAGGTGTATCTCTTCGCCTGCTTGCCGTTGATGAAGATGCGGCCAGCGTTGTCTACCTTCAGGTCGTTGCCCTCGTAAACCTTGATGCAGCGCTCGTATACAGGCAGGTTCTTCAGCGTCAGAGCGATGCTCTCGCCCTTCTTCGGAATCCAAACCGGACCGTAATTATCTCTTGTCCAGCCGGTATAGGCGTTGAGCGGATAGAGGTCGCCATAGGTTGCATCCGTATTGATAGAGATGCTCTCTACAAGGTTTCTGTTCGCCTTCAGCGCCAGATAAGCCTTCTTGGTGAGCGGAATCACGCCACTCTGATTATACATCAGCAGGTCTTCGTTGGTGATTCCCAGTTCATCGGCAAGGTCGATAGGGAACTCGCCCTTGAGCTTCATCTTATAAGTATACTGCACGTTATCAGGCTCCTTGTTTGCCTTTCCGTTCAGATAAACGATGTGGTTCTTGATCTGCAGGGTCTGACCAGGCAAGCCCACACATCGCTTTACATAGTTCTCGCGGCGGTCGGTAGGACGGCTGATGATGTCGCCATATTCGCCCGGCATGCTGCTGATGTAGTTGCGGCCTGTAGCATAAACCTGCTCAAAATAGTGGCGCTGCTGCAATGGGCTCATCGCGCGCACATCCTTTTCCTGTCCGTTCTGCTGCATCAGCTGGTCGCCGATGCTGTAAACCATCTGATAGTAATCATTCGCCTGATAGCGCTCCTCATTGACGAGCGTATCGCCTGCAGGATAATTGAACACCACGATGTCATTGAGTTTCACATTGCCCAATCCCTTTACGCGGCGGTAATCCCAGTGAGGCCACTCTATGTAGCTCTTCACGTTGACCAGCGGCATGGTGTGCTGGGTGAGCGGCATGGTGAGCGGAGTTTCAGGGATGCGAGGGCCGTAGCTTACCTTGCTCACGAAGAGATAGTCGCCCGTGAGGAGACTCTTCTCGAGAGAGGAAGAAGGAATGACGTAGTTCTGGAAGAAGAAGAGGTTGATGAAATAAACCGCTACGAGCGCGAACACCAGCGCATCTACCCAGCTCATGATGAAGCGGATAGGACCTTCCTCATCCTTCCACCACTGCCAGTGAATCTTCTTGGTGATGTAAACATCGAAGATGAACGGAACCACGATGAGTCCCAGCCAGCTTTCTACCCAAACCAGAAAGAGGAGATAGAGGGCGAGAACCACTGCGAACTTCGCCCACTGTACCTTCATATTGAGTTTTTGTTTCTGCTTGTCTATCATAACTTCTGCTTAGAACTTAAATAAATCTGATGTGGTGAGCAAGCCGGAATGGTTGGCTGTGAACTCAGCTGCGAGAACGGCTCCCAGGGCGAAACCCTTGCGAGAATGGGCACTGTGCTCGATGGTAATCATATCAGCATCGCTGTCATACATCACGGCGTGGATTCCCGGAACCTCGCCATCGCGTACGCAGTTGATAACCAAGTCCTCATCGGTAATGTTTGCATCGCCCTCATCGTGATGACCATCCTCAGTCCAATAAGTAACGCCACGCTTCCAGTCCTTCTTTCTGTCGATGTTGTCGATGATTTCCTCGGCAAGGGTGATGGCTGTTCCAGATGGCGCATCGAGCTTATGAACGTGGTGGGTTTCCTGCATGCATACAGAGTACTGTGGGAATCCATTCATGATTTTGGCCAGATAGCGGTTTACGGCCGAGAATATGGCCACACCGATGCTGAAGTTAGAGGCCCAGAAGAGGGTCTGCTTACCATCGGCGCAGAGTTTCTCCACGTCTTCCTTATGGTCTTTCATCCAACCTGTAGAACCTGAAACCACCTTCACGTTGTGAGAGAAAGCCTTCAGATAGTTGCCGTAGGCGGCAGTAGGGTTGGTAAACTCAATGGCAACATCGGCAGAGCAGAACTCCGGGCTGTCGATGTCTTGAGGGTTATTCACGTCAATCTTACAAACGATTTCGTGGCCACGCTGCAGGGCGATCTCCTCGATCATGTGTCCCATCTTTCCGTAGCCGATCAAAGCAATTTTCATCTTTATCTATTTTTATTTTTGTTCTTATTTCTAAACCTTTCGGCAAAAAAAATGCAAATGAGCGCAATGAAAGCTTGCTTTCAAATTGCCGAGTGCTGCTTTTTTTATGCAAAAATACACATTTCTTCGAAAAACCTTGAAAAATCCTTGTTATTATAATAATAAATAGAAAATTTTGGTTATTTTTGCAGTGATTTAAGGCTTTTAGCCTCATTTAGTAACTAAAAAAGAGAAAATTATGAGCAGATATATTTTTGAGACGAAGATGGAAGTAAGAGATTATGAGTGCGATATTGAAGGCATCGTGAACAATGCCAACTATCTGCACTACATGGAACATACCCGCCATCTCTTTCTGAAGGAATGCGGCCTCAGCTTTGCCGAAATGCACAACAAGGGCGTGGATGCTGTGGTGGCGAGAATGAACCTGCAATACAAGGTTCCGCTGCAATGCGATGATGAATTCTTCTCGCGTCTGTGGCTGGAGAAGCAGGGCGTGAGATATGTTTTCCATCAGGACATCTTCCGTGCCAAGGACGAGAAACTCTGCCTCAAGGCAACCGTAGAACTCGTCTGCCTCATCAACGGAAAACTGGGCAACAGCGAGGACTACGACAAGGCATTCGAGAAATACTTCTCTCCTCAGAGTTAACAGGTTAACAGTTAACAGCTGATTTTTCAATACCCCTTCCGCACACGAGCGAAGAACTTGCGTTCCGAAAGAGGCAATCCTATAAACCATAAAAGCCGAAACATTATGGAGCAACTCCTTCATTATGTGTGGAAGCACAAGCTCTTCCCACTCTCTCCACTCACCACCACCTGGCACCAGGCTGTGGAAGTAATCGACCCCGGACTGCACAACCGCAATGCAGGGCCCGATTTCTTCAATGCCAAAATCAAACTCAACGGAACCCTATGGGTGGGAAACGTGGAGATTCATGACAAGGCAAGCGACTGGTATGTGCACGGACATGATAAGGATGAACGCTACGACAACGTTATCCTGCACGTTTGCGGAACCATCGATGTAGAAGCCAAGAACTCGAAAGGCGAGCCCCTCGTGCAGTTGCAGCTCGACATTCCCGAAAACGTATCGAAACATTATCAGGAGCTGCTGAGCATCGACCAGTATCCTCCCTGCTACCAGATTATCCCATCGCTCACCCGCCTCACCGTGCACAGTTGGATGAGCGCCCTGCAAACCGAGCGCTTATCGCAGAAAACCGATGCGATAGAGGCGCGCGTAAAGCAATGTAACGGCGATTGGGAAAACGCCTACTTCGTGACCCTGGCGCGCAACTACGGGTTCGGAATCAACGGCGACGCCTTCGAGCAGTGGGCTTACCATCTGCCGCTGAGGGCCGTAGACCATCACCGCGACGACCTTTTCCAGATAGAAGCCATCTTCCTGGGGCAAGCCGGACTGCTGGAGCTGAACACCATTCCCGAAAGATATCAGAAAGACGCACTGAACGACGGGTATTTCTCCCGATTGAGGAACGAATATCTCTATCTCTCGCATAAATTCTCGCTGCAGCCGATGGATTACAAGCAGTGGCGCTTCCTGCGCCTGCGTCCGCAGAACTTCCCTCACATCCGCATCTCGCAGTTAGCCAATCTTTATTATAACCGCCGTGCGGGGCTGAGCCAGCTGCTCGAGGCAAGCACGGTGAAGGAGGCGAAGCAGGTGCTCTCAACCAGCGTTACGGAGTATTGGGAAACCCATTATACCTTCGGCAGCACGAGCATCCGGAACGAGAAGCACCTCTCCCCTTTCTCGCTCAATCTGCTCATCATCAACACCGTGGTTCCCATCCTCTTTGCCTACGGCAGGCACCGGGGCGAGGAGAAATACTGCGACCGCGCCTTCGACTTCCTGGAGGAGCTGAAGGCCGAGAATAACCACATAGTAAGGATGTGGAAGGAATGCGGCCTGCCGGTAGAGAACGCCGGGGATAGCCAGGCGCTCATACAGCTGAAGAAGGAATACTGCGACAGGAAGGAATGCCTGAGGTGCAGGATAGGTTACGAATACTTGAAAAGATAAAGATTATGGCTGATCAACAGGAAATACTGAACACCATCCTCCTGACAAGGCTCAATTACTTCAGCCTGGCAGGAATGCTGGAGCTATACAGAAAGGTAGGCTCCGCTACGCTCATCCTGGAGCATAAGAACAACCTCAGAGACATCCTCCCCGATGCCTCGGATAAACTCGTGAGCGCTATACAGAACTGCGAAGAAGCCCGAAAACGCGCTGAGGAAGAACTGGAGTACGACATACGCTACGGAATAGAACCCATTCCGATGAACGACGACCGCTATCCGCAACGCCTCAAAGACTGCGATGACGCACCTCTCATCCTCTTCTATAAAGGCAACGCCAACCTCAACCAGCAGCGCGTCATCAACATCGTAGGAACCCGCCACTGCACTCCTTACGGCGAAGACCTCATCCGCCGCTTCATCACCGACCTGAAGCAGCTCTCACCCAACGTGCTCATCATGAGCGGACTTGCCTACGGAGTGGACATCGTGGCGCACCGCCAGGCACTCGCCAACGGCTACGAAACCATAGGCGTGCTGGCTCACGGTCTGGATGACCTCTACCCCCGTCAGCACCGGGAAACGGCGGCAAGAATGATAGAACAGGGCGGACTGCTCACCGAATTCCTTACCCGTACAAACGCTGATAAGATAAACTTCGTGCGCCGCAACCGCATCGTAGCGGGAATGTCGGATGCCTGCATCCTGATAGAGAGCGCAGCTCACGGCGGCGGTCTCATCACCTGCGATATTTCGCAATCCTACGGCAGAGACGTCTTCGCCTTCCCGGGCAGAATAGGTGATTACTACAGCGAGGGCTGCAACAACCTGATACGCAACAACGGCGCCACGCTCATCACCAGTGCCGAGGACTTTGTGAAGGACATGCGCTGGCAGGATGACGCCACCCTGATGCGAGCCAAGCAGCAAGGCATCGAGCGCAGCCTCTTCCCCGAGTTATCAACAGAAGAAGAGCTCATCGTCAGCATCCTCTCAAAGACAAACGACCTGCAGATCAACATCATCAGCGTGAAGTCGAACATCGACATCTCCCGCCTCACCTCCCTCCTCTTCCAGATGGAAATGAAAGGAATCATCCGCACCCTGGCAGGGGGAATGTATCATCTTTTAAAGTGAATCAAAGGAGGAGTTAAGGAGTTAAAGGGAGTTAAGGAGTTAAGACAACAGTTATGAGATACTCATGTTTTTTTTGTATATCATGGCAAATTCTCATAAAAAAAGTGTAACTTTGCAACCGAAATTTTGGAGAAGGAATATCAAGGATTATCATTTTCGAAGCATTTGTCTTAACTCCTTTAACTCCTTAACTCCTTTAACTCCTCATAAAACGATGAAAATAGGTAATATAGAATTTGGGCCTCAGCCCCTCTTCCTCGCTCCGATGGAAGACGTAACAGATATTGGCTTTCGCATGCTCTGCAAGCGATTCGGAGCCGCCATGGTTTATACTGAGTTCGTATCGGCGGAAGCCTTGGTGCGAAGCATCAAGAGCACCGTCAGCAAGCTTACGATAAGCGATGAAGAGCGCCCTGTGGGCATTCAGATTTACGGCAGAACCACAGAGGACATGGTGGAAGCTGCCAAGATCGTGGAACAGGCGAAGCCGGATGTGATTGATATTAACTTCGGTTGCCCGGTGAAGAAGGTTGCCGGAAAGGGTGCAGGAGCCGGAATGCTCCGAAATATCCCATTGATGCTGGATATTACAAGAGAAGTGGTAAAGGCGGTAAACGTGCCCGTAACTGTGAAAACCCGATTGGGATGGGATTGCGAGAACCTCATCATCACCGACCTTGCCGAGCAGCTACAGGATTGCGGGATCCAGGCGCTCACCATCCACGGCAGAACCCGTAGCCAGATGTACACCGGAGAAGCCGACTGGAGCCTCATCGGAGAGGTGAAGAACAATCCCCGCATCCATATTCCTATCATCGGCAACGGCGACATTACGACCCCAGAAGAAGCCAAGCTTGCCTTCGAAAGATACGGCGTAGATGCGGTAATGATTGGTCGCGCCACCTTCGGCAGGCCTTGGATTTTCAAGGAAATTCGTGATTATCTGGATAATACGGGCGCTGCTCCATTAACCGTAGATGAGAAAATCGACCTCTTGGAAGAGCAGCTCCGCATCAACGTGGAGCGCATCGACGAGTACAGAGGCATTCTCCACACCCGTCGCCACCTTGCCGCCTCCCCTATCTTCAAGGGCATTCCCGATTTTCGCCAGACGAGAATCGCCATGCTGAGAGCCACGACCGTGGAGGAACTGAAAGAGATATTGAAAGAATGCCGCGAGAGAATCAAGGCGATAGAATAAAGCAAACCGCCCTGTAGGAGCAAAAGCCTCGTATATGAAAGCTTTTGCCCTTACAGGGCGAATCCTTTATATCTTCCTTATACCCAGGGTATTGACCTGGGCTAAGAGCTTGCTGGGCTTTCAGCCCGCTACATTAACCACATTAAGGAGTTAACTGTTCATCTTAACTGCCAAGAGTTAACAGGTTAACAGTTAACAGCTGTTTTTCTATACTTCGACCGAGAAATTCGAAGGAAATGCTTCTCTTAATATCGAAAACTTAATTCCAATATCGAAGAATTTACTTCTTCAATATCGAAGCACCTTCGAGCAGGGCGAGTGCCTTATTCTCGTTCTCCTCCATGATTTCACGCTCTCCCGGACCCTTGTCGTTGATTCCGCAGAGGTGCAGGATGCCGTGGATGATGACGCGATGGAGCTCATCATCGTAGGTCTTGCCAAACTGCTCGGCATTGGTGCGGACCGTATCCAGCGAAATCACGATGTCGCCGTTAATCACATCATCCTCATCGTAATCGAAGGTGATGACATCGGTATAGTAATCATGACCCAGATACTCGTTGTTTACTTCGAGAATCTTCTCGTCATCTACAAACATATAGCCAATCTCACCCACCTTGCGGCCATGAGTGGCAGCTACCTTGCGAATCCAGGCACTCGTATCACGCTTCTTGATCTTTGGCATTTTCACGCCGTCTACATTGTATGTTATCATACGCTTCTTCCTCCTATTTTTATTTTATTTTTGGTAAAAATTCATCTACTTCTCTTCCGAAGAATCTCAGTTCCCTAACCAGCGTTGAGCTGATGCTGCTGTATCTTGGGTCGGAAAACAGCAGGATGGTTTCTACGCCGCCCAACTGCTTATTGATGTCAGCCTGCTCTCTTTCGTACTCGAAATCCTTGGCAGAACGGACGCCACGAACCAGAAACCTGGCTCCCATACGATGCGCCAAATCGATGGTGAGATCATCGTAAGAAACCACCTCCAGGCGATAACCCTTAGATGCATCTTCCGCATCCACCAACTCCGAACATTCCTTCGGGAAAACAGCCTTGATATCCTCCACACGCTTCGAGATTTCCTCGCTGGCGTGCTTCAGTTTGCTCACCGCCACTGCAATCACGAACTTGTCGAACATCGGCAAGGCACGCTCGGCAATGTTCTGATGTCCTATCGTAAATGGGTCGAATGTACCCGTAAATATTCCTATCTTCATTCTTCGTTCTTCACTCAAACAGGTCTCCCTGCATAATATTGCTTGTATACGGATTCCTGCCGAGATGCTCATAGGCAAGCGGCGTTGCCATTCTGCCTCGCGGCGTGCGCTTGATGAAACCCTCCATGATGAGGAACGGCTCGTAAACCTCCTCTACGGTGCCGCCATCCTCGCCTATTGCCGTGGCAATGGTGCTTACGCCTACCGGACCGCCACGGAACTTGTCGATGATGGTGGTGAGAATCTTGTTGTCAATCTCGTCCAAGCCATACTGGTCGATGTTGAGCGCCTTGAGCGCCATCTGGGCAATATCGTAAGTGATGGTTCCGTTGCCCTTTACCTGGGCGAAATCACGCACTCTTCGCAGCAGGGAATTGGCGATACGAGGGGTTCCACGCGAGCGGCGGGAGATTTCCACTGCCGCCTCATCTTCTATCGGTACCTGCAGAAGCATCGCACTTCGCTTGATAATCTTCTGAAGCGTAGCCGGGTCGTAATATTCGAGATGCAGATTGATTCCGAAACGGGCACGCAGAGGAGCTGTAAGCAGACCGCTTCTCGTTGTTGCTCCTACGAGGGTAAACGGATTCAAGTCTATCTGGATGCTGCGAGCCGAAGGACCCTTGTCTATCATGATATCGATGCGGTAATCCTCCATCGCCGAATAGAGATACTCCTCTACCACAGGCGAAAGTCGGTGGATTTCATCGATAAAGAGCACATCGTTGGGCTCCAGCGAGGTAAGGATTCCCGCCAGATCGCCCGGCTTATCAAGCACAGGACCCGATGTAATCTTGAATCCTACGCCCAGTTCGTTGGCGATGATGTTGCTCAGCGTGGTCTTACCCAATCCCGGCGGACCATGGAGGAGCGTATGGTCGAGTGGTTCGCCACGATATTTGGCAGCCTCAACAAAGACCTCGAGATTTTCCACCACGCCATTCTGTCCGCTGAAATCAGAAAACTTCAGCGGGCGCAGCGCCTTCTCGAATTCCTTTTCGGCAGGCGAAACTATTTCTTGTCTTATATCAAAATCTTCGTTCATTCTATGACTATTATCGATAATATGGGTGCAAAGTTACACATTTGTTGCGGAATTAAAGAAGAAAAGCCGAATTATTTTGCCCATGATTTTGCACAATCCCAAAAGATTCGTGCAGATTTGCAAGCGTTACCCTACAATGTTATAATTTATCATTTTCTTGCAGAATAATTTGTTTATCCGATAGAAAAGACGTACTTTTGCACTCGATATTGAAAGCGAGGAAAGAAATAAATAAGAGAGAAATATCAGGATTTTAAAAGAAATAGAATTATGCTTAAGTTCTTTCAAGGGCTCAGCAAGCTGCTGGCCAATTACACATCTATCTTCGTGATAGGTGTTGCAGTGTTCACATTCTTCTTCCCACATACCTTCGACTGGGTGCGCGGAACTACTCAAACCGTCATTCTCGGCATCATCATGCTCACAATGGGCCTGACCTTGACCACCAACGACTTCAAGATTCTGGCTCAGCGCCCGCTGGATGTCTTCATCGGAGCCTGTGCCCAGTTTATCATCATGCCGGGTGTGGCTTACACCCTGGTTCATGTGTGGCATCTTGATCCAGCCCTGGCACTCGGAATCCTGCTGGTGGGATGCTGTCCGGGCGGAGTTTCAAGCAACATCATGAGTTATCTCTGCCATGGCGACGTAGCTTTCTCCGTAGGAATGACCTGCGCCTCTACCATTCTTGCACCAGTAATGACTCCGCTGCTGATGAAGATTACGGCAGGCGAGATTATCCATGTAGATGCTGTGGGAATGTTCATCAACATCCTCATCGTAACGATTATTCCTGTGGCCATCGGCTGCGCCCTCAACTATATTTACGGCAAGAAAGACTGCTTCCCTACCATCCAGAGTCTGATGCCGGGCATCAGCGTTACGTGTCTGGCAATCATCGTAGGCGGTGTGATTTCTACGGTTCATGATGACCTCGTAGCCCGCGGCTTATCGCTTTTCCTCTGGACTTTCGCCGTGGTTTTCTGCCACAACACGCTGGGCTATCTTCTCGGTTGGCTTGCCGGCAAATGTGCCGGATTCAATACCGCCAAGAAGCGTACCATCAGTATTGAGGTCGGCATGCAGAACGCCGGTCTTGCCACGGTACTTGCGGGCAACTTCTTCGCAGCCCAGCCCCTCGCCGTATTGCCTTGCGCCATCAGCTGCGCCTGGCACAGTATTTCCGGCACCATCCTTGCCGGAATCTATCTGAAATGGGACCATCTGCATGAGAAGAAGTAAATGACTTCTGAAAAAGATAAAAAAAGGTCGTGAGATTTCTGATTGAACCTCACGACCTTTTCTTATATCATTACCTCACGGGGTTAACAGGTTAACAGTTAACAGCCGTTTTTTCTATAGTTACTTCCCCGTAGTCAGCAGCTGCACGGCTCGCTGAACTATCTCGTTGGTCTCGTTCCAGACCTGGAAGTATTGGCTCATATCCCAGATATCTCTTGCAACAAGGGCTTTCAGCTGCAGGGCGAGGTATTTCTTCGTCTGAATTAATTCAGCCTCATCCTTTGGCTCTATCTTCTCCTTCTTGCCCTCGGCGATAATGCCATCTATCAGCGAAGAAGGAACCTCGTAGGTGGCGAGGAACTTATCGAAATTCTTATACTGGCTCTTCAGCTCCTTACGATGCGCATCGATGAACTTCAGACTGTGGTTGATGACGATACTCTTGGCTGCCAACTGACGGTGCATCTTGGTGTACTTGGTTGTATCCAGCGGAACGAAATAATCTGGCATTATTCCACCACCACCATAAACTACACGATGCTTGCGCAAGGTATAATACTTCAGACTGTCTGAAAGATGGATGCTGTCCTGATTGGTGAACTCGCCATGCTTGTAACGCTTGTCCAGATCCATCGCATAATCCAATCTGTCACCTTTCTTATATGGCTTCTGGATGCATCTGCCGCTAGGCGTATAGTAATGGGCGATGGTGAGACGAATCTCGCTGCCATCATCGAAGGTCAGCGGACGCTGCACCAATCCCTTGCCGAAGGTTCTGCGACCAACCACTACGCCACGGTCCTGATCCTGGATGGCTCCGGAAACAATCTCGGCGGCAGAAGCGGTAAACTCATTGGTGAGCACCACCACCTTGCCATTGCGCCATCTGCCGTTAGCCTGCGCCTTGTATTCCTGGCGAGGCGCTGCACGACCGCTGGTATAAACGATGAGATCGCCCTTCTGCAGGAACTCGTTGGCAATCTGAGCCGCAGCCTGAAGATAGCCTCCACCATTATCCTCAAGGTCGAAGATAAGGTCCTTCATTCCCTTCTTTTTCAGCGAATCCATCGCTATTGTTACCTCTTTATGACTGGTAAGACCGAAGCTTCCCAATCGGATGTATCCGATGCCCGGACGAATCATATAAGCCGCATCCATCGTAGTTACCGGAATTTTATCGCGCTTTACCTTGAAGATGAGTTTATCCTTGATGCCACGGCGCACGATGGTAAGGTTCACCGTTGTTCCCTTAGGACCACGAAGGCGCTTCATGATTTCCTCCTTGCTCATCTTGACGCCCGAAATGGCAGTATCGTTTACAGCCACAATGCGGTCGCCGGCAATGATTCCCACCTTCTCAGAAGGTCCGTTCGTAACCGGCTGGATAACGAGCAGCGTATCATCTACCATGTTAAACTGCACGCCAATGCCATCAAAACTGCCGTTCAGCGGCTCGTTCATCGCCTTGGTTTCCTTGGCTGTAGCGTAAGAAGAATGAGGGTCGAGCTTTTCGAGCATACCACGGATGGCGTCCTCTACGAGCTTATTCTCATCCACACTATCCACATAGAGGTTGGTAATGGCGATTTCAGCCCTTCCCAACTTCTCTATCGGGCTGTTCTTGCCCATCTTGATACGCAACTGGGCACTGGCAGAAGTTACTGCCAGGAATGCTACCAGTGCTATGAATAGATATTTCTTCATTTCTTAAAACTTAAAGTTTATGAAAGAGAGAAATCCTTCAAGAGTTAACAGGTTAACAGTTAACAGCGCTTTTTTCAATGGTTACCCCCCGAAAGCACTTGAATTCTTCACTCTTCGTTCTTCACTCTTCACTTCATTTAATCCAGCGGTGCTGAGTCTTCCTCCGGAATATCCTCTTCTATTACCAGATTTTCGATGATGAAGTTCTGGCGCTCCATCGTGTTCTTACCCATATAATATTCCAGCAGCTTCTGCACCTGGTCGGTTTTATGCAGCGTAACCTGCTCCAACCGCATGTCGGGACCGATGAAATGGGCGAATTCATCAGGCGAAATCTCTCCCAATCCTTTGAATCGGGTGATTTCAGGATCAGGGCCCAAATCGCGAATCGCCTGCTGGCGCTCCTCATCGCTGTAACAGTAATGCGTGATGAAATCGCTCTTTTTCTCCTTGCTTCCCAGTTTCGCATCCGCATCAGCCACCGCCTGCTTGTTCTTGATCTTGGTTCGCTTGTTGCGCACTCGGAACAATGGGGTCTGAAGCACGTAGACATGGCCCTTCTTGATGAGATCTGGGAAGAACTGAAGGAAGAAGGTGATGATGAGCAGGCGGATGTGCATTCCGTCGACATCCGCATCGGTTGCCACAATTACCTTGTTGTAACGCAATGAATCCAAGCCGTCCTCTATATCGAGAGCCGCCTGAAGCAGATTGAACTCCTCGTTCTCATAAACCACCTTCTTGGTAAGACCGAAGCTGTTGAGCGGTTTACCACGCAGAGAGAACACCGCCTGGGTATTCACATCGCGGCTCTTGGTGATGCTTCCGCTGGCAGAATCGCCCTCGGTGATGAAGATGGAACTCTCCTCCTTGCGCTCGTTCTTGGCGTCGCTGAAATGGATGCGGCAGTCGCGGAGCTTGCGATTGTGGAGATTCGCCTTCTTGGCACGCTCACGGGCGAGTTTGGTAACGCCCGCCATCGCCTTGCGCTCGCGTTCGCTCTCCTTAATCTTATTCTCCAGAACCTCAGCTACATCCTTGTGGATATGGAGATAGTTGTCTACTTCCTTCTTCAGGAAATCGCCCACATACTTATTGATGGTTTCGCCACCATTCGGCGTCATCGTAGTACTTCCGAGCTTAATCTTGGTCTGACTCTCGAAAACCGGTTCTTCTACGTTGATGGCAATGGCAGCCACCAGTCCGTTTCGGATGTCAGCATACTCATACTTGCCGTAGAACTCCTTGATAGTCTTGGCAATATGCTCCTTGAAGGCACTCTGATGCGTACCGCCCTGCGTGGTGTGCTGACCGTTGACGAACGAATAATACTCCTCGCCATACTGGTTGGTGTGGGTGAACGCTATCTCGATGTCCTCGCCCTTCATGTGGACGATGTCGTAGAGACCTTCGTTGGTCATATTATCGCTCAGCAAATCCTGCAGACCATGGCGACTCAAGATGCGGCGACCATTGTGCATGATGGTGAGTCCGGTGTTCAGATAAGTATAGTTGCGGAGCATCGTTTCCACGAAATCATCGTGGAAGGAATAGTTCTTGAAGAGTGTATTATCCGGCTCGAAGAAGATAAAGGTACCGTTCTCGTCCTCAGTATCTTCCGTCATATCGCTCTTCAGAATACCTTTCTCAAACTTCAGATGGCGCACCTTTCCATCGCGGTACGACTTTACTTCGAAATGGGAACTGAGGGCATTGACCGCCTTCACACCCACACCATTCAGTCCGACGCTCTTCTTGAACGCCTTGCTGTCGTATTTACCGCCGGTATTCAGCACACTTACAGCCTCAACGAGCTTGCCCTGAGGAATACCACGGCCATAGTCGCGCACGCTGACACGCAGATTGTCCTCGATATCGATTTCCAGACGGGCACCTGCACCCATCTTGAATTCATCGATAGAGTTGTCTACCACCTCCTTCAAGAGCACATAAATACCATCTTCCGGCAGATTTCCATCTCCCAGACGGCCGATGTACATACCCGGACGGGTGCGTACATGCTCCATATCGCTCAAGTGGCGGATGTTATCGTCGGTATATTCTACCGGCGGCTGCTCCCTGAGGGGCATTGGTAAGCTCATCAGCGGCATTCAATTCGCTGTTACCTAAGTTTTTATCTTCAGACATGATTTCCTCCTTAGTTATTCTTATTTATTTTCTTATAACATAGCAAATGATGTTGCAATATTCTGTTTATCAGATCATTGCCAACACAATAATTGCTATTTACTTGATACTCTTAATATAGCAGTTGCGGCGCTTGTGAAGGATTGGATCCAAGACGCCCCATTGTCCCTGCACGGCAGCATTTTCTTCCATTTCTACCTGCGTTTCTCCCCACTCGATTCCATACTTCTGATAGATAGGAATCAGGTCGGCAAAAAGCAGCGCATTGGCACCCTTAGCACGGTATTCCGGCTGGATACCGATGAGCAGAAGGTCGACAATCTTGGTTTTATGGAACTTGATGGCGCGCAGCAGATGCCACCAGCCAAAAGGAAGCAGCCTGCCCCTATGACACTTCTGCAGAGCTCTGGAAAGGGAAGGCATCGTAATACCGATACCTATCATCTTATGATCCTCGGTAGTCCAGTCTTCTATGGCTGTTACAAAGTTCAGGTCGAGCAAAGACAGATACATCTTGATGTACTGGTCTATCTGCTTCTGTGAAAGTTCGGAATAACCATAGAGATGCTTGTATGTATCATTGATGAGGTCGAAAATCTTCTGTCCGTATCCGCCCTGATAAATATCCTTACGGGTAAGTTTGCGGACATGGAGATTGTATCTTTTCTCTATCATCGCTGCTATCTTGGCATATTTCTCCGGGATGGTATCTGGCACCATCAGTTTATACTCTACATACTTATTATCTACGGTAAAACCCTCCAGAGCCTCAATGTGCTCCGGATAATATGAATAATTATAAATGGTAGGCATGGTGCCTAGCTGGTCAAAGCCCCAGGTAAGCATGCCTTCTGGATCCATATCGGTAAAACCCAGCGGACCTACAATATCTTCCATTCCCTTCTCCTTACCGTATTTCTCTACAGCATCGAGAAGAGCCTTGGAAACCTCGCGGTCGTCAATGAAATCAATCCAGCCGAAACGGACCGACTTCCTGCCCCATTTATTGTTTGCCTTATGATTGATAATGGCAGCGACGCGACCTGCCAGCTTGCCGTCCTTATAGGCAAGAAAATACTCTGCCTCGCAGAACTCGAACGCTGCGTTCTTGTCCTTGCTCAGAGTGTTCATGTCGTCGCTGAAAAGATTAGGCACATCATATTCGTTGCCTTCGTAGAGGTCGTAATGGAAGTCGATGAACGTCTTCAAGTCCTTCTTTGTTTCGACCTTTTTAATTTCTATTAATGACATGATTTTCAAACTAGTTTGCAATATTATAAATGCAAAAGTAGCAATATTTTGGCAAATTACCAAATATTGCTACTTTTTTTGCAGTTTTTTAGGGGTTAATTTATAATTACAGCTCCCAAACTAGCCTATATCACCCATTTACTGGTGGTTTTGGCGGAATCAGTTTTACTTAACGAGATGCTCTTTTATCCAAACCATCTGCTGATAATTTGTATCGGGTGTAGTCCAATGCTCATTGATTGGAGTGAGCAAAGCTTCCTTCTTACATTTCAACGTATTCCAAACAGCATAGCTGGTAGTTGGCGGACAGGTATTATCGTTATATCCCCATGTAAGATAAGTTGGGGCCTTTACCTTGCGGGCAAAATTCACCACATCATAATAAGCCATCGTGTTGAGACAATCCTTGTTCTTCAATATCTCATGATATTTATTGAAGTGAGGATAACCGCCCGTTCTTCCCTTCTCGGCATAAGCAGCCATATCGCTGAGCGCCGGATGATTGGCAACACACTGGGTTACGCGCTTATCTAAACCGGCTGCAATAATAGCCAAGGCTCCACCCTGACTTCCGCCCTGCACAGCCACATTCTTTCCGTCCCATTCTGTGAGAGAGGTTAGGAAATCTATGCAGCGCACCAGTCCCTGATAAACATGCCTCATATAATAACGGTTCTTATCTTCCAATCCATTGGCAAGATAACCACCGTTTGCATCGTTGAATCCCTTGCTTATCTCCTGGAATGTTTCGGCTGGGAGACGTGGGTCGAGACCATGAATCTCTATCTCGAAGCGGATGAATCCGTTCTCGGCGTAATATTTATTGCGCATAGGCTCCTTGATGGTCTTGATGCCGGCTCCAGGAGGTGTGAGAACCACAGGATGGCTACCCTGCTTGGCATTCTTGGGATAGAAGAGGTAGCCGTACATCGCATGACCTTTCTTATCTATCTGAAGCTTTACAAGATAGCAATCTATCTTATCTGTACAATATTCCTTGGCGAGTTCCTTGGTATAGCTCATCGGCACGTTCTTCAGTTCGTCCTTTGCCTGCTGCCAGAAAGCATCGAAATCCTTAGGCTCCTGGGTATAAGGCTGAATCTTATCTACCGAGAATCCTACTTTGATATGATGCTGATAGGTCTTACCATCGAGTTTATAGAATAATCTCAAATCGCGGAAGCCCGGTGTCTTTCGGGTTCCCATGTTCACGATGGCGCGCCCATTCTTCAGCTTGAAGCTTCCTTTCTTGTCAGCCTTCAGCATGTCATCGCCTATTTCATAATTCACCTCGCCGTCACGGGGAATTCCATACTTATAGAAACTTACTTCCACCTTAGCCTGTTCGCCCGTCTTATAGAGCCAGTCGGCATGGTCAGGCACGGTTAGCCAGAGATAATCACTGCGATAGGGATAGTTCTCCGCCTTCACACTTAACACACTCGTCATGTTCATCGCCAGGATAAACAGAAGCGATAAATAGATTGTCCTTAATCTGTTCATAATTTTATAGTTTGTTTTTAAATTATAATATTCAACTACCATATATGAGCGCAAAAGTACAACATTCCATTGAGATAACAAAATGATTTCAAGGATATTTTTAAGCACTGGCGGAAAACTAACATTCTCCAAGGAATCACAATAAGAAAAAGCTCGATCATCTATTCTCTCCAACACTGGCGAGAAGTGCGAAGTGTCGGATGAAGCGAGAGATGGTTCATCAAATGAGTAGTGAAATTATGAGGGTGGAGTCGATTACAGAAGACAATATGGTGTCAAATTGCTCCATGACCCGAAAATATTCCTCCAAAAGGAGTGAGTTTCTCAGATTTAATTTGTATCTTTGCCATGTCATATCAGAGTTTTGCTTGTTTTTTCGCAACACTAAGATAAGTGAAAATTCTGATATAGCAAAATCCGGGAGTAACTTTTTGTTGCTCAGGCGCCTAAAATGTTTAATTGATAATAGTGTTGCGGAATTAATGGAATAACCAGAAATGAAATTGAAAAGACATCTACTGACAGCCGCCCTGACACTCTTTTGCCTATCGGCAGCTAACGCCCAACTGCTAAGAACAACAGTGGAGCAAGGAGAAATTGAAGGTGTGGAACATGAAGGATTCGCCCTATACAAGGGAATCCCATACGCTGAAGCACCAGTGGGCAACCTCAGATGGAAAGCCCCAGTGAGCAAGAAGCCTTGGAAGGGAGTATTCAAAGCAGATAAATGGGGAGACCGTCCACCACAGCCCATCGACCCTAACCAAAATGGTGGAGAGCAGGGCATGAGCGAGGACTGCCTATACCTCAGTGTGGAAACACCAGCCAAGAGTAAGAATGACAAACTCCCTGTATTTGTGATGATTCATGGAGGAGCCTTTCTTTCTGGCTCCTACAGTGGAACTCAGGAAAGCTTTGTCAAGGAAGGCATCATCTATTGCAGCATAGAATACCGCTTGGGAGCCTTGGGATTCATGGCACATCCAGAGCTGAGTAAGGAATCAGGCAAGAACATATCTGGTAACTATGGCATCCTTGATCAAGTGATGGCCTTAAAATGGATTCACGACAATATCGCTGCCTTCGGTGGAGACCCAGACAAGATTACCATTGCTGGAGAATCTGCCGGTGGTATCTCGGTAAGTATACTATGCGCCTCTCCCCTTGTCAAGGGACTTTTCCGAGGAGCCATCAGCGAAAGTGGTAGCTCCTTCTGGCCTGTGGGTGAAAGCAGAAATGGTAACACAGCCATGCTCACCTCCAAAGCGGCAGAAGCAGGTGGACTTCTCCTTCAAAAGAGACTCAAGGCTAAGAACTTGAAGCAGCTAAGAAAAGTTCCGGCTATGGACATCGTGAAGAATACCGCCTTTGAGTCTTTTTGGCCGAACGTTGACGGCTACTCCATCACCAATGACCAGTATAAGCTCTATGAAAAGGGAAGCTACAATGATGTAAATGTCATCATAGGAACCAACAGCGACGAAGGAAGTATGTTTAGCCGCCCTGTCAGTGTAAGTGACTATGAGAGAAGAATCCATGAGATATATGGAAGTTGGGCAGACCAGGTTCTCAGTCTCTATCCTGCCAAGACAGAGGAAGAAACCTACTTCGCTCAATCCGACATTTTCCGTGATGGCTCCTTTGCATGGGGAACGTATGCCTGGGCTAACCTGCAGAGCAAGACCGGCAAGGGCAAGGTGTATATGTATTACTTTGACCAAGACTCTGAGAACACCATCGTGAAAAGCCGCAAGGGAGGAGCCAGCCATGTGGCAGAGATGCCATTCATCTATGGCTATAAGTTTGGCTCTGGAAAGATGACCGAGACGGAGCAGCACATGGAACAAATCATGTCACGCTACTGGATCAACTTTACCAAGACTGGCAATCCAAATGGGGATAGCCTTCCTTTCTGGACTAGCTACCAGGAAGGTAAACCAACGGTGATGATTATGAAGGAAGGACTGCATTTGGGTCCTGTTCAAAATCAAAAGCAAATGGACTTCTTCGAGAAGTTCTTCAAGGAAAAAAGAAAATAATACGTCAAGTTCCAAGTGGCATTTCTCCCACTTGGAACTTTTTCATTAAAGAGATAAAACGCCACTGTGGCAGCACACCTCACCTATTTTTTTCTCTATCAAGCTGTTGCTGATATATTTTTCTTTTCAGACCTTTACATTTTACACATTTTCGAGGTTTTCTAAGCTTTCTCCGTAATCATCAGCACATGACTTTCGTCGCTCAATGTGGTGGCGAAGATATAGGTTTCGCCACCATCCTTCAGCTTCAATCGCTTGCGTAATTCTGCTACGGAAAGGGGGAAGTTGCGGGTAGCGATGTTTGCCTTGGTGATTCCTGACAGATGACGCTTCAACTCCTTTTTATTAAAGGAGGATACGACGATGATGCGGAAACTTCTGCCGGGGAAGACAGCGATAGGCTCACGGCTCACGAAAAGATGACTGTTCTTGGAAAGCATTCTGGCTCCATATCGCTCAGATAAGACGCTGAAACAGCCGGCTTTCATCAACGAGGCATTCGGCTCGTAAAGATACAGCATCTCTTCAAGGGTGGATGGGGCTATCTTCACCGAAGAAGACTCCATATCCAACTCATCGCAGACGAAGGATTGCGCATCGTTGATGCAATAAATACGGAGATTCCCGGCATGTTTTACTTCTCCATCTGTTCCTTCTGCTCCATCTATTTCATCTTCTCCACTTTCTCCATCTGCCGATGAAGCCCTCATATCGTCCATATTTCGCGCTGAGAGCACTAAAAGGAGTTCCTTACACTCATTATTCACGGAGATGATATGAACCTCTTGTACGCAGTTTAATTCGCTTACCGCACGGTGCCAGTCAAGCATCGGAGAGAGTTTGATGATGACGTAATCTGCCTTCGAAAGCATTTCTTCCTGCAAAAGGGTTACATCGGGCGTACAATCTTTCAAGGATACTACCTTGTTGCCCGCATCGTCTCTACGAGCAGGATCGATGAAGATCAGCTTAAGACCAAGGTTGGTCTTAAGTAATGACTGAGACTGATCTTCAGTTATGCCTAAAGAATCTGATGCAGCAGCCTCTTTCTTTGAAGCAAAAGAATGCAGAACCTCTATTCCGTCTCCATTCTTCACGATGGCATTCTTCAAACCCAACCGCCCAAAGTTTTCCTTCGCTGCTTCACAGAGATGAGCCTGACGCTCCACATACATCGACTTCACGTCCAATCGGGAAGCGATGTAAGAGAAGTCTACTCCGAAACCGCCGGTCAGGTCAACAAACCCGATTTCTTCAGAAAAATCTCCTTCATAAGGTTCTTCTTTTATTTCATTAACATTCTCTTCTGATTCTGTTAATATCTGTTGCTTTTTGCAAGTAGCTTCATTTTTGGCGAATTCTGAATCAACTGCCCCTTTGCCGGCAAATTCGCAAATTTCAGAAAGATGAAGATTTGAGGCGTTTTCGCTCTCCTTCTCCTTTTCTTCTCCGTTTTCGGATGATGAAGGAGACAAACCGAGCAGTCGGGCAGCGAGTTCAGCCTTATAAAGTGCCGTTTGCTCTGACGAACATTGCTCCATCGAAATATGAGGGGGATAGATGATGCCATCAATGCTTGCCCAACGGGGCAGTTTCACACGAGCCATCTTTCGCCCGCGAATCTGGTCGAGAGCGAAAGGCATATCTACCTCGGGATACTTGCTGCCGAGGAAAGCCAACTGGCGAACATCATCGTCCTGATGCTGGCGGATAAAATCGAGCGTTGCTTGGTTCATTATTTCTGTTGAGTGATTCGTCATTACATTACTTATTCTTAATAACCGCAAATTTACGATATTCTGATGAGATTACAAAATATTTCTCAGAATATCTGATAATTTATGTCGGGATGCACCAAAAACAGGATGCTCTCGGCTATAATCTACCCTTTTTCCTGGCTATATGATTCTAACAGCAGGTATAAATAAATACATAACTATCGGAGACAGAACAACTGACTAGGAAAAACAGAAGGCTGGCAGAAGAAAAACAGCATACTGGCAAAAGGCAAACAGCCGACTAGCGCAACAGAGGCTAGTCGGCTGTTCCTGTATAACAGTTTGCCAGACATCCTTTCTCTTATTTCAAGAGAAGCATGGTTGGCAGGAATATCGCAATCAGCTCTTCACTCTTCATCTTTTCAACATAAAGAGATGAATCACAACACATTACATAGGTGAAGAGATTTTCGGCACTCTTCACCCACTCTTCACCACTCTTCACCTTTTACGATTTTGGGCAAGGTATAAACGCAGAGCCGTTTAGCTGTCAACAGCCTAAAAAGGTGAAGGGCGGGTGAAGAGTAAAAAACACTCTTCACCCGCCCAACTTTCTATCCTTCAACTACTTACACCCAAAAGGTGAAGAGTGAAGAGTTGTTGGGAATTTTCTCTCGCATCCGTAAAGATGCAGAGAGAAAATTCCGGTGTCTCAAAAAAAACGATGGATTAGTCAGCCAACTTAGCCTTCAAGAACTCACGGTTCAAGCGGGCGATGTTAGCGATAGACTCGTTCTTAGGACAAACAGCCTCGCAAGCACGAGTGTTTGTACAGTTACCGAATCCGAGCTCATCCATGCGTGCAATCATCTTCTTAGCACGGGCAGCAGCCTCTACACGACCCTGTGGGAGAAGTGCCAGCTGGCTAACCTTTGAGCTGACGAAGAGCATGGCAGAACCATTCTTACATGCAGCAACACAAGCACCGCAACCGATACATGTAGCGCAATCCATTGCCTCGTCTGCATTCTCCTTAGGAATCAGGATAGCGTTGGCATCCTGAGCCTGACCTGTACGGATGCTGGTGTAACCACCTGCCTGGATGATCTTGTCGAATGCTGAACGGTCTACCATACAGTCCTTGATGATAGGGAAACCAGCAGAACGCCAAGGCTCAACGGTGATAACATCACCATCGTTGAAACGACGCATGTAGAGCTGACATGTTGTAGCACCACGCTCAGTCTTACCATGAGGTGTACCATTAATATAGAGAGAGCACATACCGCAGATACCCTCGCGGCAGTCGTGGTCGAAGACGAAAGGCTCCTGACCTGACTCGATGAGCTCCTCGTTCAAGATGTCGAGCATCTCGAGGAATGAAGTATCATCTGGGATGTTCTTCATCTCATGTGTATCGAAGTGACCCTGTGCTGTAGGACCGTCCTGCTTCCAATACTTAACTGTGAAACTTATATTTCTTGCCATTGTCTTGTTCGCTTTTTAATTCTTGTAATTTCTTGTCTGTACCTTAATTGCCTCATACTCGAGAGGTTCCTTGTTGAGCACTGGAGCAGTTGTATCGTTGCCCTGATACTCCCAGCAACCTACGTAGAAGAAGTTTGCATCATCACGCTTAGCCTCGCCTTCCTCTGTCTGGTACTCCTCACGGAAGTGACCACCACAGCTCTCGTTGCGGTGCAATGCATCGTAAGCGATCAACTCGCCCATCAAGATGAAGTCACGCAAGTGGATAGCCTTATCCAACTCTACGTTCAAGCCTTCCTTCTTACCAGGGATGAAGAGGTTCTTGTTGAATTCCTCGCGGAGAGCCTTCATCTTCTTCAAGCCTTCCTCAAGACCTTCCTTGGTACGACCCATACCTACGTGCTCCCAAAGGATGTGACCCAACTCCTTGTGGATAGAATCTACAGAGCGCTTGCCCTGGATACCCATCAGGCGGTCGATTTCCTTCTGAACACCTGCCTCTGCCTCTGCGAACTCTGGGAGATCGGTAGAGAGCTTTGGCCACAATGCCTGGTCGGCCAAGTAGTTCTGGATAGTGTATGGCAATACGAAGTAACCGTCAGCCAAACCCTGCATCAAAGCAGATGCACCAAGACGGTTAGCACCGTGGTCAGAGAAGTTACACTCACCAATAGCGAAGAGACCTGGGATAGTGGTCATCAACTCGTAGTCAACCCAGATACCACCCATTGTATAGTGGATAGCAGGGAAAATCATCATTGGGTTGTAGTACTTCACGCCGTTAATCTCGTTAGCCAACTCACCTGGGTTAACGTCGGTAATCTCCTCATACATATCGAAGAGGTTGCCATAACGCTGAAGGATAACGTCGATACCGAGACGGTTGATAGACTCAGAGAAGTCGAGGAATACGGCAAGACCTGTGTTGTTGACACCGAAGCCCTTGTCGCAACGCTCCTTAGCTGCACGAGAAGCCACGTCACGAGGAACCAGGTTACCGAATGCTGGGTAACGGCGCTCCAAGTAGTAGTCGCGGTCTTCCTCAGGAATATCAGAACCCTTCTTTGTACCAGCCTGCAATGCCTTAGCATCCTCAATCTTCTTAGGAACCCAGATACGACCATCGTTACGGAGTGACTCTGACATCAAAGTCAACTTACTCTGGTTTGTACCGTGAACAGGGATACATGTAGGGTGAATCTGAACGTAAGATGGGTTAGCGAAGTCAGCACCCTTGCGGTAGCACTGGATAGCTGCTGTACAGTTACAACCCATAGCGTTTGTAGAGAGGAAGTAAGCGTTACCATAACCACCGGTAGCGATAACTACGGCGTTGGCAGAGAAACGCTCCAACTTACCTGTAATCAAATTCTTGGCGATGATACCACGAGCGTGACCGTCAACGATCACAATATCCTCCATCTCGTAACGGGTGAAGAGCTTAACCTTACCTGCCTCAACCATGCGGCTCAAAGAAGAGTAAGCACCGAGGAGGAGCTGCTGACCTGTCTGACCCTTAGCATAGAATGTACGAGAAACCTGAGCACCACCGAAAGAACGGTTAGCCAGCATACCACCGTACTCACGAGCGAAAGGAACGCCCTGAGCTACGCACTGGTCGATGATGTCGTTGCTCACCTCAGCCAAACGGTAAACGTTAGCCTCACGAGCACGGTAGTCACCACCCTTTACTGTATCGTAGAACAGACGGTAAACAGAGTCACCATCATTCTGATAATTCTTAGCTGCATTGATACCACCCTGTGCTGCGATAGAGTGAGCACGACGTGGAGAGTCCTGGATGCAGAAGTTCAAGATATTGAAGCCCATCTCGCCGAGAGAAGCAGCAGCAGAAGCACCTGCCAAACCTGTACCTACAACGATAACGTCGAGCTTTAACTTATTCTTTGGGTTAACCAAACGCTGGTGAGCCTTATAGTTGGTCCACTTCTCAGCAACTGGTCCTTCAGGTATTCTAGAATTTAATGTTTTTGCCATAATCTTTTTTAATACTTAAATGATTACACGAATTATGCGCAGCACAAAGATGGAGCGCAACCGAAAGCGAATGCCAATACGACTACGATGAAGAGGAGAAGCAGGATGGTAGAGTAAATCATACCGATCATCTTCCAACGGCAGAACCAAGTCTTACCGCTCCAACCGAGAGTCTGAATAGCACTCCAGAAACCGTGAGTGAGGTGGAACCAAAGAGCTACCAACCAGATGATGTAGAGAACTACGAACACTGGGTTAGCGAAGGTGTCCTGAATGAATGCGAAGCCATCTGATGGGCAGTGACCGAAGCTTGTACCCAAGAGTTCAGCAAACATCATGTTGTACCAGAAATTGAAGAGGTGAAGCAAAAGACCGAGAACGATGATGATACCGAGTACCAACATGTTCTGGCTAGCCCACTCTACTTTCTCTGGCTTTGCTGTTACCTCGTAACGCTGGTTACCGCGAGCACGACGGTTCTGTGCTGTCAGGATGAAAGCGTAAACGATGTGACAAACTGCCAAAGCTGCCAAACCCAATGTTGCAACTACGGCGTACCAGTTAGCACCCAACAACTCGCAGATTGTGTTGTAAGCTTCTCCAGAGAAAAGCGCAACCACATTCATGCAACCGTGGAATGTCAAGAATAGAATAAGTGCGATACCAGTTACTGACATCACTACTTTTCTACCAATAGATGAATTGATTAACCACATAAATGATTGAAATTTAATTATTTAACTGTTTGAAACTAATTTATATTCCACACTTTTCGTCCCTGCAATACCTATTTTTTGGCATTCTGCAATCCTCATTTCTAGGTATATTTTCGCAAGTCTGCTGCAAAATTACTATATTTTAATGATTTATCAAAGTATTTTTGCTAAAATTTCGATTTTATTTCTTACTTTTGCCGAAAATTAGAAAAAATATAGATTAAACGAAGTATGAAATTCAATTATGACGTGCTCGTTATCGGTGGAGGACACGCCGGATGCGAGGCAGCAGCTGCCTCGGCAAACATGGGCGCCAACACCTGCTTGATAACGATGGACATGAACAAGATTGGTCAGATGAGTTGCAATCCTGCCATCGGAGGTATTGCCAAGGGACAGATTGTGCGCGAAATCGATGCATTGGGCGGACAGATGGGTATCGTAACGGATAAAACCGCCATCCAGTTCCGAATGCTCAACATCGGCAAGGGGCCTGCCGTATGGAGCCCTCGTGCTCAATGCGACCGTGGCAAGTTCATCTGGGAATGGAGAACCATCCTCGACCATACCGACAACCTCGACATCTGGCAAGACCAGGCTGACGAACTGCTCGTAGCAAACGGAGAGGCAATCGGCGTAAAAACCATCTGGGGCGCCGAGTTCTATGCCAAGAGCATCATCATTACTGCCGGCACTTTCCTCAACGGACTGATGCACGTGGGAAGAAAGATGGTTGAAGGCGGAAGATGCGCCGAACCTGCCGTACACAACTTTACGGAGAGCATCACCCGATGGGGCATCACCACAGCCAGAATGAAAACCGGGACTCCGGTCAGAATTGACAAAAGAAGTGTTCATTTCGAAGATATGGAAGAACAGCCGGGCGACAGCGATTTCCACCAGTTCTCTTACATGGGAGAACATCGGGTTCTAAAACAATTGCCTTGCTGGACTTGCTACACCAACAAGAAGGTACACGAAACTTTAAAAAGCGGTCTCGCTGACTCACCTTTATATAATGGTCAGATTCAGAGTACCGGTCCACGTTACTGTCCGAGTATAGAAACAAAGCTCGTCACCTTCCCCGACAAAGATCAGCATCCGCTCTTCCTGGAACCGGAAGGCGAAGATACGAACGAGATGTATCTGAACGGTTTTTCTTCGAGCATGCCGATGGATATCCAGCTGAATGCACTTCACGAGATTCCTGCTTTGAGAGATGCGAAGATCTACCGACCAGGTTACGCCATCGAGTACGATTACTTCGACCCAACCCAGCTGAAGCATTCGCTGGAGTCGAAAATCATCAAAGGACTCTTCTTTGCCGGACAGGTGAACGGAACCACCGGTTATGAGGAAGCAGGAGGACAGGGAACCGTGGCCGGAATCAACGCAGCCTTGCATTGTGTTGGCGACAAAACATTCGAGATGAACCGCGATGAGAGTTATATCGGGGTACTCATCGATGATCTCACCACAAAGGGAGTTGACGAACCATACCGTATGTTTACCTCCAGAGCCGAATACCGCATTCTGCTCCGCCAGGACGATGCCGATGCCCGACTCACCGAAAAAGCATACGAACTCGGAATTGCCAAGCGCGACCGTTACGACTGGTGGATAGAGAAAAAAGAAGCCATCGGAAGAATCATCGAATTCTGCGCCAACTATCCTATCAAGAAGGATGAGATAAATCCAAAACTGGAGGCGCTCGGCACTACTCCACTTCGCGCCGGCTGCAAGCTCATCGACCTCATCGCTCGTCCGCATCTGAATCTCACGAATCTTTCGGAGATTATTCCGGACCTGAAGGCTGCACTGGAAACACCAGCTAACCGAAAGGAAGAGATAACGGAAGCTGCAGAAATCAAGATGAAGTACAAAGGTTACATCGAACGAGAGCGTCTCATTGCCGAGAAGATGCACCGTTTGGAGGACATCAAAATCAAGGGCCGTTTCAACTATTCCGAGCTCCACGAAATCTCCACAGAAGGACGCCAGAAACTCGAGCGCATCGACCCGGAAACTTTGGCACAGGCAAGCCGAATTCCGGGCGTATCACCAAGCGATATCAACGTGATGCTTGTATTACTCGGAAGATAAGCCGTTTCACAGCGAAGCACAAGGGAATTTCCAATGTTTCACGTGAAACAGACTATCAACAAAACATTTGATGCTCAACCGCTTAAGAAAGGTTGCATCAAGTGTTTTGCGGTTAAAGTAAAACTTCAGCAATTCGTGAAACAAAAGCGGATAAAATCGAGTAAAAGGCAAAAATAAACGGGCAAAAAGCCCATAAAAAGGAACAAGAAAAAAGAACAAAATAAGTATCAATTTAAAGCATAAAAAGTAATGAACAATCAGCTATTATTAGACAATCTGCGTTGCATTCCAGATTGGCCAATCAAGGGTGTGAACTTCCGCGACGTTTCAACCCTTTTCAAGAATCCTGCATCTTTAAAAGAGATCAGCGATGAGATGTATGAACTCTACAAAGACAAAGGAATCACCAAGATTGTAGGCATCGAATCACGCGGTTTCGTAATGTCTTCAGCCCTCGCAACACGTCTCGGAGCCGGTGTAGTTTTATGCCGCAAACCAGGCAAACTTCCATGCAAAACCGTACAGGAAAGTTATGCTAAGGAATATGGTATCGACACCATCGAAATCCACGAAGATGCCATCAACGAGAACGACATCGTACTCCTCCACGATGACCTCCTCGCTACTGGCGGAACCATGAAAGCAGCATGCGATCTGGTAAAGAAATTCCATCCGAAAAAGGTATATGCCAACTTCATCATTGAACTCGTAAACGAGAATTTCGAAGGCAGAAACTCCTTTGATCCAGACGTTGAAGTAACTACTTTATTACAGTTATAAGCTGCAAAAAGACTGCAAGAAATACTGCGAGAATGCAGCAAGGAAGCAGTAAAAGACACTAGAGCGTTGCCGTTTCACGTGAAACAGTAGCGCTCGTTTTCCCTTTAAAAACAAGTAAAATATGACGAAACAAGAGAATGAGGAGCGCTTGGCAAGGCTTAAAAACATCGTTTTAAGTATGCCGGAAAAGCCAGGAAGCTACCAATATTACGACGAAAATCATACGATTATATATGTGGGAAAGGCGAAAAATCTGAAGAGAAGAGTATCTTCCTACTTCCATAAAGAGGTAGACAGATACAAGACAAAGGTGCTTGTTTCTAAGATTCACGACATATCTTATACGGTCGTAAACACAGAAGAAGACGCACTTTTGCTCGAAAACAGCCTGATCAAAAAGTATAATCCAAGATACAATGTCCTGCTGAAAGACGGCAAGACATACCCCTCTATATGCGTAACAAACGAGTATTTTCCACGCATTTTCAAGACTCGTCATATCAATAAAAAAGTGGGAACCTTCTTCGGTCCTTACCCTCATATCGGCAGCATGTATGCCGTTTTAGAGGTCATCAAGAAGCTTTATAAGCCCCGCACCTGCAGAATGCCTATCACCAGAGAAGGCGTTGCAGAAGGCAGATACAAGCCGTGTCTGGAGTATCATATCCACAACTGCGGAGCACCCTGCATCAACAAGCAGAGCTATGAGGAATATCAGGAAAACATGCGCCAGGCACGTGAAATTCTGAAGGGAAACACGCGGGAAGTAAGCAAATATCTCTACGATTTGATGATGAAAAATGCCGAACTTCTTCGCTTTGAAATAGCCGAAGAATATAAGAAAAAGTATCAATTACTGGATGAATTTGAGGCAAAAAGCGAGGTGGTAAGCCATACAATTACGGATGTAGATGTCTTCACCATCGTAAATGATGATGCCAACAAAAACGCCTTCATCAACTATATTCACGTAAAAAACGGCACCATCAACCAGAGCTTCACATACGAATACAAACGCAAGTTAGAAGAGAGAGACGAAGAACTTCTGATTACAGCCATTCCGGAAATCAGAGAGCGTTTCCATTCCACATCGAAGGAGATAATCGTGCCCTTCGAAATGGAATGGAAGCTGAAAGATGCAACCTTCTTCGTACCCCAGAGAGGAGACAAAAAGCACCTTCTGGAGCTGTCGGAAATGAACTGCAAGCAGTATAAATTCGACCGTCTGAAGCAGGCAGAAAAACTCAATCCGGAGCAGAAACAGACCCGATTGATGAAGGAATTACAAGCAAAACTGAAGCTTCAAAAGCTGCCTTATCAGATAGAATGTTTTGATAATTCCAACATATCCGGTACTGATGCCGTGGCAGGTTGCATCGTATATAAAGGTATGAAACCATCCAGAAAAGACTACCGTAAATACAACATCAAAACGGTGGAAGGACCTGATGATTACGCATCCATGCAAGAGGTGGTAAGACGCCGGTACAGTCGCATGATAGAGGAAGAAACTGCACTTCCTGACCTCATTATTACCGATGGCGGAAAGGGTCAGATGGACGTAGTAAGAGAGGTTATTGTTGACGAATTACACCTGGATATTCCTATCGCAGGACTGGCCAAAGACGACCGTCACCGCACCAACGAACTTCTCTTCGGATTCCCTCCTCAAACCATCGCCCTACCACCTGAAAGTGAACTGTTCAAGGTGCTGACACAGATACAGGATGAGGTGCACAGATACGCCATCACCTTCCATCGCGACAAGCGCAGCAAACATGCTCTTCACTCAGAATTAGACGATATCAAAGGCATCGGTCCAAAGGCTAAAGAAGCCCTTCTGAGCAAGTTTAAGAGCGTGAAAAAGATGAAAGAAGCATCCTTTGAACAACTTTCAGAAGTATTAGGCCCCTCATAAGGCAGAAATTCTTTCAAAATATTTCGAAGAAAAAGGCGAGAATATGAAATAAAAGTTGTATATTTGCAGTTCAAACTATACTATATATATATTAATAATAAGAAGAAGAACAGAACTGAAGCAAGCATTCCACAAATGCTATTCATAAAGTTCTATGTTCAACATTCAAAGTTCAAAAGTAGTAATATGAGAATCGTAATACAGCGTGTCTCTCACGCCTCAGTAACCATCGAAGGAGAGGTTAAATCTGCCATCAGACAAGGCTATCTGATCCTTCTGGGAATAGAGGAAAGCGACACTTCAGAAGATGTAGACTGGCTGGTCAGAAAGGTAATCGGACTCCGTGTTTTCGACGACGAAAACCATGTTATGAACCGCTCTATCATGGATATAAATGGTGAGATTCTGGTCATCAGCCAGTTCACCCTATTCGCCAGCTACAAGAAAGGAAACCGCCCAAGCTGGCTCAGAGCAGCCAAGCACGAAATCAGCGTTCCACTCTATGAGGAGTTCTGCAAAAAGCTATCCGATGCACTCGGAAAGCCAGTAGGAACAGGCGAATTTGGTGCCGATATGAAGGTAGATTTACTGAACGATGGACCGGTAACCATCATGATGGATACTCACAACAAGGAATAATGCCCTACCCTGAAAGAAAGGCATCTTTCCCCATAAAAGAATTAGGAAGATGACAATAAAAGAAGCACAAGAAGCTGTAGATCAGTGGATTAAAGAATATGGCGTACGCTATTTCAGCGAACTGACCAATATGGCTTGCCTCACAGAAGAAGTGGGCGAACTGGCACGTGTCATTGCCCGAACATACGGCGAACAGAGTTTTAAGAAAGGCGAGAAACCTAACTTAGGCGAAGAAATGGCCGATGTTCTTTGGGTGCTTATCTGCCTGGCAAATCAGACAGGGGTTGACTTGACAGGAGAACTCCAGAAGAGTTTTGACAAGAAGACCAAAAGGGATTCTGAAAGACATAAAAACAACCCAAAACTATCTGAGCATCAGAAAGATAAAGAATAAGACAACAAGAATTAAAATTGCTATTCATATAAAAACTTAACTTTAATAATTATATAAATAACATTAAGTATGAGCAGTATTAAAGAACAGGTTCTTGCACAGCAGGGACAGTATAAAGAGTCAGACGACAAGTATTTATCAGTTTTGAAGCAGTACAACTGCAACCTCAACGATGAGGAAGTAGCTGCTGCAGTAAAGAAGATTCTCGATGAAAAGGTAGCAGAGAATGAGACCATGGAGGTCAAGAAGTTCCTCTTCGGTAGCATCGAGTTGACTTCTCTCCATACAGAAGATACAGAAGAAAGCATCCTGAAGATGATTGAAAAGGTGAACCAGTTTGCCAAGGATTATCCTCAGCTTCCTCACGTAGCAACCGTATGTACCTACCCTAACTTTGCCGGCCTTATCAGCCAGAGTCTGGAGGTTGACGGCGTAGAAATCGCTGTAGTAAGTGGCAATTTCCCATCCTCTCAGACCTTTATCGAGGTAAAGATTGCAGAAACCGCTATGGCTATCAAGGATGGTGCTACAGAGGTGGATATCGTAATGCCTGTTGGCAAGTTCTTCAGCGAAGATTACGAGGGTCTCTGCGATGATATTCAGGAACTCAAGGAGACATGCGGAGAGCATAAGATGAAGTGCATTCTGGAGACAGGCGATCTGAAGAATTGCAGCAACATCATGAAGGCTTCTATCCTCGCAATATACTCAGGTTCTGACTATATCAAAACCTCAACAGGCAAGGAGAAGGTCTCAGCTACCCCTGAGGCAGCATACGTTATGTGCCAGGCTATCAAGGCATATTACGAAAAGACTGGTATTCAGATTGGTTTCAAGCCTGCAGGTGGTATCAATACCGTTCATGATGCCGTAGTTTACTACACCATCGTGAAGGAAGTTTTGGGAGAGAAATGGCTGACCAACCAGTGGTTGCGCCTCGGCACATCACGCCTGGCTAACCTCCTCTTGAGCGAAATTCTGGGCAAGGAAATCAAGTACTTCTAAAGATAATTTCAAAGTACCATTAAACATACTTAGAAGGATAGTTTTAAAGTACCATTTAAGATACTTCTAAAAAGAATTCTAGAGTATTGCTTAAAAGAAAAATCTAAAGAAAAGTAACTGAATATCAATAGAATACAAAAAAACAAAGGGTTGATTCTCTCTGAGAACCAACCCTTTTTATATTAAGCTTTTCTTTCAATCACAAAATCCAAGTAAGCCTTCAAGGCATTGTAAATATCCTTATCCTCCACATAAGTATCGAGGAAATTCATGGCTTCGGCATGGAAATCCCACATGCGCTTATCCGCATATTCAATACCACCGTTTTCCTTTGTAAATGCCACTAACTGAGCTATTTCATCAGCCGTCACAGTATGAGCCTTTACCTTTCTGGCAAGCTTCATCATCTCCTCATCACCGGTAGACTTCAAAGCATATATTACAGGCAAAGTCAGTTTTCCTTCAACCATATCATTACCAGTAGGTTTACCTATCTCCTTGGAATCATAATAATCAAAGATATCATCACGGATCTGGAAGATGATGCCCAAGTTCTGCCCGAAACGCTTCGCCTCTTCAATCTGCAGTTCTGAAGCATTGGCAGAGATCGCTCCGATACCGGCGCAAGCCTCAAAGAGAGCAGCCGTTTTCTGCTTAATCACCTGATAATAAATATCTTCCGATATCTCTTCATTACTGATACTGTTGAGCTGAAGAATCTCACCATTAGACAGGATACGTCCCAACTCAGCAAGATAACGCACGATTTCCTCTGAATGCGAATAAGATACATGAAGCAAGGCGGTGGAAAGAATGAAATCGCCCACAAGCACAGCCACCTTATTATTATAAGTAGCATTCACGCTAGCCTGTCCGCGGCGCTCCTCACTCTCATCAACCACATCATCATGTACCAGCGAAGCGGTATGAAGAAGCTCCAGACCTACCGCAGAATGCTGGGTAACACTGGAAACCTTTCCAAAATTACGTGCCATCAACAAGATGAGTATAGGGCGCATACGTTTTCCAGCGCGCTGACGGATGTGGTCGAGCACCTGGGAAAGGAGGCCATCGCTATGCATAAGAGACTTGTTGAACAAATCTATAAAATCTGCTAATTCTGCCTCTATAGGCAGCTTGATAAGTGATAAATAGTCCATTATATGTGAGTAAATCTACTTAATTTCTGAAATTTGTTACAAAATTAATCAATTCTTCTTGAAATATCGCATTTTTTTAGTAATTTTACACCACAAAAATGAATATTATGGATAAATTGTTCCTTTTAGACGCGTATGCGCTCATTTATAGGTCGTATTACGCCTTTATGAAAGCCCCTCGAATCAATTCGAAGGGACTCAATACTTCGTGTGTAATGGGGTTCTGCAATACCCTCAACGAGATACTTACCAAGGAGAAACCTACCCATATTGCGGTGGCTTTCGACCATGGCAAGACTTTCCGTCATGAGGCTTTCCCTGCATATAAAGCTCAACGAGAAGAGACACCGGAAGACATCAAACTCTCTGTGCCTATCATCAAAAATATCCTGGAGGCATATCATATCCCTATCCTTCAGGTAGATGGTTTCGAGGCGGATGATATCATTGGAACAGTTGCCTTGAAGGCAAGTGAAAAGGGGATGGAAACCTACATGCTCACACCCGATAAGGATTACGCACAACTGGTTCGTAACAATGTTTTCATGTTCCGTCCTCGTCATGGCGGTGGATACGAAAAGTTGGGCGTACAGGAAATTGAAGAGAAATACAGCATCACTTCCCCACTCCAGGTTATCGACCTCCTTGCTCTGATGGGCGACTCAGCTGATAACTTCCCTGGCTGTCCGGGCGTGGGAGAAAAGACAGCCATCAAACTTATCAACGAGTTCGGTAGTGTAGAAGGTCTTATCGAGAACTCTTCTCAAGTGAAAGGCAAGCTCCGCGAAAAAGTGGAGGGTGCAGTAGAAGATATCAGGATGTCAAAGTTCCTGGCAACCATACGAACCGATGTTCCGGTAGAGATCAAGATGGAAGATTTGAAACGGGTAGAGCCAGACAATACAAAATTGGATGAAATCTTCACCGAGTTAGAGTTTAAGTCGTTTGCTAATCGAGTTCTTAACAAACCTAAAAAGGTGCAAACAAAACCTACAGGAGAGCTCGATTTATTTGGCGTACAGCTGGCAGATAGTAAGGGAGAGCCAAAAAACGCGAGTTTTGAGACCCTTAAAACGACCTCTCATTCATATAAACTCATTGATACAGAAGTAGATGCAAAGAAACTTTGTGACTATTTATTGACATTCAATATTCTCAGTCTAGACACAGAGACCACATCTACCGCTGCCATTGATGCAGAATTGGTGGGTTTGAGCTTTGCCGTGAAGGAAAAAGAGGCTTTCTACGTAGCAATTCCAGCAAATCGTGAAGAAGCCTTAAAAATCGTAAACATCTTCAAACCTCTCTACGAGAACCCGGAAATCTTGAAAGTGGGGCAGAACATCAAATACGATTACGAGGTGTTGATGAACTACGGCATAGAGATTCAGGGCAAGATGTTCGATACGATGCTCGCCCACTATCTCATCCAGCCAGAACTTTACCACAACATGGATTACTTGGCAGAAGTATTCCTCAATTATCAGACCATCCACATCGAAGAACTGATTGGTCCGAAGGGAAAGAACCAGAAGTCGATGCGCGATCTCGCCCCATCAGACATTTACGAATATGCTGCCGAAGATGCCGACATCACCTTGAGATTGAAAAATGTGCTCGAACCAAAACTCAAAGAGATAGATTGTGAAGATCTGTTCTGGAATGTAGAAATGCCGCTTGTACCTGTTTTAGCCCACATGGAGATGACGGGAGTATGCATCGACACCGATACCCTGAAGGAAACATCCGAGAAACTCACCAACCGCCTCAATGAGATAGAACATCATATCTATGAGTTGGCAGGCGAATCGTTCAATATCGCTTCCCCACGCCAGGTTGGAGAAATACTCTTCGGAAAGATGAAGATTGTGGAGAAGCCTAAGAAGACGAAGACGGGCCAGTACGTAACAAGCGAAGAAGTTCTTCAGCAGCTGCGCAGCAAGAGTCCAATCATCGATGAAATACTGAACTACAGAGGTTTAAAGAAACTTTTGGGAACCTATATAGATGCCCTTCCAAAGCTTATCAACTCTCGCACCGGTCACATTCATGCCTCTTTCAACCAAGCCATCACAGCCACTGGACGTCTTTCTTCAAGTGATCCAAACCTGCAGAATATTCCTGTACGCGATGACGATGGCAAGGAGATACGCAGATGCTTCATCCCAGAACCAGGCTGCCTGTTCTTCTCTGCCGACTATTCACAGATAGAACTTCGCATCATGGCACACCTGAGCCAGGATCCAAACATGGTAGAAGCATTCCGTGAAGGCTCTGATATTCATGCAGCTACAGCTGCCAAGATTTGGCACGAAGACATCAAAGAAGTAACAGATGCACAGCGCAAGAAGGCAAAAACTGCCAACTTCGGCATCATCTACGGCATCACGACCTTCGGTCTTGCCCAACGCATGAACATCGAAAACCGAGAGGCAAAGCAGATCATAGAAGACTACTTCCGCACCTTCCCTGGTGTTCAGGCTTACATGGAGAAGGCAAAGGAAATGGCAAGAGAGAAAGGCTATGCCGAAACCCTCTTCCACCGCCGTCGCTACCTGCCAGACATCAACAGCAAGAATGGTACTGTAAGAGGATTTGCCGAGCGCAATGCCATCAATGCCCCTATCCAGGGCTCTGAGGCAGACATCATCAAAGTGGCTATGATCCGCATCTTCAACCGATTCAGAGCAGAAGGCATCAGGAGCAAGATGATTATCCAGGTGCATGACGAACTCAATTTCTCCGTATATCCGGAAGAGAAGGAAAAGGTAGAGAAGATTGTGGTAGAAGAGATGCAGAACGCCTACCACCTCAGTGTGCCTCTGGTTGCTGATGCCGGATGGGGAAACAACTGGCTAGAAGCACATTAGAAAAACCAGAAAGCGGCCGCAAAAACCGCAAGGCAACTTAAATACAAAGAAGCTCGCAAGATACCAAACGTTCATCTTGCGAGCTTTTCTTTTTCGAGATGTTTCACATGAAACAATCAAACATTCTATCAAAACACCACTAAAAAGACAAATAACTCCTTTATTCACAAGTACATTTAGAAATCTTTGTTTATTTAGATTAAAAAGGATAATAAAATTATAATATTTTCAAATTTATTTGGCTCTTACAGAAATAAAGTGTATATTTGCATTGTAAATCAGAAAGATATGTAAACGCACCTGTCTGATTAAAAGTGAATAGATACAGTAATCAATCAAATTAAGAAAGAAAGGAACATTATGAAGAAATATGTTTGCGACGTGTGTGGTTGGATTTATGATCCAGAAGTAGGTGACCCAGAGGGCGGCATCGCTCCAGGTACAGCATTCGAAGACATCCCAGATGATTGGGTTTGCCCTCTTTGCGGAGTAGGCAAGGAAGATTTCAGCCCTGTAGAGGAATAAGGCTCTTTTGGAGGAATCACCCGAAGGAAATCCTCACAAAGGAATCATCTGAATGAAATACCTGATATTCAGGCAACACATTCATAAAATAATAGGAGGAACCATTATGACAAAAGTTAGAGAAATCTACCGCTGCCAGATTTGTGGCAATGTAGTAGAAGTTGTAAACCCAGGAGCCGTGCTCAGTTGCTGTGGCGAGCCGATGAAGCTGATGAAGGAAAATACCAGTGATGGCGTCAAAGAGAAGCACGTGCCTGTGATAGAACCTATCGAGGGCGGCTATCGCGTAACAGTAGGAAGTGTGGAGCATCCGATGCTACCAGAGCATTACATCCAATGGATAGAATTGCTCACCCCTACCGATGTACTTCGTCACGAGTTGAAGCCAGGCGAAAAGCCTGAAGCAATCTTCCTGACCAACGCAGAAGCCAAGGATGTTACGGCTCGAGAATACTGCAACCTTCACGGGTTGTGGAAGGGGGTAATCTAAAAGATTATGGAAAGGTAAAATCTAAAGGAATACTATAATTCAGGAGGACGTGTCTCTATATCGTAGACACATCCTCCTGATTTTTCATCTATAAATCAAAGTTTTCTCCAAAAAATTTTGGAACTTATTGAAATTATTCGTATATTTGCACCAAATAACTATTATACACGCATTTTTAACAATAATACGATATCATTTAATCATCATTTAATTATAAACATTTAAATCACAACAATTATGAGAAGAACTATTTTTACTTTTATCATGCTTTGTTTCATAACACTAACTCTGCAGGCACAAGATGTCTGAACAGCAGCAGGTTCTAGCACAATCTTCGGTTCTCATTGGAATGAAACGGATACCAGCAATGACCTGACCGATAAAGGGAACGGCATCTGGGAACTCACTTTCACCTTCAATCAGGCAACCAAGGAGGTATCAGCTACAGCTGTACCAAGCGTAACCGACGGCATTAGCCAGATTGCCAGTGACATCAAGACCAAGAAAGTAATCTTCAATCTTCAGGGACAGCGCATTTCTGCTCCAAAACAGGGAGTTTACATCATCAACGGCAAAAAAGTAGTCTTGAAATAACAAATACTTATCATAGTAATCATCAGAAAGGCATTCACCAGCATCGTGAATGCCTTTTTTTAGATAATTTCCCACGATTTTTTCGTATCTTTCATTTATAATGTGTAACTTTGTATCCAATATATTTAAAGCAAAAGAACAATGGCAAAGAACAATAAGCAGACAGCTGGTCAAGATGGTGTCAGCAAAATGATCACCATAATTCTAAGAAATTCATCGCACAACAACTGAACTACGCTCGCACATCAGCTGTTATGCATGCGCACAACAGGTGATGTGCAATCGCACAACAGCTGTTGTGCGATTGCAGAAGGTATCTCTTCCAGCAACTTATCCTATCTTTCCCAACAACTTATCCTATATATCCCAAGGACTTATGTAATATTTTTCAGGTACCTCTCCCATATATTCCAACGTCTTCACCTATATCGTTGCGCTTCCTCAAGCGTTTCTGTCGGTTTACCATCGTTGATTCTTCCGTCATCTATGATTTTTAGTTAATTTTCCACGATTTCTTTGTATCTTTCATCCATAATGTGTATCTTTGCATTAAATATATTTAAACGTTTAAAATAAGGCAACATAACAATGGCAAAGAATAATAAGCAGGCAGCTAACCAAGACGGTAACAGCACCAAGAAGGCTACAAAGAAAAAGAAGAAAGTCAAGGTTTCGCATATCGTGAAACCAGAAAACATGACTTTAGAGGAATGGCAAATCAAACTGCGCAAGCAGGTGACCGATATCGAGCACTTCAATATCAGTTGTGTTGATGACGCCCTTTGCCCTGGAGAGTATATCGTTCGCAACCCTGAAAAGAACAACGAGTACAAGGTGGTGTATCGTGGAGCCAACAGCGAATGGAATTATTGTTCCTGCATGGATTTCAAGACTTCGAGACTCGGCACTTGCAAACATATCGAAGCCGTCAAAAAATGGTTTGGCGGAAAGAGGGGCGTACATGTACATCGGGAATTACCACCTTATACTTCTGTCTATCTTTCCTATCGGGATGAGCGATGCGTAAAGATTCGTATCGGCTCAGACAACAAGGAGGCATACGAACAGTTAGCCAAAGATTACTTTGACAAGAACCATGTCTTGAAGAAATCAGCCTATGCCCGCATTGGCTCTTTCTTGAAACAAGCTCGCCAAATCAGCGATACATTCAGATGCTATAAAGATGCCATTGACTTTATCATCGATATTCGCGAAAAAGCGAAAAGAATGAAGATTGTGAAGACATACGATGACGAGAAACTCAACAATCTTCTGAAAGTAAACCTCTATCCCTACCAGAAAGAGGGCATCCGCTTTGCTGCAAAGGCAGGAAAGGCTATCATTGCCGACGAGATGGGTCTCGGAAAGACAATCCAAGCTATAGGTACTGCCGAACTGCTACGCAAGGAAGGTCTTATTGGCTCTGTACTCATCCTCTGCCCTACCTCGCTCAAATATCAATGGCGAAGTGAAATCAAGAAGTTTACTGATGCCGAAGTCTTCGTCATAGAGGGAAGTCATCTCAAGAGAAAGGAAGCGTACAATCGCCCGGAACCTTACAAGATTATTTCCTATAATAGTGCCGCCAATGACATCAAGATACTCGGCTGTTTGCAAACCGATATGCTCATCATGGACGAGGTGCAGCGCCTGAAGAACTGGAACACGCAGATTTCCCGTGCGGCAAGAAAGATAGAATCAGATTACTCCGTAATTCTATCCGGTACCCCATTGGAGAACAAGCTCGATGAACTCTACTCTATCGTGGAGTTTGTTGATAATTTCCGCCTTGCCCCTTACTACCTCTTCAAAGACAAGCATATCATTACTGATGAAACAGGAAAAGTTCTGGGTTATAAGAACTTAAACGACATAGGCAAGAAGCTGGGCGATATTCTCATCCGTCGCCGCAAGAAGGATGTGAAACTCCAGATGCCTGAGCGTTCAGACAAGAACCTTTTCATTCCGATGACCAACGAGCAGATGGAGATGCATCAGGAGTGGCAGAACCAGGTACGTCTCCTGATTCTGAAATGGCGCAGGATGCATTTCCTATCCGATAAAGACCGCAAGCGTCTCCTGCTCTTCCTCTCACAGATGCGCATGGTATGTGACAGCAGTTATATCCTCGACCAAAAGACGAGATACGACACCAAGGTGGATGAATGCGTGAACATCATCAGCGACATTATCAGCGAGGAAGGTGAAAAGGTTGTGGCATTCAGTCAATGGGAACGCATGACCCGCCTCATCGCCAAGGAACTGGAGAAAAAAGAAATAGGCTTTGAATATCTGCATGGTGGCGTGCCATCCGAAAAGCGCAAAAACCTGGTAGATAATTTCATGAACGAACCATCGAGCAGGGTTTTCCTCTCTACTGATGCCGGAAGCACAGGCTTGAACCTGCAGTCAGCCGCTACCATCATCAACATCGACTTGCCTTGGAATCCTGCCGTTCTCGAACAGCGTATCGGGCGCATCTATCGCCTTGGTCAGCAGAACAACATCCAGGTTATCAATCTCGTAACACCTGATTCCATCGAGCAGGAAATGCTCGGTAAGTTGCGTTTCAAGACCTCCATGTTTGAAGGCGTTCTTGATGACGGCGAAGATTCTGTATTCATCACAGATGATAAGTTCAGCAAGATGATGGAAACAGTGAGCGGTATGGTGGAAGAGGACGAAGAAACAGAGAAGGCTCGCAACAAACATAAATCTAACGAGAATAAAGAAGAGGTTTCCATCCAGCAGCAAACGAACTCATCTTCGAACGGAGAATCCGTCTCTAATCGCTCAAGTCAGCCAAAGGATTTGGTAGCCCAAGGAATATCTTTCCTCTCAGGCTTAGCCGAAACCTTAAAGTCGCCAGAAGCCACAGCCCAGCTGGTTGATTCCATCGTTGAGAAAAACGAGCAGACAGGCGAAACCTCCATCAAGATACCTGTGGAGAGCAAAGAGACTGTCTCTAATCTCTTGAATCTCATAGGAAAGTTGTTTGCAAAATAAGTCATGGGTAAAAAGAAACATAAGCATCAAGGACATTATTGCAAGATGTGTGGAGAGTATAAATCCAACGAGTCGTTCAGTGGTAAAGGACACAGACTGCACATCTGCAAGAAATGTATATCAATAAGAAATAAGGCTAAAAAAGAAAAGAAACGTTTAGAACATGATAGAATTAACGAAGTCTCAGAAGAAAACAGCTCGCAAGCTCATTAATTTGGGCTTGCAGCGAGAGTGCGCCAAGTTCATGCAATCTACCAAAGATTTCATGAACAAGAACGCATCAGCAGAGGATGCACACGATGCATACCTCAAACTATATGATAAGGTATACCAATTCGACAAGCATATCGCTCGCCGATACGATGGGATGTCAGGAGGTAGATATTACATCACCGTATGTTACCTATACTATGACGGAGTATTGACTGACGAAGACATCCGAGAGTTTGACGATGAGCTATATAACAGTTTGAAAGAAGCCAAGAAGTCTTTTCAAAATTAAACGATATGAGTTACACAGAATATTCTTGTAGCAGACTAACTTTTAAAATATGTTTGTTCTACCAAAAGAAATTGGAGATTTAGGAGAGATACAAGTATTTATTGATGAGCAAAGAAGGAAATAAATAACCTTTTCCTTGCTACAACCAAATAAAAAGCGTAACTTTGCCGAAATATCATAAAAATAAGCAATTATGAAGGAAGAAGAAATCAAAGAATTGTTCGAGCAATTCGAAGCTATTGCCAACGAATACGAAGGCGTAGAATGTTGGAGTGCAAGAGAACTTGCACTAGTGTTGGGTTATTCCAAATGGGAAAGATTTGAAGGAGTCATCGAGCGAGCTAAAGACGCTTGTATCAACGCTGGCGAAATGGTAGAATATCATTTTCCCGGCGTTGGGAAAATGATACCTCTAGCTAAAGGTGCTCAACGTGAGGTCAAAGACTACATGCTGACTCGTTATGCTTGCTACGTTATTGCCCAAAACGGTGATCCACGCAAGCCACAAATCTCTTTTGCCCAAAACTACTTTGCCGTACAAACTCGCCGAGCAGAATTGGTGCAAAAGCGTTTGCTGGAATACGAACGTGTACAAGCACGTGCAAAACTTGCAGAAACAGAGAAGCGTCTCTCTGGTGTGCTGTATGAAAGAGGGGTGGACAGCAAAGGCTTTGCCATCATTCGCTCACTAGGTGACAAGGCGTTGTTTAATCTCGACACGGCCCTTCTCAAACGTAAATTGGGTGCTCCTAACAGCCGATCTCTCGCCGATTTCCTTCCAACACTAAATATTAAAGCTAAAGATTTTGCTGCAGAAATGACTTCTGTCAACGTTCAGCAAAAGGATTTGCATGGTCAGCAAACTATCTGTCAAGAACATGTCGATAATAATAAGGCTGTTCGTAATATGATGCTCCAACGTGGCATTGTGCCAGAAGATCTTCCAGCAGGTGAAGATGTCAAGAAAGTAGAACGCAGATTGAAATCTGACGAAAAGACATTAACCAAAAAGAATAGCAAAAAGAAATAATATCCATCACAATTCTATAACTAGAGAAGATGTAAGGATTTCACTCGTCATCAATGATTTTTAGTTAATTTTCCACGATTTCTTCGTATCTTTCATTTATAATGTGTAACTTTGCACCGGAAATTTAAACGTTTAAAGATAAAATGGCATTAAAATGTGGTATTGTAGGCCTCCCAAACGTGGGTAAATCTACACTGTTCAACTGTCTGTCTAGTGCAAAGGCACAGGCAGCTAACTTCCCTTTCTGTACTATCGAACCAAACTTGGGCGTCATCACCGTACCAGATGAGCGACTCAACAAGTTGGCAGAGATTGTTCACCCAGGACGCATCGTCCCAGCTACTTGCGAAATCGTAGATATCGCAGGTCTTGTAAAGGGTGCCAGCAAGGGCGAAGGTCTTGGTAATAAATTCTTGGGAAATATCCGTGAGTGCGATGCTATCATCCACGTAATCCGCTGCTTCGACGATGACAACATCGTGCGCGAAGGTGGCGCCAAGGTTGACCCATTGGAGGATAAGAGCGTCATCGATACAGAGTTGCAGCTCAAGGACCTGGAAACCATCGAATCTCAGCTCGCCAAGCAGAAGAAGACTGCTGCAGCAGGCAACAAGGATGCTAAGACGATGGTTACCGTTCTGGAGGCTTACAAGGCCGAACTGGAGCAGGGAAAGAACGCTCGTGGCGTTACTTTCGAAAGCAAGGAAGAGCAGAAGGTGGCTCACGACCTCTTCCTCCTCACTACCAAGCCAGTGCTCTACGTGGCCAATGTTGATGAGGCTTCTGCCAAGACCGGCAACGAGTATAGCAAGAAGGTAGAGGAAATCGCCAAGGAAGAAGGTGCTGAGTGCATGGTCATCGCTGCCAAGACAGAGGAAGACATCGCATCGCTCGAAACCTACGAGGACAAACTGATGTTCCTCGAAGAACTCGGACTGGAAGAGAGCGGCGTAAACCGACTCATCAAGAAGGCATATGCCCTGCTGAACCTCGAAACATTCATCACCGCTGGTGAGATGGAGGTCAAGGCATGGACCTATCACAAGGGCTGGAAGGCTCCTCAGTGTGCCGGCGTTATCCATACCGATTTCGAGAAAGGGTTTATCCGGGCAGAGGTCATCAAGTATGAGGATTATATCAAGTATGGCTCTGAGGCTGCAGTACGCGAGGCTGGTAAGCTCGGCATCGAGGGCAAGGAGTACGTCGTACAGGATGGTGACATCATGCACTTCCGGTTCAATGTATAATCCTATTCTTCTACGGTTATGATAGCAAATCTGCTTAACTATATCGTATGGGACCCAGACCCAATTCTGGCTCATCTGGGTCCTATGACCATCCGCTACTACTCCACCTGCTGGATGATTGGTCTGCTGCTGGGCTATCTGCTCATGAGCAAGCTTTACAAGCAGCAGGGGCTCTCAGATGAGAAGTTCTCCCCACTGTTTCTCTACATCTTCTTAGGTGTACTGATAGGTGGCCGTTTGGGACATTGCATCTTCTATCAGCCAGAATATTTCCTCACCCAGTGGGATCACTTCATCGAGATGCTGATACCTATCCATCACATGCCAGACGGCAGTTGGAAGTTTACGGGTTATGAGGGACTGGCGAGCCACGGAGGCGTATTCGGCATGTTCGTCGGCATCTGGCTCTATTGCCGCAACATGAAGGTGAGCGGCTGGGTAGTGCTCGATAATATGGGTATCTGCTCAGGCATTACAGCCACCTTTATCCGTTTGGGCAATCTGATGAATTCAGAGATTATCGGCAAGGTAACCGATGTGCCTTGGGCATTTATCTTCGTTCGCGAAGACCAGTATCCACGCCATCCGGGTCAGCTCTACGAGGCTTTGGCATACTTCTGCTTTTTCCTCCTCATCCTATTCATCTACAAGAAGAGAGGACCTAAGAGCGTAGGCACCGGTTTCTATTTCGGTCTTTGCCTTACTCTCATCTTCACCTTCCGCTTCTTCATCGAATATACGAAGGAGATTCAGGTGGCATTCGAGGCAGGTCTGCCTATGGATATGGGACAGATATTGAGCATTCCGCTCATCATCGCCGGTGTATGGAGCATCGTTTCCAGCACAAAGAGAGCGAAAGAAAAGAACGTAGAGGCAAAATAATATTAGACGACTTATTTTCAGATTATAAAAATCCCTCCTCGTGCAACAGCATCTGCTGCCACGGGGAGGGATTTATATTTTTATCTTCCCAGCAGAATCTTCTTGATGTCATTGAGCTTGTTCAATGCCTCTACCGGAGTGAGATTGTTCACATCCAGCCCGAGTATTTCATCACGTATCTGCGTCAGTACAGGATCATCGAGCTGGAAGAAACTGAGCTGCACACCATCCTTAGGTTCATCGATGTGCTGTACGTTCGGTTTACCGGCACCACCTACCCCGGCATTGTCATCCTCCAACTGTTTGAGAATCACATTGGCACGGTTCACGATGCTGCGAGGCATACCGGCAATCTCTGCCACATGGATACCGAAAGAGTGCTCACTGCCTCCCGGTTCCAGTTTACGCAGGAAGATTACCTTTCCGTCCACCTCTCTCACACTCACATTGAAGTTCTTGATGCGAGGGAAGTTCTTCTCCATTTCGTTGAGCTCATGATAGTGGGTAGCAAAGAGCGTACGCGCCTGCGCCTTCTTATGTTCGTGCAGATATTCCACGATAGCCCAGGCAATGGAAATACCATCGTAGGTAGAAGTACCTCTTCCCAGCTCATCAAAGAGCACCAGCGAGCGCGGAGAAACGTTGTTCAGGATGTTTGCTGCCTCGGTCATCTCTACCATGAAGGTCGATTCGCCGAGCGATATATTGTCGCTTGCACCTACACGTGTAAAGATTTTATCCACCAATCCAACTCGGGCGCTCTCTGCGGGCACAAAACAGCCTACCTGTGCCAGCAGCACGATAAGGGCGGTCTGGCGCAGCAGAGCCGATTTACCAGCCATGTTAGGACCGGTAATCATCATCACCTGCTGTTTCTCGGTATCGAGCAGCACATCGTTAGGTACATAGCGTTCGCCCAGCGGCAGTTGGGTTTCAATCACCGGATGCCTGCCCTGCTTGATGTCAAGCACCTCAGAATCATCGACGATAGGGCGCACGTAGCGGTTCTCGTCAGATATCTTTGCAAATGACAAAAGACAGTCCATACGGGCGATGAGGTTGGCATTGATCTGTATCTGCGGAATATACTCCTGCATGGCAGCTATCAGTTCGTTGAAGAGTTGTGCTTCCAATACAAGAATCTTCTCATCAGCACCGAGAATTTTTTCCTCATATTCCTTCAGTTCCTGGGTGATATAACGCTCTGCCTGAGCTAGCGTCTGCTTGCGTATCCACTCCTCAGGCACCTTATCCTTAAAGGTATTTCTCACCTCCAGATAGTATCCGAAAACATTATTGTAACCTACCTTCAGACTCGAAATTCCTGTCTTTTCTATCTCCCTTTCCTGTATCTTGAGCAGATAATCCTTGCCGTGGCGGCTGATGGCACGAAGGTCATCAAGTTCAGCATTGAATCCGTCGGCTATCACATCACCCTTATTGACCAGCTGTGGCGGATCGGGCTGTATTTCCCTGGCGATGCGGTCTTTCAGGGTCTCGCATACGTTCAGCTGCTCGCCTACCCGCTTCAGAGCCTCGTTCGTAGCATGCTGGCATGCCACCTTGATAGGTTTGATGGCTTCAAGTGCATTCTTCAGCTGAACCACTTCGCGAGGCGAAACTCTACCCACGGCTACTTTGGAAATGATACGCTCCAGGTCGCTGATGCGATGCAGCTGGTCATCGAGAAGCTGACGGAATTCCGGTTCCTTGAAGAAATATTCCACGATGTCGAGACGCTCGTTGATTGGTTTAACGTCCTTCAACGGGAAGACCAGCCAGCGTCTGAGCATACGTCCACCCATCGCCGTTACCGTACGGTCGATGACATTCAGGAGCGAAGAACCGTCTTCCTGCATAGGGGCAACCAGCTCCAGACTGCGGATGGTAAACCTGTCCATACGCACGAACTTATCTTCTTCGATACGTGAAAGGGCGGTGATATGATTAATCTGTGTATGCTGGGTAATCTCGAGATACTGCATGATGGCACCACTGGCTATCACGCCGTTCTTGAGATGCTCTACACCGAAACCTTTCAGAGATTTTGTCTTAAAATGTCCCAGGAGTTTCTGCAGGGCTGTCTGCTCGGTGAAAACCCAGTCATCCAGTTCGAAGGTACAGTATTTGCTGCCGAAATATTTCTCGAAGTCATTCTTTCGGGCGCGGTCGTAGAGCACCTCTTTCGGCATGAAGTTGCCCATCAGTTTTTCTACATAGTCGTAGGTTCCCTCGCCGGTAAGAAACTCTCCGGTCGAGATATCCAGAAAGCTCACACCGCAGGCGGTCTTGCCGAAGTGTACGGCTGCCAGGAAGTTGTTCTCCTTGTAGTTCAGTACGTTATCTCCCATCGCCACACCCGGTGTAACGAGTTCAGTAATACCTCGCTTCACCATCTTGTCCATCTGGCTCAGTCCCTTCTTACCTTTTATTTCGAGTCGTTTCTTCTTCGGGTCTTCCAGCTGGTCGCATACCGCTACGCGCTTACCCGCCCTGATGAGTTTAGGCAGATAGGTATCCAGTGCATGATGAGGGAATCCTGCCATCTCGGTCGTGCCCGTAGAACCGCCATTATTGCGTCGTGTCAGCGTAATGCCGAGTATACGGGATGCCTCCACCGCATCTTCGCAGTAAGTTTCGTAGAAGTCACCGCAACGGAAGAGCAGCAGCGCTTCGGGATGTTTCGATTTCATCTCGAAAAACTGTCTCATCATCGGTGTAAGACCTTTATTATCGTTTGCCATTATCTTTTTTCTCCTTATATTATTTCTTTTAATTTACATAGTTTCTATCTACAATACTCCTCCTTAAACCACAGCCGGTATATCGGGTCAACAAAGCCAAAAGCATCGTTTTGCTTTTCGATAATATCTTTGTTCTGGAGCGTTTTCCTGTTCTTGACAATCGTATTCGGATTACCAAGATTATAGATTTGTTTCACGGCTTGCGAAGAGAAATGCTGTTCGCCATTGGCTATAGCCTTAAGCATCTCTATCTGGGTAGAACTGAGATTCTCCGTATCATTCTGAAACATCGGGGTATTGATATTGAGTACCTGTTTCAATCCCAGATGATATATATCTTCCGTCACTTCCGAAACCGTGAAACTCCAGATAAAATAGCACAACTGCTGGAGATACCAGGAATGGCACGCCACGGCATCACAGATCCGCTCTGCCATCTCTGCAGAGATTGACTTTCCTGTCTTCTCGAAAGATGACAGAATGAATGGAATCCAATGCTCCTTAGCTATCTTCTGCATGAAAATCACTTGTCCGAAGCGATAAAAAGGACTATTGGAATTGTTGAAGATATTGAGCATCATGTTTCGCTTGCTGCCGTAGAGGCAGTAAGAGGTAAGCTGCTGTTGCTGCCATACCGAGCGCATCTTTCCCTCCATATCCTTATACTCAGGAAGGTTAGCCAACTGCTGGAACTCGTCTATGCAGACGATAATCCTGATGCCCTTTTCCTTTGCCAGCAACTCAGGCAGTTGGAGAATCGTCATCTTATCACGCTCTTGTGGCACAAACTTCAGGTCAAAAGCCATGAAGTCGGTCACCTGGTCGCTTACTACAACCTGCGGTATCACGCCTGTCAGGAATTTCTTTGCATCCTCTATCCACCGTTCCATTTTAGAGGAAGCACAAGCTATAACCTGACTGGCAAAAGTGCGATAAAATTCAGATTCAGAGCCGATGCTGAAGGCATCGATATAACAGATTCTTACGTTATTATCCTCACCAGCCAATTCGCTCATCGCCCTTTTCACTAGCGATGATTTACCCCATCGGCGTGGTGAAATCAGCATCACGTTGATATGGGAGGACAGTAATTGCTTGAGCAAAGCCCTGTCTTCCTGTCTGTCGATAAAATTCTCATTGGTGGCTAATGTACCAAATTGAAATGGTGATAGATATTTTGCCATATTCCTAGTAATTTGGTACAAAGTTACGAAATATTACCCTAAGGTAAGTTACCCTAAGGTAATATTTAGAGTTTTTTAAATGAATATATGCTGCATTACCATAATAAAGCCGTACTTTTGTACTCATGAAAAAGAAACAATTATACATAGGGGTTCTGTCGGTTGCTTGCTGCGCGCTCGTAGCAATAGGCATCACCTTGCACCTGCTCTACCCCAAGAAACAGATACAGAACCTGGTGAAAAACCCACCGGTTCTCCATCTCAAGCCACAGCCTGCTGATACGCTGAAGAAGAAACCTGTGAAGAAGATGGATTTCAATATCTCCGGAACTTTAAGAGATAAGGAAGGAAAGGGAGTGGCTGGCGTCATCGTGAGCGATGGATTCAACTGTGTAAAAACCGATGCACAGGGCAGATATAAGATGAAGCGAGACAGCCTGGCAAAATTCATATACTATTCTGTTCCAGCCGATTGCGAGGTTCCTACCCATTCTAAGACCGATCGCACGGCTTTCTTCTACCAGAAGGTTTCCAAAGGGAAGAAAACCTATAACTTCACCCTCACCCGACTGCCGGGCGGCAAGGAGATTCACTATAAGATGATTGTCATCGGCGACCCGCAGGTTACCAATGCCTACAGCCCTTATTATACTTCTCCGGATGATAATCCCATCAAGAAGAGTGATGTAGAAAGATTCACCACCCAAACCATGGCAGATATCAAACAGACCATCAGTTCGCTGCCTGCCGGAACACCGGTCTACGGGCTCAGCATGGGCGATGATGTACAGTATTATGGCGGTTACAACGCCAAACTGGAGCGTCAGATACGCCAGGCATTGGGCTCTTCAGAGATGCGCCTCTTCTCCGTCATCGGCAATCACGACCAGGATGGCAAGGCGCTCTACCGCAGGAAATGGGAGGAGAATTTCGGTCCTACCGATTTTTCCTTCAACCGTGGCGATGTGCATTATGTCTGCATCAATAACTGCTTCTTCCATCGCGGCATGTCTTATTATTCTCCTGGAGAATTACGTGAGCGCCAGGTGCGCTGGCTGAAGCAGGATCTCGCCCTCACGCCAAAGGATATGAAGGTGATACTCTGTTATCATATTCCTTTTACCTTTGGTAATGCGCCTTTCAGCAAGGCGAAGCCGCTGACCAATGCCCATGAGGAGGGACACTATTCTTCTTCTCGTCTCTCGCTCCTGCTTTCTTTGCTGAAACAGTTTAAGGGCGGTTACGAACTCTTCTGCGGACATACTCATTTTGCCTGCAACCACGAAATCAACTATGAGGGAGAGGATGTGATGGAGCATTGTCATGCTGCCGCCTGTGGCAATATATGGCAGTCGAATATCAACATCTGCGGAACTCCAAATGGATATTATGTATACAGTTTTGTGGGTACCAGCATCAGCAACTGCTATTACAAGGGAACTTTCTGGGATAAGAGCAAGCAGATGACCTTGTTCCGTGCGCAGACCGATTTCAACGGCGAGAAATATGCCAAAGACTGGCAGTTGGCAAACAACAGAAATGTCCTGGTAGCCAATGTCTTCAATGCTACCAGTCACTGGCGTGTGGTAGCCATAGAAGATGGCAAGGAATATCTGATGCGCCGCATCAGCAGCAAGGGTCAGGATGCCTTTGCAGCCGGCTATCATCATAAGTACAGCGAGAGTGTATCCTATCGGTTCGTGAGCAAGGGAAATGGTTATCTCATCATGAACCACCTTTATTATTATACTCCTAGGAATCCGAATGCCAGAATCATCATCAAAGCATCCGATCCATACGGAAATACCTATACGGCATCGAGCGATGAGGCGATAACAGAGCCTTTCGCCAACTTTGCCCATTATTACGAAAAAGAGTATAAGGAATATAAGAGTAAGAAAGATAAGATGTTGCGGGATTCTATATCTGGTAGACAGAAAGATTCACTTGCTGCAAGGAAGAAAGATTCTGCAGCAGTACAAAAATAAAAAGAGAGGATGCGTCATAAGTTGATGATGCACCCTCTTTTTAAATATTATTTGTTCAGTTTCCAGGTAACACCATCTTTGGTGTCCTTTACCTCGAAACCGGCTTCAGCCAGGGCATCGCGAATCTGGTCGCTGGTAGCCCAGTCCTTATCAGCCTTAGCCTTGGCACGCAGGTTGAGAACCATATCCACTACCTTGCCATAAGCCTCTTCACGAGCATCATTGTTGGCTCCCTTCTCACTCTTCAGACCGAGCAGGTCGAAGGTGAAGAGATGCATGGTGTCAGAAAGCTCCTTCAGGTCTTCAGCAGAGATGTTTGCCTTGTGGTCGAGGGCTGTGTTGATTACGTGGCAAGCCTCGAAGAGGTAGCTGATGACAAGCTGAGTCTGGAAGTCATCATTCATCGCATCGTAGCAGCGCTGGCGCAACTCGCTTACAAACTTCTTCACCTGCTCATCGCTCTGCTTAGCCACAGGCACACGCTCCAGGTCGTTCAAACCATTCATCAGGCGCTCCAATCCCTTCTGGCTAGCCTTCAAGGCATCGTTAGAGAAATCTACGGTGCTGCGGTAGTGAGCAGAGAGGATGAAGAAACGGATGGTCATTGGCGAATAAGCCTGCTCCAGACTGTCGTGATTGCCAGTGAAGAACTGCTCCAGAGTAATGAAGTTGCCAAGGCTCTTACCCATCTTCTGACCGTTGATGGTAATCATATTGTTGTGCATCCAGTAACGAACCATCTGGTCGCCCTGAGAAGCCACAGCCTGAGCAATCTCGCACTCGTGGTGAGGGAAAATCAAATCCATGCCGCCACCGTGAATATCGAAGTGGCTGCCCAAGTACTTTCGTCCCATCGCAGTACACTCGCAGTGCCAGCCAGGGAAACCATCGCTCCAAGGACTAGGCCAGCGCATGATATGCTCAGGTGAAGCCTTCTTCCAGAGGGCGAAGTCAGCCTGGTTCTTCTTCTCGCCGATACCAGCCAGCTCGCGGCTCTCGTTGATAACGTTCTCCAGGTTACGTCCGGAGAGAATACCGTACTTATGATCCTTGTTATACTTCTCGATGTCGAAGTAGATAGAGCCGTTGCTCTCGTAGGCATAGCCATTGTTGAGGATTTCCTGAACCAGTTTCTCCTGTTCGATGATATGGCCTGTGGCATGAGGCTCAATGCTAGGAGGAAGCACGTTCAGCGCCTCCATGGCATCGTGGTAGCGGTTGGTGTAGTACTGGGCAATCTCCATTGGCTCCAACTGCTCCAGGCGTGCCTTCTTCTCAATCTTGTCGTCGCCCTCATCGGCATCGTGCTCCAGGTGGCCCACGTCGGTAATGTTTCTAACGTAGCGAACCTTATAGCCCAGGTGCTTGAGATAACGGAAGAGTATATCGAATGTGATGGCTGGTCGCGCATGACCGAGATGCGGATCGCCATACACGGTAGGGCCACAAACATACATGCCCACGTTAGGAGCGTGGAGCGGAGTGAATCTCTCTTTCGTACGTGTGAGAGTGTTGTAAATCAGTAATTTCTGTTCCATCTTGTATGAACCTTTCTTTTATATTATTTATATTTTTCTGCAAAGTTAACTCATTTTTCTGACATATCCGCCAAATCATCCGCAAAATGTTATTAAATTCCTCGAAAATATCAATGGAACTGATTTTCCATGGTAAATTCTCTCTGTATGATGCTGCTATATTTTTGCATAAAGTAAGTAGTTTTTGTATATCTATTCACTATTTGTAAGTTTTTTGCCAATTATATGCATAAAATTATCAAATTATTAGCATATATCGAAAATAATGTGTAACTTTGCAGCCGCAAACAGTTATCAATTATCAAGAAGGCGGCTATAAGTTCCGCTAATGAGTATTAAGTTAGAAGAAAATGGCATATACAAGATTGAGTGCTGCCGAAGCGGCAGCGATGATTAACGATCAAGATACAATCGGATTGAGTGGTTTCACACCAAACGGCGTGCCTAAGGCAACCTTCCGCGAACTCTCCAAGAGAGCCGTGGCTGAGCACGAGGCGGGCAGACCTTTCCAGGTGGGCATCCTCACGGGTGCTTCTACCTCGCAGAGTATCGAAGGTGACATGGCAGCAGCCCATGCCATCAAGTTCCGTGCGCCATTTTCTACCAACAAGGACTTTAGAACTCATACCAACCTGGGCGAGATTGATTATGAGGATATGCACCTCGGCCACATGGCTGAGCGCCTGCGCCGTGGTTTCTATGGCGAAATAGACCTTGCCATCATCGAAGTTTCTGATTTGGAAGAAGGCGAAACTACCTGCAAGGCATTCCTTACCTCTGCCGGCGGCATCGTTCCTACCATCGTTAGATTGGCAAAGAAGGTGCTCATCGAGAAGAATACCTTCCACAGTCCAGCTTCCCGTTATCTTCACGATGTATATGAGATAGCAGAATGCCCATTCCGCACACCTATCCCAATCTTGAATGTGGGCGATAGAATAGGTAAAGAGTATGTGGAGATTGATGCCCGCAAGATTGTGGGTGTGGTAGAATGCAACATTCCGGAGGAGGCACGAGCCTTCAAACCTCTCGACCCTGTGACAGAACAGATGGGACATAATGTGGCTGATTTTCTGGTCAGTGACCTGAAGAAGGGACATATTCCTCCTCAGTTCCTGCCTTTGCAGAGCGGAGTGGGCGTAACTTCCAATGCTGTATTGGAGGCATTGGGACAGAACCCTAACGTGCCGGTATTCAGCGTTTATACCGAGGTGGTTCAGGATGCCGTGGTAAAATACATGCGCGAGGGAAGAATCAAGGATGCTTCCTGCTCTTCGCTCACCGTAACAAACGATACATTGAAAGAGGTGTATGATGATATTGATTACTTCAAGAAGCATCTCACCATCCGCCAGAGCGAGATTTCAAACTCTCCTGAGGTCATCCGCCGTCTGGGTGTCATCGCCATGAATACCGCCATCGAGTGCGATATCTACGGCAATGAGAACTCCAGCCATATCTGCGGCAGCAAGCTGATGAATGGTATCGGCGGTTCCTGCGATTACGAGCGCAATGGTTACATCTCTATCTTCACCACGCAGAGTACCACCAAGAACGGTTGCATCTCTGCCATTGTTCCGATGTGCAGTCACGTGGACAGTACCGAGCACGATGTGGATGTCATCGTTACCGAACAGGGAGTTGCCGATCTCCGTGGCAAAGGCCCATTGCGCCGTGCCAAAGAGATTATCGAGAACTGTGCCCATCCGGATTACCGCCCTATGCTCCGCGAATACTTGAAGTTTGCCGAGAAGGGCCACGAGCCACAGAGCATGCGTGCTGCTCTCGCCATGCACGATACCTTCCTGAAGAAGGGTGACATGAGATTGACTGATTTCGGAGAATATCTGAAATAATAAGAAACAATACACATTTTCTAGGCGTAAGGCATACGCCTAGAAAGGTTTTTTCTCTTTTTTATCCATCACGTTTTCCATTTTCAAAACCGCAACTATTTGATAATGAAGCATTTGCCTGTTTAACACAGCGTGATAGATTGACGAAATGTTTACAATATCCATCACACTATTTAAACGCCTGTATATTAGCACATTAAGAGGCTTAGAGATACAAATCGTGATGGATGATAGATGATTACATAAAACTTATTCACGAATACGGCTGCATCGGGTTACGAATATGACTGCGTAGGCTAACGGAGACGTATCTGTAAGCTTATCGAGACGTCTGCATCAGCTAACAGAGACGTCTGAACTCGCTGATTGAACTACTTGAGTTGCTTGATTGAACCACTTGAGTTAGCAGACTGAACCACTTGAGTATTCTTCTTCATGTGCTTGCATGCAACCATAAAACTTTTTCAGCAACTTTTCCCGGAAGTATGGAAGAAGGCAGAGTTGAAGGCAAATATGAGGCCAACACAGAAACAGCACAACGCTTGCTGGCGATGTGACTTTCTGCCGAACAGGTAGCCAAAGCTACCCAGCTACCTTTGGAAATCATTAAGAATCTGAGCAATTCAAAAAACACAAGTTTGGCATGAACTCAACTTATAGTTTCAGGAGTTTGGCAAATTCCCAGACTACAATACCGGCGGTTACACTGACATTCAGGGAATGCTTGGTGCCGAACTGAGGAATCTCCAGACAGCCATCGCTCATATCCACGATGTTTTGCTTGACTCCCTTCACCTCATTACCGAAGATGACGGCGTAGCCTTTGGGAAGTGAAGAGTGAAGAGTGAAGAGTGAAGAATTCTCTTGCTTTACAGATTCGATTTCCTGATTGAAAAGCTTGTCATGAGCCTCAGGCAGGTTCTGGAGCTTGGTTGAGCCTTCTACCTGCTCGATGCTATATACAAAGTAGCCTTTCTGCTTCAACTTCTCTACCGCCTCTTCGGTAGTCTTGAAGTATTCCCAATCCACGCTGTCTTCGCCACCCAATGCCGTTTTATGAATCTCGGCATTGGGAGGGGTGGCGGTGATTCCGCAGAGATACACCGCCTCTACACGGAAGGCATCGCAGGAACGGAAAACACTTCCTACATTATATAATGAACGCACATCATCCAGGACCACTATCAGGGGCAGTTTCTCGGCTTCCTTGAATTCCTCCAGGGTGAGGCGGTTCATCTCTATCGTTCTTAATTTGCGCATTATAATATACCTTTTATATATAATATAATCAGAGGCGGTTAAGCCTCTGCCTCTTTGGTCTTGTAGGCAAGGGCGTACATGCGAATCTGCTTGATCATCGCCAGAAGACCATTGCTGCGGGTTGGACTCAAATGGTCTTTCAGACCAATTTTCTCTACGAAATAGAGGTCGGCATCCATAATCTCGGTTGGGGTATGACCGCTCAACACACGGATGAGGAGGGCGATGATACCCTTTACGATGAGCGCATCGCTATCGGCAGTGAATACGAGCTTGCCATCTACATAATCGCATTGCAACCATACGCGGCTCTGACAGCCGTCGATAAGGTTCTGCTCGTTCTTGTATTTCTCATCGAGAGGAGCCAACTCGTTGCCCAAGTCAATGAGCATCTGATACTTATCCATCCAGTCGGTAAAATCCTGGAACTCCTCTACTACTTCATCCTGCAATTCATTAATTGTTGCCATTATTTTATTTCTTTAATTTCGTTTACTGTAATCAACTTATAGAGCTTGTCGTTAGGGCGTACCTTATCTGGTACAGGGATGGAAACTCTCCAGCCCTGCTGCGCTGTTTCTACCGGTTTCAGGTCGTAGCGGATTTCATCGGCATGGAGATACATCACACCGGTGGTGTTACCCGTAATCAGCAGTTTCTCGCCCTTGTCGAAGGTAGATGCCTCTACGGCTACTTCTGCCACACCCAACTTAGAGAAATATTTCATCACCTTGCCCACGAGCACCTTCTTCTCAGTAGCTACGGAACCGTAATGCTTATTCCATTCACCGAGAGTCTGCCCCTGGTAATAACCATCCCAGAAACCACGGTTGAAGACGGTGGCGAGTTTCTCATCCCACTCATCCTTCTTCTCCTCGGTAAAGGTTCCGTCGAGCACGGCAGCTATCGCCTCCTTATAACATTTCACTACGGTATATACGTATTCAGGACCACGGGCACGGCCTTCAATCTTGAAGACGCGCACACCGGCATCCATCATGCGGTCGATGAAGCGGATGGTCTTCAGGTCCTTCGGACTCATCACATACTTGTTGTCGATTTCAAGCTGGTTGCCAGTTTCGTTATCTGTAACAGTATAGCTGCGGCGGCAGATCTGCACACACTCGCCACGGTTGGCAGAGCGGTTGGCATTAGCGAGACTCATGTAGCACTTGCCCGATACAGCCATGCACAGAGCACCATGACAGAACATTTCGATGCGGATCTGCTTGCCCATAGGTCCACAGATGTTCTGCTGTTCTATCTGCCCATGGATGTGCTTCACCTGGTCCATATTCAATTCACGTGCCAGTACGGAAACATCAGCAAAGCGTGCATAAAATTTCAAAGCCTCTGTGTTTGAGATATTTAACTGTGTAGATAAGTGAACCTCCTCGCCCACTTCATTGCAATAGCTCATTACAGCCACATCGCTGGCGATGACAGCAGAGATGCCTGCCTCCTTGGCAGCATCGATGATTTCCTTCATCGTTGGGATGTCGTTATCGTAGATGACAGTATTGACGGTGAGATAGGTCTTGATACCATGCTCGTTGCAGGTAGCAGCAATCTCACGCAAATCATCGATAGTAAAATGGTTGGCTGAATGGGATCGCATGTTCAACTTGCCGATACCAAAGTATACGGAGTCGGCGCCAGCCTGTATGGCAGCAGCCAGTGACTCGCGTGAGCCCACTGGTGCCATCACTTCAAATTCGTTTATCTTTGTATTCATGAATGCAATTTTCTAATTTCAGGTGCAAAGTTACACCAAAATGAAGACAAAACACAGAAAAATGGAGAAAAAATGACAGAAATTCGATTATATTGACAAATCAATCACGATTATTTGTCTATATTTGCCTATAAATAAGAATATATCCCTAGGATATACTTCTTTTTATATGAATCCAATCCAGTTTTACAGCTGGTATTATTAATTAAAATTAAAATGAAAGCGTATGAAGAAAGCTTTTACCTCAGGAATGATTCTGTTCCTGGCAATGACCACAATGGTTAGTTGCACACAAGAAAACGTGATGCTTGAAACAACACCACAAGTCAAGAACCAAGAAGTAAGATTCTGCTTCTTCGAAAGCTCCATTGTGCCTATCGGGCAGGATGAAGAAAGCAATCTTGCCAGAACGAGAGCCGATGGGAGCAAGCAATCGCTCAAGGATGCAAAACTCTACACAGATTTGCAAGTATGTCTCATTCCGAAAGGAGATGAAACTACTGCCGGCTATACCGTAAGACAGGAAAACTGGGATGACGAATTCGGAAACGTCAGCCTGCAGGTGCCGGCAGGAGAATACACGCTCGTTGCCGTAGCAGCAAAAACTGATTTGCAGCAGGAAGAACGAATCGAAGTTAAATCAAGGTATGAAATGACCTTTGCCAACAATATCGTACGCGATATGGCGTATACCCTGCAGGATATCAAGGTGGAAACGGGCAGCAAAGCCGTAACACAGAATGTTTCGCTGAAACGTGCCGTCAGCTGTTTCAGACTGGAAGCTACCGACCCGATGCCTCTTACTACCAATACGCAGGATATCACGATAAGCGGAAGCTGCGGTACGGTGTTCAATCCTTCTACCGGATTCTGCAAAGAAAAGGCTACCATCACCCGAAGTTGGACTTTCAACCCCAAAAAATACCAGAAACCATACATCAAATTCACACTCTACACTCTTCTGACCGCCAATGATGTAACCGACATTCATATAACAACTACTGGAAAGGACAAGGAAGGAAAAGCAGTAAAGACCGTCAACTTTGACAACGTACACCTGGTCATCGGAAAGAAGACTACCTATACCGGTCCGCTCTACACCTACCCTGCCAACAATATGTCGTTCACAATCAACCAGGCGGAGATTCCAGCATCAGGCTATGACAAGAATTTTTAATAACCCATGGCGTTTTAAGAAAGATTAATGCCACAGATTAAAATCTTTTTTGTATTTTTGCGGCATGGAAAGAAAGAACATTATAACCATAGGACTCGCTCTGCTTGTATTCGCCGGTTGCGGATACAGGCAGCAGCGAGCCGGTATCTCAGAGACAGGTGGAGGCGAGGATTATCTTCCGAAGTACATCCACCTGATCAGTACTACACCCGTCAAGGACCAGGGCAACAGCGAACTCTGCTGGGCATACGGCATGCTTGCCACCATCGAAAGCGAGCACATCATGAAGGGGGATTCCGTGAATCTCTCCATCGCCTACATAGCCCGCATGATGCTGGAAGAACAGGCACTGGAATATTACTTTGCACAGGGAAAGAAGAACATCAGCCTGCGCGGTACTGCCCCGATGCTGATACATTATATAGATAAGTATGGTGCACAACCTTACGACAGCTATGAAGATCCGAAGCACGTGAACTACAAGGTGCTCTGCCGCAAGGTGCAGAAACTGTGCGATGGCGCCATCTTGAAGAAAGCGGGCATCAGCCAGCTCAAGGAGGAACTGAACGACCTGTTTGACGCAGAAATAGGCTACATGCCTGCCAAGGCCGTACACATGCTGGGTGCCGAATATACCCCTCAAGAGTTTGCCCACAGCGTATGCTATCCCGAGGAGTATGTATCGCTCACCAGTTTCTCGCATCATCCTTACAGAGAATACTTTGCGCTCGAGATTCCCGATAACCGGATGCACGATGCCTATCTGAACCTTCCGCTCGACGAGCTGATGCTCCACATCAGGAAGGCGGTAGAAAAAGGACACCCGGTATGCTGGGAAGGTGACATCAGCGAACCTGGCTTCAAGGAACCAAGGAAGAACTGTGTAGACATACAGCCGATGGAACGCCCCGTGACCCAGGCATCGCGACAGAAGGAGTTTGAACAGCTTCGCACCACCGATGATCATGTGATGGAAATCATAGGTATCTTCATGAAAGGCAAGCAGAGATTCTACGTCTGCCGCAATTCATGGGGCAAGAACTGGGGCAACAAAGGACTCATCTACCTATCGGAAGACTATCTGCGCCTCAAGACCATCGCCGTGTTCATGAGCGAAGAGGCATATATAATAAGGTATAAGCTCCCAAACAGGCTTCAGACATAAGAAATGTGTTAAAATGGTTGACATACATCAAATAGCTGTTAAATAGCACGTGTGTGCGCACACACATAGTTGATTTATATCAAAAGAGGCTTTTTTATGTGATTTTCTCTTAAAACATTTGGTGGGTTCGGAAAATCGTCGTACCTTTGCATCGTCAATAAGACAAAAAGGTTATTAGGTTTTTAGGTTAAGATTGTTAGTTGTTTTAGGTTATTAGTTAGTTTAAAGGTAAATTTAAGATTGTTTATTCAGAGAAACGGTATTAGTTAAGGTAAAGAAAAGATTGTTTATTCAAGGACGACAAAAAGTTTAGGTTATTAGGTTTTTAGGTTTAAGATTGTTAGTTGTTTTTTTATTAGGTTTTAGTTTAAAGGTAAATTTAAAGATTGTTTATTCAAGGACAACAGGATAATTCAACAGGTGAGTTGAAGGTAAAAAGATCAAATGTATGGGATAACCAAAGATGACGCCTGAGCAGAATTGCTGCTTCGGGCTTCGTAATGGAAAGGGTAACAAAAAACCCTTGAGTTATGAGAAATTTGGGAATATCGTATTAGAAGAGCGCAATTTCGAAATCATTCGAAGTTGCGCTCTTTATTTTATCCCCTAGGTAAAGAAGCTAGGACATATGTATTACTACATAAAAACTTTGCCAAAGACTATAGCCATAACTCCTTAAAGTACTTAACTCATTTACTCCTAGACTGGAGAAAGTTCAGTTTGAGAAAAAATAACCGCCAAATTATTTTGTTTTACCAACGAAAAGTCGTAATTTTGCAGAAGATATATAAAGATAAGAAATTATGGCAAGACATCCTCTCTGGAACGAAGAATACTGGCTCCTGCTGTTGCAGCTGTACCAGAAGAAGCCCATGGGCGTGAAACCTCTCTATTCGAAAGGGATGGTCGACTTGAGCTTGGAACTGCATATTCCACCTGAGTTTCTGCACGAACAGATGTTCAAACTCAGAATGGTGACTCCGAGAATCAAGCGACTATGGGAAAAGTATGCCGATAAGCCACAGAAACTGAAGCGCGATATACAGCGCATCAGACAGATGAACGGCTGCGGAAACGCCATACAGTTCTTCGAGGGAGTGGAAGTGAAGGAAACATTCGAGAAAAACTGGGAACCACTGGAAAGTGAACCATCGCTCACCCGCGTGAAACTCATCATCATCCTCGAACTCTACTTCCAGCTTACACCAATCACCATGGTGCCGGAAACACCGGAAATCATCGACCTGGGAAAACTCATCAGGACATCACCGAAGGTCATTGCCGAGGCGATGGGCGTATTCATGTACTGCGACCCCTATCTCAACCGCGAAGATATGCTGATACACCCGCTGCTAGAAGCATGCAACGACATCTGGCACCAATACGGAAACGGAAATCCAGACAAGCTTTACCAGCTTGCCAACGAACTAAAAGAATACTTTAAGTAATTATGGCTCAAAAACTCATACAGACACAGGCACAGAAGTTACAGCAACTTCAAAGACTTTCAGCCCAGCAAATGCTGCAGGTGAAACTGTTGGAAATGCCGCTCACGGAACTGGAAGACAGTATCAATGCAGAACTGGACGATAATCCCGCTCTGGAAAGCGAGAACCCAGACGACATGCTCAACGAGAATGTCGCCAATGATGATTCGCCCGCAGATGATGAGTACGACAACAGCAGCGATGAGGATGCCTACGAGGCTGAATCTGAAAAAGAAGAAAGAAAAGACGAACTGGACCAGGCACTGGAAAGCATCGGAAAAGACGACCAGATGCCTGACTACAATACAGACAGATACAACAACCAGGACAGCGCTGACTACGAAGAAATGGTTTACGGCGACACCACCTCTTTCTATGATAAGCTGAAGGAACAGATGGACATGCAGCCGCTCAGCGACAAGGAGAAGGAAGTAATGGAATATCTCATAGGTTCACTGGATGACGACGGACTGCTCCGCAAGGACCTGGACAGCATCTGCGATGAACTCGCTATCTATCACAACATCGATGTTACGGAAAAAGACATCGAGCACGTGCTCCACATTCTACAGACCTTCGACCCAGCCGGTGTAGGAGGAAGAAGTCTGCAGGAATGCCTCCTGCTGCAGGTTAAGAGACTGCCAAGAGGTGTGCTCCGCAAGACAATGGAAGAGGTGTTTACCGACTATTTTGACGAGTTTACCAAGAAACATTGGGACAAGATCAAGGCAGGACTGGAACTGAACGATACACAGGTAGAAACCCTGCAGGCAGAAATCAGAAAGCTGAACCCGAAACCGGGCGCATCGATGGGCGAAACAGAGGGAAGAAACATGCAGCAGATTACCCCCGACTTCATCATCGACACCAATGATGACGGAACGATTACATTCTCGCTGAACCGTGGCAACATTCCGCAACTGACGGTTTCGCCATCATTCACCGACATGATTGACACCTACAGGAAGCATAAAGACAAGATGAGCCGGAGCGACAAGGAAGCCCTGCTCTACGCCAAGGAAAAGGTGGACAAGGCACAAGGATTCATCGAGGCCATCAAGCAGAGAAGACATACCCTCACCGTCACCATGAAGGCAATTATCGACATACAGCGGCAGTTCTTCCTGGATGGAGACGAGGCTGACCTGAAACCGATGATCCTGAAGGATGTAGCAGAACGCACGGGACTGGACATCAGTACCATCTCGAGAGTGAGCAACGTGAAGTATGCCCAGACTAAATGGGGCACCTTCCCGCTGAAGTTCTTCTTCACAGACAGCTACACCACTGAAGACGGCGAAGAGATGTCTACCCGCAAAATCAAGATTGCCCTGCACGACATCATCGAGAAAGAAGACAAGAAAAAGCCGATCAGCGATGATGCACTCGCCAAACTGCTGAAGGAGAAGGGATTCCCTATCGCACGACGTACGGTGGCAAAATATAGGGAGCAACTGGGCATACCGGTGGCACGACTCAGGAAATAAGATAGTGGTATGAGTCAGGAAGAAACCGGGGCCCACCACAAAATATTTGAGAGATAAAAAGAATATATACGTTATTAGTGTTATGAAAGAGAAGAATATCATATTGACAGCACGCATCATGAGCATGATCTTCACGCCCTTCTATCTGCCGATGGTAGGACTGATTGCTCTGTTCATCTTCAGTTATATGTCGCTGTTACCGATAGGATACAAACTGGTGATGCTGGGCATGGTCTACCTCCTGACCGTCGTAGCTCCATCGCTACTCATCCACCTCTACCGCATGGTTCAAGGCTGGACCTCGCGTGAGCTGGGCAAGAAGGAGCGTCGTATTGTGCCTTACATCCTCTCTATCGTATGTTACTTCGGCTGTTTTTTCTGGATGGAATACCGCAATACGCCTCGCGTCATCAGCATCATCGTAGTGGTAGCGCTGGCGATACAGATGATTTGCGCCTTCATCAATGTATGGTGGAAGATCAGCACCCATACGGCAGCCATCGGAGGTGTGGCAGGAGCTCTGGTGTCTTATTCTGTAGCCTTCAATTTCAATCCGCTGTGGTGGCTCTGCCTTGTGCTGATGATGGCAGGCGCAGTAGGAAGTGCCCGCATGATACTCCGACAACATACGCTGTCACAGGTAGTTACAGGATTTCTGATAGGAACCACCTGTGCTATATTGGTAATATAAAGTTTATAATAAAATATAAGAAGAAATGAAACCATTAGTAAGCATTATTATGGGCAGTACAAGCGATCTGCCTGTTATGGAAAAAGCATGTAAGTGGCTGAACGACAACCAGATTCCTTTCGAGGTTAATGCCCTTTCTGCTCACCGCACTCCAGATGCAGTAGAGTCATTCGCCAAGGGAGCCAAGGAGCGTGGCGTGAAGGTTATCATCGCCGCTGCCGGTATGGCTGCCGCCCTTCCTGGTGTTATCGCAGCATCTACTCCTCTGCCAGTAATCGGCGTGCCTATCAAGGGTATGCTCGATGGTCTTGATGCCATGCTCAGCATCATCCAGATGCCTCCTGGCATTCCTGTAGCTACTGTTGGTGTGAATGCGGCTCAGAACGCTGCCATCCTCGCTGCCGAGATGATTGCCCTTGCCGATGAGGAAGTGGCTCAGAAGGTAGAAGCTTGGAAGGCGGGGCTCGGTGCCAAGATCCAGAAGGCCAACAAGGACCTGGCTGAGGTGAAATACGACTTCAAGTGTAATTAATCTAATATTGTGATATGCCCCATTCTTTTGGGGCATATCTTATCTTATATATTATGGTAGATTTATTCAATTATACCCGCCGTGCCTCTTCTGTGGCACATATCGGAGCCCTCGGCCTGGGTGGCGATAATCCTATCCGCATCCAGTCGATGACCACCACCAACACCAATGATACCGAGGCTTGCGTACAACAGGCTGAGGAGATTATCAAGGCTGGTGGCGAACTGGTGCGCTTCACCACTCAGGGTTCCCGCGAGGCAGAGAACATGAAAAACATCAATGCCGGCATCCGTGCCGACGGCTATCGGACTCCGCTCGTAGCCGATGTTCACTTCAATCCTAACGTTGCCGACGTGGCTGCTCTCTATTGTGAGAAAGTGCGCGTCAATCCTGGCAACTACGTGGATCCTGCCCGCAAGTTCATCAAGCAGGAATATACCGACGAGGAATATGCTCACGAACTGCAGAAGATTGAGGAGCGCTTCGTGCCTTTCCTCAACATCTGCAAGGAGAATCATACTGCCATCCGCATCGGCGTGAACCATGGTTCACTCTCCGACCGCATCCGCAACCGCTACGGCGATACGCCAGAGGGCATCGTAGAGAGCTGTCTCGAGTTTCTGCGCATCTGCAAGAAGGAGAATTTCCACGATGTGGTTATCAGCATCAAGTCATCCAATACCGTTGTGATGGTTCGCTCCATGCGCCTCCTAGTTGAAGAAATGGAGAAGGAAGGCATGAACTACCCACTCCACCTCGGCGTAACCGAAGCTGGCGAAGGCGAAGATGGCAGAATCAAGAGTGCCGTAGGTATCGGTGCTCTCCTGGCTGATGGCATCGGCGATACCGTTCGTGTAAGCCTGAGCGAGGAACCGGCTGCAGAGATTCCTGTGGCACGCCATCTGGTAGATTACATCGGCAAGAAGAAGGGGCATCTGATGATTCCTGCCACAGCTTGTCCTTCATTCGACTGGCTGCGCCCTACCCGCCGCGAAACCGTGGCTGTAGGCAATATCGGCGGCAGCAACGTTCCGGTGGTTATCAGCAACCGAATCAACGGCGAGAGCACCGCTTGTGAGAACAAGGATGCTACTCCAGACTATATCTACATCGGTGGCAAGATGCCTAAGCAGTTTGTGGCTGGCCAGAGCTACATCGTAGATTACAATGTTTACGAGACGCTGAACAGCAAGCCAGAGACCACGGGTGCCAAGCTCTATCCTATCTTCCCTGCCATGGCTATGCCGCTCATCGCCAGCATCAAGGCAGACGTCAAGTTCCTCACCCTGCAGTTTGGAACTCCTGCCGATGAGTATATCGCTTGCCTGAAGGCTCATCCAGAGGTGGTGGTTATCTGCGTAAGCAATCATCAGAACCGCCTGGGCGACCAGCGTGCATTGGTTCACGAGATGATGAATGCCGGCTTGAAGAACCCTGTGGTTTTCGCCGAGATGTACCAGCATAGCAAGGAGGAGAAGAGCGACTTCCAGCTGGAGGCAGCAGCCGATATGGGAGCCTTGATGATTGATGGTCTGACCGATGGTATCTGGCTGATGAACAATGGTGACATCCCTGCCCTGACAGTAGATGAAACCGCTTTCGGCATTCTTCAGGCAGCCCGTCTGCGCACCAGCAAGACCGAGTATATCAGTTGTCCAGGTTGTGGCAGAACCCTCTACGATCTTCGTGAAACCATCGCCAAGATCAAGGAGGCAACCAAGCATCTCAAGGGTCTGAAGATTGGCATCATGGGCTGTATCGTGAATGGTCCAGGCGAAATGGCGGATGCCGATTACGGCTATGTAGGTGCCGGTCTAACCGAGTAAGCCTCTACCGCAAGCAGGTTTGCGTAGAAAAGAATATTCCGCAGGAGGTGGCAGTAGAGCATCTACTCGCCCTCATCGACTCGGACAAGCAATAATTATTTAGGCACGGATTACACAGATTACACGACTCTTTATTAGAGATTATGATATGGTTTATTAGCAGTTGCGCCATAAATCCGTGTAATCCGCGTAATCCGTACCTAATTTATACCCGCCCCTAATCACTCCCCGTTCCTAATCCATAGTACCTTCAAAAGTTCAGGAATGAATGTTATCTTTAAGTTAATCTCCACCTCTTTATATGGCTCTTTGACAAAAAAAATGTATCTTTGCAACTGTAATCATCAAAAACTGAAAAGATTATGGCAAATACTAAACTGCTCCTGGTAGAGGATGATGAAAACCTCGCCTATATGGAGAAAAGTTGCTTCGAAGATATCATCGGAGGATATGAGGTGAAAACTGCCGTAAACGGCAAGGAAGGACTGAAAGTGTGGCAAGACTTTCAGCCCAATGTTATCGTATCTGATATCGACATGCCCATCATGGACGGAATAGAAATGGTGAAGAAAATACGCGAGGTTGACGGAAAAACCATAATTCTGTTTACCACCGGACTCACCTCGCCGAAAGACCTGAAGGCAGGTTATGCCGCCGGGGCCAACAACTATGTGAAGAAGCCGTTTATTCCGGAAGAGCTTGATGCTCATATACATAGCCTGCTTCAGCTGAAAGCCGGAGCCCGCAGCGAAAACGCCAGCAACCAGATAAAACTGGGTAAATACATTCTAGATGCCGACCATGCTACTCTGAAAGATACGCAGGATGGTAAACAGAAAATGCTCACCGCACGAGAGGCAAAGATTCTGGAACTGCTGGCAGTAAACAAAAACGAGGTGGTGCGCCGCGAAGCCGTGTTGAGCCGCTTCTGGGGCGTGGAAGACAAAGACTATTTTGCTTCCAGAAGTTTGGATGTATTCATCAAGAAAATCCGCACAGCGCTGGAAGACGAACCGGGCGTAGAACTGAAAACCATCAGAGGTGTGGGATTCAAACTCATCGCAGAATAGACATCCCCCCTCATAACATCATACGAGAATCAAATTAGAATAAAGAAAAAAGACAGAAAAGACATCATTATGCTGAAAGCGATATTATACTACATCCTGTTTCTGGCAGAATATCTCATCACCATCTTCCTGGGAGGATTCCTGGTGGGACTCTACATGGCAATGAACATGGATTCGGGCTCCCACAGCCAGCAGATAGGAGCCCTGAAGGAATCCGTCTATCCGTTTATAATAGTCATCGGATTTCTGGGCATACTCATCGTATGGTTCACCTTCGGACATTACAAATTCTCCAGGTTCTCGCTTGGAAAGGTGATTCCTGCAGCCAAATGGAAGGCGATGACCATTTGCACCATGCCGATTCTAGGCTTCACCATGGTCTTCTATTCCATCATGAATCTCTTCCATCTCGACTTCCTTCCCAAGCAGATGATGGATATTAGCTATCTCGGCTTCCTGCCTTTTAATATCAACGGATCGTTTATATCTGCCTACATATTCTTCGGCGCCATTCAGGAGGAACTGATCCGCTGCGGCAAGAAGAGTTGGGTGCAGCTGCTCACACTCTCGATCATGATGCTGCCAGCCAGCATGATGTCGGTAACACCCAGTGGTGATATCAATGTAGATCTGACCGTGCTCGGTTTTATCACCCTCTGCTATTGCAGCTGGATATACGGCAAGACACGCAGCACCATCATTCTCTTCGTGCTTTGTTTCGTATCCAATCTGGTTCCCTTCCATTTTGAATCGAAAGTGCTCGGCATATTGCTCCTGATAGCCGGTACGGCATTAACCATAGGCGGATTCGCTGCCCTGAGCAGGAAACTGCCTGAAATGCTTGTGAAAGATGAAAACGAATAGAACCAAAATACTCAGCACCACGGCGCTGATAGCCGTGCTCTGCATGCAGCTGTTCTGGATGTGGAACTCCTTCGAGATGACCGTTCACCAGATGGGGTTTGAAACACCCTGGAACCTGGCACCGGATGTCAGGGCACAGGCCCTGCTCGCAGCCTTTTACGAAAGCAAGTTCACCGTTCTCACCTCTCTCCTCACCACGGTGGTCATCATCCTGAGCCTCATCGACCAGATTAATTATATTGATGAGCAGGAAAGGGTGCGACTGCTGCGCGAGGACTTCTCCTATGCGATGGTTCACGATATGAAATCGCCCCTTACATCCATCATCATGGGAACCAAGTATCTGCACAGCGGCGTACTGGAAAAGAAACCGGAAATGAAGGAGAAATACTTCTGCATCGTAGAAGACGAGGCACAGCATCTGCTTGCTCTCATCAACCGCCTGCTCACCATCTCGAAACTGGAGCACGGCAAGCTGCATATTCAAAAGGCGGAAGTAAATTTGGAAACGATGATAGAGGATGTGGTGGATAAATACAAGGCGAAATCGGCGAAACCGATTCATATCACCACCCACATAGGAGCCACCACCGCCCTGGCCGACGAGGAATATCTGAAGGAAGCCATCAGCAACCTGGTGGATAACGCCACCAAATACTCTAAGGAAGAAATCAATATCCAGATTTCCACCCTAGAAAATGATAAGAACGTATATATCAAGGTATTCGATGAAGGTATCGGCATTGCCAAAAGCGAGCTGAAAACCATCTTCAACCGCTTTGAGCGTGCTGCAGAGCACGAAAAGGATGCCAGGAAAACCCGTGGCGGCTTCGGTATCGGCCTGAACTACGTGCTGCAGGTAATCAACACCCATGGCGGCAGGATAAGCGTAAAAAGCGAGAAAGGCAAATGGTCGGAGTTCACCATATCGCTGCCGAAATAATCTGCTTGCACAGCCATATTAATAACAAAGCTCCCGATGCATCATGCACCGAGAGCTTTGTTTTATCTTATTTCACGATTGAAGAAACCGGATTTCTCACACCCTTCATTCCTACGAGGAATGCCTTGGCAGCACCAAACTTGAGGAACATATCCAAACGGATAGGAATATGATTCTCATCATCGGTTACATAGAAATCTACGATTCTCTTATACTTGCGATTCTCATACTCCATATAGGCAAGGCGCAGGCAACGGTATTTCACACCATTATCTGCCTTGATGGTAACCTTACCATCAAACTTTATCTGAGCTGGAGTGCGGTTCTTTCCATCAGCAATAGGGAATTTTACGGTATAACCCTTCTTCCAGTTGGCAGGATTGAAACTGCGGGCACGCAGGAAGATGTTCATCATGTCAAAAACACAATCATCGTAGGTGGCATTCTTCCATACATGCTTGCCATCATGCTGCTGACGGTGCTGCTTGAGATGACACCTACCGCCAGAATAGCTGTAGAATACCTCATCTACCGTATAGCGCTTGCCCTCGTGAGCTCCCTTACGGAAATACATAGGCGCCAGATCGGTGCCGCTGTAGCAGAGTAGAGTGTCGCGAAGCACAAAGATATCATCTACACGCTTATTGCCTCTTGTAACAAGAGAACCGCGATAAGCAGGCTTACCATGACGGGTGGTTTGGACGATAGACATACTGGCATTACCAGCTTTTACCCAAACAAACTTCCAATTGTAATACAGATTGTAAGTAAGGAACTCACCCGACTTGAAGGCTGTATTACGGAAGGTACACTGGGCAGACACCGTAGTGCTGACCAGAAGTAGCAATAATGCAATCCCGAATGATTTGATCGTTTTCATAACTCTTTATAATTTAGGAATGTACTCGATGCCAAGTTTCTTGGCACGTTGCGCATTCTGGTTCTTAACTTTCTTTTCTTTATCAGGCTTCTGCTTGGTAATGGCACCAGGCTTCTGACGGGAAAGTTCACGGGCCGTAGGATCCCAACTCTCGGTTAAATCCCATTTAGCCTTGCATTCTATCACGTCTGGATAGTAATACACCTCTTCTGCCTGTTCATCCTTATCATAGCAGCCTGCATCCCACTTGCCGTTGCCGTTGCAGTCTACTATCAGACGCATGTAATACTTCTCCGGCTTGAGATAATAGAATTCGGCTACTCCGTTCACTGCCTTCACTTCTTTCACCACCTGATCCTGCGCATTGAGTAGCTGAACGAGGAGCGGATGATTGTCGAAATCGTGCGTTACATTAATAAGCAACGTACCGTAAGTATCCAGGGAATTGACCTTGAAACCCTGTTTCACAGGTTTAGATACAAGTCCGTAGATGTCCTGGAATGCGGCAGAATCAACCTCCAGACTATATTCTATGTCCGGACGCCACTCGCCTCTCAGAATATACTTGCGGTTGCCCAGCGGCTTAAACTCCATCGGCGCCCTATACCATAGCGTATCATGCTTGGCATAGAGATGAATGCCTGCTGTATCGGCTTTGGCAAGCGGCGTATTGAAGGTGAAGATAACATTCTTGTCAGGATCGAGCTGAGAAGAGACACTCATCTGAACATCAAGCGGTTTTACAGCCATCACGCTATCATAAGGTTCACCCTTCTTCTTCAGTTTTTCCTGCTTCTTGGTCCATTTCTCCAGTTCCTTAGCCTGCGCCTTCATACGCTTTTCGTAAGGTTCCTTCGAAAGAATTTCGAGCGTATCAGTCTGGTTGCGGAGCACGCCCGTACTGTCTGTTATACGGTAAGTAAGCTCAATATTCAGCGTATCCTGGTTGACCAGCGCCGTATCCTTGAGCCAATAGGTAAGCGTATCGTTCTTCTCCGATTTTTCCAGAATAAAGGCATCTTTCTCATTAAAATTCAAGCCCTTGATCTGTGGCAGGATAGAATCACCATAACTGTAATAGAGCGAGAAGCAGTTGGCCTTCTGACGCTCTGCCTTGAGGAAGAAGCGGTCGGAAACCTGTTCGGTAAAGGCACGGAGCACTACATTATCCGGTAGAAAATGAGTATAATTAACCTGATCTATCGACTTGATATGCAAGGAATCAATCCATGTAGTATCCTGTCGCACATCCGGCTTGCTTGACGGCACGATAATATCATGAGAAAAAGCGAGTTTTTCGCTTTTCTGGCTGAATATATAGTTGCCATCCATATCCTGCAGGGCATAGATGCGGTAAGAGCCCGGAGCCACACCTTTTATGACGAAGCGACCACGGCTGTCGGTACGGCTTACACGCAGCATAGGCTTGGTCTTGAAGGCTGAATCGGCATGATCAGCGTAAAGACCTACCAGAATACCCTTGATAGGCTCCAGATTCTCTGATTCGAGCACATATCCCGACACCTCCATCGTATCGATGACCTCGCCGGTAGAGAAACTGTAGGTATAGTTTCCCATCGGATTGCCCTCGTTATTATCGCTGATGGCATCGGAAAAGTCGATGGTATAGGTAGTATTCGGCTTAAGCGAATCTACCAGAGAAATCTGAATATGCTTGCCCGAAGCCTTGATTTCAGGCACTTCGAGCTGCGGAGGCGAAACAACCACTTTCTCGGTAGGATTATCTACCTTGATATATTCGTCGAAATAGATATTCACCTTCTTCTGCTTCACATTTACGCCCTTATCAGCTGGCGAAGCTCCAATCACCTTAGGAGGAGTTTCGTCGAACCAACCACCATCCGGCTGTCCCATCTTGGCACAGGATGCCAACATGAGGAAAGCTAAGACGTAGAAAGGCAGAAACAGTGAATTTGCCTTCAACTTGCTCTTTATGTCGTTCAATTGAATCATTCTTTATATCTTCTTAATATCGCAGCATCACTTCAACTTCAGGCGGAAGAAGCATACAGCTTGTTTTATTTGTTCATCATGAGCATCTCATCAATGTTCTTGCGGCTGTTGCTCAAACGAGGAATCTTATGCTGTCCACCCAACTTGCCCTTGCTCTTCAGCCATTCATTGAAGAGTCCCGGCTTGGCCTTCACTATCTCCAGATGCTGGAGGGTAACGTCGTGAAAGCGCTTGGCCTCATAATCGCTGTTGATTTCCTGCAGCTTCTGGTCTAACAGACTGGCAAATTCATCGAGGCTGGCTGGCTCCTGAGAGAACTCTATGAGCCACTGGTGACGGCACTTGGCATTACTGTCCATATAAACCGGCGCAGCGGTATAATCAGAAACCTGAGCACCCGTCTTCTCGCAGGCATAGGCAAGTCCCTTCTCGGCATTGTCCATAATCAGTTCCTCACCAAAGGCATTGATAAAGTACTTGGTACGGCCGGTAATGACAAACTTATAAGGATTCTTGCTGGTAAACTGAACCGTATCGCCGATGAGATAGCGCCACAAGCCACAGGAGGTAGTGATGATCATAGCGTAGTTCTTGCCTACCTCAACACCCCAGAGAGGCACAACGGTAGGATTCTCGCTGCCGAATTCGTCCATAGGGATAAACTCGTAGAACACATCATAATCTATCATCAGCGACATGGCTGGGTCTGCCGGATCATCCTGCAGTCCGAAGAATCCCTCGCTGGCATTATAAGTCTCCATATAATGCATGTTCGGCGAAGTGATGAGCTGTTCATACTGCTTGCGGTAAGGAGTAAAGGCAATACCTCCATGGAAGAATACCTCCAGATTAGGCCATACCTCCTCCAGATGCTTCTTGCCGGAAAGTTCCATGACACGCACCAGTACGCTAAGCATCCAGCTAGGAACACCCGAAATATTGGTTACGTTCTTATTCATCGTTTCGCAGGCAATAAGGTCGCGTTTCACTTCGAAATCGCTCAGGAGAGCAGTTGACTTCTTAGGAACACGCACCAGATTGGCAAGCGGATTGATATTTTCGATGAGGATAGCGCTCAGGTCACCCACCAGACTATCCGACACATTATAGTTAGGCGAATGGCTTCCACCTAAGATAAGGCTCTTGCCATCAAAGAGTCTGCTCTTCGGATTATTGCGCAGATAATAGGCTACGGCATCAAAACCTCCGGCATAATGAATGCCATGCAAGCCATCATGAGAAACCGGGATAAACTTACTCTTATCGTTGGTGGTGCCAGATGACTTGGCGTACCATTTTACCAGTCCCGGCCATAGAATATCCTTTTCGCCATGACGCATACGGTCGATATCCCCCTTCAACTCCTCGTAGGTATTGACAGGAATATTCTGTGCAAATTTATCATAACTGTTGGTGGTATTTAATAAATGCTTGACACCATATTCAGTATTTTTTCCTTTATTTATAAGGTGCATAAGCACTTTATGCTGCAAATGTTCTGCATCATAGACATACTTCTCCAACTCCTTCTGCCGAGGTTTGAAGACGTTACTTACTATCGTTGTTAAACTCATATCTAGATATATATCATTTAAGTAGATGCAAAAGTAAATCAAACTTTTGATATAGAGAAAGTTTTTACTATTTTTTAATACAAAAGGGTAAGATAAAGTATACAAAAAGGAAATATACAACACAAAAGACTCTCATAAGTGGCGATATTTACCATCTTATGGGAGTCTTCTGTTAAATCGTATTTTCTATCCGGAAAGAGATACAGTTTACTCATCGTTACCGAAAGCTGCCGCTTCGGCAGCGGCAATAATCTCTTCTCTTGATAATTCCTTAGGCTGAGCCGTGATGTCGCTCAAATCGAACTCATCACTCTCCTTCTTTTCATCCTTCACCTCGACCTGCACTTCAGTTTCCTGGGCAGTTTCGGCAGATTTCTCTGTGAAAACCTCCTCTTTGAAAACATTGATGTGCTTCTCCTCTACCGGTGCGTTTTGTGCATCAGCATCCTGCGAGATGATGAAATCGTCTTTCACTTCTGTGTTAGGCACGTTTTCAACAGGTTCCTCTTCCATCTTGGTGCGGTTAGCCTTAGCTGTGAACACAGCATCAATATACTGTGGTTCTTTGCGCAGTTTTTCCAAGCTAGTCTTAGAAGCCACCTGCTGGCTTTCCTTCTTGGAATAGCCCTTTCCTACTCCACCTTCAACACCTTCGAGTACAACCTGATAGGTGAAAATCGGGCTACCATTCTTGTCTTTTTGCTGGTCTAGCATAACAAAATCCAGCTTCACGCGGTTTTTCTGGCTCCATTCGATGAGTTTGCTCTTGAAGTTAACCTCCTTATAAGCCACCTTATCGATGTTTATCATTTGTGCCAGAATACGTTTCTGCATAAAATACATGCAGGCATCGTAACCACGGTCCAGATAAATGGCACCTACCAAAGCTTCGAACGCATTTCCTCCCATATAACTGTTATGAGAAGAACTGTGTCCATTAGAAAGAATCAGCTGGTTGATGCCCATTTCCTGTGCCAGTTTATTCAGCGTATCACGCTGCACTAACTTGCTTCGGGTATTGGTAAGGAATCCCTCACGCTTGCCAGGGAAATGCTGGTACACGATATCTCCTACTACAGCATCCAAAACCGCATCACCCAAGAACTCCAACCGCTCATTGTTCACTGGTTTTCCCTTAGAATTGCGGTGCATGATGCTCTTGTGCAACAGCGCCATCTTGTAGTAGCTGATGTCGTGAGGATAAAAACCGAGGATTTCATATAAAGACAAATAAAGCTCTTTATCCTTGCGGAAAGAGAGCTTTATCCTATCTATAAAATTATTCAGCATACTTCTTGAATACTACACAGCAGTTGTGACCGCCGAATCCGAAAGTATTGCTCAATGCAGCACGAACCTCACGCTTCTGAGCTTTGTTGAAGGTAAAGTTCAAGTTGTAATCGAGCTCTGGATCATCATCACCCTCTTCGTGGTTGATAGTAGGAGGAACGATATCGTTCTTCACACTAAGAACACAAGCCATAGCCTCTACTGCACCAGCAGCACCGAGGAGGTGACCAGTCATTGACTTAGTAGAACTGATGTTGAGCTTGTAAGCAGCATCACCGAAGACAGCCTTGATAGCCTTAGCCTCAGAGATATCACCTACGTGGGTAGATGTTCCGTGAACATTGATGTAGTCAATGTCCTCTGGCTTGAGGTTAGCATCAGCAAGTGCGCGCTCCATAACGAGCTTAGCACCAAGACCCTCAGGATGAGATGCTGTGATGTGATAAGCATCGGCACTCTCGCCCTCACCTACCATCTCAGCATAAATCTTCGCACCACGAGCCTTAGCGTGCTCAAGTTCCTCGAGAATCAAGCAACCTGCACCCTCGCCCATAATAAATCCATCACGGCTTGCGCTGAACGGACGTGAAGCATGCTCTGGGTCATCATTACGTGTTGACAACGCATGCATAGCATTGAAACCACCTACGCCACAAGCGCAGATAGCAGCCTCTGCACCACCGCTAACGATGATGTTTGCCTTACCCAAACGAATCAGGTTGAAGGCATCTGCCAATGCGTTGCTTGAAGAAGCACATGCAGATGTTGTGGTATAGTTTGGTCCGTGGAATCCGAAGTGGATGGAAATCTGACCAGAAGCGATATCTGCAATCATCTTAGGGATGAAGAATGGGTTAAACTTAGGACCATTCTCCTCGTGAGTACCATAGTACTTCACCTCATCCTCGAAAGTCTTGATACCACCGATACCTACACCGAATACAACGCCAACGTTGTTCAAGTCTTCCTTCTCAAGATCGATATTAGCATCCTTTACACCCTGCATGGCAGCAATCATAGCCAACTGGGTATAACGGTCAAGCTTGCGAGCTTCCTTACGATCAATCCAATCATTGATGTTCAGGCCTTTAACCTCGCAAGCGAACTTGGTCTTGAAAAGGGTTGTATCGAAATGAGTAATAGGCGCAGCACCGCTCTTACCAGCAAGGAGGCTCTCCCAAGTTTCCTCAGGAGTATTACCAACTGGAGTCACAGCACCGAGACCTGTTACAACAACTCTCTTTAATTCCATTTAGTATAATTTAGCTGCTAAATTACTTAGCGTTCTCCTCAATGTAAGAGATAGCGTCACCTACAGTAGCAATCTTCTCAGCCTTATCGTCTGGGATAGAGATAGAGAACTCCTTCTCGAACTCCATGATCAACTCTACAGTATCCAAAGAATCTGCACCAAGATCATTTGTGAAGCTTGCCTCTGGCTTAACTTCTGCCTCATCAACACCGAGCTTATCTACGATAATTGCCTTTACTTTGCTTTCAATTTCTGACATAATTGTAACCTTTAAAATGTTTATAAATTAATTTCTAATTAAAAATCGGGTGCAAAGGAACACTTTTTTTTTGAGATAAACAAATATTTTGGCGAAAAAAGTGCATTATTGTGCACAAACACCCCCTAATTGTGCATATTTTTGGCATTTTTTTCCTTTTTTGTTGGTCGTTTCAGATTATTTTGTTACTTTTGTACGGTATTAAATTAAACATTTAAATCCATTATGACATTTACAGAAAAAGCCAACAAGATTTTTAATCAGGCGATAGCCGATTATCATATCAAAGACAACATTGATACTCCAATCAATAATCCATACCAGGAAGGTACCATCGAGAACCGGCTCTACCTCAAGTGCTGGATTGATACTGTACAGTGGCATTTCGAGGATATTATCCGTGATCCTCAGATAGACCCGGCTGAAGCACTCGTATTAAAGCGCAGAATCGACAAGAGCAACCAGGACAGAACTGACCTCGTTGAGCAAATCGATACTTACTTCCGCGAAACATACAAAGACGTGAAGGTTCTGGATGATGCACGCATCAATACCGAAAGTCCTGCATGGGCTGTTGACCGCCTGAGCATTCTTGCCCTCAAGATTTATCACATGAAGGAGCAGGTGGAACGCCCGGAAGCTTCGGCTGAGCACAAAGCGAAATGCCAAGCCAAACTGGATGTACTCCTGGAACAGCAGGTAGACCTTTCTACAGCTATCGACCAACTCTTGGAAGATATCGAGGCTGGACGCAAATACATGAAGGTTTACCGACAGATGAAGATGTACAACGATCCTTCAACAAATCCTGTACTCTACAAGAAATAAAAAAAACAGAATAGGAGAGCGCATATACCTTATTATATAATAAGAGGTATGGCTCTCTTTTTTCACCTTATATTATATTATAGAAGAAAAAAACGATGAAAACTGAGCATATCCTGGTAATTAGATTTTCAGCCATGGGCGATGTAGCCATGACCGTACCTGTAATTCAATCTTTGGCCAAACAATACCCGAAAGTTAGAATTACTGTGCTCAGTCGTCCCTTTGCCCGTCCTTTCTTTGAAGACTTGGCTCCTAACGTTGGCTTTATGGAAGCTGATATAAAGGAGGAGTACAAAGGGGTGAAAGGACTCAACGCACTCTATCGCCGATTGATAGCCAAACAGTTTACAGCAATTGCCGATTTACATAGCGTGCTGCGTTCCGATTATCTGCGTATGCGCTTCAACCTGGATAACTTCAAGGTTGCACATATTGACAAACATCGCAAGGGAAAACGCAAGCTGGTAGCTTCTAATGGTAAAAAACTTGTGCAGCAACCTACATCGTTCCAAAACTATGCTGATGTTTTTGCACAACTTGGATATCCTATCCACATGGATTTCACATCTATCTATGGGGATGGAAAACAAGGAGATTTAAGTATCTTACCACAGGAGGTGTTCGGAGTAGGAGAGAACGCTATCTCACTAGAAGACAAGCACATAACAGAGCCGTGGATTGGTATTGCTCCCTTCGCTGCACACGAGGGAAAAATATATCCGATACAACTGATGGAAAAAGTTATCCAGCGACTTATCCACAATCATCCACACGCTCATATCTTCCTTTTCGGTGGAGGTAAAGACGAAACACCAGTGATGAACGACTGGGCTGAGAAGTATCCACAGCTCATTAACGCTTCTTCTCATCTTAACGGATTGAAACAGGAACTCATCCTGATTAGTCATCTGCACGTTATGGTGAGCATGGATAGTGCCAATATGCACTTGGCATCGCTTGTAAACACTCCTGTAGTAAGCATCTGGGGAGCTACCCATCCATACGCAGGTTTCATGGGCTGGCATCAGGATCCTGCCAATGCCGTACAGCTTGACTTACCTTGCCGCCCTTGCAGTATCTATGGTAACAAGCCTTGCGCTAGGGGAGACTTCGCATGTATGAAGAATACTGCGTTAAATTAATATTTAATCGTCTATAAATCAATAACTTAAATTAAGAATCGTCTTATATTAAGAAACTTTGAAAACTTAATATAAAAGTTGGTCAAGTCGCTGATTTTCAGTAACTTTGCAAATCACGACAAACGCAAAATTATATGAATACAGGACTTGACCAATATATGGATATCTTTAAAGATGCAGTTGAAGATTCGGCTGCAAAGTTAACAAAAAGTTTCGAGAAAATACTCATCGAGGTGATAATTTTGTTCATGGTAATACCAAGAAAGATAAATTTCACCCAAATGGGGAGGTATGGCTCGCATGTTGAGCAAACCTATCGCAACGCATTCGGCTTAAAAAAGTCGAAAAGCATTGACTGGCTCAAACTTAATGTCTCACTTGCCAAGCGCTTCTTTGGTAAACAGGGAAGATGGGCTATTGCCATTGATCCCAGCTACATCAGCAAATCGGTCGTTTTTGGTCGGGATGTGCACAGTCTGTTAAACATGGTCTCGAAATCATGGGTATTGGCCTCATTGATATTGATACCAAAGACTGCATGATGTTAAGAGCCCACCAGTCGCTAAATAATAAAGAACTGAGTCTTAGAAACAAGACTATGGTAGATTTCTATATCAGCGTCATTAAGCGTTACCGCAAGGAACTTCTTAAACTCTCAACCCTCATAGTTGCAGATGGTCTTATGGACTTCTCTCGATTTACAAGTTCACATCACTAAATTTGCCAAGGTTAAAGGGATGGGAATGAAAATTCTATGTCTTCATTCAAGTCACTGATGACCAACATTTATCTGGTGAAACGATTTTTTTAAAGCAAGCGGGTACACCCCGAACCGAACTTTAATTAGCAAGATTTTTTTTTAAAGCATGTGGGTACACCCCGAACCGAACTTTAATTAGCAAGATTTTCAAAGAACTCTCGTGCTTACAGCGTATAGCTGCTTATGCTGACAGCTGTAAGGCTGAGGATTTGAAAAAGTACAAGGAAGAGCATCCAGGATATAAGGTTGTGAGTTATGTAAACACCACGGCTGCAGTGAAGGCGCTAACTGATTGTGTAGTGACAAGCGGTAATGCCAAGAAGGTGATTGACAGTTTCCCACAGGACGAAAAAATCATCTTTGGTCCAGACTATAATCTCGGTAACTATATAAACAGCATTACAGGCCGCAATATGTTGCTTTGGAACGGTGGCTGCCATGTACATGAGAAATTCTCTGTAGAGGCTATAGTTAAACTGAAGCAGAAGCATCCTGAGGCTGTTGTGATGGCTCACCTGGAGTGCAAGGCACCAGTACTTGCTGTAGCTGATGTAAAGGGTTCTACAGCCACCATGCTGCATTATGCCCAAGAGCATCCTGAAATCAAGGAGTATATTATCGCTACAGAGGCTGGTATCCTGCATGAGCTGGAGCGTAATTGTCCTAACGTAATTTTCTATCCCGTACCTCCAGAGGTAAGCGAGGGTGGAGTAGGTTGCAGCTGCAATGAGTGTGAGTATATGAAGATGAATACGCTCAAGAAGATATATAATGCATTGAAATTTGGTTGGCCAACAGTTGAAGTGGCTCCTGAAATAGCGAAAAAAGCGGTCAAACCAATAGAAAAGATGTTGTCACTATCGTAGAATAATGTGGTAAAAATTATAAGATTGGTGGTAAAAATTGTTTTTATGGATGAAAAAAAATCATATTTCGCTACCATAAAATGTATAATTTACGACTTTATAGACAAAAATCGTCGTATCTTTGCATCAGTTAAAACAAACGGACGTTGTGAAACGTCATTTCATCATCTTTTACTTATACAAATAATATTAGAAAATTTAATCTAATTATAAAGATAGAGCGTTCAAGTGATTTGAATGCTCTATTTTTGTTTATATAGGATTTTCTCTTATTCCTCTGTATGCTTATCCGGATGGGAGAAATCTTTATGCCTTCATTCATTTATTTCTTGATAAGAAAGAGAAGTGCAATTCGTCCTACGTATGTACTTATCATCTTTCTGAACATCATATATTTCTTGGTATATTCTTTGTTCGGAAGAGGATATAATCCGTGTTTCCTTAATTCTCTGATCGCATGATTCAAGGATATCAATGAATGCTTCAAACGGATATTGTTAACCAGATAATCCATCGAGAGCTGGGCTATACGGCGGTTGAGTGCCTGGCGCTCTGCTACAGGAACCGTATCGAGCAACTTCTGAAGATGTAGAATCACCTCTAGTTTATTGTCCATGTGGATATCTATCTTATCCTTATTTTCTAATTCGCCAGGCGCGTATTTATCCACTCTATTATAATAAGGTGAGGTCTGAGTCTTGAATATTCGTTCTGCCCGTAAGAAGAGTTGTGGTGTAAATTCCTCGTCCTCGCCAAAACTGATGTTTGGTGAGAACAGCAAGCTACCCACAATGGCGCGGCGGAATATATAGGAACAGGCTGAGCCTAAAAGGGTATTGTTGTTGAGGTATTTTGTGCCGCTGATTGGGGTAGGGAGTTCGTAAGACGGTTCTCCTGTATCATCCTTGCTGAAACAGAATGTAACGATATCTGGATTATGGAATCTCACGATGTCAAGGCAATGTTCATAGGTTGGCTGAAGAAGATAATCATCTCCTTCTATAAACTGGATGTATTTCCCTTTGGCTAAGTACATGCCATAGTTGCGTGCCATACTGCTGCCTAAGCCGGGTATTCTTAAATAGAACAGGTTATCCAGCAACTCTTTTATCTGGCTGGCTACCAGTTCATCGCTACCATCATCAACGAGAATTATTTCCCTCTCTTTGGCATTGAGCGAAAGCTGAAGGATACTATTGATGCATTCTACAAGATATTCCTTCTGATGGTTGCTTGTAGTAATGATGAAACTCACCAATGGTGAAGATATCTCTGATATTAATTCTTTCTGCATAAGTTATTCTTTTTTATGACTGCAAAGATAATAAAAAGATTTAATTTACGTATTAATAGTAGTACAAAAAACATAAAAATGGAAATAGTTTGTTCTACTGATAGTAAATATATCATGCCGACCGGTATCATGTTGACCTCTTTGTTTGAGAGCAACATAGGAGAAGTTGTCAATGTACATCTCTTGCATGATCAGAATTCTGCTGCATTATTGAATCCTATCAGAACCATAGCTGCCCGTTATCAGCAAACAATTCATTTCTATCTTATCAGCGATGAGATTTTCAAACATTTTCCAGTTGGTCTGGATTTTCAAGTAGATCATGTAGGAACTTCGTTTGCTACTTATTATCGTTTGTATCTTGCGGAAATTTTGCCTGCTGATATTGATAAAGTTATCTATCTGGATGGCGATATTCTGGTTGTGGATAAACTTGTTGAATTGTGGAATACTTCTGTAGAAAACTATGCAATTGCCGCTGTTCCAGATAGTTATAATAATAATATTGAACACTATAATCGCCTGCGTTATCCCCAATTTATGGGTTATTTCAATGCTGGTATGTTAATTGTCAATCTGAGATATTGGCGTGAAAAGCAGGTTCATTCCCAATTCTTTGATTATGTGAAATCTAATGCGGAAAGGTTGAAATGTCATGATCAGGATGTACTTAACTATCTGTTTAAGGATTCTAAGTTGGTATTACCTATCAGATATAATGTACTGAATGAGTATTGGTTCGATTTGCGTTATTCTCTTATCTCCTGGGAATTTGATGAACAGATATTGGAAGCTCAGGCTCATCCGGCCATTATCCATTTTACGGGTATTCCTAAACCATGGTATAAGAACTGTAAGCATCCATGGAAAAAAGAATTTGATAAGTATAAAGCGATGAGTCCTTGGCGTGATGAAAAAGAAAAGCGCTGGATGCCATTGAAGTTCTGCCTGGAGAAAATGGCCATAAAACTGGTGGTAAGCATGGGACTGCGCAAATCTGATTATATTGTAGAAAATAGGTATATTGAATTGTCTTAAGTTTCTTATATTCAAGTATCTTATAAATAAGTATCATATAAAGTTATGAAGATTCTGTTGGTAGGTGAGTCTAGTTTACTACATAATACTCTCAAAAAGGGATTAGTAGAACTTGGACATCAGGTAACGCTGATGTCCGACGGCAATGATTGGCACAACTCTCCTCGTGACATCGACTTGCGCCGTAATATGGAGCGTTATGGAAGATGGAGCGGGCTTATGGTATTGTGGAAAATTGTCTGCAATCTTCATAAGATATGTGGAAATGATATTGTTCAGGTGCATAACTATCAATTTGTGCCTTTGATGGGGTGGTGGAACATGCTGATATTCTGGTTTCTCAAGTTTACCAATAAGCGAATCATTAAAGGCTGTTTTGCCGATGACTCACATCTGTTCAGACAACAGGCCAAGGGTATTCCTGCTTATTCTGATACTTTTTGGAATGGTAAATTACAGAATATCGAGGAAAATAAAGAGCGTATGGCTTTTCATTTCATGCCTCAGTTTGATAAGTGCTGGCATACTGTATCTTATCATTCAGATGCTTTAATAGCCTGTCTTTATGAATATTACCTCTGTTATGATGTTTCTGAATTTCATAAAAAACTCTACTATATTCCTCTTCCGATGATAATTCCTGCTATAGATGAAAACAGGCAGAAAGGGAATGGTGAGGTTATCAAAGTGCTTGTAGGTTTACAACCTAAGCGCGAGTATCTGAAAGGTGCTTTAAAGATAGCTCATTTTGTAGAAATTCTGGCAAAGAAATATCCTGGTAAGATAGAACTCAAATATGTAGAAGGAGTAGCTTATGATGAATATTGCCGGATGCTGGATGAAGCAGATGTTCTGGTAGATCAGTTTTATAGTTATACTCCATCCATGAATTCGTTGGCAGCCATGGCACGTGGTACTGTGGTTATCGGTGGAGGAGAGGAAGAATATTATGAGTTCATTGGCGAACCAGAATTACGCCCTATTATCAATGTGAGTCCTGAGTATTCAGAATCTCAGAATGTGGCAATCATTGAGCAGGCTTTCTTCGTCAAGGATAATCTTGCTAAGCTATCTTCTCAAAGTGTAGATTTTGTAAAGAAATATTACAGTTATACTTCTGTGGCTAGCACTTATGTGAAACTTTATGAAAAGCTTTTGGCCAGTTCTAACTAAGTTACTCTCTTTTGTCCCGTGATAAATGGTAAATATCTATATATAAACCATGTAACGAGTGTAGTACATAAATATACAATCAAGAATACGCCTATTACTGATAAGTAGTTTCCTGAATAAGAAAGGTGTAGGTGATTGCATATTTTTCCAATACAGAAAGGAATGCCTCCACATAGGAAATAGTATACGATACAATGTCTTCCAGTCCACTCTAACCATTTACAAGATGGAATCTTTTTAAAGAGAGTTGTAGTGACAAGAGTACCTATCAAAATATTTAAGATAAATAGGGGATAATTAGTTATGTTAATACGCCATATAGTCATCATAACATATGTTCTATCCACATATATCTTAATCGTTATCCACAGTATTAATAACAGAATAATTTGTGATGTCTTTATTTTTTTATAAATGCTTTGCTCATGTTTGTGGATTATATATCCTATACAACAGAAAAACATGGCTTGCAATGAGTTATCTAATTGCCAAAAGTAACAGTCTGTAGTTTGCGGTAACCATCCAGATATGCCAAAAGCGATAGTGCAGATAGGTAGAATATACCTATCTTTCTCATGAGTTATCCATAGTGATATTGAAAAAAGAATTTCAGCTACTATAAGTGCTGCAACAAACCAAGAAGCTTTCCCCATGATAATGGATTGAAATATATTCAAAATATCTATACTCGCTCCATGAACAATTGCTTTTGGAAGTGCTAGAAGTGATGTAAAAATAAAGTATGGCATTAGCAAACTTCTCCCTATAGATTTCATTTTATGAGCTATACAGAATTGCTGTTGTGGCTTATACATTAAATAACCCGATAAAATGAAAAAAAAGACCAATGCATCCGTCAAATACAGATTTTGGTTAATGATATGATAATCCAGATAATAAGATTCTGTATGGTCTAGCAAAATAGCTAACATACAGAATCCTCGCAAATTATCTATCCATCCTATTCTTTTTAAAGAATTAATTGATGTTGTATTGTTGTTAATATATCTTCCCATTTCTTTAAAATGTTTGATTTGTCATATTTATCTCCTGTTTCTAAGGCATGTATCCCTAACTCTTTTCTAAGATGAGAGTTGCTAATCAGTTTGGTGATAGCCTCAGTGAAAGCATTCTGATTATCTTGAGTTACGATAAGTCCGTTATATTCGTTTTGAATAATATCACTTGCTCCATATTTGAAGTTAAAGGTTACAGATGGTAGTCCGCATGATTGAGCTTCTAACATTACAATACCTTGACCTTCATAATGTGAAGACATTATGTGTAGACTATAGTTGGGATATATTTCCATCATATTTTCTCCTCTGCCACACAATTTTACCTGTTTTTCCAATCCTAAATTTGTAATTTGCTCTTGTAATATATGGTAAAGTGAGCCGGTTCCATAAATATCAAGTTGCCAGTCGGGATATAGTTTGGCTACGTCTTTCCAACAGGTAATCAATCTGTCAAAACCTTTCTGTTGTTCTAATCTTCCTACAGCAATAGCTTTTTTGCAACTGTAGTCTTTTACCTTTTGATGAGGTATGTTGATAAAGTTGGGGATAACGTATACATTCTTTGCTAATTGAAATTCTTTAGCATCGTCATGAGTCAGACAAACTACGGCATCAGCTTTTCTTTCCATTAATCCGAATAGTGCGTGAAAAGGATTGAATGAACGTGCCAAATGTGATTCGTATATTCGTTTTGCCTTTGTATGACAAAGAGGTAATAACAACGCTCCCAATGTAGTTGTAAAGAAAACTACGTCGGGATTAATCTGTTTTATTGTTTTATTTAATCTGTAAGCTGCTAATAATAGTGTAATTATTCTGCTTAATAGCTTATATACTTTATTTCTTGTCTTCTTGGCAAAAGGAACATGAAGATGAATCAGCCGGATACCTTCATTTAAGATATACTGTTGTTTCCGTTTATCTTCATATATAGAAATAACAGTAACCTGATGATGATATTCTTGATAGAATGTATTAGCCTTCATGGAAACGATTTTTTCTACGCCTCCATTCTCAGAATAATCTTCTATAACATAAACTATGTTCATTTTCTTTTCCATAGAAATGAGTTTTTTCCTATTTTATTTTTTAAAATGTTTTTAATGATGTTCCATCTAAACCTAATCTGCTGCCATTTGCTGAATTTGCTCCCTTTTCCATTGCAGGAATTGGTAGCTGGATGGCGACGGAACGAGATAAGTCTGTCATCTATGAATTTTACAGAATATGTAAATGCTGCCACATTTCCTATCCAAATATCGTACATGGGAATATCTTTAGGAAAAGGTAATGCAGCATCTTTTACACATCTTGTAAATGCCATACAACAACCTGTATATCCGTTTTTCCAAAATGCGTTATATATTTTGTTTTTACTTACATGCAGGAGCTTGAACAGCGACGGAAATAGAATATTCAGATGTTCATCTGTTACTTCTGCATTGCTGATTACACAATCATATTTCTGTAGCCATTTCATACAAGTAGCTACTTTATTAGTCTTCCATACGTCATCTTGGTCTGAAAGAAATATGTAGTCTCCTTGTGCATGATGCAGTACATTTTCAAAATTTAGGGTAGGAGAATGCTTTTGTGGACCAGGTATGACCCTTATTCTTGGATCTTGGAATGTCTTGATAATGGATAGGGTTGCATCGGTGGAGCCATCATCAGAGATAATAACTTCATCGTTGGCATTTAGTTGCTTCAATATAGAAGCAATCTGTTCGCCAATATACTTTTCACCATTATATGTAGCAATACACACAGAAATCATTTTCTTGTTATAGTTAATATCTATTTAATGAAAATATCATATTTTTTATCAATATAAGGAGTCGTGATGTCTCCTGCGTCTAAGATGGAGTGGAATAGAAATGCAGAATTATATTTTTTATTCTTGTTATTTTGCAGAGCTTTCCATTTGTTAGGATAGTTAGCTTTGTATTTGTTTGACATCCATATCCAACAGCCAGGATAATGCAATGCTTCTGCTTCTTCTCCGTGTCCGAAGATTCCTTTTTCTCCCAAACTTTCTGCATGATCAGAAAGATAGATAATAATGGCATTCCGATTTCGGAACCTGTTTCTCACTTCATTCCAAAAGAAGTCGGAATAGAGTACGGAATTGTCATAGGAGTTAAAGAATTCTTCTTTAGTGTTGGCAGATAGTACTCTGCTTTTAAGTTCTGGTTTCCAACGGGCATATTGGTGTGTATAATGTATGTTATACCACCAGTGGGAACCTATTGTATGTAAAATAAATAAGTTTCTTCTACCGAAGTTCTTATTCTGAATTTGCTTGTCTAGTAATGGTAGGATATCTTCGTCCAGCCATTGGTCGAAGATATAAACCGATTTTCCGTTATTTACGTAAATAAGCGAATCTGTTTCTTTCATGAAATAAACGTAAGTATCAATACTTTCTTGGTTGGCAATCCATGTAGTATGGAAGCCTGCTTTTTTGAAAATATCAATAAAAGATCTTTCTTTATAGGCTGCATCCAGATTCTTTGGGCATGCTCTGGTAAGCAAATATGGTACACTGGTATGCGTAAATCCATATTCTGAATAAATATGAGGCATGGATACAATGTTGCTGTCTGTCATCAGAAAAGGAGTTGTTGCTCTGTGATAGCCGTTGATTTGCATGTTTTTAGAGCGTAGGGTTTCACCTATGATGAAGACAACATCTATAGAGTCACTTTTACAGATTCCTTTCTGCTTGAAAGCCGGTCTGTTTTCTTCTATGATATTTCTGTTATCTAAATAATCATTGATGGAGAAATAGATAACGAAAGGAATGCGGCTCTTGATAGGTAAGGATATTCTTGGAATACTGATGTATAGCGTAAGCCCAATGAAGGCTAGTATAAACTGGAGCCAAGAATGGGAAAATCTGATGTATTTAATACGAATATAAATGATACCTATACATATCAATTCTGTCACAATAACAAACAGTATCAACGGAATGGTAACAACGTCCATGGTTGTTCTGAAATCGTTGGTTATAGATAAATCTATAGTTGCTGCTGTAAGTGAGATTTGAGCAGTATATCTAAAGTATGTAGCTACAGAGCAAGCTAGGGTATATATAGGATAAAGTATGGCAAAGACGTATTTATTGCTAGCTATACACCACATAAATAGGAATATTGCTATTTCTATTACCAGAAATTGTGCGATAAGGATAAATAAATCTTTCATGCCTCTGAAAGGCATATTGTAGAAGTCACCCATGGTGTATAATACTCCTGAAAGAAGAGTCAGCCCTATGAGGAATAGGACTGACTTATAAAGTTGTTTCTGTTTCATTTTCTTGTTATTTGATAATGGCTATTTTACAAACCACTCCTCTTTCTCCTTCGGAAGTAGCAGTTTCTACCATATATATGCCACTAGATACTTTTCTGCCTTTTAAGTCGCACAGGTTCCATGTGTAAGTACCTCCGATGCTTCTACCTTGGTTTACCAGAACTCCATTGCTTGTTACAATCTTTACATCAGCGTCAAATGTTAATCCTACGATTTTCACGAGTCCAGTATAATCTAGTTTTATAGGATTTGGATAGGCATAAACATCATTTTTGTTCATTTCATTGCTTGGTAGAGTAACATCACTCATATATGAACAAAGTCCTTTAGGAGTTGCAAAATATACTTTTCCGGAAGGCTCTATCAGAATGTCAAGTATTGTATTGGATAGCAGCGGAGAATTCTCAGATGTAAAGTGCTGTATCTGCGTATTGCAATCAGAACTGATGAGATATACACCATTTGATTTGGTTCCAAGCCATTTTCTGTTTCCTCCATCTATGGCTATACTTCTTGTATCTATTCCGTCTAGCAGATAATCGGCATAATTGGTACCATCGTTTCTTGGTACCTTATGCTGGGTTACTTCTTGTGCTCCCAAACGTATGTTGTCTGCCGACAAGTAGGGGGCCACTGCTAGTGCACATCCATATATTTCCTTCTCTATCTTCTTTTATCTTGTAAAAAAAGTTTGGAGTAATTTGAACACCATCTTCATTTATGTAGGTAGGGCCGTAAGTATGCAACGTATTTTTTATATAGTCGTATGCATATAATTGGCTTGTTTGCCAATAGTTGGATAAAAACCACATTTTATTGTTTGTTCTACTGAAGAATAGACATCTTAAATCATCATTGTATTTAATCTGTGAACAGACATCTAGGGACTTCCATTGTTGATTTTTATCAAGGGTCCAAAAACAGTTTTCTACAGAAGAATTGAATACCCATAGTGTACCTTCTTTATCATACATGAGATCTGAGACCAGAATATAGTTATCATCGTTGACACATGATAGGAATGGACTATTGTTTCTATTGTAACATTTTATGAATTCTCCATCTTGAAATTCATAAAGTCCACTCTTGGCAGCTACCATCACGTGTCCTTCTTTTGTTGGATCAAAATCCATGCTTAGCCAGTCTACGTTGCGATGACCAAGAACATCATTAGATGGTTGTTCAAATTCAGACCAGTTTTCTCCATCCCATACATGAACTTCTCCTGGGTAATTTCCATCATTCTCTTGTGCATAGAAACCACCAGTAGCATAGAGTTTTCCGTTGTGAAAGAAAAGATTGTAGAAATTGTTAGAAGCAGGTCCTTTAGGAAGTATTCCTTCTGTCTTATAAACAGGTTCATTATCCGAATCTACTGTATAATAAGTAAGTTTTCCTTCTTTGGTAGTTGTCCACCAAAAGCCTGTTCCTTTATCATATACAAGTTTCTTGTTTTCAGAAAGCTGTTTGTAACTTCCAATTTTTGTCCATTCTTTAGAATTCAGTAAATTACCAGTTAGTTTTCCTTTATATAGGCCAGCTTCTTTCGAAGCAGCATAAAGGCAGTTGTCTTCTATATAACTATAGTTAACATTAAAGCCCAACTTGTATGCATCGAGTATTTTTCCTTCTTTTGTATCTAGTTTAATAATTCCAAAAGAGAGAGATAAATAAACATTTGCCCCACTTATATTTATATGGTTTATCTGTTTATTATCTGTCATACTTTTCAGATACAAATCAGGCACATTAACTACATTTCCATTGGCATCCAACAGGTCAATATTGCCATTGGTATATGTAATTACCAATTTTTTGGTAGTCTTATTCCAAGCTATATGATTAATATCAAAGTCGGAAAGAGTGTTTGCTTTATCGTATGTCGTAACTGAACCATCTTTTATATGATAAGAAAAAAGTCCGTTAGATGCTAAGGCAAACACTAGGTTTCCTGCTGGCTCGATTTCTGTTATATCATTATAACTGGTGTATATTTCCCAACTTTCCTTATCTGTGGCCGATAAGGGAAGTACCATGAATAGTATTGTAATTAATAATGTTATTGTCTTCATTGTCTGTTATTTTAAAGCCTAATACTATATTAACTGCAAATATAACTATTTATTGTTTTTATAAACAGATACTTATAGATATTTTTGAAGTTGATGCTGGATGGGTAAAACGATGGCTTTCTTTGCTATCCATGCTGTGAGGATAATAAAAGCGAGGGATAGGATGAATTGGAATTCTTAATGTGGATTTCCTTCTCCATATCGTTTAAGAAATATACTCTGTATGATGCGAAAGCAGAGATTATGACAGAGAAATATTTCAAAACTGATGCTGCCTAGCCATAGCAAGAGTTTATTATGGAATATCCTAATAAAATAACCTTTACCTTGATCTCTTGCTGTAAAATAGAACACGGTTATGGCTGATGGTATTCAATAAATAATGGCACAGCGAATGTTCGGATTGCAATGGATTGATAGGAAATACATTGCGATAAACAGCAATACCACTCCCAAGAATGGCGAGAATCAGAATATGAAGAGGATAGAGTTTGATGATACGGGAAAGGAAAAAATTTCTGTTTCCCAATACTTCTTTCTGTAGTTTTTCTCCTTTGCTTAAAGAGAGTACAAAGCCACTGATAACAAAGAAAATGGCAACAGGAAACTCGCCCAAGTAATTGATTAAATCTTGGGATATGGGTAGGGTGGAATGCGAAATCACAATCATTAGGATAAGAATGAATCGCAGGGAATTGAGTGTCCTGATCATGATGCCTTTTCTTTGTTATAATGTTATTCTATTCTGTATTGAACAAGAATGAATATTATTTCTTTTTCAAATACTCTACCAATTTAGCCACGGCTCTGGCTCTGTGGCTGATGCCGTTCTTGATTTCCTCACCCAGCTCAGCAAAACTCTGGTCATATTCTTCCGGAACGAAGATTGGGTCGTAGCCGAAGCCTTCGGTACCATGCTTCTCGGTGGCGATATAGCCATTTACGATACCTTCGAACTGGTGAATTTTCTTGATGCTGGTGCAGCCGCAAGGACATACATCCTGCTTCTCGATGTAGCAGATAACAGTGCGGAAGCGGGCCTGGCGGTTTTCCTTGCCATCCAGTTCTCTCAACAGCTTAGCCATGTTAGCCTCACTGTCGTGGTCGGTTCCCTCGGCATAGCGGGCACTGTGAACGCCAGGGACACCATCAAGTGCCTCTACCTCCAGACCGGTATCATCGGCAAAGCAACTTACGTGGTAATGGTCATAAACATACTGCGCCTTCTGCAAGGCATTCTCCTCCAACGTGTTGCCTGTTTCAGGAATATCCACATCGCATCCTATCTCCTTCAGCGATACTACCTCGTAGCCGCTGCCCAGGATGTCGCGAATCTCCTGGAGCTTATGCTGGTTGTTGGTTGCAAATACTATCCTTTTCATGAGTTTATAATTTATAGTTAATAGTTTATAGGGCATTCTTGCAATAGTGCTTCTTGCTATACGGCGAAGCCGCTATAAACTTTTAACTTTTAATTGTTTTAATGTCTTTATCTTTGATTTTCACCTTCATCTCATCAAATCCCTCGCCATACACACCGATGACGGAACTCTGACTTACAAAGGCATTCGGGTCGATGATCTTGACGATACGGAAGATGGTGACGCTCTCGTTCTTCTTTGCCAGAATACAGAGCACCTTCATCTCGTTGCCCGTGTACCAGCCGTGGCCATCGAGAATGGTTACGCCATGATCCATCTGCGTACCGATGGCATTGGCTATCTCCTGATATTTCTTGCTGAATATCATGAACTGCACACTCTCTCGCTTGGCATTCATCACATAGTCGAGTACCAGGTTCTCTATCACCATGGTACATAGACCGAATACCACCTTTCTAACAGCGTCTATCGTGGTAAACTCTGGTTTTGCATTGAAGACGAAGAATGAACTGCCCACGATAAGGAGATCCACGAAGATAAGCACACGGCCCAGCGAGATGTTGTGATATTTGTTGACGATGGCAGCAATGATATCCGTTCCACCTGTACTTCCATTATGCAGAAAGACGATGGCGAGTGATAAACCCGTAAACAGACAGCCGATGATGAGCGACATGAAGTCCTGTCCCTCTCCCAATATCTGCACCATCTTGCCATCTTCACCTATCATCCAGTCTTGCGCCAGCGCCAGGAACACGGAGAGCATGATGATGGCGTAGATGGTCTTCACCATGAACTTGAATCCCAGAATCTTCAGTGCGGCAAGCAGCAAGGCGGCATTGATGAGAAAATAAGACAAATAGATAGGTATCCCCGTGCCGTAGTAAATCACGGCTGCGATACCCGTTACGCCACCCGTTACAATCTGGTATGGAAGCAGAAAAATGGTCCATCCAAATGTGTAAAGCAAGAGTCCAAGGGTAATGTAGAAATAATCCTTGCACTCATTCTTAAATGTTTGACTGATTGCTATTTGCATAATATTTTCCTCGTTTTTTTAAAGCACAGAAGGTCGCCCATTTTTAGATGAGACGACCTTCTGGATATTATCTATAAATTACTTTTTCAACACTACGTTGACGATCTTCTTTGGTACGATGATCACCTTCAACACGTTGAATCCTTCCAAGTACTTCTGGCTCTTCTCGTCTGCCAATACCTGCTTCTGGATTTCCTCGTTAGGAGTATCCACAGGGAAAGTCATCTGGAAACGAGCTTTACCATTGAAGGAAATGGTGAGCTGCATATCGTTCTCCTTCAGATACTGCTCATCATACTTTGGCCATGCTGCATCGCAAACGCTGCCCTGCTCGCCAAGTGCTGCCCACAACTCTTCTGCGATGTGTGGAGCGAATGGAGCGATGAGGATGACGAGATCTGTCAGGAGTTCCTTGTTGCGGCACTTCTGCTGACCGAGTTCGTTCACGGCAATCATGAAGGCTGAGATAGAGGTGTTTGTAAGAGAACTTCTCGATATCCTCGCTTACCTTCTTGATGAGCTTGTGAACGCTCTTCAGGCTCTCTGGCTTCGCTGCCTCGTCGGCTGATGGAAGGAAGTTGTCGGTGCGGTTCTCGTAGAACAGTCCCCAGAACTTCTTCAGGAAGCGGTGGCAACCGTCGATACCGTTGGTATCCCAAGGCTTGCTTGCCTCTACAGGACCCAGGAACATTTCGTAGAGACGCAGGGTGTCAGCACCATACTTCTCGACAATCATATCTGGATTCACCACGTTGAACATACTCTTAGACATCTTCTCGATAGCCCATCCGCAGATGTACTTGCCATCCTCCAGGATGAACTCAGCGTTCTGATACTCAGGGCGCCAAGCCTTGAATGCCTCGATATCCAATACATCGTTGCTTACGATGTTTACATCTACGTGGATAGGAGTTACGTCGTAATCCTTCTTCAGATTCAAGCTTACGAATACAGGAGCCTTGTCGTGGTCATCGCTGTTGATGCGGTAAACGAAGTTAGAGCGGCCCTGAATCATGCCCTGGTTCACCAGCTTCTGGAATGGCTCTTCCTTGCAGCTTACGCCGAGGTCGAACAGGAACTTGTTCCAGAAACGGGAGTAAATCAAGTGACCGGTAGCATGTTCGCAACCACCTACGTAGAGGTCTACGTTCTGCCAGTACTCATCAGCCTCCTTACTTACGAGTGCCTCATCGTTGTGAGGATCCATGTAGCGCAGGTAGTAAGCAGAAGAACCTGCGAAACCTGGCATGGTGTTGAGCTCCAGTGGGAATACGGTCTTGTTATCTACGAGGCTCTTGTCAACCACCTCTTTCTTCTCAGCATCCCAAGCCCACTTCTTGGCTCTGCCCAATGGTGGCTCGCCAGTCTCTGTTGGCTTGTAGGTCTCAATCTCAGGCAATTCGAGTGGCAGGCACTCCTCTGGAACCATCTGTGGCATTCCGTCCTTGTAATATACAGGGAATGGCTCGCCCCAATAGCGCTGACGGGAGAAGATGGCGTCGCGGAGACGATAGTTTACCTTTACTCGGCCGATGCCCTTCTCGGTAACAAACTTCTTGGTAGCTGCGATAGCCTCCTTCACGGTGAGTCCGTTCAGAGAGAAACCATCCATGCTGCTCTTGCCTGCCACAGGTGAGTTGGTTACGATGCCTTCCTTGGCATCGAAGCTCTCCTCTGAAACATCAGCACCCTCGATAAGAGGAATGATAGGCAGGTTGAAGTGCTTGGCGAAGGCGTAGTCACGGCTATCGTGAGCTGGCACAGCCATGATGGCACCTGTACCATATCCTGCCAATACATATTCTGAAATCCATACTGGGATTGCCTCGCCGGTGAATGGATTGATGGCATAACTTCCTGAGAATACACCAGTTACACTATGGTTAGTCATACGGTCCAACTCGGTACGCTTCTTCACGTAGTCGAGATACTTCTCTACCTCTTCCTTCTGCTCGGCAGTAGTTACCTGCTGAACATACTCGCTCTCTGGAGCCAGAACCATGAAGGTTACACCAAACATAGTATCGGCACGTGTGGTGAAGATGGTGAACTTCACGTCGCTGTCCTTTACAGAGAATTCAACCTCTGTACCCTCAGAACGGCCAATCCAGTTTTTCTGGGTTTCCTTGATACTGTCGCTCCACTGGATGGTCTCCAATCCGTCGAGCAGTCGCTGAGAGTAAGCAGATGTTCTCAAGCACCACTGCTGCATCTTCTTCTGGATAACAGGATAACCGCCACGCTCACTTACGCCGTTTACTACCTCGTCGTTGGCAAGCACAGTACCCAGACCTGGGCACCAGTTAACCATGGTCTCGCCGAGGTAAGCGATGCGGTAGTTCATCAGAATCTGCTGCTTCTTCACATCGTCGAAGCTGTTCCACTCCTCGGCAGTGAAGTCAATCTGCTCGTTCTGAGCCACGTTCAAGTCAGCAGAACCCTTCTCCTCGAAGCGCTTGATGAGCTTCTCGATAGGTTGAGCCTTCTGGCAGCTGTTGCAGAAGAATGAGTTGAACATTTTCTGGAAAGCCCACTGAGTCCAATGGTAATACTTAGGGTCGCAGGTACGAACCTCACGGTCCCAATCGAAGCAGAAGCCAATCTTGTCGAGCTGCTCGCGGTAGCGGTTGATGTTAGCTACGGTAGTAACCTCTGGGTGCTGACCAGTCTGGATAGCATACTGCTCTGCAGGCAATCCGTAAGCATCGTAACCCATAGGGTTCAGTACGTTAAATCCGTTCAAACGCTTGTAGCGTGCATAGATATCGCTAGCGATATAACCAAGTGGGTGACCTACGTGCAGACCAGCTCCTGATGGATAAGGGAACATGTTGAGCACATAGAATTTCTTCTTGTTTTCATCCTCTGTCACCTTGTAGGTCTTGTTCTCGACCCATTTCTGGTGCCATTTCTTCTCGATTTCTCTGAAGTTGTATTCCATTGTTTTATCTAATAATTATGTTTCTTTTCTTAAATATAATAAGGTATAACCCTATTCAAGGTGCAAAATTACATTTATTTTGGCACATAACAAAATAAAATGCAAGTTTTTTATGAATTTAATGTCTTAGCATGCACACACTTCATGTTCTTTTCCAGCTGGGCGGTAGAGCTGGCTCCTACCAATACGCTGGTTACACCTTTCTGCTGCAATATCCAGGCAAGTGCCATTTCGGCGAGTGTTTCGTCTCTTTCTCCTGCTTCTGCGTTCCATTTCTTGAGCTGTTCCAGCAGTTCTGGAGTTAGAGCAGAGTGTTTCAGAAAATGCTCTTTTGCCATACGGCTGTCTGCCGGTATTCCGTTGAGATATCGGTCGGTGAGAAGTCCCTGTGCCAGAGGTGAGAACGAGATGAAACCGATGCCGTTTTCTGTGCAATAATCTAAGGTTCCATTCTCTTGTGGCGCATGGTCGAGCATGTTGAGTCTGTCCTGAAAGATGAGCAGCGGACAGTCGTGCTCCTTCAGATATTGGTCAGCAAACTTCAGGGCTTCCAGTGGCCAGCGGCTGATGCCGAGATAAAGAGCCTTGCCTTGCTTCACGATGTCTACCATGGCTTGAAGGGTTTCTTCGAGCGGTGTGTTCGGATCGTAGCGGTGGCTGTAGAAGAGGTCAACATACTCGAGATTCATTCTCTTGAGACTCTGATTCAGACTGGCCATCAGATACTTACGGGAACCCCAGTTGCCGTAAGGACCTTCCCACATATCATAACCTGCTTTGGTTGAGATAAAGAGTTCATCGCGATAGGGTTTGAAATCATCTTTCATCAGTCTGCCCATCGTTTCTTCCGCACTTCCGTATGGAGGTCCATAGTTGTTAGCCAGGTCGAAGTGGGTAATACCATGGTCGAAGGCATAGTGAGTGATGGCACGACTTCTTTCGTAAGAATCTACCTCTCCGAAGTTGTGCCAGAATCCCAAACTTATTTTAGGCAGCAAGATACCACTCTTGCCGCATCTCTTGTAGAGCGCTTCTGCATCGCTATAGCGATTGGCGTCAGCATGATAAATACCTTTAATGTCCATTATTCCTTATATTTTTTATTACGGCGAAGAACCAGAAACTCTTCACTCTTCACCTTTCCTTTGTAAATTCCTATAAACAAGGCATTTGGCGTGGTGAAGAGTTTTTGTTCACTCTTCACCCACTCTTCACCACTCTTCACCGGTATGTGGTTAGGAGCCTGCCGGCTCTTCCTTTTCTACATCGCAAAGGTAATAAAAATATTCAATATAATCGTTGTATTGAATAAAAATTATATTTTTTTCGATATGGAAGAGTAAGTGGGGATGTAGTAAAGGTCGATTGGTTATGGAAAAACATTCTGTTATATGTTTGATATACTTTATCAAAATACACTTTTAAGGACGACTTTTTGTGACTTTCTACACTTTTAAGGACGACTTTTTGTAGTTTTATACATTTTTAAGGACGACTTTTTGTACTCTTTGAAATAAAAAATGTATCTTTGCATTCAGAAATATCAAATAATCAGATAGTTATGAAGAGAAATGCCATCAAATACCTATATCAATGGAAAGCAAGCAACGACCGAAAGCCGTTGATTATGCTTGGAGCCCGCCAGGTTGGCAAAACCTGGCTGATGCAGGAATTTGCCAAAGAGGCCTATACCCGTAGTGCGTATGTGAACTTCGAAGACAATGAAATGCTCCGGGAAGTTTTTGCACATGACTTTGATATTCCCCGTATTATCAATAGCATACAATGGAGTACAGGAGTTTCTATTGATGAAAATACGCTTATTATCCTTGATGAGATACAAGAAGCACCCAGGGGTATCACCGCATTAAAGTATTTTGCAGAAAAAGCACCTCAATATCATGTCGTAGCTGCAGGTTCATTGCTCGGAATTGCGATGCATCAGAATGACTCTTTTCCTGTAGGTAAGGTAGATTTCATGCATTTATATCCCCTCACATTCTTTGAATTTCTAGATGCAATCGGTGAAAGCCGTATGGTAGAACTGCTGATGACAAAGGATTGGAATATGATAACCATGTTCCGGAATAAATTTGAGGAATGCCTGCGACAGTATTATCTGGTCGGGGGAATGCCGGCTGTAGTACAGTCTTTTGCCAGCGAGGGAAATCTGTCTGAAGTCAGAAGTATTCAAAAAGGAATCCTTGAAGCGTATGAGCGTGATTTTTCCAAACATGCTCCGGCCATAGAAGTTCCACGTATCCGAATGGTATGGAAATCCATCCCATCCCAGCTTGCCAAGGAAAACAAGAAATTCATCTATGGTGCCGTAAAGGAAGGAGCCAGAGCAAAGGATTTTGAACTCGCTATCGAATGGCTGAAAGATGCAGGGTTGATCTATAAGGTAAACCGTTGTAAGAAAGCCCTGTTGCCATTGGCTGCATATGAGGATTTTTCTGCTTTCAAGTTATTCCTGTCTGATGTGGGACTGATGGGAGCCATGAGCAATATTCCTGCCCAAAGCTTGCTGGAAGGAAATGTGCTGTTTTCAGATTTTAAGGGGGCGCTGACAGAGCAGTATGTCCTGCAGCAGCTTAAGGAGAAATCTTCCTTGTCTATCTATTATTGGTCGGCAGAAAATTCACGTGGTGAAATAGATTTTCTAGTGCAGGATGAAGAAAAAATCATTCCGATAGAAGTAAAGGCTGAGGAGAATTTGCAGGCTAAGAGTTTGAGGGTGTTTGTAGAGCGCAATCAGGGATTGAAAGGTATGCGCCTATCCATGTCACCTTATAGAGAGCAGGATTGGCTTGCCAATTATCCATTATATTCCGTGTCTGCAATATTTGGATAATTATATAGGTATAGTATGCAGATAATCAGCGCTAACGTGCTTTTTTCATACCATTAGCGCAAATTATCCGCGGATAATTTGCGCTAATGATATTTTAAATGTTTCTTCGATTTACCAAGTTGGTAAAACCTGATTCTGCGTCTTTGATTCTTCTACATGGTAAGAAAAATTGGCAGCAGGGATGCTTCCCGTCACGATGAATGGATTATATTGATAGTCATATCTTCTTCTTCAGTTATAATTATTTAGGTGCAAGGATAAGGCTAATATTTGGATAATGCGTTATATCGTGGACAGGGTTGGCAAAGGTTGTCAATGGTTCACTTCCGTTTACCCCATCGGTAGAATACTCAAAGTATGTAGAACATAGCAATATCAAAGAGTATGAGACCGACAAGAAAATGCGAATTTTGTGGCAAGACATTTGTGCCAAGGACATATATGACTTTTGTTGTCGGGAGTTTGGTGAAGAAAATGTCGTTTCGTTCATTGTTCATCTAGACGAACTAAATCCTCATGCACATGCGGTCATTGTCCCCATCACAAAGGACGGCAGACTGAGCGCAAAAGATATGTTTGGTGGAAACGACATGAATCAAGCAAGAACAAGGATGCGTGAACTTCGTAGCCGACTTGCAGAGGTTAATGAAAAGTATGGACTGGAACGTGGCGATGACATCACCATAACTGGAGCTAAGCACAAGTCAACAGAAACTTATCGCAGGGAGTTGGCTGATGAATGCCGCACTTTGTCAAATGAAGTAGGCATGAAGAAGACGCTTCTTTCAGGTCTTAATCGTAGCATCACAAAAGCAGAGACCAAAATCAAGGCTCTGCAGACTATGGTCAGCAATCTGGAGAAAGCGGAAGCAGAGAAACAAGCGACCATAGCCGAACTTGAAGATTACATGAAGAATCATCTTGGTGATGCTGTTGAGATAAAGGCGAAGATTACCGCCACCAGAAAGGAACTCTGGGATGTTCGTGACAAATTGAACGACAAGAAGATGAAAATTGCGCAGGCTAAGTTGCAACTTGATGAGTTGCTGAAGAATACCTCCCACATCGAAGCAAGAAACAGGGAGATTAAAGCCGATTTTGAAAAAACAGCTGTTTCATACCAGCAACAGATGATCAATAAGATTTGGGTGCAGGCTGGCATGAAGGCGTTGGCAGAGATAGCAGACATCTATCTACGTATGACGAGCATTCACGACAGCTGTCTCCTTACCGATAGCTTTGCAATGGACTTTATCAATCATGGTGACAAAATCATCTATTGCGCAATGTACTTGTATATCGGATACATCAACGAGGCTACTAACTTTGCCGAAAGTCAAGGTGGTGGCGGTAGCGACACCAAAGACTGGGGACGTGAGAAGGACGAAGATGAGATAGAATGGATAAGACGATGCTTGCGACAAGCTACGAAGATGGTAAAATCAAGAAAGGGCAAAGGGTTAGGTCGATAACGAGAACCAGCCATTCTCTCATATAATGAAGGAGAATGGCTGGAGCGGACACATCATATTTTCTTTGTGTCTTATTGCAATCGGAATACGAAAGGAAGGCTACATTCCACTTTTACGGCTTTTCCATTTATTTGTCCAGGAATCCATTTCGGCATGGCTTTGACTACTCGCATTGCCTCATTGTCCAAATCCGGATCAACAGATCGGTTTACCTCAACGTTACTTATACTGCCGTCTTTTTCCACGATAAACTTTACAATAACCCTTCCTTGAATGCCGTTTGCTCCTGCCACTGGAGGATACTTAAGATTAGATGCGATAAATGTATTTAATGCATTGGTGCCACCAGGGAAAGAAGGGATTAGGTCAACATCGTCACCATTAAATATCTTCTTATACTCACTTTCATTCTGTCCTTTTTTGAACACATAAACATAGTTAGCAAGATACTTATTATTTAAGCCTAAATCATTGAACCTTACAGCCACAGGCTTTGCCTTGCTCGTGAAAGTAAGGCTTATCCTATCCGTATCATGAAAGGAATTTTCACTAACAGTCCTTCTATCTCTGTTGTCCCATCTTATATAAGGAGTCAGGCTAAACAAGATTGTAGAAGGACATAAGTCATTATCGTCAGGTCTATCTGGTACCGTGACATAGACAAAATTGTCACACCGCAGCAGAGCTTGCCGCATTTCCCTCTTACCATCATATTCGCAATGCATAAAGTTCTCTTTAAACTCTTTAGCCATGTCGATAGGAACCTTATAGCGTGTTCTCGCAATTACATCGCCAAACGTACATATTATAGGAAATTCTTCCTTGTCTGCATCATAAGTACCCAATCCCATCTCCCAATTGTTATGCTTAATTTCGGAACTAATAACACTGTAGCAAATAGAGTCAAACACCGCTTTTGAGTACTCTTGCAAACGTTTGTCGTAATCAGCGGTTTTTTCGAATTCACGTCTATCATTCCATTTTTCAAAATCTCCTTTTATCTCCTCGTTGTATCTATATTCTGCTGAGAATATAGACAATTTGGTTTCTTCCTCTTTCTCAGTATCATTCCATGTACCTCTTCTGGATGTCGAATAATTACTATGAACCTTTCTTTTATCAGCCTGTCTGCTTCTTATGGGCACAGTTTTTCCCTTGATTGTCTGCGCAGGATTCCCCGACTTTCTTATTCGAGGTGTAACCTTTCTTGTCTGAGCATTGACTGCGATAAGAACAAATAGCGCAGCCACTATCATTAAAATCGTTTTCTTCATTGCTTTATATTTTAATTGTTTTCAATCATAGGAAATACAATAGATGTTCCAACCCAACTTCCACCTTGACTCCATTGTTTTCACCTCTTGAAAACCTTATGTATCTTTTTCCTTCGTCATATTCCGATTTTGCTATATAATAAGTTTGATATCCGTAACCTTTCTTTTTCAGTTCCACCTGGAATGGATTGAAATCGTAATACTCTTTATTGACAATATCCGTAACATTCAGCCCCTCACATACAAGTTTTTCAGAAACAGGTAATGTCATTATTGACTTCGCCAATTTGTTGAAATCTTCTGCATTGTTCAGTTCTAAATACAATTCTCTTGAAGCTATTGCAGGCAAAACAAAATCCTCGTATGATGCTTCGTCATCATATTCATAAACATTACCTTGTCCATCAGTCAAATACATATCGTAATTTTCGCCATCACCAATGTATTGGAAGACATAAGTGGCTTCATCGGAATCAGTAGTAGTCTCTGCCGACTCACTTATTGATGAATGCTCTTTGGCTGCTTCTTTAACGGCATTCTTTCCGAATTTATTTAACCCTAACTTACCCACACAGAGCAATATGATGACAAGTACAGGCAATAGAACTTTCCATGTTCTTCGAATAAAGGAAGGCTTCTCATCCATCTCTTCTTCACTATAATCTTCTGGTTCTACGCTTCCTGTCTGTTGAGGGTTACCAGGCATATCGTTTGTGTCAAGCCATTCTCCGCAGTATCTGCACTTTTTTGCCACAGCGAGAATTTCCTCTCCGCAATATGGGCAATGTTTGTATTTTGAATTCATAATTCTATTGTTTTTAGTTGATTTCGTATTATATTTCTGATGAGTTGTTCTATGGCTTCTGCATTTTTACAACAATAAAGATTATAATTTTCTATAGTGTCATTATGCTCTCCATGCAGAGCAGAAATTTGGACAACTTTGTACAGGTTGTTACTTGCCAACTCATACACCGTGTTCACGGTGTCTTTAGAAGTACGTGATGCGCACACGATAATTTCACAACCAGCATCAATAAGTTTTTCTATTGGTTCACGATTTCCCCAAGAATCTCCCACAGATGATATGCCTATACCATGCTCGACATTTTTATCTTGTACAATGGACAAGAAATCTCCTGTACTTTCAGGGTAATGTCCTGTTAGGCGGAAAAACAACTCTCTGATCGATGTCGTTTTTCCAGAATTAGCTCGTGCGCTAAGACAGATAATTGTTTTGTCAATCATACCGTTCCGTTTTTTGCCAACGGCTACCATGTTGACATGATTAATAAATGGTTGGTATATATACATGAAAGCGTGGAGCCAGTCCTGTCACTCGTTCCACTGTAGAAAGGCCTTCGCATTGCCCTGATTGTCGAAACGAGCAACGCCGAAAGCCCCACGCCAGTGTAAGTATATAGAAAGCACCCTTGACAACGAACAATAGAATCGTCCGAAGCCAATGAGGACTGTATATAATACACCCCATGAGGCGTTCCCGTTGCTTTGTCTTTGACGAACAGTTGAGAGTTTGCGAAGTTCTAACAAGTCAAAACCAAAGCGTACAGTTACGCCTTATATGTATATATGTCTGCCCAACCTCTGCCCATCGGGGCTTCCGGTAATGGGTATAGACGTTACAAAGATAACACTTTTATCTTGGAAACCACTTTATATTAGAAGAAAAGTATGATTTTAAGGTCTGATTTAACATTATTAAATATGAATATGTCAAAGAATTCCACTTTTGCGTGATTTTTCTTGCTGAAAAGTTTGTATTATTAATGATTACTCGTATCTTTGCACCGTCAGTTCCCACCAAGCCTCTTAACAATGCTCAAATCGTGCGAGGCGTTTTTTGTTTATACACATTTGAACATGGCGAATCTTATTCCCTTTACAAAACGGTTTGAATCTTCTGAAAATCTCGTTAATTTGCTTGAATCTCGAGGTTTACAGATTTGTGACAGAAACAAAGCCATACAATACCTTGACAACATTGGTTATTACAGATTGTCTGCTTATATGTATCCATTGTTGAAGATGCCCAAAACAGCACATTTGTATAAGGAAGGTTCAACATTCAAAAAGGTGATGATGCTTTATCGCTTTGACAAGAAACTGAGACTACTCATGTTCAATGAAATAGAAAAGATTGAAATTGCTATCAGACGTGCGGTGATGCAAATAACAGCAGATATGACAGGCAATCCTTTCTGGCTTACTGACTCTTCTTACTTCTTGGATAGTTCCAGGTTTAATGAAACAATGCGAGCTATATCCAAGGAATACAGCAAATCCAAGGAGGAGTTCATTCTCCATTTCAAACGAACCTACTCAGAGCCTTACCCACCATCGCAGAGAGCACTTTCGATGGTTGTAGTAAACTACAGGAAGTAAGAGTTCCTAGCACATTGGAGCGTATCGGTGACATGGCTTTCAACAATTGCAACAATTTGAACAACGTATATACTTATACCGTTCTCCCTATCAACATCAACCAAAATACGTTTACCAATTTCAAGGCTACTACCCTTTGGGTGCCATTTGGGATTATATTCTGTACTATTTTACATCATTTCCTTCTTAAACCAAAGCTCGAACACGCAGTCGGCAATGAAGATGCCATCCTTTTCCAGGGTGATCAATTCCTTGTCGATGAGGGCTTTCTTGATGCGGTCGATATTGGATTTGCTGCCCAGCGGATAGGTTTCAGCTACAGCCTGGGCGGTGAAACCTGAGTGGATGCCACTGCAGAGGAGGCGCAGAAAATTGAGCTGATAGGTGGTTAAGCCCTCGGTTTGCTGTACGAAAAGACCATGACATTGTTGCAGCAAGGCGCTGATGCCACTTTGTAAGGTTTCTTCGTTTACTTCTTTCTCGGTTTCTGCCATCACGTTCCAAGCTAGTTGCTGCACGTAGGAAGAATAGTTCTTTACGGTTTTACAGATTCTTGTAGCATATTCCTCAGATATTTTCTTTCCGTATTTCTCGAATCGGGAGCAGATGAAAGGCACCCAATATTCTGTAGGGATGCAATCCAAGTGAAGCATCTCGCCAAACATATAGAAAGGCATGCGTCGGTTTTGGAAAATGTTTTCCATCAGATGCTTCTTGCTTCCAAAGAAACAGTATGATACATTCTGATGATGCTGCCAGGCGCCACGCAAGCGTTTCTGTACGGTTAAGGAATCAGGAAACTCTCCAATTTGCTGGAATTCGTCGATGCAGACCACCATGCGGATTCCCTTTTCCTGAGCTATTCTTTCCGGAAGATTCAGAATCTCTTCTGGGGAATAGTCCTTAGGGGTAATTCCTAGGGATAAAGAATATTCGGATGTAGGATCTGGACTAAAGGAGATTTTTGGTGAAACTCTTACCAGAAACTGCTTGATGTTTTCTACTACTTGTTCCAGCTTATTACTCATAGATTTCATAATGGTTTCTGCAAAGCGATTGTAGAAATCATATTCGCTTCGACAGTCATAGATGTCCATATACACCACTTTTATCTCTGGATTATCAATTTCGGATATTACCTTTTTGACGAGCGAAGTCTTGCCCATGCGTCGGGGAGAGATGAGAATGACGTTGATGCCATGCTCTAAGTCTGCCTTGATGCGCTTGGTTTCTTCTATTCGGTCGGTGAAGTTGTTTCCGGCAACCGACATACCATATACGAATGCCTTTTCCATTGTTTTTTTGCTTGATTACGGATGCAAAGATAAGCAAAAAAATGAAAGTTCACAAGGTTGTGGACCACAAACTTGTGAACTTTTAATATTATTTTGTAAATCAGGTATTTAAAAGCTGTTTTTTATGCATAAAACAAGCCGTAATCAGAGGCTTTTCTTATCAAACACACCATTCATTGTGATGCAGAGATGCTGGAACTTGCTGAGGAGCTTGTCTGACCATTTCGTCATGTTGTAAAGGTCCTTGATTTCCTTAAACTTCTTTTCATCCCATTGCGGATAATCTATCTCTGAGAAATAACGGCGGTAGTCGCGGAGATTGTCGCCCGAGAAATGGAGATAATCGTCGATGTCGCCAAACCATTCGGGAGTCATCATCTGGGTGGCAAAGGCTTCGAAGTTCTGGTTGTCCTGAAGCATGCAGTTGTGATTCAATACACACCATACGCAGAACCAATGGTTCTTGCGGGTAACAAATTTCAACATCTTGGCTATCTGAGCCTTCAGATTCTGCATGTCGATGTATTTGCCGTCTTTTACTTTGTAGAAAACCTCGTTGGGAAGGGTTTCCGGAATGCCTTCGGGATGTTCCAAATCGTAGATTTCCTGCTCGATGATGTGCCATTTTACGGTGGCTGATACCAGCTTGAGATATTCTTGTGCTGTAAAATTGACGTGGGCAAGCTGGGCGCCCAGCAGTTGGGTGTCTCTTATATATTTCATAAAGTCGAGGCGCAGATTTTCCGGTACCTCGTCTTTTAGCGTTTTTCTTACTTCCAGCAATTGGCTGACGGAGAGCTGCTTTCCGTTGTTGTCATATTCCAGGGTTGTAAAGTATCGGTCTATGTCGCTGATGCCCTTTGGTTCTTCCTGATATTCCTGTAGCGACATTTCGAAGAGGCGGGTGGTCTGCTCTTCGCTCATGGCGAGGTTGGTGAAATGGCTCAGTTGGCGGAAGTGGAGCATCAGATAACAGGCCATGCTGTATAGCTGGAAGAGATTCCAGAGGCGCTCTACGGGTTTTACGCCGGGGATATGAGTGGGTTTTACCTGGCGTAACAGTTCTTTCTGGAGTTTGGTTACTTCGTTTACATCGATAGTACTTCCTTTGCCCAGTTCATCAGTTTCGAAAAATTCGTTGAGTTTCGGCAGGATGCGGGTCATATCCAGCGGTGCCACTTTCATCCGTTTTCCTTCTATCTGTTTTCCCTTTTTCATGTCTTCCATGATATGCGCCATCAGGGGTGTAAACTTCTGCATTACGATGATGCTGATGCTTACTTCATGGGTTTCGTTCTGCTCCTTTCGCTGTTTGGCTATGTCGTTGTGTTGCAGCACCATATCTTTCTCTGCCATATAACAGAGCCGGGTGGCTTTGGTGCAGAGCGAACGGATATCGAAGGTAAGTTCCTGCGGACTGTAATCTTCCCATGCATCTACCAGAATGCTGAGCATTCGGCAGAAGTTGTCGAGCTGTCGGTCGAAGACTTCGTAGCTGAATTCTATTTCATCTTTATCTTCATTCATTGTCAGTCTGTTTTAAGAAAATGAGTTTTGCCACAAAGGTAAGATTTATTTTCGGATTATGCAAGGATATGCATCTGTTTTTCCTCTTTTTTCCCCATACTTTTCCCCGTAGCCCCCTTGTTTCTTCCCTGATTTCAGAAAAGTAGCGGGAAGGTGGCGGGGAAAATTTGGAATCGGCGAAGGGAAGTATTAACTTTGCCATCGAAAACGAAAGAGCGGCGAAATGCTGAGCCATGAATGAGCTGAAACTCTTCACTCTTCACCTGAAGCCCGGAAATGCCCATAAACAGAGGGGTTTCGGGGGGTGAAGAGATAGAGACAACTCTTCACCCACTCTTCACCACTCTTCACCTTATTATATATAAGGGCAAAAAGATGATTATTATTAACTAAAAAAATTAATTATGAAGGAAAATTTAAAAACCTTATCGTCATCAGATAAGATGACAAACGAAATTTCAGCACTCTCTCTTGTTGAGAGTTTTCTCGATGAGTATTATCTCTTCCGTAGAAATGTGCTAAGTGGTAAAACCGAGTATTTCACTCTCTCAAAGAATGAGGACGAAGCCGAGGAGGCCGTAGAAGAGGAACCGGAAACCGGTGGGGAAGAGGAGGAATCTTCTGACTCAACCTGGAAGGTGCTGACTCCGGAGGCTTTCAATTCTATCGTCCGTCACGCCAAGCGGTTGGGTGTAGGAGGCAAGAAGTCGCCCCGACAGGATATTGAGGAGTTCGTACGTTCTGAAGAGGTTCCGGAGTTTGATCCTATCAGGGAATATCTCGAGAACCTGCCGGAATGGGATGGAAAGAACCATGTGGCTGAACTCTTTGGCAGAATTCCGGGGCTTACAAGTGAACAGTTGGGATGGTGCGCCACCTGGCTCCGTTCGGCTGTTGCCCACTGGTTGCAGATGGATATGTTTCATGGCAACGAAACCACTCCTGTGCTTATCGGCAAGCAGGGTTGCGGCAAGAGTACCTTTGCCTATCGCCTGCTGCCAGATCATCTGCGCCAGTATTTCCTCGACCACATCAACTTTGCCAATAAGTTTGACTCCGAGATGGCGCTCACTCATAATCTCTTTGTCAACATAGATGAGTTTGCGAATATGGGACCATCGCAGCAGGGCAAGCTGAAGCAGATGCTTTCGAAGGTGAAGGTGAACGGGCGCCCTATCTTCGGCAAGTGTCAGGATGACCGTCCGCGTTACGCTTCCTTCCTGGCAACCACCAATGATGAGCATCCGCTCTGCGACCCTACGGGTAGCCGCCGATTCGTCTGTCTGCACATTCCGGCAGGTGAATATATCGACAACGGTTCACCCATCATTTATGACCAGCTCTATGCACAAGTTATGTATGAGCTTTGCCATAAGAAGATCCCTTACTGGTTTATCAATGCCGAGGTAGACCGCATCCAGAAGTGCAATCTTCCTTTCTTCAAGGTAGATGATTTTGAGTCGATGCTGAAGAGCTGCTTCCGTGTTCCCGAGGATAATGAAACGGGCGAATGGCTCATCTGTTCGGATGTTTTCGAGGTTCTGCACGAAAGATTTCCGATGCTGATCAGTAATCTGAGTACCAAGATTCGCATCGGCCAGTCGCTCAAACTCTTGGGTTGCAAGATGAAGCATACCAAGAAGGGGCAGGCCTATCTGCTTGTAAGAATCTGAAAATATAGCTAAGCGGCAGATGGGTGAAGAGTGGGTGAAGAGTGAGAAACAACTCTTCACCCCTCGAATCCCCTCTGTTTATCGGCATTTCCGAGGGTTAGGTGAAGAGTGAAGAGTTTTTCGCAGTTCCTTTCTTAAAATTCTTTCTCAGGCTTTTCCGGTAGCTGTCTGACTAGAACAGCCCACTGTTCTCATAGCGGCTAGTTGGCTGTCTGTGGTTCGCCAGTTGGCTATTTGCCGATAACAGCCTCTCAATCTTTCGAAGAAAAAATTATTTATCCAACTAAAAAAATAAAGAACATGAACAATATTTCAATCCATTCCATTGATACGGTATGTCTCAAGGAGGCGTGCCCGGTACATCACCTTTGTGCTCGTTTTGAGCGTTATCAGAAATTGCGTAAGTCGGAGAAGGTGTTCAGTATTCTGAACCCTGACCATATAGCCTGCAACGAGCAGGGCTGCGCCTATCGGCTTCAGAAGAAGATCATACGCATGGCACGCGGATTCCGCCGCATGTTCGGTACGATACCTTCTGCCAATACGCCTCATTTCTGGCACTTTTCGCCCTATATCAGCGAAAGCACCTATTGCAAGGCGAAGCGCGGCGCCATCCTCATCGCACCCGATATGCAGCAGAAATTACTGCGTCTCTTCGAGCAGAATGGCGCCGATATCAGCATCGGTTTTCGATGAATATGTAGAGCAGGAGGGCTATGAAGAAGTGGATTCAAGCTGTAAAAAAATATAATTTTTGCCATCTTTTAGCGGTAATGAAACAGATTTTTATTATTTTTGTTTCCTGAATTTTACAACTAAACAATAAGAAATAGATTATGCGTGTTATTATCGAAAAAGATTATGAGAAGCTGTCAAAGTGGGCAGCTGATCATGTAATTGAAACAATTAACAGATTTCAACCAACAGCTGAACGTCCTTTTGTTCTGGGTTTGCCAACCGGTTCTTCACCTCAGGGCATGTATGCCAACCTGGTAAAGGCGGTAAAAGAAGGCAAGGTTTCGTTCAAGCATGTCATCACCTTCAATATGGATGAATATGTAGGTTTGCCGGAATCTCATCCTGAGAGCTATCACTCTTTCATGGCTACCAATCTCTTCAATCATATCGACTGCCCTAAGGAGAATATTCATATCCTGAACGGTAATGCCGAGAATCTGGAAGAGGAGTGCCGTCATTATGAGCAGATGATAGAAGAAGCGGGTGGCATCGACCTCTTTATCGGTGGTATCGGTCCTGATGGCCATATCGCTTTCAACGAGCCATTCTCTTCTCTTACCTCCCGCACCCGAGTAAAGACGCTCACTACAGACACAAAGATTGCCAACTCCCGTTTCTTCGATAATGATCCTGAGAAGGTACCTAGTCTGGCTCTGACCGTAGGTGTGGGTACCGTGATGGCTGCCCGAGAGGTAATGATTCTCTGCAACGGTCATAACAAGGCCCGCGCCCTGCAGGCTGCCATCGAAGGTCCTGTTACCCAGGCTTGGACCATCAGCGCTCTGCAGCAGCACCAGCATGGCATCATCGTTTGTGATGAGATTGCCTGCGATGAACTGAAGGTGGGTACTTACCGCTACTTCAAGGATATCGAGAAAGATAACATCTAAGTTATCTGATGCCTATAAAAAAGAATAAGGATGATGACTATTCGTCATCATCCTTATTTTCTGCTATTACCTGAGGACCGCGAACCTTGTCCTTGAGTCCCAGACCTTTCTTGATTTCTATATTTACTCCATCGCTCAAACCGGTAGTTACCTGTTTGCGCTCATAAGTCTTCTTCTTGTCGCTACCTTTTATGATATATACAAAGGTAGAATCGCCGCTAAACTCGATGGCACTCTCTGGAACGGTGAGTACATGGTTAGCCTTGGCCAGTACAATCTCGGCATTGGCGCTGTAACCAGAACGGATCTTGCCGCCCTTGGTAGAACGGATGGCTGCCTTTACCTCAAACTGGTTGGCACCATTGTTTTCTACAGCTTTAGGAGAGATATACTCCAGGTTAGCCTCGAAGTTGAGGTTCTGCAAGGCTCCGATGGTAATCTTCATCGGCATTCCTGTAACGAGACTTCCCACTTCGGTTTCATCGATATTGCCACGGAAGATGAGGTCGTTCATGTTGGCCACACTGGCGATGGTAGTACCATCGTTGAAAGTGTTGGCAAGGATCACCGAGTTACCCACCTTGACAGGAATATCGAGGATAATTCCCGAGATGGTAGAACGGATGAGGGTGGAAGAAGCGCTGGCATTGCTCTTGCTTACACCATCGCGCACCACCTGGAGAGCATCTTCGGCAGCGGTAACCTCCTCGCGTGCCTGTTTCATCGCCTGCTTTACCTTATCAAACTCATCGGCGCTGACCAGTTGCTTCTTGTAGAGTTGTTCCTCGCGTCCATAGTTTACCTGTGCCTGCTTCAGGTTAATCTCGGCAAGGCGCACACGAGCCTGAGCCGAACTGAGCTGTCCCATATCCGGAATCACCTTTACCTTGGCGATTACCTCGCCCGCCTGAACATAATCACCTGCTTCTTTGCAAATCTCTGTGATGATACCGCTAATCTGAGGCTTTACGCTCACCTCGTTGCGAGGCTCAATCTTGCCCGTGATGACGGTAGTTTTCAAAACATCAGCCATCTTAGGAGTAAACTCAGTATACTCCACAGGCTTAGGCTGCGATTTCTCATAAAGGAACACGAAGGTTCCGATGAAGATCAAGGCGACTATCGCCGCAACAATCAACTTTGAATACTTTTTCATATCTTTTATATCTTATTTTTCTTTTATTCGTCTCTCATCGCATCTACCGGTTTGATGCTCATGGCTCGCCATGCAGGGGCGAGTCCGGCTAGGCCGCCGAGAATGCAGATGAGGATGGCTGAAGAGATGGCCGTCCAGAAATCTACCTGGAAGTGGGCGGTAAGAATGCCATCCGTGGTGTTCGCCATCTCCAGCATCTGCAGGATGGCAACACCGAAGATGATGCCGCTCATGCCTGCCACCAGGGTGAGGATAATACTCTCGGAGATGATTTGCGAGAGAATCATCTTAGGCGTGGCTCCGATGGCTCGGCGGATGCCTATCTCGGTGGTTCGCTCCTTTACCGTTACCATCATGATGTTGGAAACTCCGATGGCGCCGGCAAGAAGGGTGCCGATACCTACCAGCCAGATGAGGAAGTTGACGCCCTTGAACAGGTTGTCGAGCATCTGGAAGAGAACTTCGGTATTGAACACCATAATGCCCTTTTCGTCCGTAGGGTCTATGCTGTGGGCTCTTGCTACGGTTTCTCTCATCCGCTGGGCAATGCTGCTCATTACTACGCCCGGTTTGCCGGTGGTGGCTATGATGTCAACCGCCTTACCCCGGTTATAAGCGCTGCGCAAAACCGATTGGGGCAGAGTGATGGTTTCATCGGCACGACCGCCGAAATTGATGCCGTTGCCCGAACGGTAATCTACCCCTATCACCATATAATAGGTAGAGTCTACTCTTACGCTCTTGCCGCACGGATCACCGCCGCCAGGAAAGAGATTCTTGTAAATCTGCTTGCCGATGACGCAAACCTTGCGCTGCTGGCGCACATCCATCTCGTTGATGTATCTGCCGTAAAACATTTTAGGTGCGGAAACCTGGGCGTAATCGGGATTCACGCCCTGCGTGCTGCCGCTGAATTTCTTGTCGCCAAACACCACCGACTTGTTGCCTCCGAAGAGCAGCGGGGTAATGACATCGAGTTCGGGCACCCTGTGGCGCAGTCGCTCCAGGTCTTTCTCTTCCATCTGCCAGGAACGCCCCTTGTTGAATCCCTTGTAGGGTTTGGTGGTGTTCTGCGCCCAGATGATGGCGGTGTTGGTGGCAAAGCCTGTGAAGTTGTTTTGCAGTATCTCCTTCAGTCCTTGTCCGCCACCCATCAGGGCGATGAGCATAAACACGCCCCAGAACACGCCGAAGCCCGTAAGCAGACTGCGGCTCTTGTTCCTCGTGATGGTGTCGAGAATCTCTTTATATGTATCTAAATCTAATCGCATAATAATAATTTATAGTTTACTCCGCTCTCAGCGCCTCTATCGGTCGGATTCTTGCAGCCTTGATGGCTGGGATGAGTCCGGCGATGGTGCCTGCGATGACGATGGTGATGGTGGCGCCGATACAGGTGCCGATGCCCACCGTAGGGTTCACAAACATGGCGGCTTTAAACAGTCCGGTATCTATGGTGGTGTGGCCGATGGTTGCATCCATGATTTCGTTTGCCGCCACGCCACATACCATTCCGATGTAGCCGAAGAACGAGGTGATGATGATGCTCTCGGTGATGATGAGCTTCAGTATCGACCAAGGTTTGGCACCGATGGCTTTTCTTACGCCAAACTCTCGGGTTCGCTCCTTCACGGTGATGAGCATGATGTTGCTAACACCCACGATGCCGCTCAGCAGGGTGAACAGACCTACTATCCAGAGTGCCGTCTGCATGATGGCGATTCCCTGGTTCATTTGGATGTTGTCCATGTATCGGTTCCAGAGCCAGATGGTGCGGTCGTCATCAGGAGCTGCCTGGTGGTTGTTGTTGATGCTGGCACGATAGTTCTTCTCAAACTGCTCGTTATCTTCCTGGGTCTTCAGGTTCTTGATGGTAAACTCCAGACTTCCCGCATCATCGCCCTTGGCGTAAATGGTCTTTATGGTGGAGTAGGCGATGAAGGCTTCGGTATTGTTGCGCGATTCATCATCCTTGTAGATTCCTACCACCTGGAAGTTGAGGTTGCTGATCTTTACGTTCTTGCCCACCAGCGAACGGTAGTCTTTGCTGAGTTCCTTGGCCTGGCTTCGGCTCAGCACCACATTCTTGCGCTGGTCCTTCATATCGATTTCGTTGATGAATCGTCCGGCTATCAGCTCCGTCTTGTCGATTTTGGGATGCGTAGGAGCCACACCCACCAATGACTGGCTTGCCACATAATTATCGCCATAGTTGATGTTCACGTTATACTGTTCCAGTCTTCCGCCCACATCATCTACATACTGGCCGTAGGTCTTGTTGCTGATGAGGATATCCTTGTCGTTGAGCGTGATGCTTCTGCCCTCCTTCAGTCCCTTGTAAGCCTTGGAGGTTTCGCCCGGGAAAACTCGCATGGAGTTGGCAAGGAATCGGGTGCTTTGCTGCAACTGGGCATTAATCAGTCCGTTGCCGGCGCCCAGCAAGAATATCAGCATGAAGATTCCCCAGGCAACGGCAAATCCCGTGAGCGAAGTGCGGAGCTTGTTGCGCTTCGACGTGCTCCATATTTCTTTGATTAATTCTCTCATGTTCCAAGTTCAAAGTTATTTCACGTAGTCTTTCGATACGAGATGATGGTCTCTGTTGTCTTCGATGCTTCCGATGAGTCCGTCCTTGATATGGATAACCTTATCGGTCTCGTTGGCAACACCGCTTTCATGGGTTACCACCACGATGGTCATTCCCTCCTTCTGGTGCAGTTCCTTCAGCAGGTCCATTACTTCCACGCTCGTTTTGGAGTCGAGGGCTCCGGTAGGCTCATCGGCAAGGATGATTTCGGGTTTGGTGATGAGGGCACGGGCGATGGCTACACGCTGCTTCTGTCCGCCCGACATCTCGTTAGGATAATGGTTGGCCCATTGCTTCAAGCCCAGTTTTTCGAGATATTCCATCGCCAGTTCGTGGCGCTTCTTGCGGCTCACGCCCTGGTAGAAGAGTGGAAGTTCCACGTTTTCCACCGCTGTCTTGAACGAGATGAGGTTGAACGACTGAAAGATGAAGCCGATCATCTTGTTGCGGTATTCGGCAGCACGGGTTTCCGAGAGGTCTTTGATGAGCACATCATTGAGTCGGTATTCGCCCGTATCGTAGTTGTCGAGAATACCCAATATATTTAATAAGGTGGATTTTCCCGAGCCGGAAGCACCCATGATGCTGACGAACTCGCCACGTTCGATGTCGAGGTCGATGCCCTTCAGCACATGGAGTGGCTGAGCACCCTGGTAGGTCTTGTTGACGTCTTTTAGATGAATTAATGACATATAATACGTTTGTTTATTGATATGAATTTTAAACGTTAGACGCTTGCAACCTTCTGAAAGTTGCAAGCGTAGCTATTTTTTAAAACGTTATTACATACACCTTATTATATATAAGGCAAAGACAGAAGCTATAAATATATATTTGAGGATGAATAGTGTCATCATATCTTTATCTTTTTGAGATTCTTCTCCAACTCTTCCTTCACTTCATCGATGGAGATGTCGAGAAGCTGCATTTGTCGGGCGAGTTCCGGGAGTCTTTCTTTCATAAACTCCTTTTTGCGGGTCTTCTTAATCTGCTTCTTGGCTCCTGCGGAAACAAAGTAGCCCAAGCCTCGCTTGTTGTAGATAATCTCATCGGTGGCAAGCAGGTCGTATGCCTTCACGGTTGTGTTGGCATTCACCTCCAGCAGCACGGCGTATTCCCTGACGCTCGGTATTCGCTCGTCTTCCTTGTACTTGCCCGCCAGAATCTCATCGCTCAGTCGCTCGGCTATCTGTACGTATATTGCTTTATCATTACTGAAAATCATAATCTTCAAATTTTAATTCTTAGATGTTGATCCACTTGTTGCAGATAACCTGCATACGGGTGAAGAGCTTGTAGGATGCCCAATAGTTGAAGGCAGCCAAAGCAAGAAATACTGCCGACGAGGTGAATACAGCACAATATTGAGCAGAAGAACCCTCTTCGATGTGCAAGGTTCCTACGAAATCAAGCCATCCGGCTTCATCCAGTTCGTTGATAATATAACCCAAAATCAGACAAAGTGCCAATCCCGTACATGCTGTCAGAAGCACAGGAAACTTACGGTAGAAGGCTCCTCCCAGGGTTGCGAAGGAATGGGCAAATATCAGGAAGGAGTAGACTGCCAGAATTGTTTGCCAAGAATTGTCTATAGGTGAAAGGGCAAAAATGGTGTGACTGAGTACTGGCCATGTAAGGCTGATATGGAAGCCTGGAGTGATGAAAAAGCTAAAGATGAGCTGGATAATATCTGAAATGACCAAGGCTCCTAGCAAAGTCACAAGACCACCAACGGTAACAACCAGGAATCGAGCCACATATTTTTCCAGGTTAGTGGCAGGAATCATCAGGAAACTTTCGCGCTGTAACTTGGTCTTCATATTTCTGAAGATGCAAGATGCCAATACGTAAATGACCATAAAAGAAATGAATCCAAAGAACATATATGCGGATTCCTTATAACTGTCGGTCATGGCATCTAGTTCATGGGATGCTGCAATAAAGCCACTAATTCTGTAAAGCCGGATGATGTTTGCAATTGAAAAACAGATGGCGAGTCCTGCAATGATTCCCAAATTATAGGTCCAGTTGTTTAATACATCCCAACGGATAACCATTCCTAATCTATTTAAATCGAGATTCTTTTTCATAATCGTCTAATTTTTAATCGTTTAATTTTCCATTAATTACTGCATTGAAGAGCAACTCCAGGTTCATCTGTGTTTCCTGCTCACCCTCCTGTCGCTTGCAGATGGCGGCATTACCCTGCAGGGTTGGCTCGGCGTAGAGCACGGTGTCGTCCATTTCCTGTGGGTTGCGGTATTCGAAGGTGTATTTCTCGCAGATGTCTGAAACCGAAGTGTCGAGCAGAAGCTGACTCTGGTTCATGATGATGATGTGGTCGAGCAACGACTCTACATCGTGCACCTGATGAGTAGAGATGATGAGGGTGCGGTCTTCCGTCATGTTGTTGGCGATGACCTTACGGAACTGGCTCTTCGATGGGATGTCGAGACCATTGGTTGGCTCGTCCATCAGAAGAAAGCGGGTACCCGTGGCGAGTGCGAAACTCATGAATACCTTCTTCTTCTGTCCCATCGAGAGTTCGTTCAACTTGAGAGAGAGTGGTAAATCAAAATCCTTGAGGCAACGGTCCAGCACTTCCTGCGAGAAGTTTGGATAGAATCCCTGGTTCATCTTCACGTAGGTGGCGAGGGAAACGTTGGGCAGTTCAAACTCTTCGGGCACCATGAAGATGTCCTTCAGCATCTCGGCTCTGCGATCTTGTGCCGAAATGCCATCCACGAGAATGGTACCTTGTTGCTGGCGGAGCAATCCGCTGATGAGGTAGAGCAGGGTGCTCTTGCCTGTACCATTCTTACCGAGCAAGCCATAAATGTTGTTCTCCTTGAGTTCCAAAGAGAAATCTCTAAATACAAGGTGCTTGCTACCTGGGTATCTGAAATCAATGTCTTTAATCTGTATCATAATCTTTAATGTTTTAGTGTACTACTTCAATAGAACACTGCAAAGGTATGCTTTTCTGCGATAACTTCCAAACTTTTGGGCAATTATTTTTATACTTTAACGTATTGTTAACAATTCCACCTTATTATATTATAAGAAGAGTATGATATGAATGTCTTGTAATATAGAACTTTATAAAAAACAAAGGCATCGGAAAGCAAAAACTTCCCGATGCCTTGATGCTTTTTATTAAGTCGTTTAGATATATTTCATGAGAATGTCCCAAACTGCAATGATGTGGCAGATACTACCAGCTAAAACGAAGAAATGGAACACGGAATGCATGTATTTCTTCTTGTTGATACTGTAGAATACGGCGCCCGTAATGTAGCAGACGCCTTCGGCAATAATCCACCAGACTGTGGCGGTGGATACGGAGTCTATCAAAGGTTTAAAGGCAACCAGTACCGACAATCCCATGCCTACAAAGCAGATGGTCTCCAGGTTGCTGTGATCCTTGAGTCTGGCAAAACTCATGATGGTTCCGGCAATGGCGCAAGCCCAGATAAAGATAAAAAGACTCCATCCCCAATATCCCTGCTCTCGCATCGCAATGAGCGTGATTGGCGAGTAAGAACCGGCAATATGCCAGTAGATGGCGGCATGGTCCCATTTGCGCAGTCGCTCCTTCCATTTGCTCCAGGCAGAAACAGCATGGTAAACCGTTGAGGCGATGTAAGACATCAGCATACCGAACAGATAGAGGATAACTCCCGCCGTAGCCCATCCGTTATGCATCGTAAAGCACCAATATAAGAAGATGGCTCCCACGACAAAGCCCATCAGGATACCTCCTGCATGCGACCATGAGTTCCAAAGTTCTTCTTTATGACTGAAATGTATCTTTAGTTTCATATCTCTATATATCTTTTCGTTACACATTCTGCTGATTTTGAGAAATAGGGCATTCAAGCCACTATACCTAAATCGTTATCAGCTATAACATTGCAAAGATACTAAGAATTTCTTAAAGTGGACTATCTTTTAGGAATTCTTTCGATTTCGGGAGTGTTTTCTTTGCTTTATTTGCTGATTGTTTGTCCTTTTCTGCTTTCTTCGAAAAATAAATCAAAAAAAGTATTGGAGTGTATTGGATTTTTTTATATTTTTGCGATGTGAAAATGAGAAATCATCTCTCACAAAATAGAAATTGTAAACGCAACTAATAACTTAGAAAGGTAATATGAAGTTAAAATCAATTGCACTTATATTGATGACTGTCGCACTTCCGGCGATGGCAGAAAAAGTATCTGTAAATACAAAGGGTATGTCGCTCATTCTCGATGTTGAGAATGGAAAGCCTGCCCAGTATCTCTATTTCGGTACTAAGTTGAATCCTAACGATTTGCAGAATCTGAAGGTCGCTACTGATGGCCGTATGGATGCTTATCCGGCTTACGGACTGAATACTCCAGCTGAAGCAGCGCTTGCCATGCGTCATAGTGATGGCAATCTTTCAACTGCACTCGTGGCTACGGGCTGTGATGTGAAGAACGAAGGAAAAGCTTCTGTTACGACCGTTCATCTGAAAGATCCTGTATATAATATAAAGGTAGATTTGAAGTATCGTGCATACAATGATGTTGATATGATTGAGGCATGGACCGAGATTCTGAATGGTGAAAAGGGTACTGTTACCCTGACTACCTTTGCATCGGCTATGCTTCCTATCCGTCGTGGAGATGTCTGGATGAGTCATCTTTCCGGTACTTGGGCAGCAGAGGGACAGTTGAGTCATGAAAAACTGCAGCCAGGAGAATTTGTAATCCGAAACAATGATGGTACCCGCAATTCGCATACCGATCATGCTGAAGTCATGTTCTCGCTCGATGGTAAAGGACAGGAAAATGCGGGTAATGTTATTGGTGCAGCCTTGGTTTATAGCGGAAACTATAAGCTGAAGACGGTTACCGATGATACCGAATATCATTATTTCTTTGCCGGTATTAATGAACAGAACTCTGAATATCATCTTAAAAAAGGTGAGACTTTCAAAACTCCTGCACTCGCTTTGACCTATTCAACACAGGGCTTGAGCGGTGCAAGTAGAAACTTCCATAAATGGGGACGCAAATATATCTTAGCACATGGAGATAAGGAGCGTGATATCTTGCTCAACTCTTGGGAAGGTGTTTATTTCGACATCAACCAAAAGGGAATGGACCAGATGATGGCTGATATCCATAGTATGGGTGGTGAACTCTTCGTAATGGATGATGGATGGTTCGGAACCAAATATCCTCGTGTTACTGATAACTGTGCACTCGGCGACTGGGTGGTTGATACCAAGAAACTTCCTAATGGCATTGAAGGCTTGCTGAGCGATGCCAGGAAAAACCAGGTAAAGTTCATAAACAGACAAGTAGTACAAGAAGCGGTTAACTTCTTAGAAATAAGAAAGTTGACTGGGTAAAAGAAACGAACCGTCAAGCAATTGACAAGTCAGGTTTACTAAGCTTCAATAAACGAAAAGGATATTCGTCCTAAGTACAGACAACAAACAAACCAAGCTGCAAGGCTAGGTAAAAATGATATTTTACAATGGAGAGTTTGATCCTGGCTCAGGATGAACGCTAGCTACAGGCTTAACACATGCAAGTCGAGGGGAAACGACATCGAAAGCTTGCTTTTGATGGGCGTCGACCGGCGCACGGGTGAGTAACGCGTATCCAACCTGCCCACCACTTGGGGATAACCTTGCGAAAGTAAGACTAATACCCAATGATATCTCTAGAAGACATCTGAAAGAGATTAAAGATTTATCGGTGATGGATGGGGATGCGTCTGATTAGCTTGTTGGCGGGGTAACGGCCCACCAAGGCGACGATCAGTAGGGGTTCTGAGAGGAAGGTCCCCCACATTGGAACTGAGACACGGTCCAAACTCCTACGGGAGGCAGCAGTGAGGAATATTGGTCAATGGACGAGAGTCTGAACCAGCCAAGTAGCGTGCAGGATGACGGCCCTATGGGTTGTAAACTGCTTTTATAAGGGAATAAAGTGAGACTCGTGAGTCTTTTTGCATGTACCTTATGAATAAGGACCGGCTAATTCCGTGCCAGCAGCCGCGGTAATACGGAAGGTCCGGGCGTTATCCGGATTTATTGGGTTTAAAGGGAGCGTAGGCCGGAGATTAAGCGTGTTGTGAAATGTAGATGCTCAACATCTGCACTGCAGCGCGAACTGGTTTCCTTGAGTACGCACAAAGTGGGCGGAATTCGTGGTGTAGCGGTGAAATGCTTAGATATCACGAAGAACTCCGATTGCGAAGGCAGCTCACTGGAGCGCAACTGACGCTGAAGCTCGAAAGTGCGGGTATCGAACAGGATTAGATACCCTGGTAGTCCGCACGGTAAACGATGGATGCCCGCTGTTGGTCTGAATAGGTCAGCGGCCAAGCGAAAGCATTAAGCATCCCACCTGGGGAGTACGCCGGCAACGGTGAAACTCAAAGGAATTGACGGGGGCCCGCACAAGCGGAGGAACATGTGGTTTAATTCGATGATACGCGAGGAACCTTACCCGGGCTTGAATTGCAGAGGAAGGATTTGGAGACAATGACGCCCTTCGGGGCCTCTGTGAAGGTGCTGCATGGTTGTCGTCAGCTCGTGCCGTGAGGTGTCGGCTTAAGTGCCATAACGAGCGCAACCCCTCTCCTTAGTTGCCATCAGGTTAAGCTGGGCACTCTGGGGACACTGCCACCGTAAGGTGTGAGGAAGGTGGGGATGACGTCAAATCAGCACGGCCCTTACGTCCGGGGCTACACACGTGTTACAATGGCAGGTACAGAGAGACGGTCCCTTGCAAAACGGATCAAATCCTTAAAGCCTGTCTCAGTTCGGACTGGGGTCTGCAACCCGACCCCACGAAGCTGGATTCGCTAGTAATCGCGCATCAGCCATGGCGCGGTGAATACGTTCCCGGGCCTTGTACACACCGCCCGTCAAGCCATGAAAGCCGGGGGCGCCTAAAGTCCGTGACCGTAAGGAGCGGCCTAGGGCGAAACTGGTAATTGGGGCTAAGTCGTAACAAGGTAGCCGTACCGGAAGGTGCGGCTGGAACACCTCCTTTCTGGAGAGACGAATTTCCTGTAGAAGATTTAGGAACATGACTTAAAAGTTCGCTTCTCTTCTTGTACGCACCATCTGTTTTATTAAATACAGGAGACTGGGATTTCTTATACATTATATAATATATAGGGATGGCTCAAGCAAAATGGTTCAACTCCACAATCTCCACTATGCCTTTTAAGGCAAGAAGATCTTTGACATATTGACACAAGCAAAACTGTAAGTAATGAACTTTAGTTCAGACTAAAGTAAATCAAATCGCAAGATGAGATTTCACTTTGTTAGAATACAGCTGAAAGTATGAGCTACTTATTCGTTGTCGAGTAATCAGCGGAAACGAGATAACAAATACAGTCGTAAAGAAAGTAAGAAAGGGCGTATGGCGGATGCCTAGGCTCACGGAGGCGATGAAGGACGTGATAAGCTGCGATAAGCTTCGGGTAGGTGCAAATAACCTTTGATCCGGAGATTTCCGAATGGGACAACCTAGCCGTCTGAAGGACGGTTACTAGCACTTAAGGTTAGAGCTAACGCAGGGAACTGAAACATCTTAGTACCTGCAGGAAGAGAAAATAAATGAATGATTCCCCCAGTAGTGGCGAGCGAACGGGGAACAGCCCAAACCGTTGACGTCGCAAGGCGCCAGCGGGGTTGTAGGACCGCGACATTGTATGCAAATCGTGAACAGAACACTTTGGAAAATGTGACCATAGACGGTGATAGTCCAGTATGTGAAGCGAAATGCAGCATAGCGGTATCCTGAGTAACGCGGGACACGAGGAATCCTGCGCGAATCTGCCGGGACCATCCGGTAAGGCTAAATACTCCCGTGAGACCGATAGCGAACGAGTACTGTGAAGGAAAGGTGAAAAGAACCCCGAGCAGGGGAGTGAAATAGTTCCTGAAACCATACGCCTACAAGCGGTCGGAGCATCTTACGATGTGACGGCGTGCCTTTTGCATAATGATCCTACGAGTTACCGTCACTGGCGAGGTTGAGTGTCATGAGACACGTAGCCGCAGTGAAAGCGAGCCTGAATAGGGCGCACAGTCAGTGGGGGTAGACGCGAAACCAAGTGATCTACACTTGGCCAGGATGAAGTCCCGGTAACACGGGATGGAGGTCCGCACCAATAAGCGTTGAAAAGCTTCTGGATGAGCCGAGTGTAGGAGTGAAAGGCCAATCAAACTTGGAGATAGCTCGTACTCCCCGAAAGGCATTTAGGTGCCGCGTCGGATGGTCACCGTGAGAGGTAGAGCGACCGATAGGACAAGAGGGCTTCACCGCCTATCGAGTCCTGACGAACTCCGAATGCTCACGGTCTGCAGTCCGGCAGTAAGGGGGCGGGTGCTAAGGTCCGTCCCCGAGAGGAGAAGAATCCAGACCGCCGTCTAAGGTCCCGGAGTTCTGCCTGAGTTAGTCTAACGAAGTCTGGTCCCTATGACAGCTAGGATGTTGGCTTGGAAGCAGCCATTCATTCAAAGAGTGCGTAACAGCTCACTAGTCGAGGGTCCGGGCATGGATAATAATCGGGTATAAGGCAGACACCGAAGGCGCGGGATAGCATTTAAGAAAGTATCGGTAGGGGAGCATACTCACAGCGTCGAATGGTGTACGTAAGTTATCCTGGAGCGGTGAGTAAAGCAAATGTAGGAATAAGTAACGATAAGGAGGGTTAGATTCCCTCCCGCTGTAAGACCAAGGTTTCCCGGGCAATGCCAATCAGCCCGGGGTCAGTCGGGTCCTAAGTCTAAGCCGAACGGCGATGGCGATGGCAGAGACGGTTAATATTCCGTCACTGCCGCATGGGGCGACGTGGAGACGGAGCAGTGAAACCACCGCGGGGCGACGGAAGTCCCCGTTGAAGAGTGTAGGTGTTGAGGATGGCAGGCAAATCCACCATCCGAGCTGAACTTGATAGTATGGAGTCTTCTTCGGAAGAATCCAATAGTGTGGGTAATCATACTCCCGAGAAAATCCGCTAAGCTTAACCCATGCGGCACCCGTACCGCAAACGGACACACGTGGTCGGGTAGAACATACTAAGGCGTTGAGAGATTCATGGTTAAGGAACTAGGCAAATTGACCCTGTAACTTCGGGATAAAGGGTCCTCGTGAAGAGCGAGGCGCAGAGAATAGGTCCAGGCAACTGTTTAACAAAAACACAGGGCTGTGCAAACTCGAAAGATGACGTATACAGCCTGACACCTGCCCGGTGCCGGAAGGTTAAGAGGAGATGTCACACTTATGTGGAAGCATTGAATTGAAGCCCCGGTAAACGGCGGCCGTAACTATAACGGTCCTAAGGTAGCGAAATTCCTTGTCGGGTAAGTTCCGACCTGCACGAATGGTGTAATGATCCGGACGCTGTCTCAACCATGAGCTCAGTGAAATTGTAGTATCGGTGAAGATGCCGATTACCCGCGATGGGACGAAAAGACCCCGTGAACCTTTACTACAGCTTAGCATTGACCTTGGTCATCCGATGTGTAGGATAGGCCGGAGGCTTCGAAGCGGGAGCGCCAGCTTTCGTGGAGCCATCCTTGAAATACGGCCCTTTGGCTGTCTGAGGTCTAACGCGTGATACGCGGACACTGCTTGGTGGGTAGTTTGACTGGGGTGGTCGCCTCCAAAAGCGTAACGGAGGCTTCCAAAGGTGCCCTCGGGTCGATTGGTAACCGACCTCAAAGAGTGCAATGGCATAAGGGCGCTTGACTGGGAGGCAGACATGCCGAGCAGGCAGGAAACTGGGGCATAGTGATCCGGCGGATGTGTATGGAAACTCCGTCGCTCAAAGGATAAAAGGTACTCCGGGGATAACAGGCTGATCCCCCCCAAGAGCTCATATCGACGGGGTGGTTTGGCACCTCGATGTCGGCTCGTCACATCCTGGGGCTGGAGAAGGTCCCAAGGGTTGGGCTGTTCGCCCATTAAAGTGGCACGCGAGCTGGGTTCAGAACGTCGTGAGACAGTTCGGTCTCTATCTATCGTGGGCGTGGGAGTTTTGAGTGGTGCCGTCACTAGTACGAGAGGACCGTGATGGACAGACCTCCGGTTTACCAGTTGTGCCGCCAGGCGCACCGCTGGGTATCTGAGTCTGGATTGGATAAGCGCTGAAAGCATCTAAGTGCGAAGCCAGCCGCAAGATGAGAACTCCATTGAGGGTCGTCAGAGACGATGACGTTGATAGGATGCAGGTGTAAAGACAGCGATGTCAAAGCCGAGCATTACTAATTGCCCGAACACTTTCTTTATGAAAGTTCATAGTTTCAACTGTATTTTCAGTTCATTATCTTGTTTTGCTTGTGTGCAAATACGTCATACCCCATTATCAGGTGGTTATTGCGGTGAGGTCCCACCTCTTCCCATTCCGAACAGAGAAGTTAAGCTCACTTGCGCCGATGGTACTGCAATGCAATGCGGGAGAGTAGGTAGCCGCCTCCTTTTATCAAGAGCCTCAGATTTCGAAAGATTTCTGAGGCTTTTTTGTTTTTCCTACAGTTCTGCTTTCTTATCGCAGCTTTATCCCACAGATTACGCGGCTCCTTTTATCTTTTTACCTATTCGGTCCTGGATTTTGTAAATGTGTATAGATTCAAAATAAAAAAGGCTGACCAATAAGGTCAGCCCAATTTGATATTATTTGTTTTTACGGTGATTTCGTGTCTTCTGCTTTGACTTTTTCGCTTTGCTGGAAGAAGTATTAGCTGCAGGCTTTTCCTTGCGTACAGGAGCCGAATCGCCAGCTAGGGTGAAATCTAGTTGTTTCTTTTCCAAGTTGGCTTGCGCCACCTTGATGCGGATAGCATCGCCTAATTGATATTTATTATGGTGACGACGACCAATCAAACAGAAGTTCTTTTCGTCGAAGTCGTAATAATCGTCAGCGATGTCGCGCATCGGAATCATTCCTTCACAATGGTTTTCGTCTATGGTAGCATAAATTCCGTAAGAAGTAATACCGCTTATATGGGCATCGAATTCCTCGCCGAGTTTATCTCCCATGAATTCTACCATCTTATATTTGATACTGTCTCGTTCTGCATTCTGTGCAATCTGCTCCATTTCAGAGCAATGCTCACAGAGTTCTTCGTAATGCTTCTCGTTGGCACTTCTGCCGCCATCTGCGTACTTGGTAAGCAAGCGATGTACCATCGTATCCGGATAACGGCGGATCGGCGAGGTGAAGTGAGTATAGTATTCGAATGCCAGACCGAAGTGACCGATGTTGTGAACGGAATACTTTGCCTTCATCATGGCTCGGAGAGCAACCATCTGGATGAGGTTGTTCTCTGGTTTGCCTTCGCAATCTGACATCAACTTGTTGAGACTTCTTGCTGTAGCGCCTTTTGTACCCTCTGTTTTCATCTTATAACCAAACTTCACAACGAATTCACGCAAGGTTTCCAACTTCTGTGGGTCCGGATTGTCATGGATACGATAAGGAAGCGTCTTTGGCTTCTTTCCTTTCTTTACCTTTCCGATACTTTCAGCCACCGTACGGTTGGCGAGTAGCATGAATTCCTCTACGAGTTTATTGGCATCCTTAGAGCGCTTGTAGTAGCAGCTTACAGGTTTCCCCTTTTCGTCAACGTCGAAATGCAACTCTTCGCGGTCAAACTTAACAGCACCATTTTTGAATCTTGCGGCACGAAGTTTCTTAGCCAGTCTGTCAAGCGTAATGAGCTGAAGTGCATTTTCTCCCTGATAAGGATGTTCCTTGGTTTCGGCTGGAGCAGGTTCGCCAGTACCATCCACCACGCCATTTGCTTCGAGGAGTTCCTGTACCTCTTCATATTTATATCGGCGGTCGCTCTCGATGACGGTATGTACGATGCGATAGTTCTTGACTTCGGCATTGTTGTCGAGTTCGAAGATGACGCTGTACGCAAGTTTTTCCTCATTAGGACGAAGCGAGCAGATAAAGTTACAGAGACGCTCTGGGAGCATCGGGATGGTGCGATCTACGAGATATACAGATGTTGCACGTTTCACAGCTTCCTTGTCGATGATACTGCCCTCTGTGACGTAATGTGATACATCTGCGATATGAACACCTACCTGCCAGTTACCATTCTCCAATCTCTGGATACTGAGGGCATCATCAAAGTCCTTGGCATCCTTCGGGTCGATGGTACAAGTGAATACCTTGCGGAAGTCCTCTCGTTCTTTGTAATCCTGTTCTGTGATTTCGCCGCTTATCTTGTTGGCTGCATCTTCTACATTCTTTGGATATTTATAAGGTAATCCATATTGAGCAAGAATAGAATTCATCTCAACATCATTATCACCCATCTGGCCAAGAATGTCAACAACCTCGCCAATAGGACTCTTGTTTTCTCCATCCGGCCACTCGATAATCCGGACTACTGCCTTATCATCGGTCTTTCCTCCCTTCACCTTTCTTCTAGGAATGATGATGTTGTGAGCAAAGACATCGCCAGGTGTCACGAGGTAAGCCAGATCCTTATCTACTTTCAGACGTCCTACGAAGGTATCTTTAGCGCGTTCAAGGATTTTGTTGACCTGTGCCTCCTTGATGTGATTCTTACGACGAGCCAGGAAGGTGAATTCCACCCTGTCGCCATTAAGTGCTCCCATCGAATTGCGTTCAGAAACGAAAATAGGCTTCTCGCTATCATCAGGGATAACAGAGTTTTTGCCATTTGCCTTTCTGACAAATTTACCCTCCATCACCTGCACGCTTTGGTTCAGGCGATACGAATTATCACTTACCTTTGCCAGGTAGTCATCCCATGCCATTTCCTCCATAATGTCAATCGCCAGCATCTTGAGCGGATGCGTCGTAAGACGGAGGGAACGGAATATCTCTTTAAAGCTGAGCGTTTCGCCCGGTCTTTCGGCAAAGAATTCCTGCAGCATCTCAGTGAGCTGCGCTTTGTTCATTCTTTTGCCACCTTTTTTACCTTTTCCCATAAATTATGACTATTATTAGTTTTATAAGGCAAAGAAACAAAAAAAAAAAGGAGAAAACAAAGTTTCTTGGCATCTTTTTTCGTTTTTTATTAAATATGTAACAAAAAGGACACTTGTTTCGATTTTTTTTTCATAAGTTGCGTCGCATGCCGCCTTCATCATGCCGTGGTGGGCATAACGGTACACAGCTTCTTCACATCCTCTTCGAAAGTCTCACGATTCAATGCCTTGTTCTTGAATGCTGACCGATAGTTGTAGATAGTGCGAGGCATATAGAACAACAGGGAGGCAATCTCGGAACTGTCCTTAACGCCCAATCTGATGAGGGCAAATATGCGCAATTCGGTGGTGAGTCTCCTGCTATGTGCTGGTTTCACTTGTTCTTCTGGTTTGAGCAAGGCATTGAACTCTTCTATGAACGAAGGATACATGTCGAGGAAGGCGGTGTCGAACTGTAGCAAGAAGGTGGCTGAGTCCTCATCTGACAAGCGTGAGGAGGAAGTCATGTTGAGCAAGTCGTTTCCTTGTCCCACTTTGATCTTTCGGTGTACCAATAATTCAAACTTGCTCAGTCGGTCAATGAATTTGGCGCATAGGTCGATATACAGTTTCGCCAATTGCTCGCGTTGCTTGTTGGTGTCTATCAAGCGTGTGTTGAGCAAGTTGAGTGCATCGTTGAGGCTTGATAATTGCGTGTTGCTGTTAGATAGTTTGATACGATGCTTGTGCAGCAACTTGTTTTGTTGTCTATGGAAGTAGAAAAGCACGAGTATGATGATGAGGAGGATGGAAATCCCCCACAAGGCAGCGCGCATCAAGTTGTTTTGTGCGGTTAGCTTCTCTCGATAGTTCTTGACAATGATAGGCAGCTTTTGCGAGATTTCGATGATGCGCAGTCGGTTGTTGTACGCCTTTGCGTCATCCATGGCAAAGTTGATGTAGCGTTCGGCTCTAGAAACGTTCTCGTTGTCTTTCTGGTATAGATACATGGCAAAGTCTTGTAACGCAAGATTCTCGCGAGTGCAGTTCTTCAGGTCACTGATACATGCCTGTACGATGTACTCTTCGTATTTCTCGGGTTGATGATTTGCACTATAGTTGTTGGCTATGGCAAATGCCGCCATGGCATAGTAACGAGAGTTGACAGGTATTTCCTTCAAGACACGAAAGTAGTGACTCAATGCCTTCTTGTCGTTACGTTCCACGTAAATGTAGTATTCTCCCAGGAAAAAATTGTAACGTTTGTCATTCTTGCTGAGCAGACCGACCGCCTGTTTCAGAAACTCAGCAGCTTTTTGTCTGTACTTGGGAGCGTATGTTGCGTCATGGCAATAGTCAGACCAATACATATATATATAATACTTCGTGATAGTATAGTCAAAGGAAAGAGATGGAGTGAGCGAGGAAAAGTCTATCTCATTGAGCAGAGACATAGCCTCTCCATAAAGTCCACCGATGGCAAGCAGTGATGCTTTTTCTATTCTGCTTTTGTCATGGTAGAACTGGTTGGCGGTCTTATCAGCCAACTCTATGGACTTGTCAACATACACCATGGCGGAATCAAACTGATAAACGTAGTATTCATTGAATAGCTTGTCATAGATAGAAAGTAACGTGGCGGTGCTCTTGTCCTTGTCCATGATTCCCTTGTAGGTGTTGATACTAGCCTCCTTTTGCTTGAAGATTTTGGATCTGTTGTCTAAAAGGCTATCTAAAGTAAAAGAAAGTTTCTCGTTTCTTGTTGCAGACAAATGGCAACAAGAACATATCAATATGAATGTTATAATAATTCTTTGCATGGTAATCTCGCTTCTTAAAATTGTGTGCAAATATACAAAATTATTTTTGGGTAGCCAAATAATAGGCTGTGTTTTTATGAAAAAATGCTTATTATCGCAAAATCCCGCCCAAAGGCGAATGTACTTGATACGAATTTCTCGATTATTTGTATGTTGCTCATTATCATGGGGATAAGGGATTTGTCATCATTCGTTTTTGTACTAATCGTGTACTTTGCCGCATGATGGTAGTAGATTATGACTATCTTTGCAGCGTCTATTAATAAAAATGGAATTATCTAGCAATCAACTAAATTTTTGAATTATGAAGAAATCTTTCATTATACTTATGATGAGTAGTTGCTTATTGTTAACTCCTTCCATGGCACAAGTAGTGGTCAATGATCCTGTAGCAACAAGTCAGGCTGTCATTACTTGTGGCAATGCTCGTTTTACGGTTCTTACTCCGGAGATGATAAGAGTGGAGTATAGCGATCAAGCGAAGTTTGAGGATCGGGCGACCTTCACCATTGTCAATCGTAAGTTGGATGCGCCTCAGTTCACCAAGAGTGAGGATGACACCTATTTATATATAATAACATCCAACCTGAAGCTCAAGTATCGCAAGGGAACTGATCCACGCACCCTTCCAGCCTCTTCAGCCAATCTTACCATCGCTATAACAGGTAATGGTGTTTCTACAGTTTGGTATCCTGGCAAACCAGATCCACTGAACTTAAAAGGAACTTGCCGTACATTGGATGGTCTGATGGGCGATAGCAAGCGTTCGGAAATGGAAAGTGGTTTGGTTTCTCGCTCTGGTTGGGCTGTGATAGACGATTCATGGGCTTCACCTCGTTCTGATGGAGGACGTTCTTATGCCTTGTCTCCTAATAGTGATATGGGGTATCCTTGGTGGACACAGCGTGCAGACAATCATGCCATGGATACTTATGTGTTAGGATATGGCCATAATTACAAGAAAGCTCTTGCAGACTATACCAAGATTGCTGGTAGCATCCCTCTGCCACCTGATTATGTGTTCGGTTACTGGTATAGTAAGTATGCTTCTTATTCGGCAGATGATTATCGCAACATTATGAGCGACTTGAAAGCCAATAAGATACCTACCGATGTGATGATTCTCGATATGGATTGGCATTGGAATGGAAATGCTTATAGTCAGTCGGAAGGTCGTGGTGGTTGGACTGGTTGGTCATGGAACACCAACCTCATACCTAATCCAAAAGGTCTTCTTTCCGAGATGCGCTCACAAAATTTTAAGACTGCGCTCAATTTGCATCCTGCCGATGGTATCAATCAGATAGAGTCGCCTACTTATTTCGCTGCCATGAACAGTGAATTAGGTGGCAAGTACCTGAATGACAGCCGCAATAATATCAATTGGAGCCTTGATTACCCCGACTTTACTAAGTCGTTCTTCAAGAACATCATTCGTGACCATGAGAGCGAAGGCGTTGATTTCTGGTGGTTGGATTGGCAGCAATATCTGACAAGTCCATATACAAAATCTTTGAGCGAGACATTTTGGTGTAACTATGTCTTCTTCAATGAGGCAGCCAAGCGTACAGGCCATCGTCCTGTGATTTTCCACCGTTGGGGAGGTTTGGGCAGTCATCGTTATCAGATTGGTTTCTCGGGCGATGCCAACATCAGCTATGAGGCTTTGGCTTTTGAGCCTTACTTTACGGCTACAGCCTCCAATGTAGGTTATGGCTATTGGGGGCATGACCTCGGAGGACATATGTTCTCCAGCGAGGAATTGGTGAACAATCCCAACTTGGTGTTGAGATGGATTCAGTTTGGTGTATTCACCCCTATCTTCCGTACTCATGCCTCCAGCGATTCTCGCATAGAGCGTCGTATCTGGAAATTCCCTAATTTCCCTACCATCTTGGAAGCAGTGCGCTTGCGCTACTCGCTCTTCCCATACATCTATACGATGGCTCGCAAGACCTACGACACAGGTATGTCCATCTGTCGTCCACTCTATTATGAGTATCCGGAGGTAGAGGAAGCATATACCTATGACAACGAGTATTTCTTCGGTGATGACATCTTGGTGGCTCCCATCACAGAGAAAGCTGAAGCAAACGGCATGACTACCAAGAGTATATGGTTGCCAGAGGGCAAATGGTGGAGTGTGGCTACGAATGAGATGATAGAAGGTCCTCGCTTGGTTACGATGTCATTCTCCGACCAGCAGATACCTTATTTCTATCGTCAAGGAGCTTTGGTTCCTAACAACCCTGCCACCGTAATGAATGTTACCGAGCACCCTTCTCAGTTGATACTCAACATCGTGTCGGGCGAGAATGGCAAAGCTTCCATCTATGAGGATGCTGGCGACAATGCCGACTACGCTTCAAATTACGCAGAGACCTCCATCAGCCAGACCTTCGATGGAAGAATGGGTGAATATATCATCTCTCCACGTAAGGGTACAGTTCTAGGAATACCAGCCGCCCGTTCCTATAAGTTGTTGATTTTCAATACTACAACTCCCGTTTCAGCCAAGGTGGACGGAATGAAAGCAACCTTCTCTTATAATAAGGAGAGCAAGTGTACTGCTATTGAGGTGCCTTCTGCAAGTTGCACAAAGGAGCGCCGTATCCAGGTAGAATATTCGACAAGCACAGGAATAACTGATGTAAAGACTGGACAAAACAAGATGACTTATGACAGCGCAAGCAAAAAGTTCACCGCCTCTTTTGACTCACAGAAGAAGCAGGTGTCTTGGCTGGTGAGTAATATGGCAGGAAAGCTTATGCTTGCCAACAGTTATAGTCAAGTAAGTAGCTTCTCGGAAGATATCTCGATGCTCATGCCACAAGTCTATATCAGTAAGGTAGTGGCAGACGATAAAACATTTATCTACAAATTTATGAAGGAATAAAAACGTCTCGATTTATGAAAAGAATATTATTATCCATCTGTTTCTTGGCAATCGGATTATGGGCTAGTGCAGGAGATATGTCTAATTCTATCGAACTGACCCAACTATATATTATAGGTGATGCCACCCCATACTCTTGGGATTTGGGCAAGACTCCAGACATGCAAAAGATAGACGAAGGTGTATTTCGATGGAGCGGTAAGCTACAGGCTGGTAAGGAGTTTAAGTTTCTCAATACGAGAGAGTTTCATAAGCATCTCGTAGCCACTTCTGCTGGTCAGAAAGTTTCTGTGGGTCATACGTATGACTTAAACTTGGAGATAGACAGAGGACTGGACGGCAGCAGAGACTTCAAGTTTGTCCCTTCTGCTACTGGCGATTATACCATCTATGTAGATTTACGTAGTATGAAGATGGCGGTCTATCAGAAAGAAGTCACTGTAGATTTGCCTTCTTGCCTATATGTCTCTGGTAGTGCCCTGGGCAACAAGGTGATAGAACTTCCACTATATGGCGATGTGGAATTCAAGGCATTACTTAACTTACAAAAAGGTACACTTCGTTTGCAAGATACGCCTACCATCACTTCCAAGACCCAGTTCTATCTTCCTCGTTTTGAAGGAGTAGATATCTCTTTCGGGCACGATTATAGTGAGTCTTTGCAAGTTTCCAACAATGCCAATGCTGAGGGATGGAGCGTTACTGTTCCTGGCAAATACTGCTTTTATGCCATCAAGGATAGTCACCATGCTTTTGCCAAGGCATTTAAAGCTCGCAAAACACTTTATATTGTTGGAGGTTGCTGTCCACATTCTTGGGATTATTGGACAGATGTCGCTTCTATACAGTTTGTTCCCAACCCATCTAACCCAGAGGAGTTGGTTTGGGAAGGCTTCTTGAAACCCACTTGGGATGAGCATCGTGAGGAACCCAATAAGTTTAAGATTCTCACAGCTCAAGATTGGAACTCAGAAACCTTTCATCCATACGTAGCAGATGCACCCTTGTTGGGAACCAGCTATTTCAGAAGTAGTGGAGGTGGCGATGTAAAATGGACTATATCCGAGGCTGCCTATTATCGTATTACTGTGAATACAGCCACGGAAACCATTAAAGGTGAGAAAATCGACAAAGTCTCAGCCAAGTTCAATGGGACAGAAACAACGGGCGTGAAGGAAGTGGAAACCCTGCAAGACATCCGCATCACCCATCAGAATGGAAATATTTACTTGGTTTCCTCGCAAATCCCCGTCAATGCCACCGTCTATACTATGGGTGGAAGCATAGTTGCCAGACGGTCTTCCATTCAAGAGGGACTCTTGGCTAGCAATTTGACCAAAGGCATTTACTTCGTCAAGACAGTAGGCAACACCTCTCAGTGTTCCAAGAAAATAATGGTAGAGTAATCAAGATAATTATCATAAAATAATTATACTATCCAAATAATAATTTAAAACAATCAAAAATGAAGACATTCCTAAAAAAGACAATTGCACTGGCATGTTTTGCCATGCTGATGCCTCTTTCGCTTCTTGCGCAAGATGTTCTGAAAGTGCACGGAATCGTTACTGACCCTTCGGGTGAGCCCCTGATAGGTGTCAATGTAAAGGCTGGCTCTTCTAGTGTGGGAGCAGTCACTGATTTGGATGGAAAGTATTCCATCGAAGTTTCACCTAAATCTACTCTTACCTTTTCATACGTAGGTTTTGAGACTGTCGTTGAGTCGGTGAAGAACCGCAGACAGATGGATGTCACCATGAAGGAGAGCTCTGATGTGCTCAATGAGGTGGTGGTTATCGGTTATGGTACTATGGACAAGAAAGAGCTTACTTCTGCCATTTCTCACGTAAGCGAGAAAGACTTCCTCACCATCAGTTCCCCTGATGTTTCCATGATGATCCAGGGTAAGGTGTCGGGCGTGAGCATCACCAATACCGCGGTGGGCGACCCAAACAATCAGGCAAGCATCCAGATTCGTGGTGTCTCCTCTCGTGCCGCAGGCAATGGACCTCTGATTGTGATTGACGGTGTGCCAGGTGGCAACCTCACCAACATCAATCCTAATGACATCGCTTCTTTCGACGTATTGAAGGATGGTGCAGCCTCTGCTATCTATGGTACTCGTGGTTCCAATGGTGTCATCTTGGTAACGACCAAGAAGGGAAGCAAGGACGGCAGAACGCACGCTTCTTACTCTACCTCTTATACTTGGAACACGATGGTGAAAGACCTGAAGATGATGAACGCTCAGGATTTCCGTGATGTTCGTCTGGGATGGGGTGACTCTGGCGTTGACCTCGGCGGTAATGTAGATTGGCTTGATGCCGTCAGCCGTACGGGTACTACCATGCAGCATACCCTGACCCTCAGTGGTGGCAATGACAAGAGCAATTATCGTGTGAGTGCCGATTATCGTGATGCCAAGGGTATCGACCTTCGTTCTCGTCGTCAGGAGTATGGCGCTCGTGCCAACATCATGCATACCACCAAGGGTGGACTCTTCACCATTACTGCCAATGTCGCTCCTCGTGTCATCTACAGCGACAAGGCTGATTACAGCGTATTCAAGGATGCTCTTGAGGCTAACCCAACTACTCCTTTGATGGATCCAGATAATCCGATTCGTTATTATAACTTCAAGGGTCAGGTTGTGGGTTCCAATCCTGTGGAGCGTCAACTCTTGGAGACCGATAAGGATGATATTCGTTTGATCGACTGGGATGGTACCGTTAAGTTGAACCTCTTGCCTTTGTTGGCAAAGAATGCATCTGGCAATCATCATCTCTCTACACAGGTGATGTTCGCTGACCATCAATATACTCATGATGCCTCTTGGTTCCGTCCTTCTACCAGCACCATTGCCATCGAAAGTGGTCGCGAAGGTGAGGCTAGTCGTTCTTCCAGCAAGGAGAGCCAGTATGTAGTAGAGTGGCTCAACAACTATAGCGGTAGTTTCGGCAAACACAATGTGAAGGCTATGGCAGGTTACTCTTACCAGTATTCTCAGTATTCTGGTTTGAACGCATCCAACAAGGATTTCCCTAATGATGCTCTGGGTCCAGACAACTTGGGTGCTGGTGAGTTTAATAAGGAAGAAGGTGAGGTAAACATGGGCAGTTACAAGAACGATGCCAAGCTCATCGCTTTCTTCGGTCGTGTAAGCTACGACTTCGCTGGCAAGTATATGTTCACCGCTTCTCTTCGCCACGAGGGCTCCTCTAAGTTTGGTGCTAACCACAAGTGGGGTAACTTCCCAGCTGTATCAGCTGGTTGGCGTATCTCTGAAGAGAAGTTTATGAAGGGCGTCCAGTGGATCAGCGACTTGAAACTTCGTGCCGACTATGGTGTGACGGGTAACCAAAACTTCGATAGCTACAAGTCATTGAATACCATGAAAGGATTTGGCTACTATATATATAATGGTAAGTTCTTCCAGGTTTGGGGTCCAGCCAAGAATGTGAATCCTGACTTGATGTGGGAGAAGGGTAAGAACTGGAACGTAGGTATCGACTTCTCTTTGCTCAACAATCGCATCTATGGTTCTTTGAACTACTTCAACCGCAAACAGCAAGACTTGTTGGGTGACTACAAGGTATCTGTTCCTCCATACCTCTTCGACAATACATTCGTCAATGTAGGTACGATGAAAAACTACGGTTTTGAGTTTGACCTCAATTTCCGCCCTGTCACTACCAAGGATTTCTCTTACGACTTCAACCTCATCGGTTCTACCATGCAGAATAAGTTCGTAAGCTTCAGCAACTCCCAGTTTGTAGGTCAGGACTATTATGATGAGGTAGGTACCTCTGATCCATATCCTTACTACAACTTGCAGCGCATTGAGAAGGGCGAGTCTATCGGTAACTTCTATATGTGGAGATATGCTGGTCATACCGAGGATGGCGAGTGGTTGGTCTATGACAAGAGCGGTGACATCATCCGTGCTTCCCAAGCAACGGCAGACGACCGTGTGAAGGTGGGCAATGGTTTGCCTAAGTTTACCTTGTCTTCCAGCCAGAACTTCCGCTATCGCAACTTCGACTTGTCGTTGTTCTTCCGTGGTGCGTTTGGATATGACATCTTCAATATCCACGATTTCTATTATGCCAACCGCAACTTCACTGGCAATCGCTTGCAGAAGGCATACGGCAAGAACTTCAAGATTTCAGGCAATGCCAACCCTGTGGTTTGTGATTACTTCTTGGAGAGAGGTGACTACTTGAAGCTCGACATGATTACATTGGGCTATACGCTCAATTTGCAGAAGTGTCGTTTCATCGACCGCATTAGAGTATATGGTACTGTAAAGAACGTGTTCACCCTTACCAAGTTTAGCGGTGTAGATCCTTCTACCTATCAGGTGAACGGACTCACCCCAAGTGGACAAGGTTCTCGTGACTACTATCCATCTACCCGCCAGTTTATCATTGGCTTGAACGTAGATATCTGATAATCATCTAAAAATATAGAAACAATGAAAATATTCAATTATATTGTATCTGCTGCTTTTGGTACACTTGCCATGACAAGTTGTACTGATTTGAGCGAGAAGCTCTACGATCAGGTGGCATCAGAGAACTATTATAATACCAAGAACGATGTGGTCAGAGCCACATTCCGTCCTTTTGAGCATGCTTACTGGAGCATAGAGAGTCGTCATGTGCTCAACGAGCTTACTGCCGACCAACTGATTACTCCTACCCGTGATGGTTGGTGGGATGATGGTGGAAAATGGCGTAGATACCACTATCATGAGTATAATGTAGAGGACGGAGGTGATTGCCAGACCGAATGGAATGGCTGCTTCCAGGGTATCATGCAGAGTTGTAAGGTCATAGAGGACTTAGGTACGCTTTCTTTTGAAAAGTTCGGTTTCTCACAGTCTGAGTTCAACAACCTTACAGCCCAGTGCCGCGTGTTGCGAGCATGGTTCTACCTTCGTTTGCTTGATGGTTTCCGCAATGTGCCATTGGTGACCACAACCACTGGCGCTTCCATGAAGCAAGTGGAGCCTAAGGTAATCTACGATTTCATAGAGAGCGAGTTGAAGGAGTGCTTGCCACTTCTTGTTGAGAAGACAGAGCTTGGAACAAACTCTACCCTTCAAGGTCAGTGGACCAAGGCAGGTGCAGCCGCCTTGTTGGTTCGTCTTTATCTTAATGCCCAAGTATATATCGGCGAGGATCATTATACAGAGTGTGCCCAAGTGGCTCAAGACATCTTGGATGGCAAGTATGGCAAGTATCAAGTAGCAGACCGTTGGGATGCCGCCTTTGACTGGGACAATGATGCTTGTGATGAGGTAATCTTCGGTTTTCGTTAATAATTCAATAATGTGCTAAGCAGCTATACGCTGTAAGCACGAGAGTTCTTTGAAAATCTTGCTAATTAAAGTTCGGTTCGGGGTGTACCCACATGCTTTAAAAATTCGTTTCACCAGATAAATGTTGGTCATCATATCTTTCATCTCCATCTTCTCCATTCGAGTGAGGTCAAGATTCTTCATATCAATCTTGCCATCCTTGGTCTTTGGGCGACCACGTTTTCCAGTACGTGGACCAGCATAGACATAAAAGAGACAAGCATTGTCACGAAAGCGGCTTATCAAAGAGAACCCTTCTTTCTTTATCCCATTAACAAATGTACTTGTAGAGAAGTAAGCATCTGCAACTATGAGGGTTGAGAGTTTGAGAAGTTCCTTGCGGTAACGCTTAATGACGCTGATATAGAAATCTACCATTGTCTTGTTTCTAAGACTCAGTTCTTTATTACTTAGCGACTGGTGTGCTTTTAACATCATGCAGTCTTTGGCATCAATATCAATGAGGCCAATACCCATGATTTCGAGACCATGTTTAACAGACTGTGCACATCCTGACCAAAAACGACCGATATGTGGAGTCTTCTTGCCAGCTTTGCTGATGTAGCTGGGATCAATGGCAATAGCCCATCTTCCTGTTTACCAAAGAAGCGCTTGGCAAGTGAGACATTAAGTTTGAGCCAATCAATGCTTTTCGACTTTTTTAAAGCCGAATGCGTTGCGATAGGTTTGCTCAACATGCAAGCCATACCTCCCCATTTGGGTGAAATTTATCTTTCTTGGTATTACCATGAACAAAATTATCACCTCGATGAGTATTTTCTCGAAACTTTTTGTTATCTTTGCAGCTGAATCTTCAACTGCATCTTTAAAGATATCCATATATTGGTCAAGTCCTGTATTCATATATTTTGCGTTTTGTGATTTTTGTCGTTGACCAACTTTTTAGTTAAGTTTTCATAAGCATTTCTTAATATAAGTTATTGATTTACAGACGATTAAATATTAATTTAACGCAGTATTGATTTTTAAAAATCAATTAGAAACGACTTGACCAACGATGACCTTGTTTACTGGTTGTGATGGCGAGAAAGTTAATCATTGATTTCTGCCATAACGTTGTTCATTTCTTAACTCCTTTTACCCAAAAGGCAGATGACCCTATGCTCTTTATTGTAAATATCGTCTTACGTTTGATATGCGCAATTGGACCATGTCTACCGAATACCTCGGTGAGAAAGAAGAGCCAGCTGTTGAGCCTATATCTTTAGAACACCTGTATATTATCGGAACCGCTACTCCTGGTGGCTGGGACTGGGGACAGGCACCTGAACTTACGAAGAGTTCTGACTACATCTTTGTATACGAAGGAGAATTAAAGACAGGTGAAGTGAAATTTAGTGGCGAAAAAGATTGGGGTGCTTCCTTCATCCACTGCCCTTCAGATGGTGTCAAGATTAACAAGAATGGTGTAGAGGACGAGAAGTTCGAATATTACGCGGGTGGTAACGACAACAAGTGGAGAGTAGAGGTACAGGGCAAGTATCGCTTAACCTTGGATCTTAAGCACTGGACCATCAAGTCAGAGTTCTTGGGTGAGCTTCAGAAAGAAACACATATCTATATGATAGGTGATGCTACCGCAGGTGGTTGGGCTTGGGACAACGCGCAAGAGTTTACCCAGGATGCATCTAACAAGGATGTATTTACATGGGAAGGTCAACTCACGGAGGGTACATTTAAGATGAGTGAGGAGAAAGATTTCAACGCTCCTTTCTATCGTCCTTCTTCTGCCAATGTTACAGTAGATGCTAGTGGAGTTTCGGCTTCAGATATGGTCTTCACGGCAAGTCCTGACGACCAGTGGAAAGTAACAGAGGCAGGTACTTATCAAATCACCATTGACATCAACAACAAAACGATAAAGGTGGTAAAGAAATAATCAATTAAAGCGATTAGAACAATGAAAAAATCAATATTATTTTCCTTGGCGATAGTTGCCGTTTCTCTGTTTGGCTCTTGTGCCAATGATGTGGAAATGAACTATCCTTCTACTCACAAGCTATCCAACCTTCCTGTAGTGGAAGGTGTCCACGATGGTGTGAAGGCTCCTCTCTATTGGAGTGTATATGAGTATTGCATGTTGCAAAACGCTAAAGGTGTAAGCAACAACGATATGGATCTTACCTCCGACCAATGGGATGAACTTATCGACTATGTGGCCACCCAACTCAAGCCATCAGGCTATGACATGATTTGTACGGATGGTTTCATCCCAATGCTTTCCGAGGATGAGAGCGGTTATATGACCCATTATGGTTCTCAGGCTCTTAAGGACATTGCAGCCAAGTGTAAGGCGAAGGGCTTGAAACTGGGTGTCTATGACAATCCTCTCTGGATTCATGGTCCAAGAGAAACCAAGATAGAGGGCACGGAATATACCTTCAACGACCTCTTCTATAATGGCGAGAATAAGGACAAGTTGTCTCATCCTACTGCCAAGGACATGGATTTCTCTTGGGCTGTAGCCGAGAATCCCGGTTGCAAGGAGTATATCGATGGCTTCTTCAAGCATTACAAGGAGATGGGTGTAGAGTTCATCCGTATGGACTTCCTCTCTTGGTATGAGGATGGACAGGACCGCAACATCGGTGTTACAGGTCGTGGCTATGGTCGTGAGAACTATGCGCTTGCCATGCGTTATATCGCTGAGTCGGCTAAGAAATATGGCATATTCACTTCTCTCGTGATGCCTCACCTCTATGCTGATGCACAGGTCGAGAGCCTGTATGGCAATATGGTTCGTATCGTCGCTGATACAGGTACTGGTGGTTGGTGGCACTGTTCTGCACAAGACAAGGGTAAGTCTTATCGCACATGGCCTAACTGCATGAATATGTTTGATGGATTTACCTATTGGTCGCATATCAGCGGTCGCAACAAGGTGATTCTCGATGGTGACTTCATTCGCCTCAATACATTCGATACGGATGCAGAGAAGCAGACGGTAGTTTCCTTGCAGTTGATGGCTGGTGGCCCAGTCGCAGCCTCCGACCTGCCATCTACGATTGGCAATGACATGAAGTATTATACCAACGATGAGTTGCTCGCCCTCAACAAGGATGGTTTCGTGGGCAAGCCTCTCAGCGACAAGCTCAACGACAAGAACAATGAGATATGGTATGGACAGATGACCAATGGCGACTATGTGCTTGGTATCTTCAATCGCAATGACAACTCCGACCAAGTGACAGTTGATTTCAGTACGCTTGGCATACAAGGCACCAAACAAATCCGTGACCTTTGGGAGCATGAGGACGAAGGCAGTGGCTCTTCTATCACAGCTACTATTCCTGCTCATGGTTGTAAGATCGTAAGACTCAAGTAAAGTATATAATTTACCTAATTTTGTATCACAATAAATGAAAAGTAAACTGAATAAACTATGTGTAACGTCCCTCTCTCGTCTAGAGGGGCTGTTACCTCACCTTTTGTTAGGTTGCATGATGCTCCTTACTGCAAGTGCATCTGCCCAGAAGGTATCGTCTCCAGATGGTAACCTGAGTGTGGAGTTCTCGCTTACAGGCGATGGCGTTCCAACTTATCAAGTGTCATTCAAGGGAAAACAAGTCATCAAACCCAGTACATTGGGCATTGAGTTGGCTGAGGAGAACTCCTTGATGGATAAATTCCGCATCAACAAGACTTCTACATCTACCTTCGATGAGACATGGCAACCAGTATGGGGTGAGGAGAAAGAGATACGTAACCATTACAACGAACTTTTCGTTGAGATGGAGAAGCCTTCCAATGGTAGGTTTATGAATCTTCGTTTCCGTGTCTATAACGATGGTGTAGGTTTCCGCTATGAGTTTCCTCAGCAGCAGTTCCTTCCTTATTTCGTGGTCAAGGCAGAGCATACGCAGTTTGCGATGACTGGTGACCATAAGGCATGGTGGATTCCTGGTGATTATGATACTCAGGAATATGACTATACAGAATCAAAGCTTTCTGAAATCAGAGGTTTGTTGCAAGGAGCAGTGAGCAGCAATGCTTCGCAGACCATCTTCTCACCTACAGGTGTGCAGACTTCATTGCAGATGAAGACAGCTGATGGCATTTATCTCAATATCCATGAGGCTGCTTTGGTGGATTACTCTTGCATGCATTTGAATCTCGATGACAAGAACCTCGTGTTCACCTCTCAGCTTACCCCTGATGCACAAGGCAACATGGCTCACATGCAGACCCCATGCCATACTCCATGGCGTACCATCATGGTAGTGGATGATGCACGCAAGGTGCTTGCCTCTCGCCTTATTCTCAATCTGAATGAGCCTTGCAAATATTCAGATACTTCATGGATCAAGCCTGTTAAGTACATTGGTGTTTGGTGGGAGATGATTGGTGGTGGCAAACAGTGGTCTTATACTAACGACCTACCATCTGTCAAATTGGGAGAAACCGACTATACCAAGGTAAAACCTCATGGTCAGCATCCTGCCAATACAGAGAATGTGAAGAAGTATATCGACTTTGCAGCCAAGAACGGATTCTCGCAGGTGCTTGTAGAGGGCTGGAACATTGGTTGGGAAGACTGGTTTGGCCACAGCAAGGACTATGTCTTCGATTTCCAGACTCCTTATCCTGATTTCGACATTAAGTATCTCAATGACTATGCTCACTCCAAGGGTGTGCGCTTGATGATGCACCATGAGACGTCAGCTTCTGTGCGTAATTATGAGCGTCATTTGGAGGCTGCCTATAACTTGATGAATAAGTATGGTTACAATTCGGTGAAGAGCGGATATGTAGGTAACATCATTCCTCGTGGCGAGCATCACTATGGTCAGTGGCTCAACAATCACTATCTTTATTGCGTAACCGAGGCTGCCAAGCACCATATCATGGTCAATGCTCATGAGGCTACTCGCCCAACAGGTCTTTGTCGTACCTATCCTAACTTGATAGGCAATGAATCGGCTCGTGGTACAGAGTATGAGTCTTTCGCAGGCAACAAGGCTTTCCATACCACTGTATTGCCTTTCACTCGTTTGCAAGGTGGTCCTATGGATTATACCCCTGGTATCTTGGAGGGCGATATGAACAGGATTGATCCAAGTAAGCATCATCATATCAACTCTACCTTGGCTCGTCAGTTGGCACTTTATGTAACGATGTACAGTCCATTGCAGATGGCAGCTGATATCCCAGAGAACTATGAGAAGCATATGGATGCCTTCCAGTTTATCAAGGATGTAGCTATCGACTGGGATGAGAGTCGTTATCTTGAGGCTGAGCCTGGTCAGTATATTACCATTGCCCGCAAGGCTAAGGGCGAAGACAAGTGGTTTGTTGGTTGTACAGTGGGTGAGACTCCTCATCAGTCTACCCTGAAACTTGATTTCCTTACACCGGGCAAGAAGTATGTTGCTACAATCTATGCCGATGGCAAGAATGCAAGCTACAAAGCCAATCAGCAGTCATACGTCATCACTAAGCGTGTGGTAACCAATAAATCTACCCTTAAACTGAATGCTGGTGCAGGTGGTGGTTATGCCATCAGTCTCATGCAAAAGTAAAAAGATAGATATATTTTTCTCCCCATACCTATACCTTATTATATATAGGGGTATGGGGAGTTTATGTTCATCATCCTTATAAAATCGTTTTTATGAGAAAACCTTTACTCCTCTTCTTGCCTAAACGTATGATGGTGTTGGCATTGCCCCTCATGCTTTCCCTTTGTAGTTATGCTGCCACAGTTACTTCGCAGTTGTCTGTCAATATGAAAACCGACAAGGCTTGCTATGTACCAGGACAAACTGTTACATTTGTGGCAGAAGGGAATATTCCTTCTTCGGCCAAGGTGCGTTATCGTTATGGTTCCCATGTGCTTCTTGTCCAAGACTTCTCAGAGGTGGCTAAGAGTAAGCAGTGGACTTGGTTGCCACCATCTGCCGATTATCAAGGTTATTTGGTGGAATTGTATACAGAGGGCAGTGGTGTGGAAAATATTCTTGGTACGATAGCCGTAGATGTTTCCAGCAATTGGAAACGTTTTCCACGTTACGGCTTTGTCGCTGACTTTGATAATTACAGCAGTACAGTCGATAAGAACGCCAACATCAAGAGCGAGATGGCATATCTCAATCGATTGCATATCAATGGTGTGCAATTCCAAGACTGGCAGTGGATGCACCATCGACCTGTAAAATTGAATGGTGATGGTTCGCTCACCCAATGGTATACCGATATTAGCAATCGATGGGTAGGCGTGGAATATGTCAAGAACTATATTGCCACACAACATGCTTACGGCATGAAATCCATCTTCTATAACCTTTGCTTTGGCGCATGGAAGGATGCTGCAAACGATGGTGTGAAGTCTCAGTGGGCTTTGATGAAGAAGGATGGTAATGGCAATTATTATCAAGACTATCATGGACTCCCTTCTTCTTGGGCAAGCAATATCTATCTGCAAGTACCGGGCAATGGCGATTGGCAGCAATATATGGTGGAACGAAACAAGGAAGTGTATGGTAATTTTGATTTCGATGGTTTTCAGATAGACCAGTTGGGGTATCGTGGTACTGTGTATGACGCCAATCATCAAAAGGTAGATTTGCCTTCGGGTTATGGCTCATTCATTGATGCCATGAAGCAGGCTCATCCCGAGAAGTCCTTGATTATGAATGCAGTGTCGGGTTATGGAACAGAGCAAATCGTGAATAGAGATGTGGATTTCTGCTATAATGAGGTATGGGGCAATGGCAACGGTTATGGCGGAGCACCAGAAGACCAGTTTGCCAATCTCTATGACATCATCGCCACTAACGATCGCTTGAGCGACCATCAGCATCCCACGGTCTTTGCAGCCTATATCAATTACGACAAGGCTGACAATGGCGGCTCGGGCGACCACATGGTCAATACGCCTGGTGCCTTGCTTACCGATGCGGTGATGTTTGCCTTGGGAGGCTCTCACCTAGAGATGGGCGACCACATGCTCACTCGTGAGTATTTCCCAGCGGCTCCTTTGGCGATGAGCGATGAACTGAAGACTGCGCTCGTAAGGTATTACGATTTCCTGACAGCTTATCAGAATTGGTTGCGTGGCGTGTCTTCCAAGGCTGCTTATTCGGCTCATGTGAGTGTGAATGGCAATACGGTGAAGGCATGGCCTCCACAAGCAAACTCCATCGTGACGTTCGCCAAGACCGTGGGCAACAGTGATGTCGTTCATTTCCTCAACTTCTCCAACACCTCCGACCTTTCTTGGCGAGACCTCAATGGTACTCGCCAGAAACCAACCCGGAAGGACAACTTGGCTGTAACCATCCAAACCAATCGTAAGGTGTCTAAGCTATGGGTAGCCAGTCCAGACAGTCATGCTGGTGCGGTGCAAGAACTTTCGTTCGAGCAAATAGGCAATCAACTTACCTTTACGCTTCCTTCCCTGGAATATTGGACGATGGTGGTCATGGAAGGCGAGAGCCAGGTTTATCTGACGGGTGAGGCTGTGAAGAAAGATGGGTATGGAGCCTACGACCTATCGCAAGCCATACCTTTGAATAAGGCGAGTGGGAGCAACGTCTATAAAACCACGGTATATCTGAAAGGAAACGAGTTGTTCAAGTTTACTGATGGTCGTGATTGGGGATATTGCAAGAGCTATTGCTCGGAGTATGAGAATTATCAATTCAACTCCTATATTCAGTTGGCTCACCTCTCCACTTTTGGCAACGATTACAAGTTTTGTGTGCCAGAGTCGGGATATTACGACATTACCATCAACCTGGATAGCATGCGAATTGTGGTAAAAAAAGCCGATCCCATGGCAATAGAAGGCGTAACGGCGGATGTCGCTGCCAACAAAGACCATGCTCCTTGGTATTCTTTGGCAGGTGATCGCGCTCCCAATCCTCATAAGGGTATTTATGTGAAAAAAGGCAGGAAGGTTATTTTCAAGTAACAGGATCCGATCAGAACGGAAATAGAATATTAATTAATAATTAACAACTTAGATTATGAAGACAATTATTACTAGATTTTTGATGTGCTGCATTTTGTTTGCAGTTAGTTTTGTGACCTCTTTCGCAGCAGATAAGCTGATTCTCATAGGAGATGCGGCACCTGATGGTTGGGCATTGAACAATAGTGTGGCGATGCTGAATCAAGGCAATGATGTATGGAAAGTTACCGTACAGTTGAAAGCCGATGAAGGCTTCAAGTTTTTGACAGATACAGACTTTGGTTCATTCCAGTATCGTGCTGGTGACAGCGATGTAATGCTTTCAGACGGTGTGGCAGCCACGCTTTATGATTCAGGCGAGAATGCCAATGACAACAAGTTCAAGGTATCAGAGGCAGCCAACTATGACGTAGTTTGTGACCTTACCAACAAGACAGTGACTGTAACTAAGTCTGCTTATCAGGAGCACGCATTGCGCTATGCTGCCTTATGGATGGTAGGTGGTGCTACTCCTGGGGGCTGGTCTATCGGTGATGGTGTGCAGTTGAACCAGCATGAAGATAATCCTTTGGTATATTCAGCTACCACATGGTTGACAACAGGTGAGTTTAAGTTGGCTACTAATAAATATGCTGATTTCGGACAGTCTATGTTCCAAAGAGATGCTGCTGATGCTACCAAGATGGTATTGGGTGGCGATGACAACAAGTGGAACATCACCGAGCCAGCCACCTATGATGTAGAGGTGAATGTCGCTGACATGACAATCTCTCTCAAGAAACACTATGATGGCTTTAAGGCAGATTGCATGTTGATACTGGGTGATGCTGTGAAGAGCGGCTGGGATATGAGCAACAGTGTGGCAATGTTGGAAGGTGAGCCAGGCGTATGGACAGCTACCGTTTACTTGGCTGCCGACCAAGGCTTCAAGTTCTATGCCGAGAACGATATCTTCAATGGCTTCCAGTATCGTGCCGCAGGTGAAGAGAATGTAACATTGGCAGAAGGTGCGGCTACATCTTTGGTTTCTTCAGAGGTGAATCGCAATGACAGCAAGTTCCAGGTGGCTGAGGCTGGCAACTATGTCATTACTTGCGACCTCAATGCAGGAACAATCACAGTGAAGAAGGCTGACTATCAGGACAACGAAATCGTATATGCAGCTTTGTGGTTGGTTGGTGATGCCACTGAGAATGGCTGGGATTTAGGGCAGCCTGTCGTATTGGCTCAGGATGCTTCCAACCCAATGGTTTATACTGCCACTGCTGACTTGAAGGAAGGTGAGTTGCAGGTAGTAGTCAACAAGTTTACTAACTATAATTCTGATGTCTATGTAAGCGATGCAACAGATGCCACCAAGGCTATTCGTGTAAATAAAGATAGTGAGAAGAATAACTGGAAGATTACCGAGGCTGGCAAGTATGATGTGAAGTTGAATGTGCTTGACAACACCATGTCGATTATCAAGAATATTCCTTCTGCTATCTCTTCTGTCAACGCCAATGGGGAGCAAGCTCCTGTAGAATATTACACATTGGAAGGTATGCGTGTGAACCAACCTGTAAAGGGTATCTACATCATGCGCCAAGGTAATAAGGTCGTAAAAGTAAGTAATAAGTAGTTAGCATAATTTGCTTGGTTTTAGGTTAAGGTATGCCATGTCGGATGGCATACCTTTTCCGTATCTATAACTCATACTTGGGGGCAAATATTCTTATGTATGATAAGATGGATGAGTCTGAATATCCTTATTTCTTCGTTACAACTGTTTTCTATAATGGTATGATGACGAATAAGGGTATCTATCAAATGCCGATTATGAATGGTGAGACGACGGGATAATATGGATTGCCAGTGGCAACTTGTGGCGCAAGCCGATATGCCTTGTCTGATAAAAGTTCGTTTGGTGGCTCTTTTGGGATAGTACAAATCACAATCTGACAACATACGATTGGAATTTTACAACGGCTCCATTATTGAAGGATGATTTTTCGGGTGAGGACTTGACTCAAAACTTGACTGATTATGATTGCTTGAGCTGTGGATACAACAAGTTGCCTAGTGGAGCTATTAATGCCAATGACTAATCATATTCTCGGTCAGTGGAACGTGATCAAATAAAATCTCTCTCTTCACGTACGTGCGCTCCATCCCTATGGCGTACGTCCGTTTTTATTCTCTGCGATGCTCCGAGAAATCGCAATATGTCTTCTTCTCTTGTCCTACATGTTACAATGCTGTTACAACTCGCAATATCTTTCCCAAATATTTCGGAATAAGCAGAAATCTTATTATATTTGCAACCGAAACGTAACAAACATTTCCACAAATACAAATGAATATGGATACAAGTCAATATCTTGTGATTTTTTTTCAGATTCTCGGTTCTTTAGCTTTGCTCATCTATGGTATGAAGGTGATGAGTGAGGCCTTGCAGAAGATGGCAGGATCTCAGTTGCGCCACATTTTGGGCGCTATGACAACCAACCGATTTACGGGAATGCTTACAGGTACCTTTATTACCTGTGCCGTTCAGAGTTCCTCTGCAACTACCGTTATGACGGTTTCTTTTGTAAATGCAGGTTTGCTGACTTTAGCCCAAGCTATTTCCGTTATTATGGGTGCCAACATTGGTACCACGTTTACGGCATGGATTATGTCGCTGGGTTATAATGTAGATTTAACGATTGTCGTATTCCCTGCGTTCTTCCTCGGCATTATGCTGATTTATAGTAAGAAGCGCCGTTATTTCGGAGATTTCCTTTTTGGTATCGCCTTCCTCTTCTTCTCGCTCGTTCTGTTGAGCAGTGCAGGCAAGGCTCTTGATCTGGAACATAATCCGGCGGTTATCGATTTCTTTGGTTCTTTTGATACGAAGAGTCATTTCACGATTGTAGTCTTCCTCCTGATCGGTACGCTTATAACCTGTATCGTACAGAGTTCGGCAGCTGTGATGGCCATCACCATCTTACTCTGTTCTACGGGTGTACTTCCTATCTATCTGGGCATAGCCTTGGTAATGGGTGAGAATATCGGAACTACCGCTACAGCCAATCTTGCCGCTTTGGGTGCCAATGCCCAGGCTCGACGTGCAGCCTTGGCCCATCTGGTATTCAATGTCTTTGGTGTAATCTGGGTTCTCTGCCTGTTCTATCCATTTGTAGATTTCGTTTGCTCTATCGTGGGGTATGATCCTGATGGTGGTATGTCTGCGGCACAGAAGGCAAAGTTGTTGCCAATTGTCCTGGCGATGTTCCATACCTGTTTCAATGTTTGTAACACGGGCGTTCTGATTTGGTTTATCCCACAGTTGGAAAAAGTTGTCTGCAAACTTATCAAGCCTAAGGCAGATAAGGAGGATGAAGATTTCCGTTTGCGCTTTATCCAGGCTGGCATCATGAAGACACCAGAACTTTCAGTCTTCGAGGCACAGCAGGAAATCGGAAGTTTCGGCGAGCGTATCCACCGTATGTTTAGTATGGTGAGAGAGTTGCTGGATACTCAGGATTCCAAGACTTTCGACAAACTCTATGAGCGTATCGAGAAGTATGAAGGTATTTCTGATAATATGGAGATAGAGATTGCTAAGTATCTTGATCAGGTGAGCGATGCTCATCTGAGTGATGATACCAAGGCGAAGATCCGTGCGATGTTGCGTGAGATTTCTGAAATCGAGAGTATTGGTGACAGTTGCTTTAATCTTGCCCGCACCATTAAGCGCAAGGGTGAAAACAAGGAGGAGTTTACTGCCAAGCAGAGTGAAAACATTCATCAGATGTTTAAGTTGGTAGATGAGGCGCTGACTCAGATGAACTATATGTTTGCTCATGAACGCCATTCTATCAGTCTCAACCATACGTACAATATCGAGACTGAGATTAATAATTATCGTACTCAGTTGAGAAACCAGAACCTGGATGATGTGGATAACCATCTTTATACCTATGGTGTAGGTACATTGTACATGGATATCATTCAGGAATGCGAAAAACTGGGTGATTATGTGGTTAATGTCGCCGAGGCTCGCATGGGAGTCAGAACATCTGAGGCTGTATAATGCAGAATGTTATTGATAGAAAGAAAATAAAAGTAATAAAAGCAAACGGGGAAGTATCAATGGATGCTTCCCCGTTTGCTTTGTTGTTTATATATTCTGAATGTTTTTATTTTTCCAATATTTCCTTCAGTTCCTTCATACCATCTGAAGCCCCTTTCATGATGTGCTCTATCTTGTAATATCCATTGGTGTTTACGGCACCCGGGTCTATCAGATAGATAGGAATGTGAGGCTTGGTATATGAAATCAGACCTGCAGCAGGATAAACGTTGAGTGAGGTTCCGATAATGACGAAGATATCGGCTTGCTGTACAGCTTCGGCTGCCGGCTCAATCATAGGAACGCTTTCGCCGAAGAAAACGATAAATGGGCGCAACAGGCTTCCATCTCCAGCTTCGGTTCCCGGCTTTACCTCGCAGTCATCCTCAGGTAATTCCTTGATGTAGCGATAGTCGTAAGGGGCGCGTGAAGAGCAAACCTTTGATAGTTCGCCATGCAGATGGATTACATTCTTGGAACCTGCCTTCTCATGCAGATTATCTACATTCTGGGTGATTACCGTCACATCGAAGTCTTTTTCCAGTTCCTTGATGAGTTTATGCCCCTCGTTAGGTTGCGCAGCATAGAGTTTATGGCGCAACATATTATAGAAGTTTGTTACTAGGGTAGGGTCAGCTTCCCATCCCTCATGGGTAGCTATCTGTTCTACAGGATAGTTTTCCCATAATCCATCATTGCCACGAAAAGTTTTGAAACCACTCTCCACAGACATGCCTGCACCGGTTAAAAATACGAGTTTCTTCATCTTATCACGTTTTAATTATTCATATTTTCTTAATCTTTTATTAAGAATGCACAAATTTAGCAATTTTTCTGCAAATAACATCGTTTTAAGCGAGAAAAATGTTATCTTTGCACTCGTTTTAAGGACAAAAAGTACATTTTAAGATTATTAATACATTATTATAAATAAATTTTATGGATAAAGTAAGTTATGCTTTGGGCATCGGCATCGGTCGCCAGTTGGCTTCTATGGGTGCAGAGAGTTTGAATATTGATGATTTTGCACAGGCTGTAAAGGATGCCATCGCCGGTAAACTTCAGCTCGGCGAGCAGGAGGCTCAGGAGTTGGTACAGAACTTCTTTGCAGAGCAGGAGGCTAAGGCTCAGGCTGCTGCTGCCGAGAAGGGCAAGGTTGCTAAGGAAGCTGGTGAGAAGTTCCTCGCCGAGAACGGCAAGAAGGATGGTATCATCACTACTAAGAGCGGTTTGCAGTATCAGATTTTGCGTGAGGGTAACGGCAAGGCTCCTAAGGCTACCGATCAGGTTGAGTGCCACTATGAGGGAACGCTCATCGATGGTACTAAGTTTGATAGCTCTTACGATCGTGGTCAGACTGCTACCTTCCCATTGAACCAGGTTATCGCTGGTTGGACAGAGGGCCTTCAGCTCATGACCGAGGGTGCCAAGTACCGTTTCTTCATCCCTTATCAGTTGGGTTATGGCGAGCGTGGTGCTGGTGCATCTATCCCTCCATTCTCAGCATTGATTTTCGATGTAGAGCTCGTTGCCGTTAAGTAATCTGTTAGTAGATATATTTAAATGAAGTAAAGGCAATCCTGGAATATAATAGATAAAAATAAAGATTTAAAATATAAATAAGGAAATGAAAAAGTTATTTTTCGGAGCCCTCGTGGCTTGTGCTGCCGCTACATTCGTAGCTTGTGGCAATTCTACTCCTAAGGCAGATCTCAAGAATGATGTAGATACAATGAGCTATGCCATGGGTATGTCTCAGACTCAGGGTCTGAAGGAGTTTATGGTAGAGCGCATGGGCGTTGATACTGCTTACATGGATGATTTCATCAAGGGTCTTAACGATGGTGCCAACGCTGGTGACGACAAGAAGAAGGCTGCTTACTATGCAGGTATTCAGATTGGTCAGCAGATCTCTAACCAGATGGTTAAGGGTATCAACCACGAGGTATTCGGTGACGATTCTACCAAGACTATCTCTTTGAAGAACTTCATGGCTGGTTTCATCACAGGTACTACTGGCAAGAAGGGCTTGATGACAGTTGAGCAGGCTGCTCAGATAGCTCAGGCTAAGATGATGGCTATCAAGGCTAAGAACATGGAGAAGGAATATGGTCCTAACAAGGTTGCTGGTGAGAAGTTCCTCGCTGCCAACAAGAAGAAGCCAGGAGTTGTAACTCTGCCTTCAGGTGTTCAGTACAAGGTAATCAAGGAGGGTAACGGCCCTATGCCAAAGGATACTTCTATGGTTAAGGTTAACTACGAGGGTAAGACAATCGACGGCAAGGTATTCGATTCTTCTTTCAAGCGTGGTCAGGCCGTAGATCTCCGTGCTAACCAGGTTATCAAGGGTTGGACTGAGGCTTTGGTTCACATGCCAGCAGGTTCTGTATGGGAGGTTTACATCCCTCAGCAGTTGGCTTACGGTGAGCGCGAGCAGGGTCAGATCAAGCCATTCTCTGTATTGATCTTCAAGATTGAGTTGATCTCTGTAGGTGGCAAGTAATTTTTGTGGGAACTCATTTTGAGTAGAGGACTTATAAGAAATGAAGAAAATATTAATGACAGCACTCGTCCTCGTGGCGGGTGCTTCTTTGTTTACAGCTAGTGCTGCAAGCAAAAAGAAGGTTAAGAAGGCGGCTACTCTTGTCGAGTTGAAATCATCAGCCGATTCTTTGAGTTATGTAGCTGGTATGAATGCCACTCGTGGTCTGATTCCTTATATCCAGCAGAGTTTTCAGGTAGATACTGCCTATATGGAGAATTTCCTTCGTGGTTACAAGGATGCGCTTGCTATGGGAATCAATCCTAAGACCGTAGCTTATTCTGCAGGTATGGAGGTTGCCAAACTGGTAGAGAAGCGCGTATATCCTGGCACAAAGGAAGAGTTGAAGAGTACAGGCGATTCTATCAGCCATGCTATGTTCCAGAATGGTTTTATCGCAGCTTTGGCTAATGATACTACATTCTTTACCTCTAAGACTGCTGCCGATTTCCAGAAGGAAGCTTTGGCTGGTGCCGGCGAGAAGTTCCTTGCTGCTAATGCCAAGAAACCTGGTGTAAAGGTGTTGCCTAGCGGTTTGCAGTATAAGGTGATTACCGAAGGTCATGGCGAAGTGCCTAAGGCTAGCGATGAGGTAGAAGTTATCTACGAGGGTCGTCTGATTGATGGTACCGTTTTTGATGCTACATCCAAGCATGGTGGCAGCAAGACAGATAAGTTCCGTGCCAACGGATTGATCAAGGGTTGGACCGAGGCGCTTACTCTGATGCCTGTGGGCAGTAAGTGGCAGCTTTACATTCCTTACGAGTTGGCTTACGGCGAGCGTCAGGCTGGTCAGATTCCTCCATACTCTACTTTGGTGTTCGATCTTGAGCTGGTTAGCATCGTAAAGCCAGAGGTTAAGCCAGAGCCAGCAGACAAACAGAAAGAAGATGCAGCAGTAAAGAGTGCCGACAAGAAGGTTGTTAAACCTGTAGCCAAGAAAACTGCGCATTCAAAGAAGAGAAAGTGATTACGAAATTCATTTCAACAAGTAATTACTACTAAAATATAATAAGGTAAGAGTCAAGGATAGAGTGTTATCTTTGGCTCTTTTGTTTCTTTTACGTTTGTGTTTGTTGCTTTTGCATAAAAAACGGGAAAGCGAATCTGTTAGTTCTCTTATTTGCGTTATCTTTGCAGAAGATAAGCTGCACTCGGCAAAATATTCAAGCAAGCTTGATATTCTGCGCTCGTTTGCATTATCTTTGCACATGATAATAAACAACTTCAATAATTATATTTTTAACCTAAAAGATAATGATGAAACAAATTACAACAACCGTATGTGCAACTGTGCTGATGGCTAGTTGCTGTAACATAAACAATACGGAGCAGCAAGTGAACCAACAGGTAGATGAACTCTACAGCAGAATGTCACAGCCAGAGCGTATCGCTCAGTTGAGAAGTGGGTATATGGATGAGCTTTTTGATGCGGAAGGCAATTTGGATACCGTCAAATGCAAGCAGCTCATTCCTTATGGTATTGGACATTTTTCCCAGTACGCCAGTCAGGAATTGGTTGATGCCAATTTCTTGCGAAAGCGTGTAGCTGTTGTACAAGATTGGTTGATGCATCATACCCCTAACGGAATCCCGGCTCTTTTTCACGAGGAAGTTCTTTCGGGTATCAATACGCAAGATGCAACAGTCTATCCACAGCAGATAGGTCAGGCTTGTTCGTTCAATCCAGAGTTGGCAGAGCTCAAGACTTTGCAGACAGGTACTGCTCTTCGCAAGATGGGTGGCGTATTGTCGCTTTCCCCTATGGTAGACGTCTGCCGTACTCCAAGTTTTAATCGTCTGGAAGAATCATACGGTGAGGATGGCTATCTTTCTGCCGTTATGGGTACTGCTTTTGTCAAGGGTCTTCAGCAGGGAGACCTCAAGAAGGGAGTGGGAGCTTGCTCTAAACACTATCTGGGATATGGTGGTGGCGGTGATGCTGATGAGAAGGAGATGATGGAAGATATTCTTTTGCCTCATGAGACGATGATTCGTCTGGCAGGTTGCAAGGCTTTGATGCCGGGTTATCATGCTGTTCATGGTACCAAGTGCGTGGCAAATAGTGAGATTCTCAACGATATTTTACGAGATTATCTCGGATTCGATGGAATGGTGGTAAGCGATTATACTGCCATTGACCAGTTGCCGGGACTAGATACTCCTCTTCAGAAAGCTGTGGCTGCTATCAATGGTGGCAATGATGTTGATTTCCCTAGAGGTGAAAATTATCAGTATTTACAGGAAGCCTTGGATAAGGGACTTGTTAAGAAAGAAGTCTTTGAGCGTGCTGTAAAGGATGTTCTGCGTTATAAAATTCGTGCAGGACTGATGGATAAGAATCCATATCTGTATAGTACGGAGGATGTAAAGCTTGATACTAAGGAAGAACGGCAGACGGCTTACGATATTGCCAGCCAGTCTATCGTCTTGTTAGAGAATAAAGGTGTTTTGCCTCTTGTGAAGGAGGCTGATGTTAACAGCGCCAAGCAGGTTAAGAATATCTTGCTCACGGGTCCTAATGCCAATTCCATCTGGGCGATGTGTGGCGACTACTCTTTCCCTTCTATGTTCTATTTCTGGCAGAGTTGGAAGAAAAAGTGGGATGATAGCCACTTGCCACATATCGTTAAATTGCTAGAGGCAATGCAGGCAAGTAAACCTGAGGGTATTAATATTAAGTATTCTCGTGGTTGTGACTGGACAGAGGAGATAGAGACCAAGTTTGAAGAGTCTGGCGATAAGCGCGCCTGGGAGTATCAGCTCCTGCATCGCAAGGTTGATTCAGGCGAGAAGGCAGACAAGGCAGAAGCTTTGGCGATGGCAAAGGAAAGCGATGTTATCGTTGCTGCTGTAGGCGAGAATGTGATGCTCTGTGGTGAGAACCGTGAGCGAGATGGTCTCAAACTTCCTGGTAAGCAAGAGGAATATGTTGAGGAACTCTTGGCTACGGGCAAACCTGTAGTCCTGGTAGTCTTCGGCGGTCGTGCGCAGGTTATCTCCAAGATAGCCAAGCGTTGTGCAGCAGTCATCCAGGCCTGGTATCCAGGTGAAGAGGGTGGTACAGCTGTGGCTGACATTCTTTATGGCAAGATTTCACCATCTGCCAAGCTGAGTGTCAGCTATCCTAATACTGAGGTTTATGAGCCTATCTGCTATAATTATTCCACCCGTCAGGATGCCCGTGTAGAGTGGCCTTTCGGTTATGGATTGAGCTATATAACCTTTGCCTATAAGAACTTGCGGGCAGTTAGGGAACTCTCTACTGCTTCAGAGTCGAGCAATATCTACTTTGAGGTTACCAATACGGGTAAGGTTCGTGCCGATGAGATAGCGCAGGTATATCTGTCGCCAACTCAGAGCAACCAGCAGATTCATCCTATTCAGTTGCAGGGCTTTACCCGCATCTCTCTCAATCCTGGCGAAACCAAGAGAGTATGCATCAGGTTCTATACTGATCAGTTTGGTTATTATTCTCATCGAGGCAATCGTCAATGGAACATAGCTCCTGGAACGTATGAACTGAAGATTGGAGCCTCTTCTCAAGATATCCGTCTTAAGCAGCAGATAGTTTTGACGGGTGATAAAGTGGTGAAACCTTTGCGTGATCATTACTTCTCCGAGGTTATCAGATAAGCGTGTGATTTTTCTACTAAAAGTAGCAAAATGCCAAGGCTTTTGGTTAAAAACAGTATAAAAAACAACAAAATGCACGGATATTGCAAAATATTCGTGCATTTTGTTTGCAGTTTCAATAGATTTTATTAATTTTGCTATCTGGTATAGAAAAGTACCTTATAAATAGAATAATATAAAACAAAACGAAATGGAGAAAATAGACAATCTAGACAGAAAGATTCTCGGCATCCTTTCTAAGAATGCCCGTATTCCTTTCAAAGACGTAGCCGCAGAATGTGGCGTGTCTCGTGCTGCCATCCATCAGCGTGTTCAGCACTTGATGGAGGATGGTTTCATCACCGGTAGCGGTTTTGATGTAAACCCTAAAAGCCTGGGTTATTCTACCTGCACTTATGTAGGTTTGAACTTGGAGCGTGGTAATATGTATAAAAAGGTGGTAGAGCGCTTGCAGAACATTCCTGAAATCGTAGAGTGCCACTTTACAACCGGTTCATACACCATGCTGATCAAACTTTATGCCCGCGACAACGAGCAGCTCATGGATCTGCTTAACAATAAGCTTCAGGCTATCCCTGGTGTGGTTTCTACCGAAACGCTTATCTCTCTTGAGCAGAGCATCAAGCGTGAGATTCCTGTACTTCTCGATGAAGATTAATAAGTGTCTCCATACCTGAGTACGATTTTTAGAAGATCTTGAATCATTATTTTTTGAAAGTAAACAAATGGAAACATTTGACTTAGAGTCGCATCTCCAGGATGCATACTCTAGATTTCCCGAAGCGAAGCATCAGCCTGTAATTGGCCTTACTGCCAATTATGAAGGTATCGATGCTACGCTTCGCGACCGTTATTATAAGCAGGTAATAGCGGCTGGCGGTACGCCAGTCATTATTCCTCCTGTTGCCGATGCTCAGGTCATCGTCAATACCCTGGAGCATCTTGATGGATTGATTCTGACGGGTGGCGGCGACCATAATCCGCTGTGGATGGGCGAAGAGCCTTCTCCCCGTCTTCACAATATCAATCAGGAACGTGATGCTGCCGAACTGATGATTACCCGATTGGGTTTCAACCGCCAGATTCCGATGCTTGGCATCTGCCGGGGCATCCAGACCCTTGCCATTGCGCTGGGCGGAAAGGTGTGCCAGGATATCAAGCAGCTGGTAAAGCACAGCCAGGATGCCGACCGTACTGAACCTACCCACATCGTAGAAATCAAGAAAGATTCCACCTTATATAATATATATAATAAGGAGAAGGTCTTTGTCAACTCGTTCCACCATCAGGCGGTAAGCGAACCTGGCAATCATCTGCGTACCATCGCCAAATCTTCCGACCATATTATCGAGGCTGTAGAGAGTAGCGAGTATAAGCAGATTCTCGGTGTGCAATGGCATCCGGAATGGCTGGAAGAAGAAGGATTGAAGATTTTCCAATGGCTGGTTAATCAGGCTAACAACTTTTATGCAGCCAAGCAGTTGCATAAGCGCATCCTTACGCTCGATACCCATTGTGATACTCCGATGTTCTTCCCTCAGGGCATCAAGTTTGATCATCGCGATTCCCGCATCCTGGTTGATCTCCATAAGATGACCGATGGTCATCAGGATGCTACCACGATGGTAGCTTACCTGCCACAGCCTCAGATAGGCGAGAGCTTCAGCAGCAAGGTGGCTTTCGATGTAAAGGGACCTGCGCAGTATGCCGACCTCATCTTCGACAAGATAGAAGAGATTGTGAGCAAGAACAGTCAGTATCTCAGCATAGCCCGCACTCCTGCCGATCTTTATAGCGATAAGCGGAATGGCAGAAAGAGCATCATGCTCGGCATCGAGAACGGTCTCGCCCTGGAGCACGATATCAGTAACGTGAAGCATTTCGCCCAGCGCGGCATCGTTTATATCACGCTCTGCCATAATGGTGATAATGATATCTGCGATAGTGCCCGCGGCTGCAATACCCATAATGGTGTGAGCAGTTTTGGCGAGAAGGTGATTCATGAGATGAACCGCCTGGGCATCATGGTAGATTTGAGTCATGGTGGCGAGAAGAGTTTCTACGATGCACTTGATATCAGCCAGACTCCTATTGTCTGCAGCCATAGCAGCAGCCGTGCGCTCTGCGATGTGCCTCGCAATCTGACCGATGACCAGATGCGTGCCCTCGCAGCAAAGGGTGGTGTGGCTCATACCACGCTCTATCACGGATTCCTGCGTAAAGAGGGTGAAGCCGACATCATGGACGCTATTGCCCATCTTGAGCATGCCATCGATGTGATGGGTATCGACCACGTAGGTCTGGGAACCGACTTTGATGGAGACGGCGGCATCAGAGGTCTCGCCGACTCTTCTGAACTCATCAATTTCACCCTCCAGCTGTTGCACCGCAAATATAGCGAGCAGGATATTGTCAAGATTTGGGGAGGCAACTGGCTCAGAGTGATGACGCAGGTACAGAACTTTAAACATTAATGTTATGACGAAGAAAATGAAGATAATTTTAGGCTTGGTAGTTGCTGCCGGAGTGGTAGCTGGAGCTATCAGCTATAAGAATGCCAACACCACGTCGCCGGAAATCCAGGAAGTAGAGGAAGCAGAGAAGCTGAATCCTGTAGGTCCTGCCTTTAATGCCGATTCGGCGTTGGCTTATTGTGCCGCACAATGCGATTTCGGTCCTCGCGTCATGAACAGCGAGGCGCACGACAAGTGTGGCGAATGGATTGTGAGCAAGTTCAAGCAGTTTGGTTGCGAGGTAGAAACCCAGAAGGCTGACCTCAAGGGCTATGATGGTACCATCCTGAAGAATACCAATATCATCGCCCATTACAATCCGAAGGCTGAAAACCGCATCTTGCTCTGTGCCCATTGGGACAGCCGTCCTTGGGCTGACAACGACCCCGACAGCACCAACTGGCGCAAGCCTGTAATGGGTGCCAACGATGGAGCCAGCGGAGTAGCCGTCATGTTGGAGATTGCCCGCCAGTTGCAGGCAGACAAGAAGTTGAATCCTAACATCGGCGTAGATTTCGTATGTTTCGATACTGAAGATTGGGGAACACCTCAGTGGGCTGATGTTCAGGACGATGGCGATACTTGGGCTTTGGGTGCCCAGTATTGGAGCGAGAACAAGCCTGAGGGATATAATCCACGTTTTGGAATCCTCCTCGATATGGTGGGCGGACAGGGAGCCAAGTTCTATCGTGAAGGCATGTCTATGCAGTATGCCGGTGGCATCGTGAAGAAGGTTTGGGCTGCAGCCCGTCAGGCTGGTTTCGGCTCTTACTTCCCTAAGAGCGATGGCGGAATGATTACTGATGATCATATTCCGGTCAACGAGAAGGCTAAGATTCCTACTGTAGATGTGATTGCTTATTATCCGGACTGTCAGCAGAGCAGTTTCGGTCCTACCTGGCACACCGTGAGCGATGATATGGCTCATTTGGATAAGAATGTGCTTAAGGCAGTTGGCCAAACCGTGATTCAGGTGCTTTATACTGAGGAATAGGTCGGCATCCCATTCGGATATAAAAAGGAAATGTTCCTAGGAAAAGTTGTTGCTTTTCTTAGGAACATTTCTTTTTTCAGTCTGTTTAAATCTTCGTTCATCGACGTTGAATGTCCGTTCAACGTCTATGAACCGCCGTTCAACGACGCTGAACGGACATTCAACGTCGATGAACGGAGATTTCTTCTGCTTGTATCAACAAAAAAACTTAGGTATAAAAGCAATTCCTATTGACTGGAAATGCTTTTATACCTAAGTATATGGGCTTTCTGAATAAGATGAGCTGGTTAAATCTGCCCCGATTCTACCAGTCTTACCACTCTTTCTGTTAATCTGTCAACGCCGTTCGGGTCGTACTTCTTGTTGAGGCTGGCACCGAAGAGGCTTGCAAATGCCTGATAGAATCCGGCACGGATAGGACCCAGAAAGGCTTGAATCAGGTGATAGGATGAGGAATTGCATTCGCGATACACCAGTTTGATGCAGAGTTTACCCTGTGCATAGGTGAGTTTCTTCATTCTCGGGGTATATTCCTGTTTAATACCTTTCTCCACCAGTTTCATGTGTGCATCCTTTGCCTTCTTGTTAGGCAGCGTTTCCAGATAATCACCCGTTTCGATGATAATCTTTCTTACCTCTTTGGCTATCGGCAGCACCTTCTTGATGTTGTATACCAAACGGTTGTAAGCCATTCGTTCCTTGGCGTTCTTGAATACCGGCTGCGGATAAACGTACACGTTGTTCACCTGAACATATTGCACGCTGTCATGATCCAGGAGCACTTTTCCTACCTTCACCATCGGCTCAAAGGTAGGAGCATCCATGTCCACCTCCCTGTCTTCAGGGTTGTCGCCATCGGTCTGCGCCATGGTTTGCAGGGTGATGCAGAAGAGCATCGCCAGTAAAAAGCATATTTTCTGTTTCATGTAAATCTCCTCAAAGTTCTTTGTCCAGCTCCTTTTTTCGTGGAGCTTCTTCTATATATAAAGAGGTGTAAGCCCCTTTGTGGTACTAATTACGCCGCAAAATTACAGATTATTTCTCAATTTGAGAAAGATTCTTGGCTTTTTCTTTCTCTTTTTCAGATTTTAGCAGTAACTTTGTCTTAATTTAATAAATGAAGTGCCTACTGCAGATGAAGCATGCTCATTCCATAACATCCCTCTTGTTGAAACTGTTTCTCGTAGGCAGCTCCCAAATCTTCTGTGCCTCATGGGCTCAAGCCCAATATTCCTCTCTTTCAGAACTGGGCGCCGTGCCCGAAGATTCTCTTTCCGCTTCGCCACTCTGGCAGCAACTGCTGTCCGACCTTTCTTCATCCGAAGATTTCGAGCATGTAGCCTGGCAGGACTATGAAGAAGATTTGGAGGAGATGGCGCAGCATCCCGTCAATCTGAATACGGCAACGAGAGAAGAACTGGAGCGCATGCCGTTTCTTACTGCATCGCAGGTAGAAGACATCCTGTTCTATATCTACCGCTATGGACAGCTGAAGAGTATGAGCGAGCTTACCCTGATAAGCAGCATCGGCTGGTATCAGCGCCAGCTGATGAGTTGTTTCTTTTATGTGGCCGATGACGGGAGCAAGCCGGCTTTTCCCAGTCTTAAAACTATCGCCCAGTATGGCAAGCACGAAGTGATGGGCATGTTGAAGGTTCCTTTTTATGAGCGCAAGGGCGATGCGAGCGGAACCGACGGCTATCTAGGTTATCCTTACAAGCACGGACTGCGCTACCAGTTTCGCTACGGCAATTCCGTCAAACTGGGATTCGTAGCTTCTCAGGATGCCGGCGAACCATTCTTCGGAGGCAGGAACACGATGGGTTACGACTTCTATTCCTTCTATCTTCAGGTAAAGAACCTGGGTAGATGGAAGAATATCACCCTGGGCAGATACAGACTGAACGCAGGATTGGGACTGATACTCAATAATGATTTCGGCTTCGGCAAACTCTCAGCCTTAACCTCCTTGGGCAGATCATCTTCCTGCATCATCCGCGGTCATTCTTCCCGTTCTTCAGCCAATTATCTGCAAGGCGCCGCCGCCACCTATACCTTATTAAAGGGCCTCGAACTGACTGGTTTTCTTTCTTATCGCCAGATAGATGCTACGCTTTCTGCTGACGGCGGGGGCATCAAGACCATCCTGAAGACCGGTTTGCATCGCACGGTGAATGAGATTGCTAAACAGAAGGTAGCATCCAATACACTTGTGGGAGGCAACATCAGTTACCGGCATCAGGGCTGGCACATCGGAGGTACAGCCTTTTATACCTCTTTTTCCCTTCCGCTCACGCCCAATAAAAGCCAGCTTTACAAGCGTTTTGCTCCAGAGGGGAATGCCTTTTGGAATGCCAGTATCAGCTATGGTTATATCTCCCATCGCCTCACCCTCTCCGGCGAGACGGCAACTGGCGATTGCGGTTCCATAGCCACGCTCAATGCAGCCTCCTATCTCTGTTCCGACCATTTCACGCTCATGGCTCTTCACAGGTACTATTCTGCCCGTTACTATTCTCTCTTCAGCAACAGCTTTTCCGAGGGGAGCGATGTGCAGGATGAAAACGGCGTATATCTGGGCTTTACCTGGATTCCTGCCCATCATTGGAGCATCACAGCCTATAGCGATTTCGCCTATTTCGCCTGGCCTAAGTATCAGACCAGGGAGAGCACTCAGAGTTGGGATAATCTGGTGAATATTCTCTTCCAGCCCTCCAGAGTCCTGACGGTAGGAGGAAGGTTCCGTTATAAGGATAAGGCGGGAACCACGACCGGCCGTCTGCGCCTCTATGCCACAATAGTCCAAAAACGATGGAGCGCCAAAACCAGTTTAGACTATACGATGAGCCAGGCGGAAAGCACGATGAAGAATGAGGGCGATGAGCTTAGTAAAGGCTATATGGTGAGCGAGCATATAGGATGGGAATGGAAATGGAAGAAGCAGTTGAAAGGAACGTTGAGAGGCTGCCTGGGCTATTTTCATACTTCCGATTTCGCCTCCCGTATCTACGCTTATGAGCCTGGTCTGCTCTATCAGATGAGTTTCGGCAGCTACTACGGCGAGGGCATCCGTTACGCCTTGGTGGCACGCTCAGAGATAGGTTCCCATCTGCTGCTTATCGCCAAATTGGGTACAACCGATTATTTCGACCGCTCTCACATCTCTTCTGGTTTGCAGGAAATCTCCCGCTCTTCACAATCCGATCTGGAGATACAGGTAAAGTGGAAATGGTAAGAAAGAATGGAGAAAAACGGGAAAAATATATCAAGAATAAAAAATATTAACCGTTTTTCTTGTTTAAATAGAAAAAATGAGTTACTTTTGCATCTTGAATAAATACTGGCTTATAAATGAAGATATTGATAGTTATCCCTTGTTATAACGAGGAAGAAGTGCTGCCTAAGACCTTAGATGTGCTGGGGGCATTGATCAGAAAAATTAAGAAAGAGACTGATGCCGACACAGAACTGCTGCTTGTCGACGATGGCAGTCGTGACCATACTTGGCAGATGATTTCGGATGCTGCCAAGGAGCATGGGTATGTGCATGGCATCAAACTGTCGCATAACCGGGGCCATCAGAATGCGCTCTGGGCAGGTATGGAAGCTGCGGTAGACCATTGTGATGCGATGGTAAGTATCGATGCCGACCTGCAGGACGATGAGAATGTTATCGTGGATATGGTGCGTCAGGTGCAGGAAGGCAAGGATATCATCTATGGTGTGCGCAAGGAGCGTAAGACCGATACCTTCTTCAAGCGATTCACCGCCCAGGCTTTCTATAAGCTGATGCAGAGCGTGGATAAGGAGACGGTTTACAATCATGCCGATTTCCGCATGATGACCAACCGAACCCTAAAGGCGCTGATGCAGTACCCTGAGCGCAATCTCTTCCTCAGAGCCATCGTCCGCCAGTTGGGTTTTCGAGAGGGGTTCGTCTATTACGATCGCAAGGCTCGTGAGGCGGGTGAGAGTAAGTATCCGTTCACCAAGATGCTGAGTTTCAGTATAGATGGCATCACTTCGTTCTCCGTGGCACCATTGAAGTTTATCACCTTCCTGGGTCTGGCGATGACTTTAGTAGCAATCATCATGATTATCTTTGCCTTGGTAGAATATGTCCAGGGCAAGACCATTCAGGGCTGGACCTCTCTGCTCGTCTCCATGTGGTTTATCGGTGGCATCATTACCACGGGTGTGGGCATTACGGGCGTCTATATCGGCAAGATTTATACCGAGGTGAAACGTCGCCCACGATACTTCATCGAAGAAAGAGTATAATCTTGAAGAAAGAAAATAAATTTGATAGATACAAAAATAGCATCGGTACTTATAATCCCGATGCTATTTTTGTATCTAATCACTAATAATTAATCACTACTCATTTGTTAAGTGCAATATTGGCACTAGTCTTCACGAATCGGTAGAAACCTACCTTGTTGTGCCATTCTACCGTCTTTCTTACTTCCCAAACCTTCTGGAAGGTATAGTCCTTGCCGAATTTCTCAAGGAAATCAGGCATGTCTTCTTCCGGAATCATCAGCACGCCATCCTGTGGCAATACCTTGTCAAACTGCTGGATCTTATCGCCCAGATAGAAGTTGAGGCTGAAGAAATGCAGCATATCTACCGACATATAAGAATAGAGTTTGCTGGTATCAAACTTCTTCTCGATAACTGGCGCCAGATGCTTATCTGCCTTCGTGTTGAGCACAGGTGGCTGCAGACTGGAGTCGAGCATCAGGAAGAGCCCCACGATGGTGGCAAGGGTATATGAAACAATATTGTCTGGATTCTTCTTCTTGAGTGCTCGGAAGATGAGGTAAACTCCCCCCAAAGTGATAACCATAAAGATGCTGCATGGGATGAGCAAATCGTTGTTTTCGAGCGCATGGAGCATGGCGATATTGTCTATGGCATGCTTGCCGTGGAAGATGCTTTCTGGCACCCATCCTTTTTTTACCACCAGCAGGGCGATATTGAGAATCAGGGTTATCGAAGCAATCGCCCCGGCATAAACCTTCAAGGCTCCCATCTTCTCCTTCATCATCCAAACGATGTATTCGGCGATGAGATAGGCCATGAACGGATAGCATGGCAGCAGATAAATGCTGCGCTTGCTCTTTGGGATGCAGTAGAAGAAGAGCACCAGGAGGAAAGCGAGCCAGGTGAACACCTGCAGCGGAGTAGCCTTCTTCGCATTCTCCAGGAATCGGGTCTTCGAGAACTTCTTCCATGGCAGAATGAAGAGCGAGAACAATAATAATAAGGTGTAAGGCAACCAGCCCGTGATGAGCGTGAGAAGGTTGTACCACGCTGGGTTCTCGTGCGATTCGTATGCCATCTTGCCCATGAATCGGTCGATGTTCTCTTCCTTCACCAGGCGCAGGAACTCGTCGCCACCTTGCAGATAGGCGGCATAGTACCAGCAGAATGGGATGATGAGCGAGAGTAGGGCGGTTAAAGCCATGCGCCATACGATGCCCCAGAAGTTCTCGCGCTGGGTAAGCATGAATACGCCCATCACGAAGCAGGGCAGGATGATGCCCACAGGACCCTTGGTCAGCGTGGCGCCGCTCATGCAGATGATGGCGAGCCAAGGTAGCTGGTGCTTTCCCTTTTCCCACCAGCGGTAGAGCAGATACATGGCACCCACCATCAAGGCGGAGTTCACCATATCCACACGGCAGTTCATTCCGGCACGGTGCACCTCGAAGGCGGTGAGCGTGAGGATGGCAGCGATGAGGCTGGTCTGTGTATCCTTGCGCTTGGCATAGAATACGAAGCCGCCAATGGTCATCAAAACCAGCGATACGGCGGATGGAAGACGTGAGGTGTACTCATTCACATGGCCGATGAAGAGGCTGAAGAAGGCGATGCACCAGTGGAAGAATGGCGGTTTGTAAGGGATATCACCTCCGTTGTTGATAGGCAGAATCCAGTTGCCATGTTCCAGCATGGTGTAGGCAACCACCGCTTCGCGCGGCTCTCCCTTGGTATTGAAATCTGTGAGTCCGAGGAATGGAATCATTATCACGATAGCCAGGATGATGATGAGCCATAGGGCTTTGTTGTACTTGATGTTCATGTCTTATCGAAGTCTTGTTTTGTTATTTTGGCTGCAAAGTTACATATAATTATTTGTTTATAGATAGAATAAGGTGGGAATTTTTGCTTTTATTGGGATATAATTATTAACTTTGCACCCGATTTCTAAAGTAGAATAAAAATGAAACGATATTTTAAGGCTTTTGGGTATCTCCTTTCGGTGCATGTATTGGCATTGCTGGTGATGACTCTGTTCAGATTGGTAGAATTTATCGCCCTGCATGGCATGATTGTAGATGCAGAGGCGAGTAGGGTAATGGCGTTTGTCAAGGGTGTATGGTTTGACAATGTCATAGCTTGTTATATTTCGGTATTGCCTGTGGCTGTGCTCCTGATAGCAGCCAGCCTGGGGTGGTGTCATCGCCGTTTGCTGCGTGGCATCAACATCTGGTATGCGGCATGGTTTGCCATCGCCTTCATGCCTTCGGCAGCCAATACTCCTTATTTCCAATATTTCTTCAAGAACATCAATTCCAGCATATTCGGGTGGTTCGGCTATGTAGCCACTACATCGGGCATGCTCTTGCAGGAGTCTTCCTACTGGCTCTATATCGCCCTCTATTTCGTGTTTACGGGGTCGTTTATCTATGCGCTCGTCCGTCTGCGCCGCTACTTCGAGGGGCTCTTCCTGCTGCCTAAGGACAATATGCACCTGGTGCAGGTAGTCAGCCGTTTTCTTATTTCTGCGGTGATGATTGGCGCCTGCCTCTTCGGCATCCGTGGCAGAATGGGCTATAATCCTATCAAGGTGAGCCAGGCTTACTATTGCGAGGATTCTTTCCTCAACCAGCTCGGCATCAATCCGGCATTCAATCTCCTTACTTCTGCGCTCGACGATATGCGCAAGGAGAACAAGGAGTTGCATCTCATGCCATACGCTGAGGCTATCACGAATACCCGCCAGTGGCTGGGTATTACGGGAAAGGTGGATAGCACGAATATTCTGAAACGTGAGGTGGTGAACGATTCCCTGATGATGAAGATGGGTCAATCTCCTGCGAAGAAGAATCATCCTAACGTGGTGGTGATATTGATGGAGTCGATGTCGGCAAACCTGCTGGGCACATTCGGCAATCAGCAGCCGCTCACTCCAACGCTCGATTCGCTCTATCAGCATTCCCTGGCGTTCACCCACTTCTATAGTGCCGGCATCCATACCAACCATGGCATGACGGCTACGCTCTACAGCTTCCCTGCTCTCATGTTCCGAAACCTGATGAAGGGAACGGTAACTCCACGCCGCAAGGGTATCGCCACGGTGTTGAAGAAGTATGGCTACGAGAACATGTTCTTCATGACTCACGAGGCACAGTATGACAACATGAAGGCTTTCTTCCAGACCAATGGCTACGATGACATCTTCTCTCAGGAGAACTATCCTAAGAGCGAGGTGGTGAACAGTTTTGGTGTGAGCGACCATTTCGAGATGGGCTATGCCCTCAACACCATCAACCAGAAGGCAAAGACGGGCAAGCCTTTTATGGCTACCATCCTCACCGTGAGCAATCATCCGCCATATATCATTCCTGATTTCTTCAAGCCGAAGACCAAGGAGAAGGAAACGCAGATTGTGGAGTATGCCGACTGGGCGATAGGCGACTTTCTGAAGAAGGCAAGTCGGGAGCCTTGGTATAAGAACACGATATTCGTGATTCAGGCAGACCATGGCAAGCTTGTGGGTAAGAGCGAGGGCGAGTTGCCTCAGTCTTACAACCACATTCCGCTCATCATCTTTGGTCCTGGTGTTCCGCAGCAGCAGTATGCGGGCTTGGGCATGCAGGTAGATGTAATGCCTACGCTTTTCGGTCTGATGAATCTGAATTATGAGTACGAGGGCTTCGGTGTGAATCTGCTGAAGCAGGAGCGCCCGATGGTATTCTATTCGGCAGATAACCAGATTGTGGCAAGAGACCATCAGCGTTGCTTTGTCTATAATCCGTCGATGAACCGCAGTTTCTGCTATGATGTGTTGCCGAATGGCAATCTGAAGGAAACCAAGCAGGAGTCTAAGTTCCAGGATTTGAAGAACTATGTCTTCTCGAATATCCAGGCGGCGGAGTATATCGAGCGACATCAGCAATAAAAAAACGATATTATCAGAAACAGTAATCCCCCATCACGCTTTGGCTGCGTGATGGGGGATTTACTGTTTCAGGAGATTCAAGATGCTTTATGCCGAGAGGGTAAGCTTCTGCCAGATCTCGGTGTCGCCACCTTTCAGCTTCTTGCAGAGACCACGCTTGGTCCAACGGCTTATCATCTTACGGATGGTTTCACGACTGGCTCCGTCGCCACGCTCACGGCTGGCATCGAAGAGGGTGAACTGCTCAGGGAGCTGGGCAAAGAGCAGGGTGTTTCGAGACTTATAGACTGGGATTGCCTCGTTGTCCTGCTGCTGCTTGTCGAGACGCAAGCCAAACATCTCCATCTGCATGGCGAGCACGTAGTCGGCCACAGCCTTGGCAAAACGGATGCAGGCATCTGTTTCCTCTCCGGTCTGTTCCAGGATGTGGAAGATGACGCCACAACGGAAGCCGATGACGGCGGAACGGCGACGATATACATCCATCACACGGTCGGCATTCGCCAGGGCAAGCTGTCTTTTCGCTTCGAGCCACAGGCAGAACTCCTCGCACATACGGGGCAGCTCCATTACGCCGTGACTACGTTCAAGGAGAGTTACTGCCTTGAGGATGTTTGCCTGCTCCTCCTCGGTATAGTCGTGGTGCTGGCTGAGGGGTGCGAAGGAGGTATCGGGCATCTTGGCGAGCATCATTCTTGAAGAAGATCCGTCCTCGATGTTATCATCGGTGAAGAACTTCTGGAAGATGTTCTGGGTGCAGCAGCCGGAGAAGTTGAGCTGGGCGTGGGTTACGCCGCTGGTGGCTGTGATGTAGTCCTGACCCACCTCGCTCTGGTCGAACGCCTTACGGAAGTAGTCGCCGAACACCTTCCATACGCTCTTCATCGAACCGAGCTCCTCGCTGAACATATACATGGTATGGCCATCGGCACAGAGCTGACGACGCATCAATGCCGACTTCGAGATAGTATCGCCAATGTGACGGATGCAAGGCTTTGGATCCACTACACCCTTCTTGCCCTTGTGCTGCTGGTACCAGGCTTCATCCTCACGAGGTTTCTCATCGTCCTTATCCATCTTCTTCGCCCAGATGTTCTCGATGCGGCGGCATACGCCCTTACCTGATGCCTGCTCGCCGATGATGATAGACATGAGTGCCATCGGAGTATCGCTGCCGTCACAATACTTCGCCTTCAGACGGTCAGCATAGGTTGCGGCAATAGGGAGGGCTGAGAAGAGGGCAGGCACGCGTGCCTCTGCGGCTACGCCAGAGAGCGAGTCGCGGAGTCCGAGTGGAAGCTGGTCTACTGGGAATTCGTAAAGAGGCTGTGTACTTGCCTTAGCGGCTAAAAGGTTCTCTATGTTTCTTAAATTTTCATTCTCCATAATTATTTAATGTTTAAAAGTTAGCTTGTCGGAATATCCGGTAAACGGCGGCAAAAATACGACTATCTTCTGTAACCGCCAAATTTGAGCGTGTGATAAGACCCGAATTTCAGCAGCCATTTGGGGCAAATTGTGTTAAAAAATCTAAGTCATAGTTTTGTGGGTCGGAAAACATAGGTTCTTATGTGCTAAATCATAGTTTCTCGGGTGCCAGGTTATAGCTTCTTGGATAACAGGTTCTCGTCTCAATCCGTAATCCCCCTTTTTCTTCTTCTTCCTTTCTCATAAAAAAAATAACACGGACAAATTGAATTTGTCCGGACAAATTGTCCGGAGTTTCATAACGTGTTGTTTTTCTGGTACTTATAAGCCTTTTGGACAACCATCCGGACAAATTCAATTTGTCCGTGTTTTAAAAATATTCCCGTTAAATTCTTTGGTGTCTTACCCGTAATCCATTGACTATTAGTTAATTCGTAATAAAAATGCTAGTTTTAAACAACTTTGTTTAAAACAACCTTGTTTAATTTGTTTTTTTTTGCTATCTTTGCAGAAGAAAAGCTCCTAGCCCAGGGCGTGTGGAGCTTACATACGAATTACATTAGTATATAATAAGGTTGATTTGAGAAAAAATTTGTTTTTTCGGTGTTCGTGTGGAGGGAGATTCCTTCACCGACCGAAGAGAGGAAACAGAACGCCTGAAGGCGAACTTTACGTATGGAGTGAATACGATATTGATTTCACCTCGTCGTATGGGTAAGACTTCATTGGTGGATAAGGTGTGTTCGCTTGTAGAGAGCGAGGACATCAGGATAGCTCGTATAGATGCCTTTGGTTGTCGTTCGGAGAATGATTTTATCAATGCTTTTGCCACGGCCGTGGTTCGGGCTACTTCTTCAAAATGGGAAGAATGGATGGAGAATGCCAAGGTATTCTTAAGCCGTTTCGTTCCGAAAATCAGTATTGGTCAAGATCCTTTGACTGATTTTTCTTTGGCTTTGGAGTATAATGCAGGTAACAATACAACAGAAGAAGTATTGAGACTTCCGGAAATGATAGCTCGTTCTAAAGGTTGTCATATCGTAGTCTGTATGGAATTTCAGCAATTTTACACCTTCCAGAAGAACCATGTATCTTACTGCCTTTATGGAAGCAAGAAGCACATGATGGAACAGATGTTCCAGAATGCCAGTTACCCATTTCTATCGCTTTGGTGATTTCTTCTATCTGAATAAGATTAGCGAGAAAGACTGGGTGGAGTATATCTGTCAGCGTTTCGAATCTACTGGCAAGCATATTTCTGAAGAGTTGGCTCGTGAAATCTGTCAGGTAACAGACAGGTATTCCTCTTATGTACAGCAGTTGGCATGGTTTGTATGGCTGCGAGTGCAGGATGATACTGCAGCTACAGAAGAAGACTTGAAATATGGAATAGACAGGTTGCTGGATGCCAGCGAGCCTTTGTTTATCCAGCAGACCGAAGACCTTTCTGCCTATCAGATGAATTTCCTGCATGCCATCATCAATGGAGTACATACCGGCTTCACCCAGACAGCAATATTGGAAACCTATCGTCTGGGTACTGCCGCCAATGTAACCCGCCTGAAGAAATCCTTGATGGTGAAAGATCTGATCACGATTCCTGCTCCTAAGCATCTGGAAATGAGTGACCCCATCTTGGGCGTTGTGGCTCAAGAGAAGAGTTTGGAAATGATGCTCCCTGGAGTTCCAAAGCGTCCTAGGCAAAAATATAAAAGTATAGTAAACAAATGAAGATAAAGATAAATCCAAAATACGAAGAGATGAGAAGTTTCATCGAACGCATCCCGGATGTGTTCGAGAAGGAAGGACGTGTGATTTACACGGGTCGCAATCTCATTAAGGTGATGGAAGCTCCTGATGGAACTGTTATTAATGTGAAGCGCTATCACGTGCCAAAGGGACCCAACAGTCTGGTTTATTCCCTAGGCATCAGAAAGCCTAAGGGAGAGCGTGCCTTCGAATATCCGATGATATTGGAGAAGAAAGGCATCGGAACCCCTGCACCTATTGCGCTCATCGAAGAGCGTAATGCCATCGGGCTCCTGGGATATACCTATCTCATCACCCTGCAGTGTGACAACCTGCATACGCTTTACGAAGTGGGTGATGCAGTCCCTGGTACCTACGAGAAAGCTGGCTAAGGCGCTGGCACATTTTGCTGCTGATATGCATAATAAGAAAATTCTGCATAAGGATTTCACGCCAGGCAATGTGCTGTGGAAGCAGGATGAAGAAGGCTTCCATTTCATCATCGTGGATATCAACCGCATGAAGTTTGGAGAAATCAGCGTCAAGGAAGGACTCTATAATCTCCGAAAGTTCTGGGGACCTAAGGAATTCATCCGAATCCTGGTCTCTGAATATGCCAAGGTAAGAGATTACAGCGTGGATGAGGCTGTAGATTATGTGATGAAGGAACGCGCCAAGTTCTGGACCCGCTATGGCAAGAAGCATCCTATCAAGTTTAAGCTGGAGTTATAGGAAACGAATTAAGTTTAAGCCATAAGCAACTTCTCAAGTTTAAGCTGAGCTATAAGTGCTAAACTCTTGCAAGTAAATTCCACACGCCCTTTCAGGCGTGTGGAATTTACTTGCAAGAGTTCAATTATTTTATATATACAAATTTCAAATTACCTGGTCCTATGTCTCTTTTGCAACGTGCAAGAAGCATGGTTGGAGATTCCTGCATGTTTGCGGCTGGTGAGGCAACAATCTTATCTTTGCCGTAGTATCGGGCAATTCCCTGATTGATCCAATATCCTGGATAAATCATGATGTCATTGAATGCATCCGAAGGCATTTTTACCGTAAGAGGCTTCAATGTTATGGCACTTTGGGTATTCGTCTTCAATGCCAGTTCACGCTCGTTCATTTCCTTGTCAAATTTCACGGCAGTTCCTTTCAGCATAAGTGAAACGGTTCTGTTGGTTGTCCTTTCCTTGAGACTTACGGATAATATCAAGATGACAATGGCACAATATGGCGCATACTGCAGCGAGTTGGCATATTTCTTCTTAGATGCCGTTACGAAATCTATAATGGCAGAGCTTAATGGCGCTTTTGCCTCAGCCTTTCTCAGAACAGCTCCAGAAAGATAATAAATATTGATGCAGATGAGCCACAGGTGTATATACGAATAGATGTTCTGTACTCTGCCCGGTCCTCTTGTTCCCATGGCATAGCTGTGGGCGAAGAAGAATGAACTGTAAAGCGTAACGGTAATCAGGATGCATAGCCAAGGGTGAGAGAACTTGAATCTCGAGCTACTTGCCGCCTTGACAAGGGTAGGGCTAAGAAGCATCAACATCAGAATTTGAGCGATATTGATGGATTCTGATAAGAACTCGAAGCTCTTTCCTATTGCCATGAAGAATGCAACGACAACATTTGGCTTGCTTTCTATGGTAACTTGTCTGAACGCATTACCAGGAGCCAACACGCTGAAAAGGAAGGCGATGCCATAGATGGTGAGAATAGTAATATATAAACGTGGCCATCTTCTTTGTTCCATCTTCATGATGAGAATGGCTGCAAACAGAATCGCTCCCATGCCAAGTCCTGACACGAAGTTTCCGCCGGCAATGATGATGGATAGAACGATGGAAGCCCCTCCGATAAGGGCTTTCTTGAACTTGGAACTACTTAATTGATATCCTATGAGCAGAGATGCTAAAAACAGAGACATGCTATAGAATAAAGTGTAGTACATCGCCCCGTTATACCAATAGAATGCATCGTAGTATGACCATGTAAACTGGATGGTCATCAGAACGAAGAGGGTAGATACGAAGAGATATTCCAATCTGGACGAATGGAGTAATTTTCGCATAACCATATATAATAAGGTGTAAGTGGAGGTCACCAAACTGGAAATCAAGATGAAAGTTCCAAGCCAATATTGGCCGAATACTCCTGGTTGTAGAGCCATGAGAAAGCAGGCGGAATAGGTGCCCTGCCATGTATGATACATCGTCATAGCTACATTCCAGGCTGTCTGAACGCAAGCTGGAAACGAATGGGTCTCATTCCAAATCTTATATACTTCTGCACCGAAGACATAATCATCCGCAAATGGATGAAGATACTGGCTTATCCATAACATGGGAATGATGGATACGATTAGAACCGCAATAGCTACTCCTGTTACAATTTTCAACTGCTTCTTATTCATAACTGCTTTTATCCTTTTATATTATTTCTTTTGACTTCTTGTTCTTTCTTTACTTCTTGCTTTCTATATGTTATAACATCCTTGTTGCCATAATCTTGCATGCAAGATAAACAATAAATGTTAAAGCTTTATTGTGTATAGGTGCAAAGGTACTAAACATAATTGGGATCACCTGCATCCACACGCTTTTGCAGGTGACCCCTTATAACTTTTCGTATGTGTTCATTAAGTCGCAGGCTAGTTTCTCGTCTGTAAAGTTGAGGGCATAAGTCTTGCCGGCTTTTATCATGTCTTGGCGCAGTTGACTGCGTTAAATTAATATTTAATCGTCTGTAAATCAATAACTTATATTAAGAAATTCTTATGAAAACTTAACTATAAAAAGTTGGTCAAGTCGCTGATTTTCAGTAACTTTGCAAATCACGACAAACGCAAAATTATATGAATACAGGACTTGACCAATATATGGATATCTTTAAAGATGCAGTTGAAGATTCGGCTGCAAAGTTAACAAAAAGTTTCGAGAAAATACTCATCGAGGTGATAATTTTGTTCATGGTAATACCAAGAAAGATAAATTTCACCCAAATGGGGAGGTATGGCTCGCATGTTGAGCAAACCTATCGCAACGCATTCGGCTTAAAAAAGTCGAAAAGCATTGACTGGCTCAAACTTAATGTCTCACTTGCCAAGCGCTTCTTTGGTAAACAGGGAAGATGGGCTATTGCCATTGATCCCAGCTACATCAGCAAAGCTGGCAAGAAGACTCCACATATCGGTCGTTTTTGGTCAGGATGTGCACAGTCTGTTAAACATGGTCTCGAAATCATGGGTATTGGTCTCATTGATATTGATGCCAAAGACTGCATGATGTTAAAAGCACACCAGTCGCTAAGTAATAAAGAACTGAGTCTTAGAAACAAGACTATGGTAGATTTCTATATCAGCGTCATTAAGCGTTATCGCAAGGAACTTCTTAAACTCTCAACCCTCATAGTTGCAGATGCTTACTTCTCTACAAGTACATTTGTTAATGGGATAAAGAAAGAAGGGTTCTCTTTGATAAGCCGCTTTCGTGACAATGCTTGTCTCTTTTATGTCTATGCTGGTCCACGTACTGGAAAACGTGGTCGCCCAAGACCAAGGATGGCAAGATTGATATGAAGAATCTTGACCTCACTCGAATGGAGAAGATGGAGATGAAAGATATAGAAGGAACAGCTTATACTTTGATAGCCTATTCCAAGGCACTCAGGTGTAAAGTTAGACTTGTCATCTGGCAGATGCCGAATGGCAAGAAGAAACTATTCTTCTCTACAGACACCTCACTTTCGGGTGAAGAAGTACTTCTTTATTATAGAACCAGGTTCCAGATCGAATTTTGCTTTCGTGACGCCAAAGGCTATACTGGTCTTATGGACTGCCAGGCTCGCGATAAGTGGAAACTCGATTTTGCTTTCAATGCTTCGTTCACATCACTAAATGTTGCCAAGGTAACTATGAAGGAGATGGGAATGGAATATTCTATGTCTTCATTCAAGTCACTGATGACCAATATTTATCTGGTGAAACGAATTTTTAAAGCAAGCGGGTACACCCCGAACCGAACTTTAATTAGCAAGATTTTCAAAGATCTCTCGTGCTTACAGCGTATAGCTGCTTAGCACATTATTGAATTATTAACGAACTATTTTATGTTTTCCAAAATGCAGAATCAATCGCTGCTGGGACGTTGCGCTGCTGGTGTTTGCCTTCATTCTGACGAGCAGGTCGCCATCCGATCTTTTCCCTGCTTTCATCCGCAAGAACTACGTGCAGCCTTACGCCTTGAAGGCATTGCCTTGCGTGCTGATATGGTTTAAGCTCGTTTACGAGATGATGACAAAGGATTATTTAACTCCTCAAAATGTATCAGAAGAAAAATAAGAGAAAAATCTTTTCGTTCCTTTGGACGTTGTAGTCAATATGGTTTTCTCTATAATACTAAAGTAGCTCAGGAGAGGTTATCCATCTATGGGCAACCTCTCCTGAGCCAATATATTCCGAATGTAGAAGGGGCTTTACAGAATAGCTTTATTTGAACATAGCCAATGCTTTCTCTATGATAGGAGCCATGTCATAATACTTGTATTCGGCAAGGCGGCCGCCAAAAATTACATCTTCTTCCTGGTCTGCCAGGTTCTTGTATTGTGCATACAGTTCAGAATTCTCCTTGTCGTTTACCGGATAGTATGGTTCCATGCCATCTTTCCATTCGGTGGAATATTCCTTGGAGATAACCGTCTTCGGGGTCTCATAGACTTCTGCTCCGAACATTTCGAAATGCTTGTGCTCAATCACTCGGGTATATGGCACTTCGCGCTCAGTATAGTTTACCACGGCATTACCTTGATAGTTAGGGCAGTCGATGGTTTCCTGCTCAAAACGGACAGTGCGATAGTTGAGCTTACCAAACTGATAGTTGTAGAACTCATCTATCTTGCCTGTGAAAACCAGCTTAGAGGCAAGTTCTTTCCAATGATCTTTCAGCACCCCCTTGTTGCCGTTTGGGAGTTCTATCTCGTCTTTAAAGAAGTCAACTGATACCTTTGTATCTGCCCCCTCAAGTAAACCATCGATGAGTTTGTTGTATCCCCCCATAGGGATTCCCTGATATTTGTCATTGAAGTAATTATTGTCGAAGATGAGGCGTACCGGCAGTCGCTTGATGATGAAGGCTGGCAAGTCTGTACACTTTCGTCCCCATTGCTTCTCGGTATATCCCTTGATGAGACGCTCGTAGATATCTTTACCGATGAGCACCTGAGCCTGTTCCTCCAGATTGCGAGGCTCACTTACACCATCGGCCTTCATTTTAGCCACGGCTTCTGCCTTCTGCTCATCAATTTTAGCCTGTGCTTCTGCTGGTGTGGTTACGCCCCACATCTGATAGAAGGTATTCATATTGAAAGGCAGATTATAGAGTTTGCCTTTGTAGTTTGCCACAGGCGAGTTGGTGTAGCGGTTGAACTCAACGATAGAGTTGACGAAGTTCCACACCTCTTTGTTGGAGGTATGGAAGATGTGGGCACCATACTTATGTACGTTGATGCCCTCTATGTTTTCGCAATAGATATTGCCACCGAGATGTGGTCGCTTATCTATCACCAGACAAGTTTTTCCTTGTTTATGAGCCAAATGGGCGAATGTGGCTCCGAAGAGTCCGGAGCCAACTATGAGATAATCATATTTCTTCATACTTGCTAATTGATATGTTTATAAATATTAGCCAACTCCAACGCAGATTTTTTCCATGAAAAATGTTTTAGTCTTTCATTCTGCTTTTCTATGAGTTTCTTTTTCTCTATCCCGTCTAGATAGTAGAAAGTTTCAAACTGTTCTTCGAAATCAGTTCTCTTTTCATCCATGTGGAAGTAAACTGCTGCGTCTTCTGCGATTTCCGGAAAACAACTGGCATGATTGAGTAAAACAGGGCATTCTGCTTTGTAAGCCTCAAGAATCGGGAGTCCGAACCCTTCGTATGATGATGGGTAAACGAATGCCAGGGCATAGTGGTATAAGTCTAGCATTTCTTGATCTGTTTTGATAAACTCATGTATGAATCTATCTTCCATTTCCCATGATTTAAACATACTTTTTTCAGTCTCATTGAAAGGCTTTCCTGTGCATACTACCTTCAGTTCCTTGTGTCTTTTTAAAATAGGTACACATTGCTTGGCAAAGAAATCAAAGTTTTTATAAAAGTGACGTTCGCCAACGAAAAGTATATATTCAAATGGATGTCTGTTGTTTTCGTTTGGCGTATAAGGAGTTTCGTCTGCTCCATGATAAACTACGCTCACCTGCTCTTCCTTGATATTCATGATACGGCATAAATCCCTTTTTGTCTGTTGGCTGACTGCAATGATGTGATTTGCTTTTGGTATGACAAGATGTTTTTGCAGAATCTGATAGTCATTATGGTCATAATACTGATTGTACTGTTCGGGTATCATATCATGTACCGTGACAACATAAGGCTTACTGCCTATGTACTTGAGGAAGTAAGGGTCAAAGAAAGTTGGATGAAACAAATCGAAATCTTTAGACTTGATGTCGCAGACAGACTTGTATCTATTGATTCTTGGAGTACGATCTAATCGTGAATATTCTCCGAATTTTGCATTATAATAGAACTTATATAGCATTTTCTTTATTGCTGTATCTTTCTTCCAGAGAAAGTTATGATATAATTCTCCATCTGGTTTACTTCCTAATGTTTTGAGGTAAACATTGGCAGATTCCATGACGCTGAGGCTTGCTTCAATGTCTTGAGGCAAGTGGGAATATAATTCGGCAAAACAACGTGATACGCCTCCATGCGTTTGCATATCGAAGGCTTGACTGTCATATAATACTTTCATCTTACTTTGATTTAATAGACAAATCTTTCCATAAAAATTTAAAGCCTGTACGTAGGATTTTCCAGTCGCGTGATACTGGTTTCATCTTCAGAGCTTTTTTCAGTTTGAATGCAAAATCATCATTGATGCGTTCTTTCTTTTCTTCTGCAGTCTCTTTTATGTGAGGCAACTTGCTGGTGCTTCCAAATAACTCGGAGAACACCTCTTTTCTTTCCTTTTTCAACAAGTCACCATTTGTAAAAGAGATGCCATCAGTATAATATACAGCAACAATAGAGTTAATAGCTTGGTATGAACATTTTTTGAAATACCAGTTTTCCAGAAAGTGTGCCCAATCTGATACGATTTTCAGATTTTCATTGTAGGGGTGCTCCTTTAGCAACTGAGTCCTTGTAAATGTAGATTGATGCTGCAGAACTTTATCTCTGATAAATCGGAACGACATGTTCTGTGGTGGAAGGCAGAGTGAAGCCAGTTTGCAGTCTATGATAATGGTTTCTCCCACGTAGTAGTCTGAGCCATTGAGCATCTTGGCAGCATTCTCCAAAGATTGTGAAGAAAAGAAATGATCGCCCGAATTCATGAAGATACAATATTCGCCTTGTGCCATTCTTATGGCTTTATTCATGGCATTATATACCCCATGATCTTTTTCACTAACCCATTGATTGATATATTCTTGCTTAGATTCTATATATTCCTTGCTGCCATCTGATGACCCACCATCAACGATGATGTATTCAAAATCGCTGAATGATTGCAAAAGCACTGAAGAGATTGTTCTTTCCAAACCCTTCAGATTATTATAGTTGACTGTTATGACTGAGACTTTCTTTTTCATTATTCGTATAAATCTAAATTAGAATGTTTGTAGAACATCAGTTTGTCCATCATTCGTTGATACAATATGAATTTATTAGGGTGTTTTAACAAGAGATAAAGCAAAACGCGTTCCTTGAAACTCTTTTTCTCTATACCGATTAGAGAAAAGGCCTTGAGGTCCTTGGATATTCTGCTTACCATGGCCTTGATTTCTTTCTGCTTCGATAGAGAAGTTTGGTTTCTTGATACGTATTTAGCCGCTTTGATACCTCGCTTTACTACCATTCTTTTGGCAATCTTGCGGAAAGGAGAGCGCTTGTAATAATTATATCTTGATATTTCAGCCTTAAAGAATTCATAATATCTGTTGAGAGATAAATCGTGGACGATGCTGCTTTTTCGAAGCCGGTAATGATACAGCGGCTGGTAAGTATAGACCACCTGTTTGGCATTTTCGAACCAATGTGGCAGAATGCTATAGTCTTCGTAATTCTTAGAAGTTGGCATCGGCTTGTTGAGCAATTCTCGTTTGAAGAGCATTTGCCAGATATAGCTCTTGATTTTATCCTTAATGACAAACTCCTGTATTTCTTGGTTCTTTAAGATATATCTCTTGTCTGAAACATTTTTGCAAAGAGTCCTGTTCTTACTTTCGTCGTAATGATTACAGATAGCAATGTCTGAATTGGTAGTCTTTAAGTCATTCATCAAGACTTCATACATAGATTCTTCAATCCAGTCATCGCTGTCAACAAAGCCAATATAGGCTCCCTGACAGATTTCAAGAGCTTGGTTTCTGCTATCTGCCTGTCCGGAATTAACTTTGTGGATGACTTTGATTCTAGCATCCTTTTGAGCCCATTCTTCACATATTTCAGCCGAGCCGTCTGTTGAGCCGTCATCTATAAGAATTAGTTCCCAGTTCTTGAATGATTGTTTTAGAATAGACTCTATGCATTGAGGCAAATATTGTGCTGTATTATAAACGGGAACGATGATGCTTAATTCACAATTCATAATGCTTGAATATTTTTATAATCGTATTTTTGAACTTTTAAGTGCATTGCATATAATATACTATCGATAAGTGTCTTGAGCTTCCACGACCATGGCGTCTGAGGTCGGATACCCTTCCATCTTGTCATGTCCAGGTATTTGAAGAATAGCTTTTGATACGGACTTTGGCATATATGGAGCCATGGTTTTCTGTGGCCTGTGAAATGTATGATGACAGGATGTTTTAATTCCTCTATCAGTTTCGGTATGGCTTGCTGGCGAAGATGTCTTCTTTTTCTTAGAAAGCCATCTTGTATGTTCCATCTGAAGGGTATCAGGAGTTTTCTGTCATGCAGAAGTCCGTTGAGTATGTCCTGATCGTTGAAGATTAGCTTTTCTGCATATTTTTCTGCAAATTCCAAACTGGCTTTACTCAGATGGGCATTTCTCCAGTAATCCAAATTGATGATGAGTACTCCCGAGTTGAAATAGGTATCTTCCTGAGGGTATTCGAGCCGGGTGTAGTTGTTTGCTTTTCCGCTCCACATGTCTTCTACTGCAGCTACGGCGTATGATGTAACATCTGTCTCCCACAAATCTTTTATAGAATCGTTTATGATGAGATCGCAGTCCAGATATAGAATTTTATGTATCTCTACAGGTAGAATATCTGCCACGAAAAGACGCAGGTAGGCTGCAAGCGATATGTGGGCGCTTTTGAACGATGAAAGATTCATGTTTAGATTGTAAGCATAAAAGTGTATTTGCTGATTGTATTTTTCTACTTCTTCTGTAAGCATACTTTTGGCCTCATTGCTGAGAAACTCAGCAATGATATGGAATGTTATCTGTTCATTTCTGTTATTGTACATGACAGAAACTAAAGTAGTACAACATTGCATGATGTAATTATCATCTATGTTACAAGCTATATGAATCATATCTTTGTCTTTTTAGAAGAAATGTACTGAGTGTACAGAACTTGCTTGTGAAGTGTCAGTTTAATATATTTTTAAGATTGTATCTCCTCTATCTTGCTGAAAACTAAGTTTATATCTGCAATATTATAGCGAGCGAAAAGCGTCTTGAAGGAATCTGCCTTTGTTCAGCTTCTGAGCCAAATTTACCGCTTGCTTTTTCATCTCCTTTTTCTGTTCCGGGGTAAGATTGGCAAGTTTGTCATCCAGCTCTTCCAGCGAACGGATGGTTATACCTGCTCTAGCTTCTTCGATGATAGAAGCTACGGCAGCTTCTTTCCAGATGATGAGCGGCAAACCGGCACGGAGGTAGAAGGATACTTTATGAGGTGAATTCCATTTCAGGTATTGCCCGTATTCTCCCGAGCATCCGTCAAGAGAATCACCGTCCCATACCAGTCCGAAGTCTGCATCAATGTGCTTAATAAAATCCTCTGATGGTACAAATCCCTGATAAGTAATCAGAGGATTGTCCTGCAAGCCCTGTAGACCTTCTTTGTTTCCACAAACCAACAATTGCCAATGGTTCAATGTCTTGGAAAGTTCTATCAGGAAAGAATTCTTCTTCATACTCAAGGCTCCGGCATAAACCACCTTTACCTGTTCTCTTTCTGTTACCTCTTCCGAGCATCTTGATGCAGAACGATAGTCGAATAAGCCCAGGGCACCAACTGGCTTCTGTAACCCATGCTCTTCGAGCCATCCTTTCATCTTCTCGTTTGATGCAATGATGTAGTCGCTATTCGAAAGGCGGTTTATCTCTTTTTGGATGGTGAGCTTCTTTCTGCGGAAAGAGCCGAGGTCGTGAATCAGAGAAACCGTTCTGGCTCCTTTCAGTTGGGCTATATGGCAGAGAAACGAAAAGTACTTCTTGACAGGATATTGCAAGAACAAAATATCGTCTTTCTGGAGTAAGATACAGGCACGAAGGATGCCAATCAGGTCCAGGAAGAATGCTAATATCTTACTGTTCCTGATAGTGCGAGGCAAGCCAAGATTGATGGCTCCCATTTCTGCAAGCGTATCCTCGTTGTCTGTTTTTGCTTTATTGCCGGCGCTTGTCAGGTTATAATAGTTGCGACTAATATAACAAAGTCTTTTTTGTTCCATATTCAATAGTTTTGAAGTGAGGTGTATTTGAACTATAATTCTAGCTGGAATGGAATTTCGTGCTTCTTTCCATATTTGGTCCAGAACCTAGCCCGTTCTTTCATCACATAGGCTACAGCCTTGTCGGTATCTATGTTACGCAGCAAGGCATATTCGCTTACTAAGATACGGGTGAATTCTTTGGGACCCCAGAATCTTCTGAGATTATAAAGTCCTTTCTTCTCACTTACTGGTCCGAAATCCATTCTGTTGATATCTACCAGCATGAAATGGAAGCCTTCTTCATCTTGTTTCCAGAGAATATTGCCTGGTGTAAAGTCCTTATGGAGGATTTCATGCAGATGAATGTCTGCAGCGAAATGGGCTAAAGCTTTTGCCAGATATTTATATTCTTCCGGCTTAGCATCTGCCATCTCATAGAGGGTATGAGCATAGTCACACTGGATGGTGATAAGATAGCTATATCCTAAGAGATTCAGAAAGTTACGCTCTTCAATGAGGGCTAAAGGTTCAGGAGTATTGATTCCTTTTCTTTTCAGAATCATAGGATATTCGAATGCCCGTTGACCTTTTGGCTTCCTGATATTCCAAGAATAGATAAATTTGTTGAGACCATGTGGAATATGAAAGCGCTTTACGTTAACCTGTGTTCCATCTGGTGCTGTTAGCACCTTGATGAGGTTGCGCTTATTATATATCTCACGACCTTCCTTCTCGAAAATATCAGGGATGCTCTCGATAAAGGCTCTCAGATATTCGTATTTAGGATTTATCTTAATCTTTCTCATTCTTATAGTTAAATATGAATGTTTATACTTCTTCCATTCGTTTCATTTCCCATCCAGCAAACTGGATGATGATTTTATGCAATGTCGTGCCTTGGCGCAAGACTTCTATTCTTGGTGCTGCGGCATAACGATTGATCTGTTCTACTGCTTCCTGCCATTGTGCCTCGGCTTTTGTCTCGAAATCCTTGGCTGGCAACATCTTCAGTTCGATGATATAGCTATGCTTGGTAGGATAGTGAGTCAGGTCGGGCAAGAGGAAGAAATCACAATAGCCGTGATTTAATTCAAGCTCGGGAGCCGTAATGTAATAGCTGCTCAGGTAGAGATATGCCATAAAGAAACCTTGCAGGTTGCGCTCGGCTTCGATGCCATCTCTTACTGATGCCACTTCGGCGTAAGCCTTCGACATAAAGCCCAAGACATCTTCCCATTTTCCATAGAACGCCATGCAGGTGAGCATATAACCAAACTCATTCAGGTTGATATGGTTGATTTCCTGATATTGCTCCTGCAGATAGCCATAATATTGACGGCGGACATTGTTGTTCGGGATTCCCAAGAGCAACTGGTCGCCGAAAGTATCCTTGATGGTAAGCATGCCGTAATAGAACAGCAGGCTTGGGAAGTATTCCGGCTTCACGATTTCACTGGCAGGGAAGGTTTCGTAAAGATTCGATACGATGCTGCCTTCCTCCGTAATCCTGCGGATGATGCCCTTGCGGTTGCCGTCTAGCTTGTCGAGCTGGAGCAGTCGCTTCATCTTGTTGTAGTCGGTTTTCGTGTTTGGGTCTATCATCTGCTTAGGGGCTTTACCATCGTCCATGTAATTACGGAGATAATATAACACCATATCGCAATTGAAAACCCTGACCTTACTGTTTAAGCATGCCTCTGAGAAGCAATAATTGTCATACCACGGCTTAATCTCTTCTATCATTGCCTCGATATCGCTATCTGCCGGTATCTGTCCCGCATCGCGATAACGGGTAAACATGGCTCGTACATCTTCTGTGCTGAAGCCCAGCATCTTGTCAAACTCGGGCTTGGTTGATATATGCCAGCCGATGTTGAAGCCGCTGGTAACATCGTCTAGTGTTACAGGACTTACACCCATCATGAATATCTTGGCGAATGAACCCTTGAACTTCTTGAAGTAGTCGCGGTAGAAACCGCTGGCATGTGTCATCGCATGATACACTTCTTCGCCTTGCTCGTTGAGCACGGTATTGGTGAAGTTGTCGTATTCGTCAATGATGAGATACAGCTGATAATTGTGTTCTTTTGCGTATTTTTGGATAGTAGCAAGCTTGTTGGATGCTACATCCTCTGCAAGAACGGTCTTTCTGGTTGCTTCATCATAGAATTGTGCATATCTGTTGATGAAAGCGTCAAAGCAGATATTGCAATACGAATTGAAGCGTTCCTCCAGATTGTCGATGTTTCCTCCTACTTGTGAGAAATCGAGTGTCAGTACCTGATACTTACCCTGTAGAGGGGTAGGCTGACTGCCAATCCAGAGACCTCCGAAGATTTCCTGGAACTGGTCTTTTATCTTGCAGTCATAGTAAGCTTCGAGCATACTGAGGAACAGGCTCTTGCCGAAGCGGCGAGGGCGAATGAATATCAGGTTGTCGGGTTGAGCCTCCAACAACGGAATATACATAGTCTTATCTACGTAATACTGATTTTCTCTGATAACTCTCAGGAAATCAGTGACTCCATAAGGTACTCTTTTGGCTTCTATCATCTTGTAACCCTTTCTGTTATTAAGATAAACTCTATTTCTCTTGGAACAACTCTATTCTCTCGGTACAACTTTCCCCTTCACCACCTCATATCGCTTATCAAACTCCTCCCTGGTTCGCTTCCATCTGTTATGCGTCCATAAATAATAAGGTGGATTCTTGCGGATGGTTTCTTCCAGCATCTGGAAGAAGCGACGGGTAATCTCGTGCTCCGGCAGGGAGTTCGGATTGCGGGTGATGAGCTTGTAGGTTGCCGTATAGTAGCCTCGCTTCGGGCGCGACATCTCTACATAGAACACGGCATCGTTCATCTTCCTCATGATTCTCTCACCGCCAGTAAATACTGGGGTTTCGGGATGGTTGAGGAAAGGAAGCCACAGGTGGATGTTTTCCCACTTGGGACCCTGGTCGCTGATGTAGCCGAAGATGCTGCGGATGTTCTTGCGTTTGTAGTCTACGAGATAGCGGAGGATGTCCTTCTTTGGGACAGGCACTCCGTTTTCTTCGTGAGAGCGGATGCGCTTGAAGAGTTCATCGAAGGCTTGGTTACGCAGAGGATGATAGATGAGGCCTATGATGCGGGTTTTAGGAAGTTTGATGCCTACACATGAGAGCCACTCCCAGTTGCAGTAATGACCGAGGATGGCTGCCACATCCTGACCTTCCTGGAAACATTGTTCCACTTCTTCGCTGTTATATACCTTGAATCGGCGGCGAAGTTCCTTATCGCTGATGCTCAGAAGTTTAACTGCCTCGAAGAAGTAATCGCTGAACCAGCGGTAGAATTTCTTCTCGATGTCAACAATCTCTTCTTCTGATTTCTCAGGGAAGGAGGTGGTGAGATTCTTACGCACAATACCTCTGCGGTACTTGATGACGCGATACATCATGAAGTACTCGAAATCGGCAATGCAATAGAGCAGCCTGAATGGCAGCAGCGATATCGCATAAAAGAATGCATAAACAATCTTAACCATCTGTAAAACTATAAATTCTTAACTATTAACTCTTTACTCAATTACACCTGCTGCATATCATGCAACTTCTTGTAATATCCGTCTTTTCTAATCAGTTCATCGTGGGTACCGCGCTCCACAATCTTACCCTCGTGCAATACGCAGATTTCATCGGCATGCTTGATGGTACTCAATCGGTGAGCCACAGCCACGGTGGTACGGGTTTTCATCAGTTTCTCCAAGGCATCCTGTACCAGGCGCTCGCTCTCGGTGTCGAGGGCTGATGTCGCTTCATCGAGGATGAGGATAGGAGGATTCTTGAGGATGGCACGGGCGATGCTGACACGCTGGCGCTGGCCACCGGAGAGTCTGCCGCCTCGGTCACCGATATTTGTATCGAAACCATGCTCCGACTTGGTAATGAACTCGTAAGCATTGGCTATCTTTGCCGCATTGGCGATTTCCTCATCGGTAGCATCGGTCTTGCCGAAGCGGATGTTGTCCTTGAAGCTGGCATTGAAGAGGATAGCCTCCTGGTTTACATTTCCTATCAGCATGCGAAGGTCATGTACGGCAAGGTCTTTCACATTGATGCCGTCAATCAGCACCTCGCCTTCCTGTACATCATAGTAACGAGGAATCAAGTCTACCATCGTACTCTTTCCGCTACCGCTCTGACCAACGAGAGCCACGGTCTTGCCTTTTGGTATCACGAGATTGATATCCTTTAATACATATACCAGTTCTGCGCTCTTTCGGTCGGTATAGGCGAAGGAAACGTGGCGGAACTCTATCTGATGTTCGAAGCTGCTGATATGCTCAGGGTTCTCCTTGTCCTTAATTTCCACCTCAGCCTGCAGAATCTTGTCGATACGCTCCATACTTGCCAATCCCTTTGGGATATTGTAACTCGCCTTGGAGAATTCCTTCAGCGGGTTGATGATGCTGTAGAGCATTACGAGATAGAAGATGATGGTAGGACCGTCGATTCTGCCGTAATCCAGAACCAGGATACCGCCAAACCACAATACTACCACGATGAGGATGGTTCCCAGGAACTCACTCATCGGGTGTGCCATCTGCTGGCGGATATTTACGCGCATGATGTTGTCGCGGTAGCTGCTGTTAACCTGATTGAAACGCTTGTTCATCTTTTCTTCTGCACAGAACGCCTTGATGATGCGCAAGCCGCCCAGGGTTTCTTCTACCATACTCATCGTGTCGCTCCAAAGTGCCTGTGCCTCGATACTGTGTGCCTTCAGTTTCTTGCCCACTACTCCCATGAACCAGCCGAAAGGTGGTACAAAGAGAATGGTGAAGAGGGTGAGCTGCCAACTGATGCAGATCAGCGTAACGAAATAGAAGAGAATCAGGATAGGGTTCTTGAAGAGCATGTCGAGCGACGACATGATGCTGTTCTCCACTTCCTGCACATCACCGCTCATGCGGGCAATGATATCTCCCTTGCGCTCCTCGCTGAAGAAACCGAGCGAGAGACTGTTTATCTTCTGGTAAATCTGGTTGCGGATGTCTCTTACGATACCTGTACGAATAGGTATGATGGTGGCTGACGAGAGGAAATAGGCTCCCGTCTTGAGGAATGTCATGAAGGCTAGGAATATGCCGATGACCAAAAGGGCTGTTGATGCACTATGGACAACAATAAACTCCTGAATATAATAATACAGGTTATTGGTTGCAACCTCCTTGATGCTACCCCAATCTCCATTCCAGTGCATATACTCGTTGGCACGGATACCGCCATCTACTTGGAAGAGAATCTGCAGGATTGGTATCAAGGCTGCAAACGAAAAGATGTTCAATACCGCAGACAGGATATTGAACAGGATTGACAGTCCCAGATACTTCTTGTAGGGAGGGACGAATCGTCGTAAGATTTGCAAAAATTCCTTCATAGGTGCAAATATAGTGTTTTTAAGGAAGACCGCCAAACTTTTGGCGGTCTTTCTTGTTTATATTCTGTTTTTTCTTTCAGAAGAGTCTTTTTATTCAGAAAAAGCTGTTCTGAAGAGTTTGGTTTTACTCCTTTACTTCTTCTCCGAAGAGAGTAGCAGAGGTAGAACCGGTGATGCGAACCTTCACGAACTCTCCGATGTGGTGGTTGCCCTTATCGATGACAACCGCCTTGTTCTGTTCTGTTCGACCCATCATCTGCTCGCGGCTACGCTTGCTGAAGTTCTCGATGAGGATGGTGAATTCCTTGCCCTCGTCCTTCTTGTTCTGCTCGGCGCTCACCTCGGTTTGCAACTTGATAAGTTCGTTGAGGCGGGCTATCTTGGTTTCCTCAGAAACGTTGTCTGGCAGGTGCTTGGCTGCGTAGGTGCCCGGGCGCTCTGAATACTTGAACATGAAGGCGCTGTCGAATCCTACTTCCTTCACCAGCGAGAGGGTTTCCTGATGGTCTTCCTCGGTCTCGTCGTGATAACCCACGAAGATGTCGGTGGTGATGCCGCAGCCCGGGATGATGCGCTTGATGTCAGCGATGCGCTGCAGATACTCCTCACGGGTGTATTTGCGGTTCATCAGCTTCAATATCTTGTTGCTTCCGCTCTGTGCAGGGAAGTGGATGTGCTTGCAGAGGTTTGGCTCTTCGGCAATGGCGTGGAGGATGTCCTCGGTCATATCCTCTGGATTAGAGGTGGTGAAGCGTACACGCATATCCGGCACAGCCTGGGCTACCATGTGCAGGAGCTCGGCGAAGGAAAGACTGCCTTCCTCGCGCTTGCCCGATGGAGAGAGACCGTAGCTGTTCACGTTCTGTCCCAGCAGGGTAACCTCCTTGAAGCCACGCTGCTGCAAATCGCGAACCTCACGCAGGATGCTCTCAGCATCGCGGCTGCGCTCACGTCCACGGGTATAAGGCACGATGCAGTAGTGGCAGAAGTTGTTGCATCCACGCATGATGCTTACGAAACCGCTCACTCTGTTGCCACCGATGCGCTGAGGCACGATGTCACGGTAAGTCTCGGTCTTAGAGAGTTCGATGTTGATGGCGTTGGTTCCCATCTCGCACTGCGCAATCATATCCGGCAGGTTGAGATAGCTGTCTGGTCCGCAGACCAGGTTGGCATAGTGGTTCTGGATGAGGTCATCCTTTACTCGCTCTGCCATACAGCCCAATACGCCGAGAATCACCTTTCTTCCCTTCTTCTGCTCTGCATGCAGGGTGTCGAGGCGATGGTAAATCTTGTTTTCCGCATTCTCGCGGATACTGCAGGTGTTCAGGAAGATGGCATCAGCCTCTTCTTCTTTCTCACAAATCTCGTAGCCTGCCATCTGCATCACAGAGGCAACTACTTCACTGTCTGCCACGTTCATCTGGCAGCCATAAGTCTCAATAAATAGTTTCTTCATTGTTCTAGATGAATTCTATTCGTTTATAATGTTATTGTAATTAAAATATGTAACTATCTGAATTTCTGTCGCGAAGAAGGAGTATGATGCTCTATCATTCCCTTCGATACTGCCATCAATGCAAAATAGATGACGACGGCAGAGATGAGGCCGGCGATGGCATCGATGAGATAATGCGCCTGAATATATACGGTAGCCAGACACAGGAAGATGTAGAATGGCAGCATCACGTATAGCATTTTTCTGTTGCCGGCATGCCAGACCAGGAGCATGCAGATGGTGCTCACGCCCACATGCGAACTTGGGAAAGCGGCTGTAGGACGCTCGCCGGCGTTCTTGGCGTCTTCTACAAGCTGGTAGAAGATTCCATCGGTGTAGCCCGGTGTCGGCAGGCAGTTGGTATGGGTATTGAAGTAATCGCCCAAAGCCGGGAAGATGCCTTTGGTTATTTCTGATATCCCTACTGCATCAAAGTAGAAGGTCGGACCCGCTACCGGTACATAGATGTAGATGAGATAGTAGATAAAGAAACTGGTGAGCATGACGAATGCAGCTCTTTCAGCCTCATAATATCTGCAGAAGAAATAATAGAATGAAACCAATGCAATCATCGGATAATACATAAAGTAGCCCATCGACATCAGTTCGCTTACTACAGCCCAAGGCAGGGCCTTGGCAAAGAGCAGGGCGGGTTGACAGCCGAAAAGATCCTGCTCCCAACCTGCAAAGATATGGTCGAGATTTGGGAACATGCGGTTGATTTCGTAGGTGTCGGGATACCACCAGGCAAGCAAAGCCATCTGGGCAATGATGCGCACCATCTTGGTGATGCGGCAAGGTATCATGCGGTATACTGCCCAAAGAGCGATGGTCATGACGAGCACTCTCAGTCGTCCCCAAAGCATAGCTTCCGGGTTTACGAGTTTGGTATAGGTAAAGAGCATGGTGATAATGGTGATTGCCATATATCCCAGCATGACCCATTCCAGTGTCATCAGTCCCTTCTTCGGGTTCTTGTCTATCTTGAAATAATCTTTTATCACGCTTCTTATTAGTTTATAATTTATAGTTTACAGTTTATAGGGCAATCTCGCTATACGGTGTAGCCGTTATCAACTATCAACTATTAACTTTTAACTAGTTTACAGCCATCCGTTATCCTTGTACCACTTGATGGCGAGCTTCACACCTCTTTCCAGTGGATAATGAGGATGATAGCCCAGTTCATCCATGGCTGGCTCAATATCACATCGCCAGTTGCGCTGTTTCAGAATGTTGTACTTATCATTGTTCAGGGCCGACATCTTACCCGTCATCCTTCCGAGATACTCTCCGAAGAAGGTTACGATGCGCAACACCCAGACAGGTGCCTTGATGCGTAGCATCCAAGGATTGCCTAACTCCTTTTTTATCAGGTCGCTGAAGGCAGCAGACTGATATACTTCTCCATCGCTGAGGAAGTATTTCCTGCCGTTCATTCCATGATCCAGAGCCAGGAATACAGCCTGTACCACGTCCTGTACATATACAAAAGTGATGTCCTGACGCTTGAATCCTACAGCAAAGTCAACATGTTGCTTGATGCTCTGCGCCATGAGAAAATAATCTTTCTCCCTAGGACCATAAACTCCTGTAGGGCGGAGGATGATATAAGGGAAGTTATTGCCGATGCTGTCCAGATAGCGTTCTGCCTCCAGCTTACTCTTTCCGTATGCAGTATTTGGCTTAGGAGTATCATGTTCAGAGATTTCCTGATAAGGCTGCTCTTCGCGGATGGCTCCAAAGATGCTGAGCGAACTGACAAAGACAAATCGCCTGATAGGCATCTGGAGGCGCAGAAGGACGTTCACCAGATGCTTGGTTCCCTCTGTGTTTACCTTATAAAAGTCCTCTGCATGCAGACACTTCGTTGCGCCGGCTGCATGCACTATATAGTCGAACTCGTGCGGGGCGAGTTCTTTCTCCAACTCTTCCTCTGAAGAAAGATTGAGATTGATAAAATGGATGCGCTCGTCTTGCAGATATTTTCTGGAACTGGTAGGGCGAACTGCCGCCCAGGTTTCCATGCCTTGTCTCAAGGCCTCTTCTACGATGTAACTGCCGATAAAACCCGACGCACCCGTTACTAGAATCTTCATTAATTATTTATAAAATTGCAATTTTGGCTGCAAAGATACTATTTTTTCATGAGTTATCCACATTGTTATGCAAAAATTATTTTAAATTCTTCTGTTTCTTCATCAAAAAGTATTATCTTTGCACTTATGACGCAAGTATCAGGTTTTATATTGTCCTCAGAGTTTGAAGTCTCGGAAACATTCACAGAAATATCCGAACTTTCTTCCAGCGGTTTCAATGTCCTGCTCCAAGCCAAGCGCAACGGTCAGTGGTGGATATTGAAATCGTTGAAGCCTGATGTGTGTCATGATTCTACCTTCCTGCAGCTTCAGCAGAAGGAATATGATATTCTTGCCCGTCTTGACCATCCCGGTATTGTGAAGGTGGAGGGGTTGGAAGAAGTTGAGGGATACGGCAGGTGTATCGTGATGGAATGGATAGATGGCGTGACGCTTGATGAGTGGCTTGCCCAGAAGCATTCCGGTTTGGAGCGCCGGCAGATTGCCCGCCAGCTTTTGCTGGTGATGGAGTATGTGCACGAACAGCAGATTGTGCATCGCGACCTGAAACCTGCCAATATCATAATAGCCCGTAACGGAGGTACGCTCAAGTTGATTGATTTCGGGCTCTCTGATGCCGATAGCTATACCATTCTGAAGAGCCCTGCCGGTACCGAAGGGTATGTTTCGCCTGAGCAGCAGGAGGAGAGTGTGCCTGATGTGCGCAATGATATCTACAGCCTGGGAGTCATCTTGAAGGAGATGCGGCTGGGATGGTCTTGCCGTTGGGCTGTCAAGAGATGTTTTCTTCCTTTAGAATATCGGTATCCTAATGTGTTAGCTTTAAGGATGCATATTCAGTCGCTTCATCGTCGCCTAATAGCTTTAAACTGTCTTCTCGCTTTTTTAGTTTTGGGCACATCAGGTATTGTTTTATATAATAAGGTGGTAAAGCCAGAGATACTATACGATGTGGTTGCTCAGTTTACTGTAGGCAACCTGGTGTATAAGTCTTGGGGTGGTGGTTTGGTTACTGTAAGTGCTGCCAATGACCGGGATTCTGTCATCGAGATACCTGCTACCGTGAAATATAAGGGTATGGATTATCGTATAGATGAGTTGGAGGATAGTGCCTTTGCTGCTCACCCTTTCTTGAAGCGGGTCGTGATGCCTGATAATCCCAAGTTGCATGTGATGAAACATATCTTTGCTGGCAGTCCTAATCTGGAGGGTATATATTTCCGTAGCAAGACACCACCTATGTTGGGCAATGCAATCTGGAGGGTGACGATGGATGATATCTTTGAGACTCCTAGTTTTGGGAAGATTGTTCTCTATGTTCCTAAGGGTAGCAAAGATGCTTATTGCCGTTCACCGTGGGGGCGCTTTACTTATATTGTGGAGTTTGAGAAATGACAACGATAAAATTAAAAATGGCACTCCCTGGTTTTGAGGGGATGCCATTTCTTTGTTAAAAGGATATGGTTTGAGATTCATTTGAATCTCAGACCGCAGGGATGTTATATCTGTCCTGCTCTAATATCCTGGGTTCATAGAAAATGATTCAAATGACTATAAATACGCTTTCAGATTTTATTTTATCTCCCAAATCAATCTTTACTTTCTGGCTGCAAAAATACATAAAAAGAACGAAAGTAGATTGGTTCAAAACGGTTTAATTTCAGTTTATTGCAATAAAAGGTACATTTTTTGTGGAAAAAACGGCAAATATTGCTTATCTTTGCAATCTGTAAAAAGCAAATAGATGAATATATAATGATGGAAGATTATAAAAAAGAAGATTTTGATAGACTCAAGAATGAGGTCGAAACGCTGGTGGGACGAAAGATCGTTTCACCAAGGGATTTTGATTTCCTTTCCCGACAGATAGAGGGTTATACCCAGGAAACGGTTTCGGTGAGCACGCTGAAGCGTCTGTGGGGATATGTGGCATGTTCCTGCAAGCCGAGCAGGTTCAATCTGGAATTGCTCTCCCGCATGGTGGGATATCCCAGCTGGAATGCGTTCGTAGAGAGTAAGGATGCTGTTGCTTCCAGCCGATTCTTTATCAAGAGCAAGCTGATTGCTGATGCTCTTGTCATAAATGATCTGGTTAGACTGACCTGGCAGCCCGGCCGTATTCTTACCATCAAGTATTTGGGAAATGACAATTTCAAGGTGATGGAATCGCTGAACAGCAAACTGGCTGCCGGGGATACGTTTACCTGCCACCAGTTTGTGGCTGATGAGCCTCTTTATCTTTCCAACCTGACCCATCCCGGCATTCCTCTCTGCAACTATGTGGCAGGACAGAATGGAGGCATCAAGTGGAATGTTCTTGAAGGATAAACTGTACGGTTCTTTCACCAATCGGGTAGGAGGTAAATGCCTCTTATGAGTAACATTTACCTCCTACCCGATTATATATAAAAAATTGAGGTGTTATGCTTCATGCTGTCTTACACCCATGCGGGCCTCTACTACGTTTACTACATAGTCGCCGAGTTTCTCGCATTCCTGGATGATATCCATATACATGGTACCGATGGCGTAGGTATAGAGATGGTTGTTCACATCGTTGATGTTCTGGCTCTTCAACTGGTTGCGGTAGTTGTTGATTTCGTTCTCGATGTTGAAAGAGAGGTTGGCATCGTTGTCTCCCTTATGACCTACGAGTGTGATGTTCATCTGGGTAAGGGCATTGTCGGTAAGTTCCATCATCTGGTGCATGTGCTCATACTGTGAAGTGATGAAGTCTTCCTTGCCCTTGAAACGGCGGTTCAGCGTGCGTGCGATGTTGAAGCAGCTGTCACCGATACTCTCAATTTCAGAAATCTCACGGAGCATGGCACGAATCTTTGCCTTGGTCTCGTCAGAAAGATGAGAATCGCTCACCTGGTCAAGATACTTGGCAATCTCTATCTCCATGTTGTCAGAGATACCTTCGTATTTTTCGATGCGGCTATAGAGTTTTACAAACTTTTCTTCATTGGTCTCGCCAAGAAGCGTCTTCACCATGCCGAACATGCGCTGGATGCGCTCTGCAAAACAATGGATTTCCTTCTGTGCCTCCAAGACAGAGATTTCCGGTGTCTTCATGATACCACTCTGGATGAAGCGCAGGCGGAAGTCGTCCTCGTCGGCATTCTTCTTAGGACGGATAATCTTGCATACCAGCTTCTCTATCTGTGGGATAAACCATACCAGGATAAAGGTGTTGGAGAGGTTGAAGGTGGTATGGAAGGCGGCAAGCACAAAGGATAGCTTGGCTGCATTGGCTACGAAATGAGGATCAGTCTTCTCCATTATGTCGTCATAACCTACCCAGCCGCAAACCAGATGGATGAACGGGCGGAATACGCAGAGTATCCAAAGCACACCGAAGATGTTGAATACCATGTGCGCCATCGCCGCTCTCCGGGCCTGGGTATTGGCGGTGAGCGCTGCCACGTTGGAGGTTACGGTTGTTCCGATATTCTCACCCATCACAAGCGCAATACCCTGATAGATAGGCAATACGCCGGTAGAGCAGAGTATCATCGTAATCGCCATGACGGCTGCCGAACTCTGCACGCACATAGTGAGTATACTACCGATAATCAGAAAGGTGATGGTGGTCTGGAAACTGTGAGGGTCGAAACTTGCAAAGAATTCAAGAACCGGCTGATTATGAGCCAGATCCATGTCGATACCGGTTTGGCGTAAAGTTCCCAAACCGAGAAACATAAAGGATATACCGAAGATGAAGTCGCCGATAATCTTGCGCTTCTTGCTGTAAATCAGGATGATGGCGATGAAGAATGCCGGCCATACAAAATCTGTGATGTTAAACGAGAAACCGGCACTCATGATCCATGCGGTGAGCGTGGTTCCTATGTTGGCGCCCATGATAACGGAGATAGCCTGGGCTAGGGTAAGGAGACCGGCATTAACGAATGATACGGTCATCACTGTTGTGGCTGTAGAAGACTGCACCGCTGCGGTGATGAGCGTACCCGAGAGTATGCCCGTCAAACGATTGGTGGTCATAGTTCCTAACACATGGCGGAGCTGTGGTCCGGCCATCTTCTGCAAACTGTCGCTCATGGTCTTCATACCAAACATCAGTAAGGCGAGTGCTCCAATAAGCTTAAAAAATATCCAAATCGACATATAATAACTTAATTAATGTTGTCAAATACATCTGGTTTCCGAATTTCTTCGTAACTTTACACTCTGTAGGCGTCTCTCTTCTAAAAAGAGTAAGCCGATGCTCAAAAAGCACCTTTGGGGGCTTCGAGAGCGGGTAGATTAGTTTAATTTTGTAACATAGTTTTAATACAAATGAAACAAGTAATTCAAATCCGTTGCAAAAATAATAAAAAATCTCAGAAAGTAGAAATCGGAAGCACACTTTTTGATATTTTTTCTGCATTTGACCTTAAAATGACCCACGGACCGGTGTCTGCAAGGGTAAATAACAAGGTTGAAGGCATGCATTATCGTGTTTATAATTCTAAAGATGTGGAATTCCTTGATATGACTTCTTCATCCGGTTCGCGTGCATATACCCGTACCCTCTTCTTTGTTCTCTGCAAGGCGGTACAGGACATTTATCCTGCTACAGATGTGGTGATTGATATCCCCGTATCGAATGGTTTCTACGTAGATATCCGCCTGGGCAGACCTGTTGTAGATGAAGATGTGAACATCATCCGCCGTCGCATGCAGGAGATTATCGATGCCAGGATGCCGATACGCCGCTTCACCGTGCCTACCGAAGAGGCAGTTGCGCTGTTCCAGGAGAAAGGGGATGTTGAGAAGGTGAAACTGCTCAAGACGTCGGGCTCTATCTATACTACCTATTATAAAATAGGTGATTATGTAGATTATTACTACGGCACGCTGCTCACCAATACCTCGCAGCTCTATCTCTTCGGGCTGGAAAAATATTATGATGGCATGCTCCTGCGCATTCCTTCGCTCAAGAACCCGGATGTGCTGGGCGAAATGACCCGACAGGACAAGATGTTTGAGATATTCAAGGAGCATCATCGCTGGCAGAGTATCCTGGGCATCAGGACTGTAGGCGATTTTAACCAGGCGATAGATGCCAATCATTCTACCGACATCATCAATATCAGCGAGGCGCTGCAGGAGAAGAAGATTGCCAAGATTGCTGAGGAGATTGCCAGCCGCAAGGGCGTGAAACTGGTGCTGCTGGCAGGTCCTTCTTCTTCGGGCAAGACCACTTCGTGCAAACGCCTGAGCATACAGCTTGCCGTAAACGGATTGAAACCGCTCCAGATTTCGCTCGATGATTATTTCGTAGATAGGGAGAAAACGCCGAAGGATGCTTCGGGCGAATATGATTATGAGAGCATCTATGCCCTGGATCTCGATCTGATCAACGAGCAGTTTAATGCCCTCTTCCGTGGTGAGGAGGTAGAATTGCCGAAGTATGATTTCCAGAGCGGAAAGAGTAAAAGAGCGGCAACAAGCTGAAGATGAACGATAACAATGTGCTGGTGGTAGAGGGCATTCATGCATTGAACCCAGAGCTGACGGCCCACATCCCACAGGAGCAGATATTCAGAGTATATGCTTCGGCGCTGACCACGATTCTTCTGGATAATCACAATTATATCCCGACGACAGACAACCGTTTGCTCCGCCGCATCATCCGCGATTACAAGTATCGGGGTGTCTCTGCCCAGGAAACCATTCATCGCTGGCCTTCGGTAAGGGCGGGTGAGAACAAGTGGATATTCCCATTCCAGGAGAATGCCGATGCGATGCTCAATACGGCGATGCTTTATGAGCTGGCTGTAATCAAGACGCAGGCAGAGCCGCTGCTGCAGCAGGTTCCGGAGAATTGCGAGGAATATGCTGAAGCTTACCGGTTGCTTAAGTTCCTGAAATATTTCAAGGGTATACCTTATAATAATCTGCCGCCTACTTCGCTTCTGCGAGAGTTCCTGGGGGGCAGCTCGTTCCATTATTAAAGGTTTTATCTTTCGGAGATAAGTTGGCTGTTTGAGTAGGACAGCCAACTGGCAGAGCCGGACAGCCGACTAGCGCCTTATCCGCTAGTCGGTTGTTTGTCTTTTACAGTCCTCGGAAATGGGTTAATCTGATTTCCTTTTAGACGTCTGATTTTCTTTTTTATGCGATAGACGAAAAACTCTTCACTCTTCACCAAATGCTCCGCCCCCCCTGTGTTTATCGGCATTCCGAGGGGTGAAGAGTGCTCGGGCACTCTTCACCCACTCTTCACCACTCTTCACCTTCTGTTGCAGCGGTCTTGTACCTCTTTTTAATTGAACTTTCGTAAGTTTTGCCCCACACGCCCTGGGCTAGGAGCTTTTGGGTCTTCAGCCCGTACTTGAACCGCATGCGAAAGTTCAGTTTTTTTAATGTCTGTTGGTGAAGAGTGGTGAAGAGTGGTGAAGAGTAGGTGAAGAGATAAAAACAACTCTTCACCCCTCGGAATGCCGATAAATACAGGGGTTTCGGGCCGAAAGGTGAAGAGTGAAGAGTATTTCAGAGTAGAGTTGCTATACTTTATATAAAGCGTACGAATTTATAAAGCCTGCGGCTTAGAGCTTGCTGCCATAGCACAAGTCGCCGGCGTCGCCGAAGCCTGGCACGATATACTTATGCTCGTTCAACCCCTCATCAATAGAGGCACACCAAATAGTAGTCTTGTCCTCTGGGAAGGTCTTCTTGACGTGCTCAATGCCCTCAGGTGCAGCGAGAACACAGGCAATGTGGATATGTTTAGGATTGCCCTTGGTGAGGAAAGCCTTCATACCCATCTCCATGCTGATACCTGTGGCAAGCATAGGGTCGGCAATGATGAGCACCTTATCTGTAAGATCAGGTGTGGCGAGGTATTCGATATGTACGCCCACCTCAGTATGCTCCTTGTTGGTATACTCGCGATAAGCACTCACAAAGGCATTGCCAGAGTGGTCGAAAATATTGAGAAAACCTTCGTGGAAAGGAAGTCCGGCACGGAAGATCGTACCGATGACAATCTTTTCGGTAGGAAGATTGACCTGGGCCACACCGAGTGGTGTAGTCACCTCAGTCTTTTCGTAATTAAGAGTCTTTGATATTTCAAAGGCTTCATACTCACCGATTCTCATAATGTTGTTGCGGAAGAGCAGTCGGTTCTTTTGATAATCGCAGTCACGCATCTCAGCCAGATAGCGGTTGATGATGCAATTGTGCTCGCTCAGATTATTTATCTTCATATAGTTGTAGTTTTTCTGCAAAGATATAATAAATCTCGGAAACGGCAAAATGTTTGGGCAATTATTTTCTCTCTGGGGAATGAAAGAACATGTTTCTATCTTATTTTTCCTTCAAATATTCTCTTATATATAAAAGAGGTGTAAATCTCAGCTTCAAATTCTCCAAGTAGAGATTTTTTGCTAAGTCAACGTGGCAAATATCAGATGAAATCTTCCATTTTTAACTTCTTTAACCTAAAAAGAATTTAAAATACATTTTTTATGCATGAGAATCTTTGCCATAAAACATATTTTTCGTAACTTTGCGGCGATTTAGGAAACGAACAAATATTTCACAACTTAAATACATTTAAAGTAAAATGGCAAAGTTAGATTTGACAAAGTATGGTATTACTGGTGCTACAGTAATCGCTCACAAGCTGTTCGTTTCATCGTTGAGGTTGCTTGGCAGGCTCACTTCGTAACAAACATGTTCATCCGTCCTACAGGAGGAGCTCGAGGCATTCGAGCCTGACTTCGTTGTTTACAACGCTTCTAAGGCTAAGGTTGAGAACTACAAGGAGCTCGGTCTGAACTCTGAGACTTGCGTAGCCTTCAACGTAACTTCTAAGAGCAGGTAATCATCAATACATGGTATGGTGGTGAGATGAAGAAAGGTATGTTCTCAATGATGAACTACTTCTTGCCATTGAAGGGTATCGCATCTATGCACTGCTCTGCAAACTGCGACATGAACGGCGAGAATACAGCAATCTTCTTCGGTCTTTCAGGAACAGGTAAGACAACCTTGTCTACAGATCCTAAGCGTAAACTTATTGGTGACGACGAGCACGGATGGGATGACAACGGCGTATTCAACTTCGAAGGTGGCTGCTACGCTAAGGTTATCAACCTTGACAAGGAGTCCGAGCCAGATATCTACAACGCTATCAGCCGCGACGCTCTGCTTGGAGAACGTAACTGTAGATGCGGATGGTAAGATTGACTTCGCTGACAAGAGCGTTACAGAGAATACTCGTGTTTCTTACCCAATCTTCCACATCAACAACATCCAGCCGGGTTCTTCTGCACCAGCAGCAAAGCAGGTAATCTTCCTCTCGGCTGACGCATTCGGTGTATTGCCTCCAGTATCTATCCTTACTCCTGAGCAGACTCAGTACTACTTCCTCTCTGGCTTCACAGCTAAGTTGGCTGGTACAGAGCGCGGTATCACCGAGCCTACTCCAACATTCTCTGCTTGCTTTGGTCAGGCATTCTTGGAGTTGCACCCAACAAAATACGCACAAGAGTTGGTTAAGAAGATGGACAAGAACAACGCTAAGGCTTACCTCGTTAACACAGGTTGGAACGGTACTGGCAAGCGTATCTCTATCCGCGACACACGTGGTATCATTGACGCTATTCTGAACGGCGACATCGACAAGGCTCCTACAAAACAGATTCCGATGTTCGACTTCAAGGTTCCGACTGTATTGCCAGGTGTAGCTACTGAGATCTTGGATCCACGCGATACATACGCTGAGGCTTCTCAGTGGGAGGAGAAGGCTAAGGATTTGGCTGCTCGTTTCATCAAGAACTTCGCTAAGTATACAAACAACGAGGCTGGTAAGGCCGTCTAAAATGAATAATTTGCATAATAATAAGGAGAAAAGGTCGAGTTTTTAAAGAATTCTCAGTAAATTTGCAGCTAAAAATAAAATAGGATAGAATGAAAAGGAAGTTTTTTGCTTTCATAGCGCTGATTACAGCTACGCTCTCGCTCTCTTCTTGCTTGAGCAGCGATGAAACAACAGTAGAATATACACATGATACAGCCATCACGGCTTTCTCGTTGGGTAGTCTTGACAGATATACCAAAACGAAGGCAGGTAAAGATACCTTGCTCAAGGCTAATGTGACGGGCTCTGACTATAAATTTTACATAGATCAGGCACAACGCTTGATTTATAATGTAGATTCCTTGCCTTGTGGGGTGAGGGATACTGCCATATTGGCTACTATCAGCAGCAAGAATAGCAGCCCTATTCTCCTGATGGATATCAACAAGCCTGATTCTGTCGCAGCATACTATTCAAGCTCTGATTCCATTAACTTCTCAAAGCCTCGCTTTATTAGAGTTTACAGCAGCGACTACTCTGCCTATGCCGAGTATAAGGTTACCGTAAACGTACATAAGGAGTTGCCTTATGAGTTTAAGTGGCATGAGCTGGCTCAGAACAACAGTCAGTTGGCTGCGTTCTCTGATCTGAAGGCTGTAGCTTGTGGTGATTACATCTATGTATTCGGCAAGACTGCCGAGGGTACTAAGGTGCTGAAGTCAGCCATCAATGATGGCGGCGCCTGGTCATCTATTACGATGAACGTAGGCTTAAGTAGTGGCGCTTACCAGAGTGCAGTAGCGCTGGATGGCAAACTCTATATCTCAGATGCCGGCAAGGTTTATGCTTCTGCCGATGCAGCAACATGGACATTGGTTTCTGGAAATGCAGATGTCAAGCAGCTCATTGGTGCAAGTAGCAAGTATCTCTATGCTTATACTGCTGCAGGTATCTCTGTTTCAAAAGATAAGGGTGCCAGCTGGGAGCAGGAGAAACTTGATACAGATGCAGACTATTTGCCAACACAGAATATCTCAATGAATGCGGCTGGCGTGCTCTCTGCAAAAAATGTGGAGAACGTGATGCTGATGGGTACTCGTGACAAGGCTTTGAATGATACGGTTGCCACCACATGGTTGCGCACGGTTGACTATGATGTAAATGCTGAAGCCGGGCAGTGGAACTATCTGGAAATCGAAAACAATAAAAGTGGAAAGATGCCTTGGCTGGATCAGGTAATTACCTGTGCTGCCGATACAGGCTTCGTTGCTTTAGGCAATAACGGCAAATGGTATAAGAGCCAGAATGCCGGATTGACTTGGAAGCAGGATAAGATGGTTGTTCTGCCTGCTAAGTTTGCTACTGAAGGTCGTTTCGCTTTCTGCCGTGACAAGCAACATTACTATTGGATTATCAGAAACGGATACGTATGGAGAGGACGTTTCAATATAGATGGCTGGAGCAAGGAAGATTAATCATCCTGCTTGCCTTCTTAACTCTGGGCTGTATGGCGGTTCGTGCACAGGACGATCCGCAATATCGCATGGAGATAGGCGCCGGTGTGGGAGTAATGACCTATGAAGGCGACTTTAACGGAAATGTGCTTGGCGACATGCAACCTGCCGGTTTCCTGTTGGGAAGATACAATTTCGACCCCTACAAGGACTTGAAACTGAGCGTGGGCTTTGGAAAAATAAAAGGTTCTTCGGCAAATGTGGATACTTTCTATCCTGATTATGCGGAGAATCCCTATAGTTTCAATCATACGCTGGTGGATATGAATCTGGTGTTTGAGTACAACTTCTGGCCTTACGGAACTGGTAGAGACTATCGCGGAGCCCAGCGCCTGGTTCCTTATATACTGGGTGGCCTGGGAGCAACCTATGTAAAAGGTAACGAAAAAAATGTATTTACAGCAAACGTGCCTTTAGGCATCGGCGCAAAATATAAAGTAAACGAAAGGTTGAACTTGGGACTGGCTTGGACTTTCCATTTCTCGCTCAGCGATGAACTGGATGGTGTGAAAGACCCTTACTGGGTAAAGAGCAGTGGCATTTTCAAGAATACCGACTGCTATTCTACCATAGCCGTTTCGGTGACCTATAGTTTCAGTGCAAAATGTAAAACTTGTAATAAAGAAGAATGATGGACAACTTAGATATGAACAGGATTCCTGAGCACATCGCTATCATTATGGATGGCAATGGTCGCTGGGCAACAGAACGGGGCAAGGAGCGTAGCTTCGGCCATCAGGCTGGAGTAGATACCGTGCGCCGAATTACATCGGAGTGTACCAGGTTGGGGGTAAAATATCTCACCCTCTATACTTTCTCTACAGAGAATTGGAACCGTCCGGCCGATGAGGTTGCTGCCTTGATGGGACTGGTACTGACTTCGCTCGAAGATGAAATCTTCATGAAGAATAATGTCCGCTTCCGTGTGATAGGTGATTTGAAACGCCTGCCACAACAGGTGCAGGACAAGCTTCAGGAGACCATGGACCATACTGCGAAGAACGATTCGATGACTATGGTAGTGGCATTGAGCTATTCTTCACGTTGGGAAATCCTGAATGCTACAAAGAAAATGGTAAAAGAAGCGCTCGAGTCTGGTTCAACCTATGAGCAGATAGAGGATAAACTGACAGAGGAGAACTTCGAGAAGCATCTTGAGACCAGTTTCATGCCAGATCCTGAACTTCTGATACGTACAGGAGGTGAACTCCGTATCAGCAACTATCTTCTTTGGCAGATAGCTTATTCAGAGTTGTATTTCTGTGATACCTTCTGGCCAGACTTCAATGAAGAAGATCTGCACAAGGCAATAGCAAGTTATCAGAACCGCCAACGTCGATTTGGAAAAACCGAGGCACAGGTGGAAGAGGAGGAGAAATAGGCAAACCTCATACAAGCATAGAAAAATCATATTATATATAATAAGGTATAAATGAATAGATTTAAAAAGATTTTCATCCTGCTGTTCGGCGTAATGGCATGCATGCAGATTCAGGCACAAGATAAAATCGTAAACCCTGACATCTCGTATGCTGGTACACCTCGTACCCTTAAGATTGGTGGTATCAATGTTTCGGGTGTTGAGGGCTACGAAGACTATGTTCTCACAGGTATCTCAGGCCTCAGTGTGGGCGATGAGATTACTGTGCCTGGCGACGAGATTACCAATGCCGTAAAGCGCTACTGGAAACATGGACTCTTCTCGAAGGTGGCTATCGCTGCCGACTCTATCGTAGGTGAGAAGCTTTATCTCCATATCTATCTTGCGGTTCGTCCACGTATCTCTAATATCAACTATGTTGGTTTGAAGAAGAGCGAGCGTGAAGATATGGAGCAGAAGTTGGGTATGGTAAAGGGCACTCAGGTAACTCCGAATATGCTCGACCGTGCCAAGATTCTCGCCAAGAAGTATTTCGATGATAAGGGCTTCAAGAACGCTGATATCCAGATAAACCAGCGCGATGATATGTTGCCAACAAGGGACAGGTAATCCTGGATGTTGTTGTTGACAAGAAAGAAAAAATCAAGGTACATCAGATAACAATCGATGGAAACGAACAGCTTTCTGACCGCAAGATTAAGGGTGGACTCTTCTCGAAGGGTGCTTTTGCCAAGACGCATGAGGCTGGTAAGTTCGCCTCTTTCTTCAAGTCGAAGAAGTTTACTCCTGAGCGTTGGAAGGAAGATAAGCAGAAACTCATCGACAAATATAATGAGTATGGTTTTCGTGATGCTCAGATTCTGGAAGATAGTGTGAGCAACTTCGATGAGAAGCACGTTAATATCTACATCAAGGTAGATGAAGGTAAGAAATACTATATCCGCAACATCTCTTGGGCAGGTAATACCGTGTTCTCTTCAGCTTATCTGAGGCATTGCTCGGCATGAAGAAAGGTGATGTATATAACCAGAAGATATGGGTAAGCGCCTCTCTGAAGACGATGACGCAGTTTCTAACCTCTACTATAATAACGGTTATCTGTTCTACAATCTGCAGCCTACCGAGGTGAACATCGATGGCGACTCTATCGATTTGGAGATGCGCGTAACAGAGGGACCTCAGGCTTATCTGAGCCATGTACGTATCAATGGTAATACCCGTCTGTATGAAAACGTTGTGCGTCGTGAACTGAGAACCAAGCCGGGTGACCTTTTCTCTAAGGAGGCTCTGATGCGTTCGGCTCGTGAACTTGCGTCTATGGGACACTTTGATCCAGAGCAGGTTAGCCCGGATGTAAGACCTAATCCTGAAGACGGAACGGTTGATGTCAACTGGAACCTGGAGCAGAAGTCTAACGACCAGGTTGAGTTCTCGCTCGGTTGGGGACAGACGGGTGTCATCGGACGTGTCGGCTTGAAGCTCAACAACTTCTCAATGGCCAACCTCTTCAACAAAAATAAGGAGCATCGTGGTATATTGCCCGTCGGCGATGGTGAGGTGCTTTCTATCGGAGCACAGACCAACGGTACATACTACCAGAGCTATAACGTAAGCTTACTCTACCAACTGGTTCGGCGGCAAGCGCCCTATACAGTTCAGCGTAGGTGCATACTACAGTAAGAGTACCGACGTGTCAAGCAACTATTACAATAGTGCTTACATGAACAACTACTACAGTTATATGTATGGTTATGGTTCTAGTTACTATAATAACTACGAGAATTATTACGATCCAGACAAGTACATCCAGATGGTGGGTGAGCCTCGGTTGGGGTAAGCGCCTCCGTTGGCCGGATGATTACTTCACCTTGTCTGTACAGTTGGCTTACCAGCGCTACATGATGAAGAACTGGAGCTATATGTTGATGACCAATGGTAATGCGAACAACTTGAACTTGACCATCGCATTGAACCGAACATCAACCGATAACCAACTCTTCCCACGTCGTGGTTCTGAGGTTTGAGGCAAGTGTCAACCTTACTCCACCATGGAGTGCATTCGACAACAAGGACTACAAGAATCTTGCCAACGATTCCAAGTCGCCAACCTATTCTGCTGAGCAGCAGGAGAAGTACAGATGGATTGAGTACCATAAGTGGAAGTTCAAGGCAAAGACTTATACTGCACTCACAGACGGACAGAAGTGCTTCGTGCTCATGACCCGCGTAGACTCGGCCTGCTCGGTGCTTATAACAAGTATAAGAGAGTCGCCTTTCGAGACCTACTATGTGGGTGGTGACGGTATGAGTGGCTACTCAACATATTATGCCGAGGAAACAATCGGCTCCGCGGATACGACAACGGTTAGTATCTATAACGGTCAGTACGGTTACTAGGGCTTATGCATACGACCGCTTCTCATTGGAGCTTCGCTATCCATTCCTCTTAGGTAACACAACCATCTATGGTTTGACCTTCGTAGAGGCAGGTAACGCATGGTATGATACCAAGAAGTTCAACCCATTCAGCATGAAACGTAGCCGGTGTCGGTGTACGTATCTTCTTGCCTATGGTTGGTCTCATGGGTATCGACTGGGCTTACGGCTTCGACAAGGTGTTCGGCACACGCGGCGGCTCACAGTTCCACTTCATATAAGAAGGGTGGAAGCCAGTTCCACTTCATCAAGATAAAGAGAGTTAATAAATTGGCCGTCAGGACATATAGGCGTATCTGTCACGTCGGTTTTGTCAGTTTAATTTATAATAAGGAGAAGAAAGTATGAAGAAGATATTGATGATGTTTGCCATGCTGGCCGTTGCATTTACGGCCAGTGCGCAGAAGTTTGCTCTTGTAGATATGGAGTATATCTTGAAGAATGTACCCGCTTATGAGCGTGCCAACGAGCAGCTCACCCAGGTGGCCAAGAAGTGGCAGGCAGAGGTGGACGCCCTCAACACAGAGGCAGACCATGTATAAGAACTATCAGAACGAGGTAGTGTTCCTTTCTCAGGAGCAGAAGAAGAGCGCCAGGATGCCATAATGCAGAAAGAGAAGGAGGCTAGCGACTTAAGCGCAAGTATTTCGGACCGGAGGGCGAGCTCTTCAAGAAGCGCACCAGTCTGATGACTCCGATTCAGGAGGAAATCTACAACGCGGTGAAAGAGATTGCAGACCTGCGCGGATATTCGCTTGTTCTCGATAGAGCTAGCAACAGCGGCATCATCTTTGGCTCTCCTAAGATAGATATTAGCAACGAAGTGCTCCAAAAATTAGGTTATTCCAAATAATAATTGTATATTTGCAGCCGGTAAGTACATGTGCCAATGGTTGGCGGCATGAAAACTTCATTTAGAAATTAATAATTAAAAAGAATAGAACAATGAAAAAGCTTATTTTAATGTTGATGCTCTGTGCACCAATGACTATGATGGCTCAGAAGTTTGGTAAAGTAAATACTCAGCAGATTATGCAGTCTTTGCCAGATGTAGCTAAGGCTAATGGCGAGATGGAAGCTCTCCAGAAGCAGAAAGAGAATGACTTGAAGTCTATGCAGGATGAGTTGCAGCGTAAGGCTGACGAGTACCAGAAGGGTTCCAGCACAATGAACGCTACAGCAAAGCAGCAGAAGGAAACTGAGTTGCAGACTCTCCAGCAGAAAATTCAGCAGGCTTACCAGGATGGTCAGCAGGAGTTGCAGAAGAAGAGCAGCGAACTCATGCAGCCTATCGTAGCAAAGGTACGTACAGCTATCGCGGCTGTAGGCAAGGCTGGTAACTACACCTTCATCTTCGAGGATGGTGCAGCTGTATATACAGGTACTAACGTAGTAGACGTTACTAAGGAAGTACAGGCTAAGATTAAGTAATCAAGGCAAATAAAAAGAATATAGATTGAGGGCAGGCAGAAGTGCTTGCCCTTATTTCTCATTTTTAATAACGAGGTATTTATAAGGTATTCATCATAAACGGTATCACTCATCATGAAAAAGAATCTCTTATTTCTGGCTTTTGCTCTCATCTCTTTGACAGTTTCAGCCCAGCATACAACGCCTGCAGCAAAGGTTCAGCAACAACAGATTGCTGTATCTGCTCCCTTGCATTTTGGCTACTTTAGTTTTGATAAGGTTTTTCATACTATGCCTGGTTACGCTATAGCCAAGCATAATATGGATGAACTCCGTGAGAAATACGATGCAGAAACGAAACGTGTAGAAACTGAGTTTAATGCTAAGTATGAGGAATTTCTTGATGGACAGCGCACTTATGCCAAGACAATTCTGGAGAAACGTCAGGCTGAATTGCGTGAATTGATGGAGAAAAATATTGCCTTCAAGGCTGAGGCTACCCGCCTGTTGCAGCAAGCAGAGAATGATGCTTATGCTCCGCTCAAAGCAAAAATAAACGAGGAAGCTAAAAAGATTGGCAAGCAGAAGGGGTTTGCCTTTATCATCAATACAGACAATAATGCAGCTCCTTATCTCAACGAAGAAATGGGGGAGGATATTACAGCTTTGCTGGAGGAGACTTTGAAATGATGTTGCCTTCTAATCCCGGACCAATCGGTGTCTTTGATTCTGGTTATGGCGGACTGACCATCCTGCATGGGTTGCGCCAGACGATGCCTCAGTATGATTATATGTACTTGGGTGATAACGCTCGTGCTCCTTATGGCTCGCGTTCGTTTGAGGTGGTTTATAAGTTCACACGCCAGGCTGTGCTTAAAGCTTTTCTCTATGGGGTGTCATCTCGTTATCCTGGGATGTAATACTGCTTCGGCTAAGGCACTACGTTCTTTGCAGCAGCGCGATATTCCTGAGTTGGATCCCAGCAGAAGAGTTCTGGGTATTATCCGCCCTACTGCCGAAGTAATTGGTACTATTACCAAGAGTAATCACGTGGGACTTTTGGCTACAGAAGGTACTATTAAAAGCCAAAGTTATAATATGGAAATTTCGAAACTTTGGCCAGAGATTCAGGTGAGTGGCGTGGCTTGTCCGCTTTGGGCTGCCATCGTGGAAGCCAATGAAGCAGATAGTCCGGGAGCTGATTATTTCGTAAAGAAACGCATCGACCAGCTGATGCTGAAGGACGCTGATATTGATACCATTATTTTGGGTTGCACGCATTATCCGCTTCTTATGAGCAGCATTGTGAAGAATCTTCCTGATGGCGTAAGAGTGGTTCCGCAAGGACAATATGTAGCAAACAGTCTGAAAGATTATCTGAACCGCCATCCGCAGATGGAACAGATGATAACTAAAACAGGCTCTTGCCGATATCTCACAACAGAGAGTGAGGATAAATTCAAGGAATCTGCACAGATTTTCCTTCATGAACAGGTGGAGGTTACACATGTAGATCTTGAATAGTTTATAGTTAATAATTTATAGTTAATAGTTATGCAAGAAACAAGACAAAACCGTATATCAAGACTTCTCCAGAAGGAGTTGAGTCTTATCTTCCAGTCACAAACCCGCATGATGCATGGTGTGATGGTAAGTGTTACTAAGGTTAGAGTAAGTCCAGATCTCAGTATCTGTACTGCTTACTTGAGTGTGTTCCCTTCTGAAAAAGGAGAGGAGATTTTGAAGAACATCAATGCAAATGAGAAGACGATCCGTTTCGACTTGGGTAAAAAAGTGAGAAACCAGTTACGTATTATTCCAGAACTCCGTTTCTTCCTTGATGATAGTCTCGATTATTTGGAGCACATTGATGAACTCTTGAAAAAGTAAAAGAGTAAGGAAGTAAAAAGACAAGGGAGTTAAGACGGCAATTCTTGACTCCCTATACTGTTATATAAATAAGGTAAGATAGAATTATGAATTTCCCATTCTTTATAGCTCGCAGGTATCTTTTCTCAAAGAAGAGTACGCACGTCATCAACGTCATCAGTTCTATTTCTGTAATAGGTGTGGCGGTAGCTACGATGGCTCTGGTCATCGTTCTGAGTGTTTTTAACGGCTTCCATGACCTGGTAGCTTCACTCTTTACGAGTTTTGACCCACAACTCAAGGTTGTGCCTGTTGAGGGAAAGACTGCACCTGCAGATGATCCTATTCTTACTAAGATTCGTCTTTTGCCGCAGGTAGATGTTGCAACAGAAACCGTAGAAGATCAAGCTCTTGCAATCTATAATGATCATCAGGCTATGGTGAAAATCAAGGGTGTAGATGATAATTTTGCAGAACTTTCTCATATTACAGATATTTTATATGGTGATGGCTCTTTCTCCTTGCATGCTGCCAATCTGGAATATGGAACCGTAGGTATCCGTCTTGCCCAGAATTTAGGCATAGGAGCACAATGGGATGGTTTCCTGAAAATCTATGCTCCTAAAAAGGAAGGACAGCTGGATATGACTAACCCTGGTGATGGCTTTGTTGTTGACTCGCTCAACTCTCCTGGCGTACTTTTTGCCGTCAAACAGGCTAAGTATGATAAAAACTACATCATCACTTCTATTTCATTTGCCCGTAATCTCTTTGGTCAGCAAGGTATGCTCTCTGATTTGGAATTACGCTTGAAACCGGGTAGCAATCTGGATGCTGTAAAGGCTGAGATGCAGCAGATAGCTGGTAATAAATATAAAGTGCTTGACAGATTTGAACAACAGGAAGATACCTTTAAAATTATGTCGATAGAGAAGATGATTGCTTATATCTTCCTGACCTTTATCTTAGTTGTTGCATGTTTCAATATCATCGGGTCGCTTTCTATGCTTATTATTGATAAGAAAAATGATGTAGTGACTCTTCGTAATCTTGGAGCTAACGATAAGCAGATTACCAGAGTATTTCTTTTTGAAGGTAGAATGATAGCTGTGATAGGTGCTGTTATCGGTATTGGATTGGGCTTGCTCCTCTGCTTTTTGCAGCAGCAATATGGATTTGTACGTCTGGGAGATTCTGAAGGCTCCTTTATTGTTGATGCTTATCCGGTAAGTGTTCATTACTCAGATGTTGCTATTATCTTCGTTACTGTAATTGCTGTAGGTTGGCTTGCTGTATGGTATCCTGTAAGAGCGCTGAGTAAAAGGCTGTTGAGTTAAACCTACAGAATTTCTTATACTTGGGTGCATATACTAAAAGAAATGGCATGAATCTTTCATGGGGGATTCATCCCATTTCTTGTTCTAATTGATTTTTTATTTTTTCCTGATGAGTGTAAGACCATCGCGTAGTGGTAAGATTACAACCTCTACCCTAGGATCTTTTGCTATTAAATCATTGAAAGCCCGAATGCCTTGAGTCTGGTGGTCTCGGTCGTAGGCAGGATCGATGACGTGACCATCCCAAAGAGTATTGTCTGCAAGGATGTAGCCTCCAGGGTTCAGGATGCTCATAACCATTTCATACGTTTCTATATAGGTACGCTTATCGCCATCAACAAAAGCCATATCGAATTTTACGCCTAGTTGGGGCGCTTCTATGTTGGCATCACCGATGCGGAAGTCAATCTTATCGGCAACATTCGAACCTTCTATCCAGGGACGGGTAAAATCTTCCATCTCATCATTGATCTCGAAAGTGTAGAGTTTTCCACCTTCCTGCAATCCCTGGGCCAGGCAGATAGCACTATAGCCACTAAATGTACCTACTTCCAGAATGTTCTTCGGGCGAATCATCTCTACAAGCATCTTGAGAAGTCTGCCCTGAATATGGCCGCTAGCCATACGTCCATGGATAGTATGTATATTGGTGGCGCGGTAAAGACGATACAGATAATCGCCTTCAGGCTCTATATGCTGGCAGATATATTTGTCTATGAGTTCAGTCTCTGTCATAATCTGATGGATTTAGAGTAACGGAAATCTTACTCTTCTGTTTCTTTCTGTGCTAAGATTCCTGAAATGGCAAGTTCGTAAGAAGCCAGACCGAAACCGCAGATTACGCCCAGGCAAGCACAGGAAATATATGAATGATGGCGGAACTCTTCACGTTTATGCACATTAGAGATGTGTACTTCAACGCAAGGGCATTTCAAACTGCGAATACAATCCTGCAAGGCGATGCTGGTATGAGTATAGGCGCCAGCATTGAGTACTACACCATCATGGGAAAAACCAACTTCCTGCAGCTTGTTGATTAACTCGCCTTCAATGTTGCTCTGAAAGTACTCTATCTCAATATCTGGGAATTTCGCTTTCAGCTTAGGCAGATAACTCTCGAAAGAATTGCTACCATAAATACCCGGTTCTCTTACACCAAGAAGGTTCAAGTTTGGACCATTAATAATTTGTATCTTCATATTTACTTGATTTTTAATCGTAATCCATATTTTTTTCGTATCTTTGCGGCAGAGATCTTTTGTACTCTCCTGTCTTATGCAAAGACGATGCAAAGATACAATAAATTAAGGAAACTGACAAAAAATGAGGAATGAAATTATAAAGAACTATATGAGATATCTCAAGTTGGGGCGTAATTTCTCCAAAAATACGTTGGATGCCTATTACCATGACTTGAATTTTCTCTTGGAGTATGCTGATAAGAACAATTTGGTGCTGACGGAAATGAAATTGGAAGACTTGGAGAATTTTTCTGCAAGTTTGCATGATCGTGGTGTTTCTGCTCGTTCACAAGCTCGGATTTTGAGCGGAATCCGTTCTTTCTACCGGTATCTGGTGCTTGATGATTATATAAAAGACGATCCGACCGAATTACTGGTTTCTCCCCAAATAGGAAAGCATTTGCCGGAGTATTTATCTGTAGAAGAGGTTGACATGCTTGAAGCGGCTATCGATTTGGAAAAATGGGAGGGACAGCGTAATAAGGCGATTATAGAAACCCTGTTCTCCTGTGGCCTTCGCGTTTCGGAACTTGTGAATCTAAAGAAAAGCGATGTGTTTGAAGAAGAAAAGTTTATTAGGGTCATAGGTAAAGGTAACAAGGAACGCATCGTTCCTATTTCTGGTAAGGCTCTGAAAGAAATCAATCTTTGGTATATAGACCGGAATCTGATGACAATCAAGCCAGGTGAGGAAGACTATGTCTTCTTGAATCGTAGAGGTGCTCATCTCACACGCAATATGATACTTATCATGATAAAAAATGCGGCTTATGATGCAGGAATCAAGAAAACCATTTCTCCTCATACTTTACGCCATAGTTTTGCTACAGCCTTGTTGAAAGGTGGAGCCGATCTGAGGGTAATTCAGGCCTTGTTGGGGCATGAAGATATTGGAACCACAGAGATTTATACTCATCTTGAAACTTCAGATTTGCGCAGAGCTATCTTGGAACATCATCCTCGAAATATCAAATATAGTGGAGAAAACCAAGTGCTTGATTCTGATAAAACAGACAAAAGATGCCCGAATAACAGATAAAGCACAAGGAATTGACGTTTTTTATATGGGAATATGACAAAATCTGAAAAAATATGAGTAACTTTGCAGCCGCAAAATAATGAATATCAATAATTAATAGAAATAAAGTAAGAAAATATGGCATATTTGTTTTCATCAGAATCAGTTTCTGAAGGACATCCAGATAAAGTGGCTGATCAGATTTCAGATGCATTGCTTGACCAGTTTTTGGCTTACGATGACCACGCTCATTGCGCCATCGAAACCTTTTGTACTACTGGTCAGGTAGTAATCATGGGTGAGGTTCGCTCTAACGTTTATGTTGATTTGCAGACCATTGCCCGCAAGACTATCAAGAAAATCGGTTATACCAAGAGCGAATATCAGTTTGACGGCGACTCTTGTGGTGTGCTTACTGCTATCCATGAACAGAGCGATGATATTAACCGCGGTGTAAGTCGTGAGGAGGATGATAATCAGGGTGCAGGCGACCAGGGTATGATGTTCGGTTATGCTACAACGGAAACCGAGAATTATATGCCGGTATCACTCGACTTGGCTCAGCTCATCATGCGTGTCCTTGCAGATATCCGCAAGGAGGGCAAGGTGATGACTTATCTCCGTCCGGACTCTAAGAGCCAGGTAACTATCGAATATTCAGACGATAATATCCCACAGCGCATCGATACCATCGTAGTTTCTACCCAGCATGATGATTTTATCAAGAAGGCAAATGGTGAGGACGATGATGATGCTATGCTGGCAAAGATTCGTGAGGATGTAATCAATATCCTGATTCCAAGAGTAAAGACTCATCTGAGTGATAAGGTGTTGGCTCTCTTCAATGATGATATCAAGTACTTCGTAAACCCTACAGGTAAGTTCGTGATTGGTGGTCCTCATGGAGATACAGGTCTTACCGGTCGTAAAATTATTGTAGATACTTATGGAGGTAAGGGTGCTCATGGTGGTGGTGCCTTCTCAGGTAAGGATAGCAGTAAGGTTGACCGTTCTGCAGCTTATGCTGCCCGTTATATTGCAAAGAATATGGTTGCTGCCGGCGTTGCAGATGAAATGTTGGTTCAGGTAAGTTATGCTATCGGTGTGGCAGAGCCTGTAAGCATCTATGTAAATACCTATGGCCGAAGCCATGTGAATATGACCGACGGCGAGATTGCAAAGAAAATTGCAGAAATGTTTGATCTTCGTCCTAAAGCAATCGAGCGCCAGTTGAAGTTGCGCCAGCCAATGTTCCAGGAAACTGCGGCATATGGGCACATGGGACGTAAGAATGAGATAGTAGAGAAAACCTTCACCAGCCGATATCATGAGGCTAAAACTGTGAAGGTAGAACTCTTTACATGGGAAAAATTAGATAAGGTAGACGAAATCAAGAAAGTTTTCGGACTTTAAGGAATGGTGCAACAGGCAGATTCGATACAGACAGGTGCCGCACTTGAGGCTGAATCGCAACAGCAAGTGCTCAGGCAACATAGCAGCCAGCTCACACCCAAAGAGGTGTTGAGCTGGCTGCCTAAGAATGCAACGCCAGCTCAGCAGGACTCCATGATTAGGGCACATATCAAGCCCAGTGAGGTTCATTGGAGCAAGATGCCGGATACATTACACTTGCCGGGACATAAGGCAGGTAAGAGTTTTAGGGATGTAAGTTTGCCACAATATTATCGTGAGTCATTCTTTTCAAAAGATTCTCTGTTTCATCCGGAATTAAAGGGTGGACGCTTAGGGGTGGCAGGTGATCCTGTTCCCTATACGGTAGCTGGTGATAGCTTTATTACTTCATTGCTGTTGGTCTGTTTTCTCTTGGCTTGTATAGCATTCTCTAAATCTAAGCATTTTGTTATACGCCAGGCAAAAACCTTCTTCCGTACTCCACGCATCGGTACAACAGAGGTGACGGAGACCAGTTCTGAAGTAAGATACCAGTTCTTCTTCGTGTTGCAGACCTGTCTTTTGCTGGCAATCGGGTATTTCATTTATTCGAAAGCATCTATCAGCGATACGTTTATCGTAGACCAATATCAGGTGATCAGTATATATGCTGGTTGTATGGGGGGCTATTTCTTGTTGAAGGCGTTCCTCTATGTGATTTCTGGTTGGGTATTCTTTGAAAAGAAAAAAAATGTACAATGGCTCAAGGCATACTTGTTCCTTATATCATGTCAAGGAGTGGCCTTGTTCCCAATGGTGATGCTTTTGTCGTATTTCGATTTCCCATTGCAAATTGCAGTGATATACACGTTGACTATCCTTGGATTAGTTAAATTGTTGGCTTTTTTGAAGGCTTACATTATCTTTTTTAGAAGAAATGGCGTGTTTCTGCAAATATTTTTGTACTTTTGTGCCCTTGAAGTGATACCCTTGTTCGCTCTTTGGGGTGGACTTGTGTTAATCAGTCATTATTTGAAAATAAACTTTTAAGACAAAATGATTAAGAAAATTTTAGTTTCTCAGCCAAAACCTGCAAGTGAGAAGTCTCCTTACTTCGATATCCAGGCTCAATATGGAGTAGAATGCGTGTTCCGTCCATTTTTTAAGGTAGAGGGGCTCTCTTCTAAAGAATTCCGTCAGCAGAAAATAAATTTGCTTGACTATACTGCTGTCGTATTTACATCTCGTCATGCAGTAGACAACTACTTTAAATTAGCTAAGGAGATGCGTATCACAATTCCTGAAGATATGAAATATTTCTGTGTGATAGAGACGATCGCTCTCTACATCCAAAAGTATGTTCAGTATCGCAAGCGTAAGGTGTTCTTTGGTGATACAGGTAAAATTGATGGGTTGATGGGACAGATGGCTCGCCATAAAACCGAGAAATATCTGGTACCATTAAGCAGTGTTCATAATGATGATATTGCCAACTTGCTTGATGAGAAAAAACTCAATCATACAGAATGTGTGATGTATCGTACTGTAAGCAATGATTTCTCAGAAGAGGAAATCAAGAACTTCGATTATGATATGATGCTTTTCTTTAGCCCAACAGGTGTAAAGGCTCTGAAGAAGAATTTCCCTAATTTTGAACAAGGGAATATCGCTGTTGGCGCTTTTGGTCCTGCTACAGCAAAAACGGTTGAAGATGAGGGCTTACGCCTTGATCTGGAGGCTCCTAATAAAGCTTTTCCATCTATGACAGGTGCCTTGGCAGATTATCTGAAACGTCATAATAAATAAGAAATATTTAATAGAATAGATATGTCAACAGACAGAAATAAAACATTCGGAAAGAAAGAGCATCTATGTAAACTGACACTTATAGAACAGCTCTTTGGAGGTGGTGCTAAAGCAATGACGGCATGGCCTATGAGAATGGTGTTTCTTCTTGTTGACAAGAAAGATGAGCAAGCACCTTCTGTTCAAGTTCTTATCAGTGTATCAAAGCGTTATTTTAAGCACGCAGTAAAGCGCAATCGGGTAAAGCGACAGATACGTGAAGCTTTTCGTTATCAAAAACAGGAGCTGGAGACTTGTATGCAGAATTATGTTGGAAAACAATTGCTTGTGGCTTTTGTTTGGCAAACAGAACAATTGCAGCCTTCAAAGCTGGTTTCAACCAAAATGACTAAACTTTTGGATAGATTGGTTGTTAATATCAAGGAGATGCAATCTGAAACAGTCATGAAAGAGAGCAGTTTATGATGAAGATTCTCTTTATGATAGCACATGGCATGAGAAAGGTGTTGGTATGGATTCTTATACTGCCGATATTGTTTTATCAGAAGTGTATTACTCCTTATACGCCACCTTCTTGTCGCTTTCAGCCCACTTGCTCAGAGTATGCGAGACAAGCCATCCTGAAGCATGGTCCCTTTAAGGGACTGGCTTTGGCTGTTTGGCGCATCTTAAGATGCAATCCTTGGGGTGGTTCGGGTTATGATCCCGTACCGTAAGTTTCCGACTGTATTGTTGGGCCCCTTATACATATTATATAATATAATAAAAAATCATATTCTATGGCAAAAAATTTTGTTGAAGAATTGAAATGGCGTGGTATGCTGGCGCAGATAATGCCAGGTACTGAGGAATATCTCAACACCCACATGGTGTCTGCCTATCTCGGAACCGACCCTACTGCAGACTCTCTGCACATCGGTCACCTTTGTGGTATCATGATGTTGCGTCACTTGCAGCGTTGTGGCCATAAGCCTTATCTCCTCGTGGGCGGTGCTACAGGTATGATTGGCGACCCTTCTGGCAAGAGCCAGGAGCGTAATCTTCTCGATTCAGAGACTCTCTATCATAACCAGGAAGCTATCAAGAAGCAGGTATCTAAGTTCCTCGACTTCGATGGTAATGAGCCTAACAAGGCTGAGTTGGTTAACAACTACGACTGGATGAAGGACTTCACCTTCCTCGACTTTGCTCGTGTGGTAGGTAAGCATATCACAGTTAACTATATGATGGCGAAGGATAGCGTGCAGAAGCGCTTGAACGGTGAGGCTCGCGACGGCTTGTCTTTCACTGAGTTCACCTATCAGTTGCTCCAGGGCTACGACTTCCTCTATCAGTATGAGAAGTATGGTGTTCGTCTCCAGTTGGGTGGTAACGACCAGTGGGGTAACATGACTACCGGTACTGAGCTGATTCACCGTACTTTGGGTAACGACGCAGAGTGCTTCTGCCTCACTTGTCCTTTGATTACCAAGGCAGACGGTAAGAAGTTCGGTAAGACAGAGAGCGGTAACATCTGGTTGGACCGTAACCGTACTACTCCTTACGCTTTCTACCAGTTCTGGTTGAACGTAAGCGATGATGATGCTGAGAAGTATATCAAGATTTTCACAGACCTTGACAAGGAGACTATCGATGCCCTCGTAGAGGAGCACAAGCAGGATCCTGGTCGCCGTGTACTTCAGAAGCGTCTGGCTGAGGAGGTTACCGTAATGGTTCACTCACAGGAGGACTTGGATATGGCTATCGCAGCCAGCAACATCCTCTTCGGTAAGGCTACCAAGGAGAACTTGGCACAGCTCGATGAGGCTACATTGAATGATGTATTTGCCAATGTTCCTCACTATGACCTCGACAAGAACCTGCTCGGTGGAACTGCTGTAGATCTCTTCAACCAGGAAGGTATGCAGATCTTCCCAAGCAAGAGCGAGATGCGCAAGCTCGTTAAGGGCGGTGGCGTGTCGCTCAACAAGGAGAAACTCGCTGCTTTCGATCAGGTTGTAACTGCTGATGACCTGATTGACGGTAAGTATCTTTTGGTTCAGAAAGGTAAGAAGAACTACTTCTTGATTACCATTAAGTAATCGTTAAAAGTATTGAAAATATTTGGTAGTGGAGAAAAAATCCACTACCTTTGTAGCCGATTTGCTTGTCCTATGGTGTAATGGTAGCACTACAGTTTTTGGTTCTGTCAGTGGTGGTTCGAATCCGCCTGGGACAACAGGTCATAAATAACCCTTCAAGTCTTTGCGGATTTGGAGGGTTATTTTGTTTATAATAAAGTTCGGATACAACAAGCTCTTTGCATCTATTATAGGTCAATTTTGATGAAAAGTAGGCAATAAAATGAGAAAATAAGTAAAAAGGGTGCATCTTTCGTATTGATTTAGGGTGATATTCAAAATTATTTTGTATCTTTGCCCTCGTAACAAATCAAACAATTTATAAAAAATAAAATTATGGACTTTAATAAACTATTCTCATTAGAGGGTAAAGTAGCCCTCGTTACAGGTGCCGCTTATGGTATCGGTTTCGCTATTGCTGAGGCTTATGCCAAAGCTGGTGCTAAGATTGCTTTCAATTGCCGCAGCCAGCACCACATGGATCAGGCTCTTGCAGATTACAAAGCAAAGGGTATTGAGGCAAAGGGTTATATCTGTGATGTAACAGATGAGGAACAGGTGAAAAACATGGTAGCTGACATCGAGAAGGAACTTGGTGTTATTGATATTTTGGTAAACAACGCAGGTATTATCAAGCGTATTCCTATGACTGAGATGTCTGTAGATGACTTCAAGCAGGTTATTGACATTGACCTCACTGCACCTTTCATCGTATCGAAAGCAGTTATCCCTGCAATGATCAAGAAGGGTCATGGTAAGATCATCAACATCTGTTCCATGATGTCCGAGCTGGGTCGTGAGACTGTTTCTGCATACGCAGCTGCCAAGGGTGGCTTGAAGATGTTGACACGTAACATCTGCTCAGAGTATGGTGAGTACAACATCCAGTGCAATGGCTTGGGCCCTGGTTACATCGCAACTCCTCAGACAGCACCTCTCCGTGAGTGTCAGGCAGATGGTAGCCGTCATCCATTCGATAGCTTTATCTGTGCAAAGACTCCTGCTGGTCGCTGGTTGGAACCAGAAGAGTTGGCAGGTCCTGCAGTTTTCTTGGCTTCAGATGCTTCTAATGCAGTGAATGGTCACATTCTCTATGTAGATGGTGGTATCTTGGCATATATCGGAAAGCAGCCAAAATAAAGGATCAAACATGAAGATTTAAATTTGAATAAACTTGAATAGAATAAAAAAAATATAGGGCAGCCATAAAGGACTGCCCTATATTTGTAATTAAAATAATCTTTACAATTATTTGTTGATTGCATCTGCAAGCTCAGCACCAGCCTTGAACTTAGCAACCTTTTTAGCTGCAATCTGGATCTTCTCCTTAGTAGCTGGATTGATACCCTCACGAGCAGGACGCTCGTTAATGCTGAATGTACCGAAACCTACCAACTGGATCTTGTCACCTGCAATGAGGGCTTCCTTCAATGCGTTTGTTGTAGCTTCAAGAGCGGCCTTAGCCTGTGCCTTTGTAATCTCAGCACCTGCTGCAATCTTGTCAATCAATTCTGTCTTGTTCATAATTTTTCTTTATTAAATGAATAATATTGTTGTTTCTTAGTTGAATTCGTTTACAAATATAGCTTTTTCTTGTGAAAGTTCAAATAAAAAAAGCAGAAAAGTAATGAAATTATTGAAATTTAAGTGTAATAAGTCTATTTTTTGGTGTTTTCACGGATATTTTTCGTAATTTTGTCGCCAAAATACAAATATTAGTCAGATTATTAAACTGTTTATAGAAATAAAGTTATGCGCAATATTCCAATTGTAACAAAGAATTTGCTGATAGTGAATGTAGTAGCATTCCTGGCATGCATGCTGATGGACAAGAGTATGGGTGGCGGTTCTGGCCTGACAGATATGTTTGGGCTTCATTTCTTCCTGGCATCCGATTTCCATATTTATCAGTTAGTTACCTACATGTTTATGCATGGTGGTTTCCAGCATATTCTCTTTAATATGTTTGCCTTATGGATGTTTGGCTGTGTGGTTGAAAGAGTTTGGGGACCAAAGAAATTCCTTTTTTATTACATAGCGTGTGGAGTGGGAGCAGGTTTGTTCCAGGAAGCTGCACAGTATATTACCTATGTGGCAAAGGATATGGCAGCTTATGATTATGTTAGTGTTAATGGAGCCAGAATAACAATGGAGCAATATCTGAACCTATGGACTACCGTGGGTGCTTCAGGAGCTATTTATGCCATATTGCTTGCCTTTGGTATGATTTATCCAAACGAGCGTCTCTTCATTTTCCCGTTGCCATTTCCTATTAAAGCTAAATTCTTCGTGATAGGCTATGCTGTCATAGAATTGGTTTCAACATTCTCTCTCTCTGATGACGGTGTGGCGCATATTGCCCATTTGGGAGGTATGGTCTTTGGATTCTTCCTGATCCGTTATTGGCGTAAGCAGATTGGTAATGGTTACTATCATTCAAATTCTGCAGACGCTTTTGATAAGTTGAAAGGTATGTTCGGTGGAAAGCGTCGGGCAGGTAGAACGCATTTTACTTATACCAAGAATGAATCTTATAATCAGACTTATGAGCAGGATGCTGAATGTAAGACCAACGAAAAGGTTGTGTCACAGGAAGAGATAGATCGAATCTTAGATAAAATAAGAAAGAGCGGTTATGATAGCTTGACTCCTAGTGAAAAGCAGATGCTCTTTGATCAGAGTAATAAGTAAAAAGCATGTTTAAAGGATTTAAGGAATTTACATATAAGATGATAGCTGGTGCTAATGTGGCAACTATCATCATCATGTTGCTGGTGGGCTTTTCTGACTTCTTTCAGCCAGAAAAGTTCGCCGCATTGGCTAATCTTGGTTTACTTTTCCCGGTTTTTCTTATAGTTAACTTAGGCTTTTTGCTTTTCTGGTTGCTCTTCCGGTCTAAGTATGCCATTATTCCATTCTTAGGCTTCTTGATCTGTTTTGTTCCTGTCCGCAAGTATATGCCAATCAACTTTTCTGGCGAAACTCCAAAAGGTTGTATCAAAGTTCTATCATATAATACCTGGAATTTTGGTGCACAGACAGAGGATGCCGAAGGAACTAATATCTGTATTGCTTATCTGCAGGAGCAGGATGCTGACATAGTTTGTCTGCAGGAAGCATGTCCTACTTCCCGGAATATTGAACAGATAGATAGCATGCTCAAGCCTATGTATGCTTATCAGGATACAACGATGCACGTGAATGGCGGAAATTGTCTTATGTTGCTCAGTAAATACCCTATTCTTTCAAAAGAGCGAATTCCTTATGAATCGAAAGGAAATATGAGTGTAGCGTATCGTCTGAAAGTGAAAGATAGAGAGGTCCTTCTCATCAATAATCATTTGGAAACTACCGGCTTAAGTTTAGAGGACAGACGCCAGTTCAAGAATCTGGTTATCGGAAAATTGCAGGTTGATACTGCAGAAGAAACGTCCAAACTGCTCGTTGTAAAACTTGCCGAGGCAACAAAGAAACGGGCTCCGGAGGCTGAGGCTGTAGCAAAATACATTCAGCAGCATAAAGAACAGAGTATTATTTTGTGCGGTGACTTTAATGATGGTCCTATCTCTTATGCTCATCGTACGATAGCTAAAAATTTGACGGATTGCTACATTGCAAGTGGTAACGGACCGGGTATCAGCTATCATCGTGGAGGCTTTTTTGTTCGCATTGACAATATCATGTGCTCAGACGATTGGGAGCCTTATGAATGTAAAGTTGATGATAAAATCGCCGTTTCAGACCACTATCCAATCATTTGTAAGCTAAAAATGCGCCCTAAAAAGCAAAAATAGAGCAAATAATTCTTATATAAGAAAAAAAATGCTTATTTTTGCACAACTTTATGGAGGTTTTTGAAAGAATCCCTAAAAGCAATTGAAAAGAAATAAATAATTAATAACAATAAATAGAAATGCAAAACAAAGGAATTGTAATTTGTGTAGCCGTCTTACTGACACTCGCAAGTATCTTCTATTTGTCATTCTCGTTTGCCACACGTTACTATGACAGCGAGGCTGCAAAGATTAAAGATCCTATTGCTCAGCAGGATTATAAGGATTCTGTAAAGTACCTGGGTGTTTATTCTTACCAGAACTGCTTGGAGACTCAGATTGGTCTTGGACTTGACCTTAAGGGCGGTATGAATGTAATTCTTGAGATTTCTGTACCTGATGTACTTGAAAACCTTGCCGATCACAAGACCGACGCTGGTTTTACCAATGCCATGAAGGAAGCCAGAGCTCAGGAAGAAGCTAACGGTGGTGACTTCGTGTCACTTTTCATTAACGCTTATCACAAGAGCGCACCAGGTCATAAACTCGCAGAAGTGTTTGCTACCCAGCAGTTGCAGGGCAAGGTTTCTCCTCAGAGCAGCGATGCAGAGGTAGAGAAGGCTATCCGCTCTTCTGTACAGGATGCTATCGACAACTCTTTCAACGTTGTCCGCACCCGTATCGATAAGTTCGGTGTTGTACAGCCTAACATCCAGAAGTTGGAAGGTCAGCAGGGCCGTATCATGGTAGAAATGCCAGGTATCAGCCAGCCAGAGCGTATGCGTAAGATGCTCCAGGGTAGTGCAAACCTTGAGTTCTGGGAGACATACAACTCAGAGGAAATCGCTCCTTATCTCCAGCAGCTTGATACTCGTATCGCAAATGGTGATAATGGTCAGGAGGAGAAAGACTCTGTTGCTGCTGATACAACTGTTGCAAAGAAAGAAGTTGCTAAGGCTGAGCCTAAGAAGGCTGAGGCTAAGTTCTCTATCAAGAAGAAGGACGATGCTGCAAGCAAGGTAGGCGAGGATGCTCAGAATGCTGCTGCTATCAAGGCTCACCCATTGTTGGCTCGTTTGCAGCTCGGTGGTGGTTTGAGCACTGTTGGTTATGCTAGCGTTCGCGATACTGCTGCTATCAACAAGATTATCTATTCTGAAGTTGCTAAGCGTGTATTGCCATCTGACTTGCGCTTGCTTTGGAGTGCTAAGCCAGCAGATAATCTGAAGGTTAAGAACATCTATGAGCTTCATGCGTTGAAGGTTACTACCACTACAGGTCGTGCTCCTTTGGAGGGTGATGTAATTACCGATGCTAAGGACGAGTTCGACCAGATGGGTTCACCTGTTGTCAGCATGAAGATGAATACTGAGGGCGCACGCAAGTGGGCTCAGATGACCAAGGCTAACGTAGGCAAGGCTATTGCCATCGTTCTGGATGGTGTAGTTTACTCTGCTCCTCGTGTAAACGGCGAGATTGATGGTGGTAGCTCTCAGATTTCCGGTAACTTCACTATCGAGGATACCAAGGACCTTGCCAATACACTGAAGTCAGGTCGTATGCCTGCTCCGGCACGTATCGTTCAGGAGGACGTCGTAGGACCTTCACTCGGTGCACAGTCAATCCAGATGGGTATTGTATCATTCGTTGTAGCTTTCGTACTCCTGATGGTTTACATGGTGATGATGTACAATGTCATTCCTGGTATGATGGCTAACCTGGCTTTGCTCGTCAACGTATTCTTCACGCTGGGTATTCTGACGTCCTTCCAGGCGGCTCTGACGTTACCAGGTCTTGCCGGTATGGTCTTGTCTCTGGGTACTGCCGTGGATGCTAATGTGCTTATCTATGAGCGTATCAAGGAAGAGCTTCGCAAGGGCAAGCAGCTGAAGCAGGCTGTAGCTGCCGGTTATGGCAACGCTTTCTCTGCTATCTTCGACTCTAACTTGACATCTTTGATTACTGGTGTTATCCTGTTGATTACCGGTACAGGTCCTATCCGTGGTTTCGCTACTACATGGATCATCGGTATCATCGTTTCATTCTTCACTGCTGTGTTCCTGACTCGTCTGGTTTACGATTATAAGTTGAACCACGATAAGTGGATGCACTGCAAGTTTGATACTGCTGTTTCTCACAACCTGATGCAGGGCAAGAAGTACAAGTTCATGTCTATGTACAAGACTACCTTCACCGTAGCTATCGTAGCTGCTGTGGTATTCATCGGTAGCTTCTTTGTTCGTGGCTTGAGTAAGAGTATCGACTTCACTGGTGGTCGTAACTATGTGGTACAGTTCGAGAATCCTGTAGAGCCTGAGCAGATTCGTACCGTTCTTGGCGATGCATTCGTCAATGCAGACGGCACCAAGGCAACTACTGGCGCTATCGCTATCGGTACAGATGGTAAGACCATCCGTGTATCTACCAACTATATGATTGAGAGCAACAGTCCAACTGTTGACGATGAGGCAGAGACTATCCTCTACAACGCCTTGAAGAAGGCTAACCTGGTTTCTCAGAAGAGTGTTGAGGCATTCAAGAACCCAGATGTTCGTCAGGGTGGTTCTATTATCAGTAGTACTAAGGTAGGTCCTTCTGTAGCTAAGGATATCACTATGGGTGCTATCTATAGTGTGCTCTTCGCTTTGATTGCCATCTTCCTCTACATCCTGATACGTTTCCGCAACGTAGCCTTCTCTGTAGGTTCTACCGTCGCTTTGGCATTCGATGCCTTGACAGTAATCGGTTTCTACTCACTCCTGTGGGGGCTCGTTCCATTCTCATTGGAGATTGACCAGACCTTCATCGGTGCTATCCTGACCGTGGTAGGTTACTCTATCAACGATAAGGTGGTTGTATTCGACCGTATCCGTGAGAACTTGAAGTTGCATCCAAAGGGCGACCGTCAGCAGCTCTTCAATGCATCTATCAATGAGACATTGGCTCGTACCATCAATACGTCTTCATCTACATTGCTCGTGTTGCTCTGCATCTGCATCCTTGGTGGTGACAGCATCCGCAGCTTCTCATTCGCAATGATCCTGGGTGTTGTATTCGGTACATTGTCTTCTATCTTCATCGCATCTCCTATGGCTTACATCGTTCTTGGTCGTAAGATTAAGGAAGAGCCAGCTGAGGAGGTTGCAGAAGTTAAGTAATCAGAAACTCTTCATTCTTTCTCTGTCCGATGTATGTCGGATAGAGAAAGATACTGGAAAGAATATAAAAATAATAAAGGTCGCTTCCTGATTGTCAGGAGCGACCTTTATTGTTTTATCATCTCTGGAATGATAAGGAAAGTACGTGGTCCCACCGAGAATCGAACTCGGATCAAAGGTTTAGGAAACCTCCGTTCTATCCGTTAAACTATAGGACCATTGTAAACCGACTGCAAAGATACATCAAATCGTTGACAATACAAAATAAAATGTTATGTTTTTCACTCTCGTCTTATCAAGTTTCCTCACTTTTGTGGAGTTGAACTGCGAAAACCTCTTCGATACGAAGCATGATTCGCTGAAGAATGACTATGAATTCCTGCCACAGAGCAGTTATAAGTGGACGCCTTATCGCTATTGGCGCAAGCTGGCAAATCTTTCCAAGACTATAGTGGCTTTGGGTTATGAAGATTTGTCGCTTGTTGGTACCGCCTCCCCAGATAATCCTTCAAGACCCTCGGAGAAGTCCTGGCATGTTCCCGATTTTGTGGCGCTTTGCGAAGTGGAGAACGATAGTGTGCTGTTTGATTTAACCCGGCGTTCAGCTCTTCGCGGTGTAAATTATGATTATGTGATGACCGATTCGCCTGATGAACGAGGCATAGATGTGGCTTTGCTTTATCAGCCATCTTCTTTTGCGCTTATACAGTTCCGGTCCATCCGCATCAAGCCGCTGCCTGATACTCGCCCTACGAGAGATATTCTCTACGCTTCGGGGCGGATTATAAATGATGATACGCTCCATGTCTTTGTATTGCATGCGCCTAGCCGGCGTGGCGGCGAACAGGTTTCGCGTCCCTACCGCCTGCAGGTAGCCAGCCAGCTGGTTTCTGCTGTAGATTCTATCTATGCGCTCAATGATAGTGCAAGGATTATCGTAGCCGGCGATTTCAACGATTATTCCGATTCTCCGGCTCTTCGTTATCTTTATCAGCATCACCTTATTAATATATCTGTTGGCGTCAAAGGCTCTCATGGTGCCAAGGCTACTTATCGCTGGCATGGAGATTGGCGAAGTCTTGACCAGATTCTCTTCAGTCCTTCGCTTTCCCAGCTTAAGATGAGTTGTCAGATAGGAGATTTGCCATTCCTCTTAGAAGATGATGAGAAATATGGCGGAAAGAAACCTTTCCGCACCTATCTCGGTCCCCGATATTTGGGTGGATACAGCGATCATCTTCCGCTTGTTGCCAAGTTTAAGATAGAGGGTGGATATGAATAAAAAAACAGGTATGCTCAGATTTTTACTGAACATACCTGTCTGTATATTTAGTGAGATTTTTTCTCTTCTGCCTGATTATCCGTAGATAACATTACCGTTCTCATCCTCATAAGGAGTCATATCCTTAGCATACTGGTTCATAGCACGGAGGCTCATACCCATTGATGAGAAACCACCATCGTGGAAGAGGTTCTGCATGGTTACCTTGCGGGTGAAGTCAGAGAACATCATCACGCAGTAGTTAGCGCAATCCTCAGCTACGGCGTTTCCGAGTGGAGACATCTTGTCGGCGAAGTCCATCATGTTCTCGATATCCTTGATACCCTTACCTGCTGTTGTAGCTGTAGGGCTCTGAGAGATGGTGTTGATACGCACGTGCTTCTCGCGACCATAGATGTAGCCGAAGCTGCGTGCGATGCTCTCGAGCATGCTCTTGGCATCAGCCATATCGTTGTAACCGAAGAATGTACGCTGAGAAGCTACGTAAGTGAGAGCTACTACAGAACCCCACTCATTGATAGCATCCAACTTCTTGGCTACCTGCAACATCTTGTGGAAAGAGATAGCAGAAATATCCAAAGTCTTGTTCAGGAAGTTGTAGTCGAGATCATCGTATGTACGATGCTTGCGAACGTTAGGGCTCATAGCTACAGAGTGGAGCACGAAGTCAATCTTGCCACCGAGTTTCTCCTGAGCCTCTGTGAATACCTTTTCCAAATCCTCAACGCTGGTCGCATCAGCTGCGATGATAGGAGCGTTGATCTGTTCAGCGAGCTTATCCAGCGTACCCATACGCAAAGCCATAGCTGTATTACTAAGTGCGATAGTAGCACCCTCTTCAGCAGCCTTTACAGCTACTTTCCAAGCGATTGATTCCTCATTGAGTGCACCGAAGATGATGCCACGCTTGCCTTTTAACAAATTGTGAGTCATTGTTATCTTAATACTTTTGTTTATACTAACGACAATCCCCTACATATATCATTCTCTATATATAATAAGGTGTAAAACCACTTTGTTTTGTTCTAGTCGTTGAAATCGTGCGCAAAATTACGAAAAATGTGCAATATACCCAAATTTTTTAACTAAAAAGTGCCGTAAACGTTTTCTTTTTTGTGGTATGTCAAGTATTTCGCTCCCTGCAGTCAGTATGATATTCTATTTATTCTTTGCAGATAATAAGTCTGAAACAGATATATCTTATGCTTATAGATAACGTATCTGTTGGTCTGAGGAATTAGATTTGTAGGGTTCCTGACATATGCCAACAAGGTTCCTGACATATGCCAATAAGGTTCCTGACATATGCCAACAGAGTTATTGACATATGTCAGCAACCTTGTTGGCAACTGCCGGCAACCGAACGGAACTAATTGTTAGAACCGATGAACCGTAGAACTGTGACTACTTAATCTATTTGTTCTACGTATTTAAGCAATACGTCTTACCCGGCAGATGCCTGTATAGATAACTTAAGAACCTTCTTATTTCTATTCTTACAAATTATAGCCTTATTGCTGCAAAAATATCCTTTTTGTTGCAATATGACAAGGTAGAAGTGTTAAAAACAGACTTTTTTATGTGCGTTATTAAATTTTTCTTTCAAAATATTTGCAAATATCCGAAAAAAAATCTAATTTTGCAGCCGATTATTATAAATTTATAAATTATTATCTAATAAAGAGAGAGATTATGTTTAAAAGAATCGCTTTATTTGTGGGGGGGGCAATTCTCAGTTGTGGAGTAGCCTTTGCCCAAACATCTGTTACCGGTAAGGTAGTAGCTTCAGAGGATGGTGAGCCTGTTATTGGCGCATCAATCAAAGTAGCTGGTACTAATACGGGTACTGTTACGGACGTCGATGGAAACTTCAGTTTGAATGTTCCAGCCGGCTCCAAGTTGGAGATTACCTATATAGGTATGAATCCACAAACTGTTAAAGCAAGTTCTAACATGAAGATTGCTTTGACTTCTGATAACAAAACCCTGGACGAGGTCGTAGTTGTTGCTTATGGTACAACCACTAAGGCTTCCTTTACAGGTTCTGCAGCTGTAATGAAAGACAAGGATATGTCTGCAGCTAAATCTTCACTCATCAAGTCATTGGAAGGCAAAATGGCTGGTGTCAACATTGGTGCTTCAACAGGTGACCCAGGTGCTGACCAGAAGGTGTTAATCCGTGGTATCGGTTCTATCAGCGGTTCTACCCAGCCATTGTATGTAATAGATGGTGTGCCTGTCTCTAACTCTGACATGCAGAGCAGCGGTCTCCGTTCACAGTCTATTCTTTCTTCTATCAACCCTAATGATATCGAAAGCATGACCGTATTGAAGGATGCTGCCGCATCTTCTCTCTATGGTTCACGTGCTGCCAATGGTGTCATCATCATCACTACCAAGAAGGGTAAGGAAGGTAAGACTCACGTAAACTATGATATGCAGATCGGTTGGAGCAATATTGCCAAGAAGAGTGCTTTGGAAACCATGAACAGCGCCGAAATGAAGCAGTATTGGAAAGATGCACTCCAGGGTTACTTCGTATATTATGAAGGTATGGATGAGGCTACTGCTGCAGCTGCTGCAGCAGAAGAAATTCCTAGCTGGTTCTATAACTACAATACTAATGAGACAACTGATTGGTACAAAGAGGTTTATCGTACTGGTTTTACTACCGACCATCAGGTATCTATCAATGGTGGTAACGACCGTACTAAGTTCTTCACCAGTTTTGGCTACAACAAGGTGGAGGGTACCGTAAAGGGTAGCTCTTTCCAGCGTTATAGTGGACGTTTGAACTTGGATCACAAGGTAACTGACTGGTTCAAGATTTCTGCCAAGGAAATGCTGTCATTCTCTAATCAGGCTGGTTTCCGCGACCAGGGTAATCAGGCGCAGGGCTTCGGTACTACCGCTCCAATGTCTGTACTCTTCTCAATGGACCCTACCGCTCCTGTAAAGAACGAGGATGGTTCATATAACACTAGCGCTTCATTCTCAAAGAATGTTTCAAATCCAAACCTGATGTTCGGACAGGAGGGTGGTGAGCATGCTGAGACTTTGGATTCTGAGTTGATGCGTAGCTTGACCAATGTTGAGGGTGAACTCAAGTTGCCATTCAATCTGACATTGCGTTCAATCTTCGGTTTCGACTATATGACCAACAATATTCGTGAGTTCTGGGCTCCTAACAGTGGTAATGGTCAGTCGGTTAACGGTATGGGTCAGCGCTGGAACTACTCTAGCAAGACTTTGACTACATCCAACACCTTGAACTATGTTCGTAGCTTTGACAAGCATAATCTCACAGCGATGGTAGGTTATGAGGCAGAGAAGCGTAACTTGATGACATTGACAGCCAACTCTCAAAACTACTCTACACATAAGTTGCCAGAGTTGTCTAATGGTCAGGCTAACAGCAATGCCAGCTACACCAAATGTGCAACCATGATGTCTTGGTTGGGTAGCGTAAACTATAACTACGACAACAAGTATTACTTGTCTGCTAGCTATCGTCGTGATGGTTCTTCACGTCTTTCTTCAGACAACCGTTGGGCTGACTTCTTCTCTGTATCAGGTGCATGGCGCATCAGCAGCGAGAAGTTCCTCGAGGGCAACAACCTGTTCAGCGATTTGAAGCTCCGTCTCTCTTACGGTACCAATGGTAACTTGCCAACAGACTACTATGGCTATATGGGTACATACGCAACAACCGGCGGTTACGGTTCTGAACCAGGTATCTATTGGAGCAACATCTCTAATCCTTCATTAGGCTGGGAGAAGTCTCACAACTTTAACGTAGGTTTGGATTGGACACTCTTCAACCGAGTAACTCTTACATTCGATTACTATAACAAGTTGACTAAGGATCTTCTCTTCCTTTCACCAACTTCTTATGTAACAGGTTTCAGTTCATACTGGAACAATATTGGCGAGTTGAAGAATCAGGGTCTTGAGTTCTCTATCAGTTCTCAGAATATCCGCACAAAGGATTTTACCTGGACCACAGACTTCAACCTTACCAAGCAGAGTATCAAGGTAAACAAGTTGCCTAATGGTAACGACGTTCAGTATGGCGACGGAAACATGTATATCCTCCGTGAGGGCGAGTCTATGCATACATTCTTCTTGCCAAAGGCTAAGGGTGTAAACTCTGAGACCGGTTTGATGGAGTTCTGGATTGATCCTGAGGATGAGTCTAAGGGTGTAACCAACGAGTATATCAAGGCTGGTAGCACCATTGTAGGCAAGGGTGTGCCTGACTGGGTTGGCGGTATGACCAATACCTTCCGCTATAAGGATTTCGACCTTTCATTCATGATCTCATATCAGTTTGGTGCCGACATGTTCGATTATCCAGGTTACTTCCTTACCTATAGTGATGGTGTGCGTGTGGGTTCACTTAATGTATCTAAGCGTGTGGCTGGCAACTACTGGCAGAAGCCAGGTGACCAGACCGAGTTCCCACGTCCTATCTATAATAACCCATTCCGTTCTGATAAGTTCTCTACCCGTGAGATTATCTCAACAGACAACATCCGTGTGCGTGACATCACATTCGGTTGGACTGTGCCTTACTTCAAGAAGTATATCAGCAATTTGCGCATTTATTTCCGTGCAACAAACCCATTCCTGATTTACAACGCAGCTAAGGATATTGATCCAGATGTTGATATCAATGGTTATCGTCAGACCGATACTCCTACAACACGACAGTTCTTGTTCGGTCTCAACTTTAGTTTTTAATTAATTCATAGGAAAAAGGATATGAAAAAGATATATTTAGCATTGGGTATTGCCGCTAGCATGATGTTCTCATCATGCAGCGACTTCCTGGACCAGGAGCCATCTATAGAGTTGCCTACTGAGTCAGCTATCACAACTACATCAGACTTGCGTAATGCAGTAAATGGTATTGCTTATGTATTGACAGAAAACAGAATGACTTATGCGTCAGAATTCGCTCTCTTCGCAGATACTCGCTGCAACGATTTCAAGGTAACTGCAGACAACAATCAGTTGGGTGAACTCAGACTTTACAAGTACAATTCTAAAGGTTCATTCAATGATTATGCATATTTCGCATTCTACCAGGCTTTGGGTAATGTGAATAGCGCATTGAAGTCTATCGAAAATGGCCAAGTTGAAGGCGATGCGGCCGAAATCAATAACTATAAAGGACAGCTGTTAGCTTGGAGAGGTATGTTGCACTTCGACTTGGCTCGTATGTTCTGCCACATCCCTACTACTGTAGAGAATCCTGCAAGCGAACTCGGTCTGGTTCTTTCAGACCAGGTGTTTGACAAGGATTACAAGGGCACTCGTACAGATTTGGCATCTACATACACATTCATTATCAAGCAGTTTACAGATGCACTTCCTTTGTTGGAGAAGAAGTCTGATAATGGTTACTTCAACTATTATGCAGCTCTTGGTCTTCGTGCCCGTGCTTACCTCTATAATGGTCAGTATGCAGAGGCTTTGGCTGATGCCAAGGAAGTGATTGGTGAAGGTGGTTACAAAATGTTGAATCGCGACAATTACGTAGAGGCTTGGACTAAGGAGAAGGCAGATGAAACCATTCTGGAGTTCATGCAGACCGACAAGTATAACCAGCAGCGTTATGCTCCTGGTTACTATTGCGATGCGGATGGTTACTCAGAGAATGCTTTCAACGAGGAGGGTTACTTGTATAAGTATCTTGTTGCCAACAAGGATAAGGATATTCGTGCTGGCTTGATCAAGGATCAGTCTGCAGCTAGCTACAAGAAGGCTGCTGGTTTCTATCCTAACAAGTATCCAGGTCGTAACGGCAATCTCTATGTTAACAACACGAAGTTGCTCCGTCTCTCAGAGATGTATCTGATTGCAGCTGAGGCTCAGTGGCATCTTGATAACCCTGGTTCATACGATTTGGCAAAGACCAGTGCAAAAGCTGCTCAGTATATCAATGCTATCGACAAGAACCGTATTGCTGATTATACAGATAAGGCTTCTGTTACACTTGCAGACATTCTTCATGAATATGAAATCGAGATGTTCTGCGAGAACCAGATTACATTCGCTTACTGGCGTAATCGTCAGAGTGTAACAAACCAGGCTAATCAGGAGGTGAAGTACAATGATTACAATACAATCATGGCTATCCCGCAGTCTGAGATTGATTACAACAAGGCTCTTCAACAGAACCCAGAATATTAATTTTGATAATATTTTTAATCAAGATATAGGAATGCCATGAGTGGCATTTTCTATAAATCTCTCGGGAGAGGCTGGCTGTGAAGCTCGCCTCTCTTTTTTTTGTCTTTTTATTTGCGTATCTGATATTTTATTCGTAACTTCGCACCGTCTAAAGAAATATGGCTATGGAAGAGATAAGAAAATACCCAGTAGGAATGCAAACGTTCTCTGATATACGAGAGGGTAATTATGTGTACGTAGATAAGACAAGGTATATTGTCGATTTCTTGCGTAATGGTTCTAAATATGTGTTTCTGAGTCGTCCAAGACGATTCGGTAAGTCGCTTTTTGTCTCTACGCTCCAGGCATATTATGAGGGCAGGAAGGAACTGTTTGATGGTTTGGCACTTGGCGAATATGAGAAAGAATGGGTGAAGCATCCTGTTCTTCACTTCGACATGAGTACTGCCAAAAATCAGACACCCGAAGGGTTAGAAGAGATGCTGGGCTACATGCTTTCAGAATACGAGCAGGTCTATGGACGTGACGAACTGGCGGTGCAGCCGAGCCAGCGTTTGCAGTCTTTGGTAAAGCGTGCCTATAAGAAGACGGGTCAAAAGGTGGTCGTTTTGATAGACGAATATGATGCTCCTCTCTTGGATGTCGTGCATGAGAAGGAAAGTTTGATGCCATTGCGCTTGGTTATGAGGAAGTTCTATAGCCCATTGAAATATCTCGACCCTTGGCTGGAATTTACCTTTATCACGGGTATCACCAAGTTCTCTCAGTTGAGTATCTTTAGCGAGATCAATAATTTGGATAATATCAGCATGTTCGATCAGTATTCTGCTATCTGTGGTATCAGCAAGACAGAACTACTGACGGTGATGGAGCCTGATGTTGAGTTGCTAGCCAAGTCTTTGGGAAAAACTTTTGATGAAACGGTTGCCGAGTTGAGTTCATATTATGATGGTTATCATTTCAGTAAAAAATCAGAAGATGTGTTTAATCCGTTTAGTCTGGTTAAAGCGTTGAGAAGTAAGGAAATAGCAGCTTATTGGTTTAGTTCAGGTACTCCTGCATACATTATCAACACTTTACGCAAACATCATGTGGGGGTGATGGATATAGAACAGAAATCCGTAGGGGTGGATGATTTCGATGTCTCTCCTGAGCAGATGACTTCTGCTTTACCATTGCTTTATCAGAGTGGGTATCTCACCATCAAGAAGTATAACCCTATCTTGCAGAGCTATCAGCTGGATTATCCAAACAAGGAAGTGCGTGTAGGAATGGTTCGTTCCTTGGCTCCTAACTATCTCTCTCCAATATCGTTGAACAATAATAGTTTCATCTTCGACTTTTTGGAGCAACTATATAAAAATAATATGGATGGTGCTTTGCAGAAAATGCAGGCTTATCTCGCCAGTATCTCCAATCGACTTGCCAACAAGAACGAGAAGGACTTCCAAACGGTCTTTTATCTCATTTTTAATTTGATGGGTGCTTACATCTTGGTGGAGGAGGATAGTGCAATAGGCAGAGCAGATGCCGTTCTTCATATGCCGGATACAATCTATGTGATGGAACTGAAGTTTGATAAGACGGCTGAGGAAGCTTTGCAACAGATAGATGATAAAGGCTATCTCATTCCTTATTCAGCTGACGGCAAACGAATGGTAAAAGTAGGAATCAACTACGACAGCCAGAAGCGAACCATTGGTGAATGGAAGATAGCAGAAGGATAAATCACACTTTTGACGAATACAGGGGTAAGAATGCTGGCTGTAAAGCTCGCCTCTTTCCAAAAAACACGGACAAATTGAATTTGTCCGGACAAATTTGTCTGGTATATTATAATTCGTTGATTATAAGAAGATTATGAAGATGCCGGACAAACAACCGGACAAATTCAATTTGTCCGTGTTATATTTTTGGGGCATAAACACAGCTTTGTCATGGTGCAAACTATGACTTATGCTCCAGAAAACGGTGAGTTGAGGGGGAAGAAAACTATGAGTTGTATTTGTTAACACTTTGCGAGAACAGGTCTTTCATGGAGAAAAATGATAGTAGGATGCAATATTATCCCTTGTTTCTTGTTATTATGATATACAAACTGTTGTGGAAATGAAAAAGAAAATAGTTATAATGATGGTGCTGCTGCTTGCTGTTGTGGGAGCAAAGGCACAAGAAGTGGAGAATCCGGTAGGCAGATTCTCGGTAATTCCTCGTATTGGTGTATCTCTGGCTAACTGGAGCGGATTGACTCTGGAAACTTTGGATGGAACCTCGCTAGAGTCTAAGTATCAGGCAGGATTCATGGGTGGCGTAGATGTGGAATATCGCATAAATAAGAGCCTGGGTATTACGCTGGGTGCTTATTATGCCCGACAGGGTATGCGTTTCCCTGACTGCGAGTTGACTGAGAATGCTGAAAAAGGGGAATATACAGGTATTAAGAATCATCATGTGAACCTCGATTATATCCAGGTACCGCTCATGCTGAAAGCCTATCTTGTAGAGGGCTTGTCGGTGAATGCAGGCGTTCAGGTGGGATTCCTTTGTGGCGACGGCAAGGTGAAAAGAGAGGAAACCGACCTTCAGAAGGACAAGAACGGGTCGATTACATACAAGGAAATGCACGAAACCGAAGCTCCTTGGCCTGCCAAGAAGGTGGATGTAGCCATTCCTTTGGGCTTGAGCTATGAATATATGAACGTGATTCTGGATGCCCGTTACAACGTGAGCCTGACGAAGGCTGGCAAGGGTGATTGGGATAACTGTAAGAACAAGGCTCTGACCTTTACCGTGGGTTATCGTTTTACATTATAAAAGAATATTTGGATAGAAATAAGAAAAGCCTCAAATCCGCAAAGGATTTGAGGCTTTTACCTTATCTGATAATCAGATGATTCTATGATTCTTATCCAACCTGGCTTCCTGGCTTAACCTTGCCAAGGAGAGAAGTTACGTTCAATGAGCCGTCGAAGTTGACAGCACTCAGAATCATACCCTGACTCTCGATGCCCATCATCTTGCGAGGAGCAAAGTTGGCTACGAACAATACGTCCTTGCCGATCAGCTGCTCTGGCTCGTAGTAGGCTGCGATACCTGAGCAGATGGTGCGCTCTACGCCTGAGCCATCATCGATGGTGAACTTCAGGAGCTTCTTAGACTTCTTCACCTTCTCGCAGTTCAGAATGTGACCTACGCGGATGTCGAGCTTTTCGAAATCATCGAAGCTAACCTCTGGCTTGATAGGAGCAGCCTGTAGGAAGCTTCCTCGTTAGCCTTCTTGGTGTCAGCGAGCTTCTGGAGCTGTTTTTCGATAACCTCATCCTCAATCTTCTCGAAGAGCAATTCAGGCTCACCGAGCTGGGTACCAGCCTTGAGCAAATCTGTGCTGCCGAGCTGAGTCCACTCGAAGTTAGGCATATTGATCATCTTGCGGAGTTTCTCAGAAGAGAATGGCAAGAATGGCTCGAAGGCGATAGCGAGGTTGGCAACCAGCTGGAGAGAGATGTTCAGGATGGTCTCCACACGCTTAGGATCGGTCTTCCAAACCTTCCAAGGCTCACACTCTGTGATGTATCTGTTACCGATACGAGCCAGGTTCATAGCCTCCTTCTGAGCCTCACGGAACTTGAATACGTTGAGATACTGCTCTACCTTCTCCTTCACATCCTTGAACTCAGCGATAGCCTTCTCATCTACCTCCTGCAATTCACCACAGGCAGGAACTACGCCGCCCCAATACTTCTTGGTGAGCTGGAGGGCACGGTTAACGAAGTTACCGTAAACGGCAACCAACTCAGAGTTGTTGCGCTCCTGGAAATCCTTCCAGGTAAAGTTGTTGTCCTTGGTCTCAGGCGCATTGGCTGTCAATACATAGCGCAATACATCCTGCTTGCCTGGCAAATCTACGAGATACTCGTGCAACCATACTGCCCAGTTGCGAGAGGTAGAAATCTTATCATCCTCCAGGTTCAGGAACTCATTGGCTGGTACGTTGTCTGGCAGGATATAGTCGCCGTGAGCCTTCAGCATGGTAGGGAAGATGATGCAGTGGAACACGATGTTGTCCTTACCGATGAAGTGAACGAGACGTGTCTCAGGATCCTGCCACCACTTCTGCCATGTACCCCATTTCTCTGGATGTGCATCGCAAAGCTCCTTGGTGTTGGAGATGTAGCCGATAGGAGCATCAAACCAAACATAGAGCACCTTGCCTTCTGCTCCCTCTACAGGAACAGGAATACCCCAATCCAAGTCGCGTGTCATCGCACGTGGCTGAAGATCCATATCCAACCAGCTCTTGCATTGGCCGTAAACATTGGTACGCCACTCCTTGTGACCTTCCAGAATCCACTTCTTCAACCAATCCTGATACTTGTTCAATGGAAGATACCAGTTCTTGGTAGGCTTCTTTACGAGACCATGACCAGGGTTGTTCTTGTTGGTAGGGTTGATGAGCTCCTCAGGAGAGAGGGTAGCACCACACTTCTCGCACTGGTCGCCATAAGCTCCCTCAGCACCGCATCGAGGACATGTGCCCACGATATTACGGTCGGTAAGGAACTCGCCTGTTACCTCGTCGCAGAACTGCTCCTCTACCTTTTCTTCCAATACGCCCTTGTCATAGAGTGTGCGGAAGAAGTCTGAAGCAAACTTATTGTGAGTAGGCGAAGTGGTACGGCTGTAAATATCAAAAGAGATACCGAAGTCCTCGAAACTCTTCTTGATGAGGTTATGATAGCGATCAACCACCTCCTGTACGGTAATTCCCTCTTTCTTGGCACGGATAGTAACAGGTACACCATGCTCATCGCTACCGCCGATGAAGACAACATCCTGCTTCTTGAGGCGGAGATAGCGAACATAGATATCGGCTGGCACGTATACACCTGCCAGGTGGCCGATGTGCACACCACCGTTGGCATAAGGCAAAGCCGCAGTCACGGTAGTACGTTTAAATTTCTTTTGTTCCATATTAGCTAATATATTTTTGTTATTTGGCTGCAAAATTACAAAAAATGTTGGAGATAAGAAAGAATTATCGTCGCTTTTCTTACTTATATATATAATAAGGTGTAAAAAGCTGGGTTCTTTAGTGTTTTTATAGTAAGGATAGCGTAGGGCAGGATACAAAAAAAGGCCCTTCGCATCTCTGCAAGAGCCTCCCATCTTGTACATTTCCATCAGACTCCTCCCTGATAGGATTGTACCTAATTATTATCATTTACTTTTTCTACGAGCTTATTCGTTCTGACAACTTATGTTGTTGACCTTTTACAATCTAATTACCTTAGTATGTAGAAAACTTCCTCCTTATATATTTATATCTATAGAGAGATTTCTTACATTACGTTCATATAGGCGATAACGGCCAACTCTGCAAGAAGAATTACGAAACCAATCTTCTTTACTGCGTTTGTAATTTTAAAAATGCAATCCATAAATCTTAATAGTTTTGTTGTTAATAATTAAACTAGCGTTGTGCTAGCTTTCTTTTTACGTTTGCAAAGGTAATGCATTTTTTTATCCTATATGGGGTAATTTTTATTAGAATTAGCGATTTTCGTAAATTTAAAAGCTAATTTAAATCAATTATTATACCTTAGAGAATAGAAATCACCCCGTCTTGGACGATTTTGCTATTCGTTTTGTCTGTTTTTTTGTGCTACTTTTGTCTTTATGGGATAATATTTTCGTAATGACAAAAGAAAATAGCCATTCTAAAATAGGTTTGTAACTATTTTAAAATGGCTATTCTTCTATTTTTTTTCTCCCTTTTTCCCTTTATAAATCCAACTTTTTAGAGCGAATGATAGGAAAAAACGGATTTTTATCCTTTTGCATATATCTTCTTTATGATTATAAATGTCCTCTTTCTGCCCAATCGCCTCTGTCGAGGGTTCTGTATCCCACGGCTTCTGCTATATGGTCAGGCTTAATCTGTTCACTTTCTGCCAAATCAGCAATGGTTCGTGCCACTTTCAGTATTCTGTTATAGGCTCTGGCTGACAAAGAAAGTTTCTCCATTGCCATTCGGAGCAGTTCTATACCTTGTTCGTCGGGTTCGGCAAACTGATGAATCATTCTTTCGGTCATCTGGGCGTTGCAATGGATGCCTTTATAATCTTTGAATCTTTCGGCTTGAACTTCTCTTGCCTTGATGACTCTTTCTCTGATCTTGGCACTTGGCTCACCTGGTGCTGCCTTCGATATGTCCTGGAAAGGAACGGGACTGATTTCGCATTGGATGTCGATGCGGTCGAGTAACGGACCCGAAATCTTGTTCATGTATCTTTGAATCTGGCCTGGCGTGCAGACACAGCGATGTGTCGGATCACCATAATATCCGCATGGGCAAGGGTTCATACTTGCCACAAACATGAATGAACATGGGTAATCTGTAGAATATTTCGCTCTGCTGATGTTGATATGGCGGTCTTCCAATGGCTGGCGGAGTACTTCCAGAGTGGTTTTATTGAACTCCGGAAGTTCATCGCAGAACAGAACGCCATTATGGGCGAGCGATATTTCTCCCGGTTGTGGTGAAGTTCCTCCGCCTACCAGAGCCACTTGAGAGATGGTATGGTGAGGAGACCGGAACGGGCGTTGGGAAATGAGTGATACATTCTTGCCCAGTTTGCCTGCAATGGAGTGAATCTGTGTTGTTTCCAGACTCTCAGATAGCGTGAGGGGAGGAAGAATGGACGGCAAACGTTTTGCCATCATCGACTTTCCGGAACCTGGAGGACCTACCATAATCAGGTTGTGTCCGCCAGCCGCAGCCACTTCGAGCGCTCTTTTCACGTTCTCCTGACCGCGAACATCGGCATAATCGTATTCACAATGTGCCTGGTTTTCGTAAAATTCCTTGCGGGTGTCAACGATTGTAGGAGAAGGATTGCTTCTGTCGCTCATGAATTGTATGACTTCGAAAAGCGTTTTCATGCCGTAAACCTCAAGATTGTTTACGACAGCCGCTTCCCGAGCGTTCTGTTCCGGCACAATCAGTCCCTTAAAGTGCTCTGCTCTGGCTCTGATGGCTATCGGTAGGGCACCTTTGATAGGCTGGAGCGTACCGTCAAGGCTCAGCTCGCCTACCATCATGTACTCTTTCAGATGATCTTCGGGAATGTTGTTGTTGGCGCCTAGAAGTCCGATTGCAAGCGGCAAGTCGAAACTGCTGCCCTCTTTCCTGAGGTCAGCTGGAGCCAGATTGATAGTGATGTCGGCTATCGGAAATTTGAAGCCGCTATACTGGAGAGCTGCTGAAATTCGGTTACGGCTCTCCTTGACCGCCTCGTCGCCTAAGCCTGTGAGGTGGTACATGACGCCTCTGTTGAGGCTTACTTCTACGGTTACAGTAGTTACTTCTAGTCCGTTAACTGCTGCACAATATGTCTTTACTAACATATAGGCGTGCTTTTTATGGGTTCTTGACTAGCTCGAAAGTATTTATTTTAGCAGTTGGTCGAGCTTATTGTAAAGCTCTTGCTTTTTCATGCCTCGGGCGATGATTTTACCATTTTGAAGTATGATGTTGTCAGGAAGGTTTTCCAATCCCAACTTCTTCAAGGTCTTGTCTTCCAGCATTTCGCCGTTGCAAATGATAGGGCATGCGATAGAGTCGCGCTTGATGTTGTTCTTGCATTCGCTCTTGCTGGCATCCAGACAGAAAGCCATCAGCTTAAGCTTGCCGTTCGATTTCTTCTGACGGCTCTTCAGTTCGCGCTGCATATCCTGGCTGTCATAGTTATAGGTAGCCCAGGTGTAGATTACGGCAACCGGAGCGCTGCTCATTTCTGTACTAGAAACGAGTTTCCCGTTGATATCGTATGCTGTAAATGAAGGCAGGGTTGCACCGGTGCCTACATTCTTCATGGTTTCTGCCAACTGCTTCATCTTAGCCAACTGTCCGTTTTTAGGCTGTTCCTTCTCTACGATATTGATGAGTGAGAGCGCCTTGCGGTAATCAGGTTGTGTAGAAGTGATGAAGTATTTTCTGATCAGATAGATGCTGCACACAGAATTCGGATGTTCTCTGACGAAGTCTTCAGCATGCTTTTTAGCCTCAGGTGGCGTATCTTTCAGGATGTTCTGGCGGAATTTTGTCATCAGTTCGTTATCCTCGGTTCCGCTTACCTCCATTTCCTTAAGGTGCGAAGCATCTGCCTTGATCTCTACTGATTTGCCCGATTTTGCGAAGATAGGCTGCTCAGAGAAATTAGGGAAAACAAGCATAATGGTAAAATCTTCCTTACATTCGGTTTCGAAAGTGAAACGGCCGCCTTCTACCTTGATGGTGTCAACGCCTTCGAAGCCCCCGTCAGGACTGTATACATAAAACTCGCCTTGATTCATATTGAGAAATTTGCCTTCAAACTTGAAATGCCCACTGCTAACACCACATGATGTTAAGACCAGCGTAATGAATAAAATGAGGATGTAAGCAAATTTTTTCATAAGGAAAAACTTTAAGGTGCCGCGAGCGGGACTCGAACCCGCACAGCCATTACTGGCCAAGGGATTTTAAGTCCCTCGTGTCTACCAATTCCACCATTGCGGCATGGTAAACGTTAAGAGTTGAGCGGAAAACGGGACTCGGACCCGCGACCCCAACCTTGGCAAGGTTGTGCTCTACCAACTGAGCTATTTCCGCGTTATGTGGGTGCAAAGGTAATGCTATTTCTTTAAATCTCCAAACGATTTACATTTTTTAAGATAAGAAAGCGCCATTTTTTTTCGTTTGCCCTCCATTTCTGCTTAGTTTCCCACGTATATATCGGTTCCTTGGCCGCCGTAGGTTACCCGATATTGCATCAGCGGCTTGTCGCTTTTGCTCTTTCCGCCGCTTGTGATGGTTCCGTTTTCCAGGCTGTAGATGCGTTTGCATTTGTCGCAAATTACCGATTGGCGGTTGCCGGTCCATTCCAGCGGATAGTTGGTGCCGCCATATTGTTCCAGACAGTTGGGGCATTGGCGGTCCCAGGCTACAGGTCCGCTGAAGTTTGTAAGTCCCATGATGAAGCCATTCTTCCTGGCATCTTTAGGGTCGTTGCCCGCTCCCAAATAGGTATAGTTGGCATAATTCTCCTTGGCTGTAGAGAGGATGATGGTTTCCGTCTGGTTTTTCCCATCGTTTAATGTAGAATAGATATTCCAGGCTCCTTTCACCTTTTTGGCGCTAACCATCGTGTAGACGCCCGTTCCGTTGAGGGCTGTTTCCCAGACTTGTGCCCGGATGGTATTGTGACTTGAAATAGAACTGGCAGGGATATTTGGTGCTGATGCTGTTTTCTGCATCGCACGAACAAAGTAAGAGCATAGCTATTCCAGCCATGCTCTTCACCTTATTATATATATATACCTTATTATATATGCTATTCTTCATGCAGAAACCTTTCTGTCTTTATTTCAGAAGATTCTTCTCGGCATTCTCCATGCGCTCGAAGTGGAACTCAGAGAGGGTCTGCTCCATCAGTGCCTGAATCTTGTCGTTGCAGAGATTGCCGATGCTTCCCTCATGGGTATGATGGATATCCTTGTTAGGCTTGAATTCGCCAGCCTCGATTTCCAGTCCTACTTTCTTGTAAGCATCACGGAAAGGCATGCCGTTGGCAGCAAACTGGTTTACTTCTTCTACTGAGAACATAGGGTCGTAGCGAGGATCGTCAAGGATATGCTCGTTCACCTCCATCTTGTTGATGATGTAGGCAGCCATCTGCAGGCAGTCTTTCAACTCGTCGAAGGCAGGGAGGAACACTTCCTTGATAATCTGAAGATCGCGGAAATAGCCCACTGGCAGGTTGTTCATGATGAGCATTACCTGCTGTGGAAGGCTCTGGAGCTTGTTGCTCTTGGCGCGAATCAACTCGAATACGTCTGGGTTCTTCTTGTGAGGCATGATGCTCGAACCGGTGGTGCACTCCTTAGGCAACTTCACGAAGCCGAAGTTCTGACAGTTGAACATGCAGGCATCGAAAGCCATCTTTGCCAAAGTTCCTGCCACGGTAGCCATGGCGAAAGCTACGTTGCGCTCCATCTTTCCTCTACCCATTTGTGCATAAACCACATTATAGTCCATGCTGTCGAAACCGAGAAGTTCGGTGGTCATGGTGCGGTTCAATGGGAATGAACTTCCATAGCCGGCAGCGCTACCCAATGGGTTGCGGTTGGTCATGCGGTAAGCAGCCTGAAGGAAGAGCATGTCGTCGGCAAGTCCTTCAGCATAAGCGCCAAACCAGAGACCGAAGGATGAAGGCATAGCCACCTGCAGATGGGTGTAGCCAGGCATCAGCACGTTCTTATACTGGTTGCTCTTCTGAATCAGCTCGTCGAAGAGAATCTTCACGGCATCCACAATCTCCTTCAATTCGTGACGGGTGAAGAGCTTGAGGTCTACCAGAACCTGGTCGTTGCGTGATCTCCCGAATGAATCTTTTTGCCCATGTCGCCCAGTTTCTGGGTGAGCATCAGTTCTACCTGGGAATGAACATCCTCCACGCCGTCTTCTATTACGAATTCGCCCTTGTCGGCGATGGCGTAGATGTTTTTCAGTTCGGCAAGGAGCTGGGTGAGTTCATCTTTCTCCAGGAGTCCGATGCTTTCGAGCATGGTGATGTGTGCCATACTGCCCAGCACGTCATACTTGGCGAGATAGAGGTCGAGTTCGCGGTCTCTTCCTACGGTGAATCTTTCAATTTCCTTGTTTACTTCGAAGTTCTTTTCCCAAAGTTTATGTGCCATAATTTCTTTATTTATTAATCCTGGTAAGGAATCATCGCAAGCGCATCAGCAATTTTTTCGATGCCTTCCTGCAATGGCTTCTTCACCATACCCTTGATAAACATGTTAAGTTCTGCCTTGATGGTGAGTTTCATTTTGCATGAGAACTCGCCTGTAGGGAGCAGCTGAATCCAGAAGTTGAAAGGAACAGGGCTGTTTTCTGTTTCAAACTTGATGGTTTTAGGCTCCTCGCGGTCGATGATGCGCATCTTGATTTCACCCACCATAGGTGCTGTGATAGAGATGCTGTCGCTATCAAACTTGAGGTCCTTCAGCTTTTCCATTTCCTTTCTCTTGTCTTCAGGAATCTGGTCTTTCACCTGCTCGAATCGGTCTTTGAGCAGCTGCAGGTTGTTCAGATCGCTCAATGTACGGTAAACAGATTCCTGTTTGTGAGGAATCTGTTTGATATTACTTTCGAATGTACTTGTACTCATTATTGATGGGTCAGCTTGTTTACTTCTTCCAGTTAGCTGGATCCTTGCGCCACTCGTGGAGCAGCTCTACGTCTTCCTGCTTGATATAACCAGTCTCGAGAGCCTCTGCCACTACGTGCTCATAGTCGGTAAGAGTAACCAGCTTCACGTTAGCATCAGCAAAAGCCTTCTCGGCGATAGGGAAACCATAGGTATAGCTAGCTACCATGCCCACAATCTCGTTGCCGTTCTTGCGGAGAGCCTCTACTGCCTTGAGAGAGCTGCCGCCGGTAGAAATCAAGTCTTCTACTACCACAACCTTAGCCTTAGGGTCGAGCTGACCTTCGATGAGGTTCTGCATACCGTGATCCTTTGGTTTAGAACGAACGTATACGAAAGGCATGTTCAGTTCGTCAGCAACCAAAGCACCCTGCGCGATGGCACCAGTAGCTACTCCGGCTACAGCATCAGCCTCAGGGAACTGCTCCAGGATAGCGTGAACGAGCTCAAGCTTTACATAATTGCGGAGTTCTGGGAATGAGAGAGTCTTGCGGTTATCGCAATAGAATGGTGACTTCCAGCCAGAAGCCCATGTGAATGGATCATTAGGCTGCAACTTGATTGCCTTTACTTTCAATAACTTAGATGCGAATTCTTTCTTCAGTTTGTCCATAATCTTTAAAGGATTAAATTATTATTAATTATTTTGCAAAGGTACAATGATTTTTGCACACGGCGGCTATATTTAGGGTTAAAATGTTTTAACTCTCGGCAAAAAGGGCCTTTAGTCGTGTGCGAAACCTACAGTCAGCACGCTTATCTTCATCTTTCCGGCTGCTTTTATCAGGGTTTCCGCACAGGAGATGATGGTGGCTCCGGTGGTGCATACGTCGTCGATGATGAGGATATGTTTGCCCTCAAGTTGCGTGATGGGGTGCTCGCCCTGCCCGTCATGATAGGTTGCTGCGGCTTCAAAAACCTGGCTCACGTTTTCCTGTCTTTCCTGCCGGTTCTTGTGGGTTTGGCTTTCGCTAAACTTTTTCCTTCTTACGGCATCCTTGATGATGGTCAGATGGGTGAGTTGCTGGATGCCTTTGGCGATGAGAAGACTCTGGTTATAGCCGCGTTCTTTTTCTCGTTTTCGGGTGAGCGGGATGGGGATGATGGCGTCTATTCCGTCGAAGAACTGAATGCCTAAGCCCTTCTTTGCCAGCATTCTGCCCAGATAGATTCCCATTTCAGGATGATGCATGTATTTCAGTTGGTAGACGGCTCTAGCCGATGTGGCATGGCTGATGTGATGAAAGAGAGCGCAGCAGCGTTCGATGGGAATCAGATGCCAGAAGAGTTTTGCCATCTCGTTGTCGTAGGGCTGTTTCCAGGTATCGGTTCTCGGCATGCGGAACAGACATTTTATGCATATCATCTCCTCCCCGCCAGCGAGCACATTTCCGCAGATGGCGCAGGTTCGGGGGAAGAATAAATCTAATATGTCTCTTAACAGGCTGGTACGCATGGCTTTACTCTTAATTTTGAGGTTTGGATATTGAACTTGATGCTTTGCTTTAGAATTCCTCTTCGAAATCGATGTCTCCCAGATCTTCTTCCTTCATCCGGTCGATGCATTTGTGGATAACCTCCATGCTGTATCCTCTTCCCAGGGCAAAGCGGATGAGTTTCATCGAGCGTTCATAGTCGTTCTTTGCCTTGATGGTTTTATATTTGTTTTTCATCAGGGGCAGGAGGGTTTTCATATACAGGTCGTCTTCAATCTCTTCGAAGATAGGGTCGGAGATGTCCTTCGGAATATGTTTCATCCACAGCGCCTGTTCCACCTTCCGGCGTCCCCACTTGTTGTATTTTATCTTGTCGTTGATAAAGAAGCGTGCGAAACGTTCGTCGTCGATGAATTTCTTCTCGGTCAGGAAATCCATGTTTCTGGCGATGGCATCTTCGGGCAGTTCCCACTTCTTCATCTTGTCGATCATCTCTTGCGAGCAATGTTCGGCTTGGGTGCAGAGGGTGGTGAGCTTCAGGAGCGCCTGCTGCTCGGTCATCGGCTTTTTATACTTTGAACTTTGAGATTTGAACATGATAATTTTACTTTGAACTTTGAGATTTGAACATTGAACTTTATGATTTGCCGGCTCGCATCATTCTCTGCTTTCCGAAGGCATCTTCCTTTGTATCAATAGCTTTAAAACCCAATCCTTCCAGCATTTCCCTTGTTTCTTTTTCGTAGATAGGATTGATTTCGAAGTATAATGCACCTCCGGATTTGAGGGCAGAAGAGGCATATTCGGCGATGGCCCTATAGAACTTCAGCGGGTCTTCATCGGGAACGAAGAGGGCGATTCCGGGTTCGTGTTCCAACACATTCTTCTCCATATCCGCTTTCTCCTTTTCGCAGATATACGGGGGATTGCTCACGATGATGTTCCATCTTCCGGTATCCGATGTTTCCGCCAATTTCATCGGGCATCCTCGATATTCTATTTTTACGTTACCGGCATCCAGAAGCGCAATATTTCCCTGTGCTATCTTCAAGGCATTTTCCGAAATATCCCAACCCGTAACCTCCGAGCCGCCGATGTCCAGTCCCAGCGTAATGGCGATGCAGCCCGAACCCGTACAGATGTCCAGGATGCGGATGGTATTTTCTTCCTTCTCTCCTTCCGTAATCCCTTTGTTTTCAGTCGCATCTTTTTTTATCCACTCGCAGAGTTCCGCCGTTTCGGGTCTCGGAATCAGCACGCCCGGCTCTACATGGAAGGTTCTTCCTGCAAAGTCAGCTTCGCCCAGAACATACTGTACAGGTTCGCCTTTTTGCAATCTTCTGATAATTTCTTCCAGTTTTCTTTCTTCATCTGCAGATAATTCATTAACTTTGCCGCAGATTATGTCGGTCAGAGTCATTCCGTACTTCACATCAAGCACGGTGCGGACGATAGCCTGTGCTTCGCCCGCCTCATATAGAGGGGTAATGGATTGCCAAAGTTGTTGATACGTTTTCATCTCTAAATCGTATATTATGATTTGAGAGCAAAGGTACGACATTTTATCGAAAAGTAAGTAAAAAACGAAGAAAAGTTTTAGATATGGAACAAAATAATGTTTCTTTTCAGAATGTGAAGACGGGCGAACCGTTGTCGCAAAAGGAAATAGACGAAATGTTTATGCGCCGCTGTCTGCAGCTGGCGAAAAACGGAAGAGAGAATGCCAAACCCAATCCGATGGTGGGAGCCGTTATCGTGAGTGGGGATGGTAGAATCATCGGCGAAGGCTATCATGTAAGATGCGGAGAAGGGCATGCTGAAGTCAACGCCTTTGCATCTGTTAAGCCCGAGGATGAGCATCTATTAAGCCAAGCTACCATCTATGTGAGTCTCGAACCCTGCTCTCATTATGGCAAGACGCCGCCTTGCGCCGATTTGATAGTAAGAAAAGGAGTAAAGCGATGCGTTTGCGGCTGCGTAGATCCCTTTGCCAAGGTTCAGGGCCGCGGTATCCGCAAGATTCGCGAGGCAGGCATTGAAGTAACTGTAGGCGTTCTGGAGGCGGAATGTCTCGAACTCAACAAGCGCTTCATCACCTTTAACACCCATCAGCGTCCTTACATCATCCTGAAATGGGCGCAGACCGCGAATGGCTTTCTTGACAACGGGGGTAGGGGTATGGCTATTTCCTCGCCTTTCACCAAGATGCTCTCCCACAAGTTGCGTGCTGAGAACGATGCCATCCTCATAGGCCGCGTAACCGATGAGCGCGACCACAGTCAGCTCAACGTTAGAGATTGGAGCGGCAAGGACCCGATGCGCCTGGTCATCGACCGCCATCATCCTTGTTTCGAAGGTCTGGATTTCTCACGGGGCAAGACGGAAGTGTTGCAGCAAATCATGCAGTACTTATATAATAATAAGGTGCAGTCGCTGATAGTAGAGGGAGGCGCCATCACCCATCAGGCATTCCTCGATGCTGGACTTTGGGATGAAATCAGGGTAGAAACGTTGTTGTCCACATCTGTGGAAAACTCCGTAACTTCAGGAACGCCAGCGCCTATGCTTCCTCATAACGTCCGGTTAATCAGCCACGAGGCGTATGATGGAAATGTTATCAACACCTACGAGCGGATGTAATCTTCTCATAGATTTGCTTTTCCCTTCGACCAGCGATTTTCAATTCACAGATGACACAGATTTAGTGGCGTATGCCCAATTCAACATTTAACATTCAACACTTAACATTCAAAAAAATGAGTAACAGATTTACATCGCGTCTGAGCGATGACGACGATTTCAAGCGAGACGAACTGATACGTAAGATAGAGCATTCGGTAGAGCAGATGACGCTCTCAGAACTGGAAGCTCTGTCCTACGATATGTTTACCAAGGGTTATATGGAGGATTATTAGATTCCTGTTTTAACACAAATAGCTTCGAAGACTGATGCAAGTACTTACGAAAGCCGATAAATAATGAGGTTTCTGTCCAACAATTAGACGCCGGTGTCTAATTGTTGGACAGTTTGTTTAATGAGGCTTTTTATCTAAGGAATTGATTATCAGGAGAAATGCTGTTTTGGCACGGCTCTTGTCCTTATCATGCCAAAATGAAGAAGATTATGAAAAGAATAGGAATATTGATAGGATGGTTGGTTTGGGCGGCTGGTGCCTCGGCACAGAGCTGGAGCCTTGACGACTGCATGAAATACGCCGTGGAGCACGCCACGGAGGTGAAGCGGGAGGTGGTGAATGCCCGCCAGCGCAAGCAGGATTACCAGCATGCTGTGGCAGGATTCCTGCCTACCGTTACGGGCGGCGTGCAGGGACAGTACGCCTGGGGACGAAACATCGACCCGGAAACCAATACTTATAATAATGTAACGACATTCAACAACTATTATCAGCTTTATGCCGAACTGAATGTCTTCGACGGTTTCGCCACCATCAACGCCTTGAAGCAGGCTAAGTTGAGTCGGGATTATTCAGCCACGGCGATGCAGAAGATTCAGGACGACCGTGCCATCGACGTGATGCAGAAATATGTGGATGCTGCCTATGCTGAGGCAAGCATTCGGATAGCAAGCGAGAAACTGAACGAAAGCAAGCGGATGCTGGCTAAGATGAAGCGACTGTATGAACTGGGCGAAAAAGGCCGACCGGATGTGGTACAGATGGAATCGCAGGTGGCAGAAGATGAATACAATCTTACGCATCAGGAGAATGTGGCAAAACAGAGTCTGCTCGCCTTGAAATCGGCGATGAATTTTCCGGTGGATGAAGAACTGAAAATTCTGATTAATGAGGAGCAGAATTTGAAGTTAACGTCTGATAATAAAGAGGTTTCTGAATCTGGAGTAAACTACGAAACCGTTTACCAGGGCTTCCAGCATATTTCTCCCGATTTGAAGTCGGCAGAATACGAAGTAGAGCGGGCACGGTATGATTACAAGATTGCAAAAGGCAGATTGCTGCCATCACTCTCTCTCGGTGGCGGCATTTCTACCAACTATTATAAGAATCTCTCTCAGAAAGGGCAATACGATGGGTTTGCCTCGCAGTTTCGCAACAACCAGGGCGAATACCTCGCATTGACCCTTTCCATACCTATTTATAATAGCGACCGCTGGCACAGCGTGAAGAAGGCACGCAACGACTGGCAACTGGCGCAAGTGAACCTGGAGGAAACCCGTCGCAAGCTTCACGACCAGATAGCCCAGGCGGTAATGGATGCAGAGGGTTACGCCAAGGAGTTGCATCAGATGCAGAAGAAGGTGGCCTCCGATTCGCTCGCCTATCACATGTCGAGCCGGAAGTTTGAGGAAGGAATGCTTTCCACCTTCGACCTTCATACCGCAGCCCAAACGCTTCTGGAAAGTAGAATCAAGGAACTCCAGATGCAGATGCTGCTCATTATCAAACAGAGGGTGGTTGCTTATTACCAAGGAGAAAATTTAATTAAATAAACCTGGAGAATGCAAGTGAATTCTTCACTTTTCGTTCTTCACTCTTCACTTAAATTATGGATATAAAGATAGAAAAGAAAAAATATCTCGTGCCTCGCAAGTATTGGGCATGGATTGGCGGAGGAGCGGTTTTGATCACAGTCCTCATTTGGTTGGGATTGAGCAATTTCTCTTCCACCCTGAAGGTGGATAGGAAGGGATTGAGCATCGGAACCGTGGAGAAGGCGCAGTTCAACGATTATGTTTCGGTGGATGGACAGGTGGTTCCTATCTCCGTGGTGCAGATCAGTTCCGAGGAAGGCGGTATCGTTCTGGAGAAAGTGGTGGATGAAGGTGCCCACGTAAACAAGGGCGATGTGATCGTGAAACTGAGCAATTCGAATCTCGATCTGGAGATTCTGAATGCCGAGAGCGAACTTGCCGAAAAGCAGGACATGCTTCGCAACACCCAGATTTCGATGGAGCAGGACCGCCTGAACAATAGCAACGAGGAACTGTCGCTTTCGCAGGATGTCATTACCAAGCGCCGTTCCTATCAGCATCAGGAGGCGTTGCACAAGGAAGAACTCAATTCGCGCGAGGAGTATCTCATGGCAAAGGAAGATTACGACCTTGCCGTCAAGAAGCATGCGCTCATCAGCAAGCGATTGAAGAAGGATGCACAGCTCCGCCGTTCGCAGATGGAGCAGATGGGCGATAATCTGGAAGCCATGCAGAAGAATGTGCAGCTGGTTCGCCAGCGCAAGGAGAAACTGAATATCCGCAGCACCATTTCGGGCGAAATCGGTTTGCTCGATGTGGAACTGGGACAGAGCATTTCTGCCGGACAGAAGATTGGCGTCATCAACGACCTCAGCGATTTCAAGGTGCAGGCGCAGGTGGATGAGCATTACATCGACCGGGTAAAACCGGGGCTTACTGCCACCTTCGACCAGAACGGCAAGCATTATCTCCTGCAGGTCCGCAAGGTTTATCCCGAGGTAAGAGACGGCAGGTTCCGCATCGACTTCGTCTTCAAGGGTGTTCGCCCAGGCAACATCCGAACCGGTCAGACTTATTATGTAGATTTGCAGCTCGGTCAGTCGAAGCAGGCAATAATTATCCCTAAAGGCACGTTTTATAGTGTAACGGGCGGTCAATGGATCTTTGTATTAGACAAGAGTGGCAAGAAGGCTTATCGCCGCAAGATAACCATCGGTCGCCAGAATCCTCAGTATTATGAGGTGATTGAGGGCTTGGAGCCAGGCGAGCAGGTTATCGTTAGCGGCTATGAAGCCTATAAGGATAATGATGTATTAGTTTTTAATTAGTAGTGATTAGTTAGTAATGATTAATTAGTAGTGATTAGTGATAAATTGGGCTAACGCCCTTGAAACAGGATATTGATATGAATCATATTATTAACGCATTCAAGAATCTGCCTCGAAGAGGCCAGCACAATTTCGTGAAGATATTGTGTCTCTCGCTCGGATTGGCAATCAGTTCGGTAATTATTGCCGAGATTTATTTCGAGCAGACTTACGATACGTACTTTCCAGGATGGGAAAGGACGTATCTGATTTCGGAAGTGGGTACTAACCATGGCGAAACCATGGAGTTTACCAATACTTCAGGAGCCACCGCCCAAGGTGTAAAGCAATATGCGCCTATGGTGGAAGCTGCTACCAGTACTCTCTATTTTTATGATGATGCCCAATGCAAGATGGAAGACCAGAACATCATTTCTGCCAATATCAGGATGGCAGACAGTTGTTTCTTTGATGTCTTTCCACAGAAGATATTGATAGGCAAGGCTAAACAGATTCTATCCCAACCCTTATCCTGTCTCATCGATTCAGAAACGGCAGCAAAGATTGGCGGTAATGTTGTAGGTAAGCATTTCACGCTTTCTAATTATCCGGGAACCACTTTTACCATCTATGGTGTTTTCGAAACGTTTCCCTGGGGTTCTTCCTTTCATGGTACGCAGGTGATTCTGTCGAGGTGTAGTGTGCCATACGTATATTCCTACGATGGCAGAGGCCAATGGGTGGGAAATGATTCCTATAGGTCCTACATCAGGTTGGCAAAGGGGCATGAGGCAAAAGAACTCAAGCCTTACGTGAATAAGATGCGAGAGGATCATTTCCCTTTGAAGGAGATGAAGAATATGGGAATAGAACTGAACTATGATTTCACGGTATTGAGCGATGTTTACACCCAAAATCCTTATATCAAGAAGATGGGATGGATTATGGGAATTATCGCTTTTGTCCTCCTCTTCACTTCTGTGATGAACTATCTGCTTATCATCGTGGGAAATCTCGTGGGTCGTTCTCGCGAAATGGCTGTCCGTAAGTGCTATGGTGCCGAATCGAAGAACATTCATGCCATCATTTTCTCTGAGGCTTTGGTGCATGTGGGGCTGTCGGTTGTTCTTGCTGCAGGTCTTGTATTCCTTTGCAGGGAACCATCGAAAACTTCCTCTCTGCTCCGGTAAGCACGTTGGTGCTTAATCGTGGCAGTTGGATATTGGTGGCTATCTGTATTCTGGTACTGCTGGTTGGCGGCTTGCTGCCAGGTTGGCTTTACAACAGGATTCCTGTAGCCATCGCTTTCCGTGGTTATAATGAGAATCGCAACCAATGGAAACTTGGTTTGCTGGGCATCCAGTTCGTTATCTCTGGTTTGCTGTTCAGTTTGCTTTACATCGTGAATGGTCAATACCAGCTGATGTTGGGGCTCAATCCTGGGTATGATTACGATCATGTAGCGATTGTTTCGATAGATGCCAGCAATAGAGACCAGCGCAACCAATGTCTGGCAGAAATCAGACGGATGCCGAATGTCGAGGATTGCAGTTCGACTTTTAATGTTCCGCTCGATGGGTATGATCGTAGTGGAAATATGGTTGGAGTACCTGGCGACGAGAAGAATACCTTTAATATCATGGAGATGTCGGGAGTGGACGACAATTTCTTCAAGATGATGAATATTCCTATCGTTCAGGGTTCTTTCTTTACGGAAAGAAATGACAGTTGCCGACAGGTTATTATTGATGAACGAGGTGCTGAGAAACTCATCAAAACGTGGCATTGGAAGGATGGCGTAGTTGGCAAGCAAATTACCTGTACGGGACATGATAATAATATCTTTACCATTTGTGGCGTGAGCAAGAATATTCGCTGGGGTGCTGTGGAAACCGGGGGTGATGGAATGAATGAATTTCCTGACTTGTATTTCTATTCAGCCAAGACGGCTTACTACATGTTGGTTAAGTTTAAAGAACTAAGGGATGAATCGTTGTCAGAGTTGCAATCGAAGGTGCAGGCGATGTATCCGAACAATAAGGTCATCGTGAAGAGTTATGTTTCTGAATTGGCTAACCAGTATGCTTCCCAGCTCAATTTCCGCAACGGAATCCTGGTTGCCGGCATCGTAACGATGATTATCGCCCTCTTCGGATTGGTGGGCTATACGAGTGATGAGGTGAACCGCCGCCGCAAGGAGATTGCGATCAGAAAGGTGAACGGGGCGAAGGTGAAGGATATTCTTCGCATCTTCCTGAAGGACATCATGAAGATTGCCTTGCCTTGCATCATCGTGGGCGACTTGGGGGCTTGGCTGATAGCCAGACAATGGCTGATGTCGTTCAGCGAGAAGATTACGATGACGCCTTTGCTGTTTATCGGCGTTACCATCATCTTGCTCGTCATCATCGGGCTTTCCGTCGTCATCAACTGCTACAAGGTGGCGAATAGTAATCCTGTGAAGTATCTCAAGGATGAATAAGTCTCCCACAGATTTTCACAGATGACACAGATTTAAGGGCGTATACCCTAATTTAACATTCAACATTTAACACTTAACATTGAACAAAATGATAAAAATAGAGAATCTTTGCAAGTCTTTCCGCACAGAAGATGTGGAGACGATTGCTTTAAATAACGTATCTTTCACAGTAGAAGACGGCGAGTTTGTTGCCATTATGGGACCATCAGGTTGCGGCAAATCCACCTTGCTCAACATCCTCGGTTTGCTCGACAACCCAACTTCGGGAAAATATTTCCTGGGTAATCACGAGGTGGCAAACCTGAAGGAAAAGGAGCGTACGGATGTGAGAAAGGGAGAAATCGGATTTGTGTTCCAGAGCTTCAACCTGATAGATGAATTGAACGTAGAGGAGAACATCGAGCTTCCTCTTACCTACCTCAACATTCCGAAGGCGGAGCGCAAGGCAAAGGTGCAGGCGATTATGAAGCGAATGGCCATCAGCCATCGTGCCAAGCATTTCCCTCACCAGCTTTCGGGCGGTCAGCAGCAGCGAGTAGCCATTGCCCGTGCCGTGGTCTTCGGTCCCAAGCTCATCCTAGCCGATGAGCCTACGGGTAACCTTGACTCCAAGAATGGAGCCGAGGTGATGCATCTGCTTACTGAGCTGAACCACGAGGGCACCACCATCGTCATGGTAACGCATAATGAGCATGATGCCAAGATAGCCCATCGCACCATCCGCCTGTTTGATGGACAGATTGTGGAAACGGAGGGCAATCAGCTTTAGTGCTTCTGTCACTTCTGAGGGGCATCCGATGCTTTGTTAGAAGAGAAAAGTCATAAATCGCTTGGTGTTAGCCTCTTTCTGCTTCAGCTCTTCTTCCATTCTCTGTATTGCCATCTTGAAGAAGAAGCGAATGAGGTGCTCGTCGGTTGCTTCCGTACGAATCATACGGAGGACAGAAATGTATTCCTGTCGGGCTTCGGATGGGATGATGAGGAGAGGATGATTCAATCTTAAGAGAATGTAGTTGCTGATGAGTCGTCCTGTTCTTCCATTCCCATCACGGAACGGATGGAGATATTCGTAGAAGCCATGGAAGCGGGCGGCAAGAATCATGGGATGAACGGCTGCTGAAACGATGGCTTTTTCGGTAGATTCCAACAGTTTGGGAATTCTGGCGATGAGTTCTTCGTGGTCGCCAAATACCGTGTCGCCTGCAGCCATGTCCGTGGTGGTGTATTCGCCCGGAATAGCTTCTGGAGACCGATAGGAAAGCGTATGGCTGGTAACCCGCCTGTTGATTTCTTTCAGAAGATTCTCGTCGAGTGGATGCTGCGTGTTTTGCATCATGTACTCGAAGGCTTCGAAGTGGTCAAGCATTTCGAAAGCCTCGAAAAGAGTCTTTCCGGCAGGAATCATCCCTAATCCTTTCTCCTTCAGTTCCCGGGTATCATCTACGGAGAATGAGTTGCCTTCAATGGCGCACGAATGGGTAGAGAAGAGTACTTCATTATATTTGATGTACTCTTCTCTATCCATTTTATTGATGATAAGGGTTTGATATTTGCGTCTCAAATCCTCGTATTTCTTGATTTCCTTTTCGAATGCCATAATCTTCTGTATTTGTGGGGACAAAGATACGATTTTTATGGATAAACACCAAACTTTTCTTTCAAAAAATGTGCTTATGTTATGGGATGATGATGCGGAAGGTGGTGATTCCCTGTGCCTTGTCCTGATGGAGCGAGAGGCTGCCGCCGCTTACTCGCATGATTTGGCGGGAGAGGGAGAGACCGATTCCGCTTCCTTCCGGCTTCGTGGTGAAGAACGGGATGAAAATGTGGGAGGCTACATCTTCGGGGATGAGACCGGCGTTGTTGCTCACGTCGATGATGATGGATTCCTGGACGTTGGCGTAGGCTTGGAGACGGATAAATGCCTTCTTGCTTGCCGCGGATTGCAAATCCGCGGAGCGGCATTCCTGCTTGTCTTCTCTTTCCTTTTCCCTGAAAGCTTCTACGGCATTCTTCAGAAGATTCGTTACCACGTGAGAGAGGAGGCTCTCGTCGGCGTAAACCAGCAAATCCTGAATGACATGGCAAAAGTACAAATAAAATCTGAGAAACTCACTCCTTTTGGGGGAATTTTTTCGATTATGGAGCAATTTGATGCTCTTTTAGCTCAAACCATAGATTCCACCTTGGGATTGAGATGCACTATGTTTGGTTATCAATATAGCGAGATTCTACGCTCTCTGATGTGCGTATATCTTTGTGGTGGCTCATGTATTGAGGATGTTACAACTCACCTGATGAAACATTTGTCTCTTCATCCAACTCTTCGCACTTGCAGCGCAGACACCATATTACGTGCTATCGAAGAACTGACTTTGTAAGAGCATCACCTATAAGTCTGCTTCTGGCAAATCCTATGATTTCAATACTGCAGACAAGATGAACTGCTTACTGGTCAATGCCCTGCTTGCTACTGGTCAATTGAAATCCGGTCAAGAGTATGATTTTGACTTTGACCATCAGTTCATTGAAACAGAGAAGTATGATGCAAAACCAACCTACAAGAAGTTCTTGGGCTATAGTCCAGGTGTAGCTGTCATTAACGACATGATTGTTGGTATTGAAAATAGAGACGGCAACACAAACGTGCGCTTCAACCAAAAGAAACTTTGGAAAGAATCTTCAAGCGATTGGAGGCTTCGGAAATATATATTTCTCGTGCCCGCATGGATTGCGGCTCATGTTCGGAGGAAATCGTAGATATGGTAGAGGCTCATTGCAGGCATTTTTATATTCGTGCCAACAGATGCTCTTCTTTCTACGATTCCATGTTTGCCTTAACTGGATGGAAAACTGTTGAAATCAACGGTATTGAGTTTGAGTTGAATTCTATCCTTGTTGAGAAATGGAAAGGAAAACCGTATCGTCTTGTCATACAGAGACAAAGGCGAATAGAGGGAGACCTTGACATTTGGGAAGGCGAATATACCTACAGATGTATACTGACTAACGATTACAAGTCGAGTGCAAGAGACATCGTGGAATTCTACAATCTTCGTGGTGGCAAGGAACGCATCTTCGATGACATGAACAATGGCTTTGGCTGGAATCGATTGCCAAAATCGTTCATGGCACAGAATACTGTATTCCTGCTTATGACAGCTCTCATCAGAAACTTCTACAAAGCTATTATGCAGAGATTGAAAACCCATGAATTTGGATTGCGTGCCACCAGCAGAATCAAGACCTTTGTTTTCAAGTTCATCTCTGTTCCTGCGAAATGGATTAAGACATCACGTAGGCATGTATTGAACATTTACTCAGACAACAATGCTTATGCCAACCTGTTCAAGACAGACTTTGGTTAAAGACCATGCTTTTCTGGTTAAACCAGCGTATTACCTCAAGTCGCTTTATGGGGTAAGGGGATTTTGTGTCTGCGACATTTCTGTTGTGCAAGAAATATGTACTTTATTCAAAATTCTGATTCCTGATGAGGAATTGCTTATCCTAAAAGGGGAGTTACAGCTCTATCGGAACCACTATCTTATGCTGAAGTTGCGGCCCATATTGTAAACGCCTCTTCTGCCCGTAACCTGGTTTACGTCAAGATACTTCAGACGGCTCAGGTGGTTCTGGTAAGCACGGTTGGTAAGGTTCTCGCCCGAAAGATAGAGCGAGAGAAGGCGCTTGCCATGGAGCTTCACGTCGGTACCGGCATACATATTTAATAAGGTGTACGATGGCGTAGCGGTCTCCGTATCGTTGGCTGCGAAATAATGGTTCTGGCGGAGATTGCAATCCATCTGTAGCTTTACGAAGAGATGGTCGAAAGTCTTGCCGTCGCAGACAAACTCATACCTTACATCCGAAACCCAGCGAGGGGCTGGGGTGAATGGCAGATACTTTGATTCGGATGGCTGATGCAACTGAACCGAGTTGACATACGAGAAGGTGTTGCCGATATGCAGATGCTCTACAGGATGGATGTCGATGCTCGCCTCACCACCCAGAATGCGGGCGTCGCCCGAAGTAAACTGATAGGCTGGCGTGTCGTCGATGAGGACAGGCTGATTGTTCTCATCTGCCAACTTCTCGCTGTAGATGTAATGGTTGATGCGATTGGCAAACAGCGAGAGCTCTGCCGAAATGATAGGCGAAGAATAATCCAGACCAAGGTCGAATTGCCAGCTGTTTTCCGGCTTCAGACTGGTATTTCCCAATTCGTATCGCTGGGTTCCCTCGTGCACACCATTCGATGATAATTCGCTGATGTTTGGAGCACGGAATCCTCTTGCCAGGTTCAGCTTCAGATTGAAATCGGGCAGGATTTCATAAGCCAATCCGATGCTTCCGGTTACTCCCTCAAAGCTGCGCTTAAAGGCCTGGAAGCGGAAAGAATCATTCGATTCTGCATCATCCTCTTCTCTCAAAGCCTCGCTGTGCAGATGGCGATGATCGTATCTGATTCCGCCGCTCAGGTTCAGTTTGCCTATCTCCTTGCTCACCGTGGCAAATACACCATAATCGAAGAGATGATAGGCTGGAATCAGAAATTCAGAACCTTTATTAATCGACTGCTGCCACATGCCGTTGATGCCCGTAGAGAATTTCCAGCCATTCATTTCCGGCGAAAGATAATGCAGGTCGTAATTCACGGTATGGAGCATGAAGTCGAGTCCGCATTCCTTCGGATTCTCTTCCTCCTCAAACTCCTGACGGCGGTTCTGCTGATAACCCAGGAGGAACTTCAGATTGCCGTCGCCCAGGAACCAGGAATTATCGAGCACAGCCTTGTAATGATGAATCTGCTGATAAGGCATCGGTTTGCCGTAACTCTTGGCATCGTAGCCATCCGGAATTTCCAGTTCGCCCGTTTTCTCATCTCTTTCTCCCTCTACGATGCCCGGAGTGAGATGATAATAATCGAGTGTGAGATGCGAATGCCCCTGGCGGTAGTTCCAGCCTAGAAGCTGCGAGAATGCCTGCTCTCTGAGTGATGAACCGAATACATAACCATCGTATTTATTCTTGTAGGCATGCGCCATCTTTCCGCTATATCGGGTATTCCAGACAAAGCCGCCCTGGTTGCCGGCAAAGTTGAGCGAATAATCAAAAAGTCCGTTATTGGTTTGATAACCTGTAGAGAAATTGGCTCTCATGTCGCCCTTGGCAAGGGTAGGAGCGGAGTGGAAGATGAGGACGCCAGCCATCGCATCCGAGCCATACATAAGACTTGCCGGACCTTTCAGAATCTCTACGGAATGAACCGAAGCCGGGTCGATTTCTATTCCGTGTTCATCGCCCCATTGCTGTCCTTCCTGTCTGATTCCATCGTTTACCACTACCACGCGGTTATAGCCCAGGCCACGGATTACGGGCTTTGAAATTCCGCTTCCCGTGGTAATCTGCGAAACGCCTGGCTGGTGGGCGATGGCGTCGATGATGTTGGTAGAAGGTTGCATTTCGAGCTGGCGGGCAGAAACGAAGGAGATGGGTGCCGGCGATTGCTTCAGTTTCTGGCTGCCCGTCAAGCCTGTTACCACCACTTCGTTCAGTTTCACGCTCGATTCCGTCAGCGGCTGGTGTCTGGTAGAATCGCTTGCTTCCTCTTCATGAATGTTTGCTTCCTTCTTATCATGATTTGCTCTGTTTGTAGCCATAGCAGGGGCTGTTGCCGATGAGCACAGACTCATCAGCAATATTGATTTCAATATTGTTCTCATTATGTTATTTGTTACCTTATTCTGTTAATATTCAATTATTTATAAAAACAGAGAATAAGGTGGAGCACGGGTAGATTTTACCCCCTTCGCCCTGCACAAGCAAGGAGAGCAGAAGGCACGGCGAGGGGAGAGATGGAGCACGGCGATGGCAACCCAAACCACGAGGGATGGAGCCAGATAAGGAGTGCTTTGCAATTGGCAGAGCACACAGTCGTGCATGGTATTCTGCAGGGCTATCAGATGGCCGTCGTGATGAACATGATGGGCACAATCGGCGCAATAGAAATCAGCATGAGTTCCCTGCGCTTCACCATGATGGTGAAACGTAACGGCAAGCAGCATCGGCAAGTAAACCAATAGCAGCAGCCAGGAAATTCTGATTCTCTTATGCGTTATCCTCTGCATTTATCTACAGTCTATGATGATATTTCTAATAATTTGCTAGTCTATACAGAAATATTTTAAAGTATACTTTGCAAAAATACGAAAATATTTCTAACTATACTTCGAAATAATCCAGGAAAACGGCTTGTTTAAGGAAAATTAATGTTTTTCCTATGATTTTCTGTTCCTAAGGTGAAAAGCAAATGGATTGGGCTTACCTTCTAGAGAAAAGGGGATTTTCCTGGGGCTGCGTTCCAGTTGTTCCAATTAATTTTGAGTGGGTATGCATCTTTAGTTTGTCCTTCTTCTTTACTTCTTTATATTGTGTAACTTATTGATTATTAGTTATTTATATGTATAATATATATAAATATATATAAAAATAGAGGTAGGAGGGATATGCAGAAAAAATAATTGGAAGATTTGGAATCTGGAAGATTTTCTAATCTGCTTTCTTCTAAAAGGCTTATTATCAAGCGGTTAACGCAATCGTCAATCTTCCGTATAACTTGAAAAAGGAATGTATCTTCCAAAAAGGAGCGTTTTTGAGGGCTATATCTGTTTCATTTTTCTAGCTTTTGTGCTTTCTTTTGGGGTAACCATGCTCTCTTGTATGTCTGGGAATGAATCTGAAGCAATAAAGAAATCCAGAATTCGGGGTGAAACAAAACTGTTTCTTGGGGAAAATGGAAGTTATCAGGAACGGAATCCCCATTTTTTTTGTGGATTTTTTCCCCACTCATTCCCCCTTTTCCCCACTCTCTGTTTTTGACACGAAAATGATAAGTGGCTGATAATCAGGAGAAGTAGTTGCCTTGCTCATTTTCTGGCACGCATCTTGTGATAATGAATAGCGGGTTCGATAATGAATCCACAACGAAAGTAAATAACAATATTAGTAATAACAGTTTAAAAGATAAGATTATGAAGAAGTTCGTTTTTGCAGCTATCGCAGCTATGGTAATGGTTTCAGTAAGTAATGTTTTTGCTTCTAGCAAAATGATGGGTAATTCTGAAGTAGCTCCAGTTGATACAGTAGCTCCAGCCGATTCAACAGTAGAAGGCACAGCTATCAGTTCTCAGGCTAGCGTTGAGGATTCTGCCAAGCAGGAAACTCCTGTAGAGAATGCTACAGAGTCAACAGAGGCAAAGGCAAGCGAAACTCCTGTAGAGCAGGTGGAGAATGCGCAGCCTACAGAGGAAGTAAAGGCTCAGGATGCACCTGTAGAGAATACTCAGCAGGAGTCTACAGAGCAGGCTGTTGCTGAATAGTCTTAAGAAGGTATTCATTTGCAAAGCGTTATAATAGAGAAAAGCGTATTAGAAGTTTCATCAAGGTAATAGGTTATATTTAGGTTTACATTGTAATTGCATTTCCTAGAAAAGAAAGTGTAAAATTTAGGTTCGGTTTATGGAAAAGGAGTCTGCTGGCAGGGATGCTGGCAGACTCCTGCTTTTTTGTTCGGGATGAGCAGAGAGTCTCAGTCTCAGAGTCTCAGTTATAAATAAAGGGGGTACCATTCTTCCGCTCTCTCTTTCTTTATCTTTATAACTTATTGATTATTAATTAATTATATATTAATATATATAATATATAAGTATATAAGAAGAAGAGGGGGTGCTTGAAAAACAACTGAGACTCTGAGACTGAGACTATGGAAGCAAGTAAAAGGAAAAGAGACGATAATCTAATTCCCTAGAAAGCAACGACTTATGAAGGTTTCTCAGTTTTTTATTTTCGGTCTCAGCCCTATAGATTATTCGAAAGATTTTACAAAAGCATTCTTTTTAGGTCTCCCAAACCCTCAAATTTGCTTTGTTTTTTGCTTTAAAGTAGATTTAGACCTTGCTGAAATACAAAATCATGTTCTCCTAAAAAATGCAAGTAAAAACGGGATAACTGAGACTATTGCCCGATTTAGAGCCGGAAAAACCGGAAAGTGAGTCTCAGCTGTCTGTTTTGAGTCATTTTCATCCTAAATATTTTCCCAGTTAGAGATTTTTATTTTCCTAACTGGAAATATTATTTTCTTCTCTTAGAAGGGTAATCGTCCCAGCGCAAAATTGCCCTAAAAATGATGCTTGTCGTCTATAAACGATAGAATTGATGCGTTTTTATCGTCTATAAACGATAAAAAGTTGTTGCTTTTGTCGTCTATAAACGATAAAATGTGTATTTGGATTACTGATGACATGCAAAAAGGCTGAACTTCGGGTTAGGAAGTTCAGCCTTTTGCTTATTTGTGATTTCAGGAAAATATAAAACTATTCTATCTGATACCATTATCTCTATCGCTATTGTTCAGCTTACGGCTGCCTGTATGGTATCTGCGGCCATGACTGAAGTTGAAGCTGGCAGTAAAGACAAGCATGTTGCCCTGGTCAGCAAGGCGTACCTTGTTCTTCTGCTGCACATACTTGTTGAAAAGTTCATCCTTATACACGCAGCCATGAGGATAGAATACGAATAATCCGAGAACGCCAAACTGCCAGTTCTTATAACTGTAGGTTACGGCAAGATTGGAGGTTGGCTCTCCGCCGTTTGTCTTTTCTCCCCAAAAACTCTTTTCCACCTTATAGGCACCATAGCCAATGTTCCAATTGCCTGTCATGTACCGAATTTCTGCTCCATAACTGAAGTAATTGAACTCGTGGGAATAATCCAAACCCTTTGTCTTGACATTCTGATACTCGCACATAAGGTTCAAATCCAGATGATCCTTGATGAGGTGAACTTCAGGAGTCAACAGCAGGTGCTTGTAATCATGACTCTTCTGATTCTCCGGTTTGCTCACAAAGAGATAAGAGCCATCCTCCCGCTTTTCTGGCAAGATAGAAGTGGCTATAGGCTTGTCGTAATACGTCCAGTTTCCCTCCAGGTACACAGACATCAGCGGAATGTTCCAGGAAGCCGACAAGGTATTGTTGTAGCCGGTAAATGGCTTCAGACCGCTATTGCCGTCACGCGCCTCAAAGCTGTTGGAATATTGGCGCAACTCGCTCAAGTCGGAAAGGCTTGGGATGTCTGACGTGATTTTGCTGCTCCATTTAAAACTCAGACGATCGCTAGCCTTTGCCTGTAAAGTTACCTGTGGTCGAAACAGCCATTTGCTGTATCCGTTCTCCCCCTGATGGATGGAAGACCTGGTTGCGCCAACTCCCACCTGATAACTGAACCACTTCTGTTGTCCCTGTAGCTGGGTGAAAAGATAGAGATTGCTGTACTTCAATTCCGATATATCAGCGTGAATTTGCTTCCCATAGATGTTATCTGTGTGGCTGACAATGCGATTGAGGCAATACGCAGATTAAAACCATAAGGAACGGACTTTATCCGAATCCAGTTTTGAGTCTTGCATAAGCCCGGTTTTCAGTATAGATATTCAGCACGTATTGCCTTGCTGTCATGATCCACTTGGCAGGTACGGAGATGAAGCTGAAGACAAAAGCCTTTATGCGACTCGTTTCATGAGCCCGGCGATTTGTCAAACTTATAATGATGGTCTTATAGAAATTGTGTATCAATGCCGTAAGCAGAAGGAATACAGTGTTCTCTGACATGAACGACTTGGGGGCCTGTTCCAGCCGAATCCGTTGTTCATATCATCGAATATACGCTCTTTGCCCCCACGCTTGTTGTAAAATTCGACGATGTCTCTTGTTGATGAGTCATAATCGTTGGTAAGAATGCATCTGTAGGTGTATTCACCTTCCCACAAGTCAACCTCTCCATCCATGCGCTTTTGTCTCTGAATGACAAGACGATAGCACTTGCCTTCCCATTTCTCAACAAGAATGGAATTGAGTTCAAACTGGATGCCGTTGATTTCCTCCGTCTTCCATCCCCTCAGTGAAAACAAGTCATCGTAGAGCGAACTGCATCTGTTGGCGCGGATGTAGAAGTGCGTGCAATGCTTCTCTATCTCACTGACAATTTCCTTCGAGCACGAACCACAGTCGGCTCTGAAGCGATTCACACGGATGCTGTTGGCT